>Ga0066793_10000303_pt1 | contig 18602 bp, 11 predicted proteins | sample PersoiDNA2013189_FD_83876 | JGI IMG/M metagenome (GOLD analysis project Ga0066793, IMG submission 83876) | Permafrost soil microbial communities from the Arctic, to analyse light accelerated degradation of dissolved organic matter (DOM) -... | ecosystem: Environmental > Terrestrial > Soil >... | reverse complement strand
GAATTGTTTATCAGATAAACAATAAAAGGGACTTATTGAAGCTAATAGTTGAGTATAAGACGCAAATTAAAGAATTCATTAAGAAAAATAAGTTAGCTGTTACGAGTAAAGTTCCCGAGAGTTTTGTTCCTGTACTCAGGTATTATGATAGTATAAGCCAATAGACCTGTATTTATGAAACTAAAGATCCATATTCTCATTTTATTATTGTCCATATCTGTAAATCTGGAAGCACAGGAAAAATATAAGATTTCAGCAAATTTCAAAGATTTATCCTTCACGGATTTTGTCACAAAAGTTGAAAGCGTTCTTCCTGTGAAATTTTATTTCATGGATGAATGGGTAAAGGATCTCAGGACAGGAGATTATCCTGAATGTACAACTCTTCAGTGTGTAATGGACAATCTTCTGAAAGGAACTACATTGTATTATTATATTGATGATTTCGGAAATATTGTGATTACCAATAATTATTCCGTTAAAGTTTCAAACACAAAGTCGGAAAAAAACAGTAAATTTCTTCCTCCTTCAGATTTTTCTACCTCATCAGATATCCAGCGAACTACAGGAAATGTATCAGTAGAAGTCGGCAACCCCGCAGATAAAAACAAAGCCGGGAATGTTACTATTTCAGGTTATATAACTAATAAGGAGACAAAAGAACCGGTTTCCGGAGTGACTATTTTTATTCAAAAACTCACATTAGGAACTATTTCAAACGAGTATGGTTATTATACACTGACATTACCCCGCGGTATTCACCTGCTTCAGTTTTCATTCATCGGGATGAGAGAAAAAAAGATCAACCTGAATCTTTACGGGGCCGGAGAACTTAATGTTGATATGAATAGCGTCCTGATTCCATTAAAAGAAACAGTTGTTTCTGCTCAGAAGAGTGTTACACTTCAGCGATTTGAAGTCGGAGCTGAAAAGATTAACATCACCTCTTTTAAGTTGTTGCCAACATCGATGGGGGAATCAGATATAATAAAAAGTATGCTGTTGATTCCGGGTGTTCAGTCAGTTGGAGAGGGCTCAGCAGGTTTTAACGTCAGGGGGGGGTCTACGGACCAGAACCTGATCCTTCTGTATGGAGCACCTATATATAATTCTTCACATTTCTTCGGGTTCTTTTCTGCTGTAAATTCTGATATAATAAAAGATGTCACATTATATAAGGGAGGAATACCCAGCCGGTATGGAGGCAGGATCTCTTCAGTTCTTGACATTGGAACAAAGGAAGGAAACAGAAACGAATTTGCCGGGAGCGCTGGCATAAGCCCGATAACTACACACCTGTCATTGGAAGGGCCGATAATAAAAGACAAACTTACCTACTTGCTTACCGCACGAACTACTTACTCAAACTGGATTTTCGGCTTGATCAAGGATCCGGCTCTTCACAAAAGCAGGGCATCATTTTATGATGCGAACGGTAAGATAACTTATGATCTGAATAAAAACAATAAAATAGATTTTTCCGCATACACAAGTCACGACTCATTCCGTTTCAACACTGATACGGTTTACGGTTATAACAATAATATTTTTGCATTGAAGTGGCGCCATTTTTTCACCAGCAGGTTCTTTTCATCTGTTTCAATAAATAACAGTGCTTACAATTACGATATCTCGAGCCAGGAAATTCCAACAGAGGCATTTGTGCTATCTCATAAAGTAAACAGTACTGGTCTAAAAGCAGATTTTAACTGGTTCCTTGGAAGAAATGAGATTAATTTTGGTCTTGACCTTACCAAGTATTCTATAACCCCCGGGAGCTATCTCCCTTACAACGATTCATCACTTGTTATACCACATACAATACAAAAAGAACATGCCTGGGAAGGAGCTTTGTACATTGATGACAAGTTTCTACTGACAGATTTCCTGTCAATTAATGTTGGTTTGAGAATGTCATCTTATTTTTCTCTTGGACCTCAAAAAGTTATGCTATATAATCCCGAATTTTCAAAGAGCAAATCAACAATTACTGATACTCTTAACTTCAAGTCCGGTGCGGTTACCAGCAAATATGCAGGTCCGGAGTTCAGAGTTTCATTAAATTTCAGGATTTCAGATAAGAATTCCTTTAAAATAAATTATAACAGAACAAGGCAATACCTGCATCTGCTTTCAAATTCAACCTCAATAGCTCCGACAGATACATGGAAACTGTGTGATTATTATCTTAAACCGCAGATTGGTGATCAGGTTGCGATTGGTTTTTATGAAATGTTATTCAGGAATAATTTCGAAGCTTCTGCCGAGATCTACTATAAGGGAATACAGAACATGGTGGACTTTAAGGGAGGTACAAACCTGATAATGGATGAAAACATTGAAAAAGATATTGTAAATGTCAAGGGCAAAGCTTATGGTTTGGAGATGGTTTTGAAGAAGACAGAAGGGAAAATACGCTATAGTATTGGTTATACTTATTCCAGAACCTTTCTCAAAAGTATGGGCACTTTTAGTGAAGAAATTATCAATTCAGGAAAATGGTTTCCAGCTAATTTTGATAAGCCAAATGATCTTGTTGTTACCTTTAGTTATATCTTCTCGCGTCGTGTCAGTCTGTCATCAAATTATACATGGAGCACCGGACGTCCGATAACATATCCGATTGCCACCTATTATGTAAGTGATAAATTGGTTGTAACATACTCAGACAGGAATGAATACAGAATCCCTGATTATTCACGGCTCGATGTTTCCTTAAAAGTAGGTGGCAATCTCAAATCGCATAGAATTGGCCATCCTAACTGGACCTTTTCAGTCTATAACTTGCTTGGACGACAAAATGTTTACTCAATATATTTTAAAAAAGACTATTTGATTGTAAACGGCTACAAGTTGTCTGTATTTGGAAGACCAATTCCGTCAGTTACTTTTAGCTTTGATTTCTAATATTCATGAAAAACATCTGGAAAATATTATTAACGTCATTTATACTTCTTTTCAGTAGTTGTATAAGCCAGTTTGTTCCTCAAACAACCGGGGATAGGGAATTACTTGTTGTTGAAGGGTTGATAACGGATAAACCGGAAGCTTATACCATAAAACTTTCCAGACCCTTTCATCTTGGAATAAGTAATGTAGCGCGTCCTATATCAGGATGTGACGTCTCAATATCCGATGATATGGGTCAGTTATTCAGTTTCAACGAAACGACACCAGGAACATATACTTCAGACCCGACTAAATTTCAGGGTATTATCGGCCGGACTTATACTCTCCATATAAGGACAAACCTTACGAATAATATTCTGAATTATGAGTCATTTCCTGTGGAAATTAAACCTGTGCCTCCTATAGACAGCCTTTATTATGAGAAAGTAACTTTTCAGGAAGGACCAGATGGCAGTGTATCTCAGGAGGGTTGTCAGATCTTTTTAGATACCCATGATCCAAAGAACGAATGTAAATTCTTCAGATGGGAATACTCTGAGACCTGGCAGTTCCGTCTTCCCTATTCGGTTCCAAACAGAGTATGCTGGCTATCAAATAATTCAGATGTTGTTAATATCAAAAACACATCGGTTATATCGGAAGACAGGGTCACAAAGTACCCACTTACCTTAGTTTCGAACGTAACCGACAGATTGAGAGAAAGATACAGCTTATTGGTGAATCAATATTCCCTTAATGAAGATGAATACCTCTATTGGGAGAAATTACAAAATATTTCCGAGCAGGTTGGTGGCCTTTATGATATTGTACCATCGGCAATTCCAAGCAATATTTATTGTCTTGAGGATCCAACTCAAAAAGTACTAGGCTATTTCAGTGTTTCAGCCTGCTCGTCCAGACGGATTTTCATTAAAGATCATTTTGCAGGTGTGTTCACCCCGTATTCTGATAAGACTTGTATTAGCGATACTATTTTCGGCAATGGCCCAATTGCCTATCTGAATACATTTGTTTGGGTAATTATAGATCACCCGTTACCACCGCCAACTTACAGAGTCCTTACACGTACAAAAGGTTGTTATGATTGCACTGTAAGAGGTACTAATATACAGCCTGATTTTTGGATTAATGATAAGTAACAAATTATCGATGAAAGTATTATAGATGACAAAAAAATTAAAACCTGGATTTCTGTTATTGATACATTTCTTGTTTCTGCAAGCGGTATATGGTCAGGTGCCAATAAATATGACAGGCTATTTGAGTAATAAGTTTTTGAACTATTCTGAATCGGTTCCGAGAGAAGAAATTTATGTGCATTCAGACAGAGATGAATATATCTCGGGAGAAGATATGTGGTTTAATATATATTTGATTGACAGAAAGAGTTTTAAACCCTCAGATGAAAGTAAAATTGCATACTTCGAACTACTTAATCCTGAAAACCGCCCTATTGTGCAAAAGAGAATCCTGCTTGATGGTGGTTTTGGGCCTGGACAAATTATTCTGCCTGATACGCTGAGCACCGGGACTTATACTATCAGGGCGTATACCAACTGGATGAAAAACTTTTTCCCTTCTAATTGCTTCACAAAAGATATCCATATCTATAATTCATTTAGTTCCAAAGTATTTAAAAGAAAGGTAAATTCAGGCAAGGTCATCAATGAACAGGCAATCTCAATGAATTTTCCGGGAACGGCAAATGCCGGACTTACTTTAAAGGTGGACAATCTAAAACAGGATACCCTGATAATCAATATAATAACTGATGTTAAATATCGCAAAGACAATAGTAATCTGTTTTATTTGTTTATTCAGACACACGGAAATATTAACCGTGTAAGTTCTGAGTTGATAATGAATGAACAGACAAAAATCTATATACCTAAAAAACAAATGCCGGCCGGAATCAATCAAATAACTGTTTTTAATTCAAAAGGCCAGCCTGTTGCTGAGAGGTTCATTTACACTCCGGATAGGGAGAATCCTGTAATAGCAATCCATGCAGCAGACAGTTCCGGGCTCAGAAATAAAATATCTCTCGGTTTAGTTTTTGGGAACAGACCGGCAACTGCATTGAACTCAACCATATTAAGCATATCAGTTTCACCTGTAACTAATAACCATTCTATTGCAGATATCACCGATTATATGGTCTTAGGATCAGAATTTGGATTATTGCAGGGGAGTACATTTAAGGATAAGGACTTCACTAAGCTGCCTCCGGAAGTCATCGATAGTCTTCTTCAGAATGTGAAAAGCAACTGGATAAACTGGAACACTGTATTGACTGATGACATGCCTGAACTTAAATACCAGATCGAAAATGAGGATCAATACCTTAACGGAAAACTTTTAACCGGTGATCGTAAAATACCAGATCCTGATAAGTTCGTTTTATTGTCATCTCCCGGTAAAATTGCTGGTTTTCAATATGCCAAAACAGATAAGGAAGGAAATTTCAGCTTCAAAATTCATATTGATGGAAAGATTAAGGATTTAGTCATCCAGCCTGATGTATTGGCCAAAAATTCATCCCTCAGAATTGAATCGCCTTTTTCCGATCAGTATATTAAATCAGGATCAGCTGTTGATTCGTCTTTTAATTCTGTTCCAGAGTATATTTCCGGATGGAGTGTAAATCATCAGGTAAGGAAAATATATGGAACTTCTTCCATTGGAGATACATTGAGGCATCTGATTCCAATACCCAGGAACAGAAGATTTTATGGAAAGCCTGATGCCGAACTTAAAATGAAAGATTATATTGCCTTGCCCGTAATGCAGGAAGTTTTCTTTGAACTTTTAGCAGGCGTATCACTTAAGAGTAAAAAATCAGGTTATGAGATAACAATTGGTGATCCTTACAATAATAACAAACCTTATGATGCTTCACCAGGATTATTTATTGATGGTGTAACCATTAAAGACGCAGGAGTTATAGCCGGACTTGATCCTGAACTTGTAGAAAAAATTGATGTCATCAAAGAAAAATATTCTGTTGGCGATTATCTTTTCTATGGCATAGTGAACATTATAACAAAGTCAGGAGATTTCAACAATGTGAATCTCCCTGATTATGCTATCAGACTGCCATACAGAGTAATAGACCCTGTTTATTCCTTCGTTTCACCTGACTATTCATCTGCAGAAAGGAAAAAAAGCAGGATTCCGGATTTCAGAAATACACTTTATTGGAATCCTTCTCTGAAACCGGATAATAAAGGTAATGCAAGTATTGAGTTCTGGACATCTGATTTTAGCTCTGATTTTGAAGTTAATATTCAGGGTACTACTTCAGAAGGTCAATTATTTGCTCTGAAAAAAATCATTAAAGTAAAGAGATAATAATACGTTCCTGCGTGATATTGTGTGGCAGATGTTTTCATTTTATTACTTTAATTTTTTAGTTTTTAGATCTAATATGATATCCGTTCGATTTAAAACCACCCCGGATGAGTTTTATTTTCAAACACCTGGATTCAGTCAGAATATTTATAATAAGGCTATTGGTAATCAAATCTTTGCAGCAGACGCTTTTGGTTATTTCTCTGATCCTCATCAGCAGTTGCATTAAACAATTTATTCCTGCAATTAGCGAGGACCAGGATTTACTTGTTGTTGAGGGGCTTATAACGGACCAACCCGGAAATAATACCATTAAGATTTCGACATCTATGCCATTAGGAGTAAAAAGTACAGCAAAACCACTCTCGGGATGCAACGTAACACTGGCAGATGATCTTGGGAACTTTTACAGTTTGAATGAGTCAGAGGCTGGTACTTATATTGCAGATCCATATTTTCAGGGCGTTGTAGGAAGATCATATACCCTGCATATTAAAACTAACTCATCTCATAATAATCTAACCTATCAGTCATTACCTGTATTGATGAAACCTGTACCAGCAATTGACAGCGTATATTATGAGAAATTGGTACTTACCCGTGCAGGTGACGGCTTTCCATCAGGTGAGGGTTGCCAGATATATTTAAATACCCACGATCCTGAAAACAGTTGCAGGTTATTCCGCTGGGAGTATGCGGAGACATGGGAAATCAGTCTGCCATATATTGTGCCAAACAAGATATGCTGGGTAACAAATTACTCTGATAAAATAAACATTAAAAACACATTATCTATTTCTGACGACAGGATCGTAAGGTTTCCGATCAATTTTGTTTCAAACACAACGGACAGGTTAAAATTAAGATACAGTATCCTGATAAATCAATATTCCCTCAATGAAGATGAATATGTTTATTGGGAGAAACTGCAGAACATAGTGGAACAAGTTGGAAGTCTCTATGATATGATTCCTTCTTCAACTCCAGGTAATATCTCGTGTATTGAAAAACCAGCTGAGAATGTTTTAGGCTATTTTAGTGTTTCGGCAGTAAAATCCAAAAGGATTTTTATTGATGATAAATTCAGAGGAATGCCTGATCTGTATACAGACTGTGCAAACACTTCAGTTAATTATTGGGAAGATATTCCGGGTTTGGATGAATGGATATGGGTAATCATTGATCATCCGCAGCCACCTCCCGGTTACAAAATACTTACATTTCATAAAGGTTGTGCCGATTGCACAACTAGGGGTACCACAATCAGACCTTATTACTGGGAAGATTTCAAATAGTAAATAATCCCGGAAAGTACTTAATCAGTTGAATAATACTGACTTTTTATTCCTGACTTCCGGATTTCTAAAAATAAATTCAAATGATACAAAACAGGAGAAAATTCATTTCGACAATGGTAGCAGGAGGTGCAGCTTTACCTCTTTTATCGGGTATCCCAACATGGCTTCCTGAGCCTGTTAATGACAACTATCCTATAAGGTTATTTTCCAAGCCTCTTGACAACTACGATTTTGATTTTATCTGTGAATGTTTAGCCAAATCGGGAATAGGAGGTCTTGATCTAACAGTACGTCCGGGAGGAAAAGTGGAGCCGGAAGCGGTTGAAACATCTTTACCGGAACTTATTGAAAGGGCCGGGAAATATAATCTGGCAATCGATATGATAGTTACAGGAATAGCTTCTGCTGCAGAACCTTATACTGAAAAGATATTGAAGACTGCTTCAGCTTCCGGTGTAAAATACTATAGATTAAACTGGTTTGAGTATGATTTTAAATACGGCATATGGGAGACCCTGCAGAAATACAGAAACATTTTAATTGAAATAGTTGAGCTTAACCGGAAGTATAAGATACATGCCGGTTACCAGAACCACTCCGGAATCTGGGTAGGCGGTCCTGTATGGGATTTGCATGAACTTCTTCGTGATTTTCCGCCTGAACTTTTAGGCAGTCAGTATGATGTTAGACATGCAATGGTAGAAGGCACTGATACATGGATGATTGGTATGAGGTTAATTGCCAGCCATATAAAAACCCTGGCGATTAAGGATTTTACCTGGAAAACTGAGGCGGGCAGGCCAGAACCTGTATCAGTCCCTCTTGGTGAAGGGATGATAAACTGGGATCATTACTTTAAAATGGTGAAGGAACTTAATATTGTCGCTCCAATTACTCTGCATATAGAATATCCGTTACTGGAAAAAGGTGAAGAAAAACTTACATTGATCCGGCAACAGGAACGGATTGTAGTGAAGCTTAAAAAGGATTTTGATTTCATTAACAGTTATCGAAGAAAGTACCTACTAATCTGATTTATTAAACATGAATTGAAGAGACATGTTAACTTTTTCTTAAATTTGAAAGCTTTTTTCACGATCACTTCTGGTACCTTATACTCACTTTATCACAAGAAGGTTTTTCAATGCGAAGATATTATATACCTATTCTGCTTTTTTTTATTTTTTTAACAGGGGTTGACCTTTTAGGTGCCATTCAAGGCTTTCCCGGAAAGTTCCCATTAACAACAGGTTTGCAGGATTCACTTAAAGAAAACCAGGTTCTCTATAATGGCAAATTATGGAGAAACATTTATTTCATGGTACAGGATGATCAATTTCTTTTTTCAAAAGAGTTTTTACCTGGATCAGTATCTATAAGGGGTAAGATGTTTGCGAATATATATCTTAAATATGATATTCTTAAGGATGAACTCCTGACTCCTGTCGACCCCGGTGGAATATTGCAGCTGAACAAGGAAATGGTTGATAGTTTTACAATTACCTTTCAAGATAAAAGTTATCAGTTTATCAAGATGCAGGAAGACAGCTTGAAAGGATCGAAAAAATATTTTAATGTTTTGTATAAAGGGAAGACAGCTCTTTACCTTAAGTACAATAAAAAGATTGAAAAGCTGGCGATTGAAGGCAAATATGATAAGTTTTATCCGGTTAACAGGATTTATTTCATGAAAGAGAATATACTTTATCCTGTTGCAAGCAAAAGTGAACTGTTAAGGGTTTTGACTGAAGATAAGGCTATGTTAAAAAATTTTATTAGAAAAAACAAGCTCGATGTATCAGAAAAAACACCGGAAAGTTTTATACCAGTAATCAGGTATTATGATAGCATAAGCCATTAGTCCTGTACTTATGAAATTAAAGATCCCTGTTCTGATTTTGTTGTTATTCCTGAAGTGTAACCTGCAAGCACAGGAAAAGTATTTGCTGCAGGTTGATTTTAAGGATCTGACATTCAAAGAATTTGCATCCAGATGTGAAAAACTTTTTTCTGTAAAATTCTTTTATAAAGATGAATGGATACATGATCTGAAAATAGGCGATTATTCAAACTGCAGGACATTGCAGTGTGAACTGGATAACCTTTTCAAAGGAACCTCACTTTATTATCTTATTGAAGAATCAGGGAATATTGTAATTACAAACAGATATGCTGTTAAGGTATCAACGGCACCTTTAGAAAAGGAAAATAACTTCCTGCCACCAAGCGATTATCCTGGATCTGCACAGAGTCAGCATGCTGAAGGCAATTCATCTGTAGAGATCGGAAATCCTGTAGAAAAAAATATGCCGGGAAGTGTAGTTGTTTCAGGATATATCAGAAACAAAGAGACAAGAGAGCCCGTGCCGGGTGTAACTGTATTTATTCAGAAACTCACAATTGGAACAATCTCGAATGATTATGGATTTTATACTTTAATAATTCCCAGGGGTATTCACACTCTCCAGTTTTCATTCATCGGGATGAAAGAAAAAACGATCAATCTCAATCTTAATGGAACAGGGGAACTCAATGTTGATATGAGCAGTGTTCTTATCCCTCTAAAAGAAGCGGTTATCTCAGCTCAGAAAAGTGTTACTCTCCAGCGATTTGAAGTCGGAGCAGAAAAGATCAACATTTCTTCTTTTAAGTTACTGCCAACATCTATGGGAGAATCAGATATAATAAAGAGCGTTCTCCTGATACCCGGTGTTCAGTCAATGGGTGAGGGCTCGGCGGGTTTCAATGTACGTGGTGGGTCTGCCGATCAGAACCTGATTCTTCTCTACGGAGCACCAATCTACAATTCCTCACATTTCTTTGGATTCTTTTCAGCTGTGAATTCCGACCTGATAAAAGATGTTACATTATACAAAGGCGGTATACCCAGCCGGTATGGAGGACGGATCTCATCGGTACTCGATATCGGTTCAAAAGAGGGAAACAGAAAAGAATTTGCCGGCAATATTGGCATAAGCCCTATAACAGCTCATATATCGGTAGAGGGCCCGATTATAAAAGATACACTCACCTATATCCTTACAGCACGGAGCACCTATTCTAACTGGATATTCGGATTGATCAGGAACCCGGCACTTCACAAAAGCAGAGCATCATTCTATGATTTGAACGGAAAGATAACGTATGACTTCAATAAAAACAATAAAATAGATTTTTCTGCATACACAAGTCACGACGCTTTCCGGTTCAACTCCGATACTGTCTACAGTTATAATATTAATATCTATGCATTAAAGTGGCGACATTTCTATAACAGCAGGCTTTTTTCTTCTATTTCAATAAATAACAGTTCTTATAATTACGATATTTCCAGCCAGTATTTGCCAAAAGAGGCATTTGTGCTCTCGCATAGAATAAACAGTACAGGTTTTAAAGCAGATTTCAACTGGTTTGTTGGCAGAAATGAGATTAATTTTGGCCTTGATCTTACAAGATATGCTATAACTCCCGGTAGATATCTTCCTGCCAGTGATTCATCACTTATTATACCGCATACAATTGAAAAAGAACGGGCCTGGGAAGGAGCTTTATATATTGATGACAAATTGCAACTGACAGAATTTCTGTCTGTTAATGCAGGAATAAGAATGTCATCTTTTTTCTCTTTTGGTCCGCAAACCGTTATGATTTACAATCCTGAGTTTTCAAAAAGTAAAGCAACCATTACGGACACACTTAACTTTAAACCCGGGCAGATTACCAGTAAATATGCAGGTCCGGAGTTCAGGGTTTCATTAAACTTCAGGCTTACAGACAAAAGTTCTTTTAAGATAAATTATAACAGAACACGGCAATACCTTCATCTGCTCTCAAATTCAACCTCAATAGCTCCGACAGATACATGGAAACTTTGTGATTATTACCTGAAACCCCAGATTGGGGATCAGGTAGCAGTAGGATTTTATGAAATGTTGTTCAAAAACAGCTTCGAAGCTTCTGCAGAGTTATATTATAAAAGCATCAGGAATATGGTCGACTTTAAGGGAGGGACAAATTTTATAATGGATGATAATATTGAAAAAGATGTTGTGAATGTAAAAGGCAAGGCTTACGGTTTGGAGTTGGTTTTGAAAAAGACAGAAGGGAAAATCCGTTATAGTATCGGCTACACATATTCCAGGACCTTCATCAGAAGTATTGGTGCTTTCAGCGAGGAAATTATTAATTCAGGGAAATGGTTCCCTGCTAATTTTGACAAACCAAATGACCTTGTTGTTACATTTAATTACTTCTTCTCCAGGCGATTCAGTTTCTCTACCAACTATATATGGAGCACCGGACGACCAATAACATTTCCAGTTACTACTTACAATATATATGATAATTTACTTGTGGATTATTCTGACAGGAATAGATACAGAATTCCTGATTATTCAAGGCTTGATGTTTCTTTCCAGTTGAAAGGCAATCTGAGATCACATAAAACTGCTCACCCAATTTGGACATTCTCGGTTTATAACCTTCTGGGAAGACAAAACGTATATTCAATATATTTTAAGAAAGAGGGCGACCTCTATAACGGTTACAAATTGTCAGTGTTTGGCAGGGCAATTCCTTCCATAACTTTAAGTTTTGATTTCTAATATATTTATGAAACTACTAATTCGCAAAAATTCATTGATTTTCTTCGTTTACCCCGGCCCCAAGGGGAGCGAAGAACCGACGACACGAAGTGGAGGAGCTCGACGAAGTCAAAATCAATTTACTTCCGCAAAGCGGAATGGGGTAAATAAATTGATTTTCAAGCGATCCAGAAGAAAATTAAAGGCTATTAATCAGATAAAATATTTTATTCTTTTTCTCATCTCTCTCATACTTAGCAGTTGTATAGCAAAATTTATTCCTGAGATTGATGAGAAGCAGGAGCTTCTAGTTGTACAGGGTTTAATTAATGACCAGTTCCAGCCTGATACAATAAAAATATCAAAATCACTTCCTTTGGGACAAAAAAGTGCTGCCATACCTGTGAGCAGGTGTTCCGTCATTATTTCAGATAATATGGGAAATATTTACAGTTTAAGGGAGTCTAAAGCCGGGACGTATATTACTGACCCTGAAATTTTTAAAGGAGAAATAGGTAGATTATATACTTTACATATTATTACAAACAACAATAATAATTTTCGTCATTACGAGTCTGACCCTGTGGAGATGAAACCAGTCCCCAAAATAGACAGTATGTACTATGAAAAAGTAGTTGTAGAACAACCATATAAGTTTTTTGCCGGGGTTGATGCCTGCCAGATTTACCTGGATACCCATGATCCTGAAAACAATTGCAGGTTCTACAGATGGGATTTCTCAGAGACCTGGATCCTCCGTCTTTTATTTCCGGTGGTAAACGAGACTTGCTGGGTATCCGAAAATTCACATACTATCAATATCAAAAGTACTGCTGCTTTTAATGAATCCAGGATAAACCGCTTCCCGATAAATTATATTTCAAATATTACTGACAGGTTGAAAAGAAAATACAGCATCCAGGTGAATCAGTATTCGCTGAATGAAGAAGAATATAACTATTGGGAGAAAATTAAAAACATTTCTGTGCAGGTAGGCGGACTTTATGATATAATTCCCGCTTCCGTTCCAAGCAATATAAGATGTATTGAAATTCCCGGAGAAAAGGTTTTAGGGTATTTCAGTGTTTCTGCAAAATCTTCTAAACGGATTTTTATTAAGGATGATTTTCCAGGTATTATAGATCGGTATAACAAGTGTCCCACTGATACCATTGGATATTTTGATCCTCCGGGGCTGGGTATATCCGTATGGATACTTGACGATGAACCACATCAAATTCCCCCGTACAGAATACTAACAGATAATAAGGGATGTGCAGATTGTACTGTAAGGGGCTCAAATATAAAACCCGATTATTGGGAGGATAAATAATTATGATTCATAAACCAAAAATATTATTGTTAATCTTAATACTTCTGAACAGTTGTGTAGCAAAATTTATTCCTGTAATTGACGAGAGCAGGGAACTTCTTGTCGTTCAGGGACTAATTACTGATCAGAATGAAACTGATACAATCAAATTATCAAAATCCCTTCCGTTAGGTCAGAAAAGTGATGCCAGACCAGTAAGTGGATGCATTCTAAAAATCTTAGATGACCAGGGAAATGAGTACAGTTTAAAGGAGATTAAAGCCGGGATATATATCACTGATCCAGCATATTTTCAGGGGGTAACCGGAAGATTTTATACCTTGAAAATCAGCACAAATTCCGGGAATAATAATCTAAACTACGAGTCGGTGCCTATTGAGATGAAGCCTGTTCCTCCTATGGACAGCATATATTATGAAAAAAAGGTTATTGAGCAGGCTTCCGAGAACTTTGCTGGTGTGGATGCCTGTCAGATTTATCTCGACACTCACGACCCATCAGATAACTGCAAGTTCTACAGATGGGATTTCTCAGAGACGTGGAAACTCAGGTTACTCTTTGATGTTCCTAATCAGACGTGCTGGATATCAGATAAATCTCATTCGATCAATATTAAAAGCACTGCTGCTTTTGATGAAGCCAGAATAAACAGATATCCTATAAATTTTATTTCAAATGTAACAGACAGGTTAAAGACTTCATACAGTATTTTAGTAAATCAATATTCCATGAATGAAGATGAATATAACTACTGGGAGAAAATTCAATCCATTTTAGTTCAGGTAGGGGGTCTTTATGATATCATTCCTGCTTCAATTCCAAGCAATATAAGGTGCATTGAGAATCCGCAGGAAAAGGTATTAGGCTATTTCAGTGTCTCTGCAAAATCTTCCAAAAGAATTTTCATAAATGATAATTTTGCTGGTATTATAGACAGATATGCCAACTGTATTACCGATACTGTGTATACCGATAATTTCCCGGAGCTTAACATTACTGAATGGATTCTTTTTGCTCATCGCTGTTCAATTCCGTGTGCCTCATTTTATGAAATTACAACGCGCAGGGAGTGCGCAGATTGTACCGGAAGAGGGACAAATATAGAGCCTGGTTTTTGGAAAGAAAATAAATAGAACATTTTCGAATAATGTAATTTAATGATAAAAAGATTAAAACCTGCGATTCTGATTTTGATACATCTTGTGTTCTTACAAGGTATATATGGACAGAGCCAGGTAAATATGACTGATTATCTTAAACAAAGGTTTTTAAGATACTGTAAATCTGTCCCAAGAGAAGAAATATTTATTCACTCCGACAGGGATAATTATATCTCAGGAGAAACTCTTTGGTTTAATATTTATTTGATTGACAGACAGAGTTTTAAGCCTTCAGTTAACAGCAGAATTATATATTTTGAACTCTTGAATACAGAAAACAGGCCAGTCGTCCAGAAGAGGATTCTCATTGACAAAGGTTTTGGTCCCGGGCAAATAGTATTACCCGACACTTTAAGTTCAGGTATATATACAATCAGGGCGTATACCAGCTGGATGAAAAATTTTCTTCCGGATAATTGCTTTATGAAAGACATTGCTGTGTATAATACTTTAAGCAACACAGCCTTTAAAGGTAAATTATACTCAGGCAATTTCCTAAAAAGCAGAAACAGCAAGAATGTGTTGACGGAGATTAAAACTACCGGAGTTACCCTGGGAGTAAATAATTCTAAACCGGATATCCTTGAAATATCATTGAGGGCGAATAATAAATTCAGGTCTGAGAACAATGACCTTTTTTACATTTTCATTCAGACACATGGAAACATTAACCATGTAAGTACTGAAAAGATGACAGAGGAAACTACAAAGATTAATCTTCCAAAGTATATGCTGAGTTCCGGGATTAACCAGATAACAATATTTGATTCAAAGGGCCAACCTGTTGCCCAACGTTTTATTTATACTGCCCGGACGGGAAATGATTTTCTTTCTCTTCATTCTACAGATACTTGTGGTCTAAGGCATAAAATCACACTTGAAATTGAGCCTGGAAATGGTCTATCATCAGCATTTGATCCAGCAAACCTGAGTATATCTGTTGCTCCTGATACGAATGATATAAGTATCATGGATATGGAGGATTATCTTGTATTTGGAACTGAGTATGGCTTGCCAGAGAGAAGTAATATTAAGCATAGAAAAATAAATGAGCTTCGTGCTGATGTCATTGATAGTATTCTTTTAAATATCAGAAGCAACTGGATTGATTGGGCAGCAATACTATCAGGCGATTTGCCTCATTTTAAATACCAGCTCGAAAAGGAAAATCATCTTATTTTGGGTAAACTGGTTACTGACGATAATCAGGCGGTTCATTCTGAGGAACTTGTACTAATGTGTACACCTGGTAAAGAAGCTGCATTTCAATATGCCCAAACTGATCCTGATGGCAACTTCAGATTTAATCTTCATATTGATGAAGCGCTTAAAGATTTTATATTAATGCCGGATGATGTCAGCAAAAATCACAAAATTATTATCGAATCATCATTTTCTGATCAATATCTTAAGTCTGAGGTATATATGGATTCAGAAACCAGACTGATACTCCCCGGCATTTCGAAGTTAAGTATAAATCATCAGGTGCAGAAGATCTATGGAGTTCCTGCCACCGGAAATGCCTTGGCTCCGGTATTCCAACCGTTAATGCCTTTAAGGTATTATGGGGAACCTGATATAGAGCTGATTCTGGCGGATTACATCAGCCTGCCTGTTATGAGCGAGATCTTTTTTGAACTTTTACCCGGAGTCTCTCTGAAAAAGAAAAAGTCCGGTTATGAAATCTCAATAACGTATCACGTTGATGATAATATGTTTGTTTTATCACCATGTCTGATGATTGATGGCGTGATAATAAAAGATCCTTCAATGATTGCTAATCTTGATCCTGAAATAGTTGAGAAAATTGACGTTATTAAGGAAAAGTATTTAGTTGGAAAATATGTTTTCTCAGGAATAGTAAATGTAATTACTAAATCGGGTGGGTTTAGTTGTGTCTCACTTCCTGACTATATGATCAGACACCTTTACCGGGTAATTGATCCTGTAAGGCAATTTATTTCACCTGATTATTCTTCTGAAGAAATGATGGAGAGCCATATTCCCGATTACAGGAATACACTATATTGGAATCCATCTGTTAAGACAGATAAAGATGGCAAGGCGAGGGTTGAATTCTGGAGTTCTGATAATAAATCGGAATATGTTATTAATATTCAGGGTATTACACTGGGAGGTAAAATATTTTCACTTCAGAAAACCATTAAGGTAAAATAAATTTGATAGAGCCACGCCATGGCGTGGCTCTACAATCATCTATAGGTTATTATGCAGGGTCATACCATGGCATGACCCTATCATTTATAAAGATCCCGGGGCTTTGAAATTCTTGGATGAATCATCCAGAACAAGGATCCAATCATTTCCCCTGCCTCCGGTGGGAGGTGTAAATTCACGGGTACCGGTTCCGGGAAATGTTTCAATCAGTTTACTCTCCCCTTTTCGAGGATCGAACCAGTATGCTGTAATAGATTTAGCTCCGACCTTATCCAATTGAATCTCAGCAGTCCATCCTGTAGGGAAATATATAAATGCGTATCCGTCGCCTCGTGTGGCAACAACATAATCTGTTTCAGGGAAATAAGCCGGACTGATTAAAGACTGATCAGGCACTCTCGATAAAAAAGGCCGTGACTCAATTAACCTTCTTGCATGGATCAGATCGCAAGCTCCCGGCAAATCAAGAGCATCGTACCATTCATGTCGTGCCAGCCCTATTTGTTCCCTGGCAGGTGTAAGAAACTGCCAGATTGGATGACAGCCATATGTATGTCCGAATGAGCCGCTGAAAAGATTCCAGTAAAGAGCCTGTCTCACATCGGCATCATTAAACCATCCCAAAACATCAGGATTCCAGTTTACAGGGTGATCTTCATATCTTGGTTCACCATCAAAACATGGTTTTACAGGTTTCAGATTGTAATCACGTACTATTAACCTTTTATAAATTGAATAACTGCGCTGGCCATGTCCTGTCTGACACATATTGAAATCGAGCCAATTGCTGTTCTGGAACCAATCCGAAGAACTTCTTTCCCCTCCCGGATGAAATGTCATCAGGTGATTTTTGTCAACAGATTTTATTCCTTCTGCGAGAGCATCCCAGATAACTTTATTATTACCTCCGCCTTCCCGGTCTCCGCCAATGATCCATATTATATTCTGAAAATCTTTATACCTGTTTCCTATCCATTTTCCGTATCCGAATGCATTTTCCTTGTTGAATATCACTGGTCCAATACCCCATTTCTTATCAACTTTGTCTCCCCAGGTAGGCAGTAAACCAATGAACAACCCTTTCTCCCCTGCTTTCTTAATTATCGTGTCGACATAGGCAAAATAAGCTTCATTTGGTTTGAGTGGATCATTGTTTATCAAGGGTTTATCACCGTCTGCATCAGGAGTATTCAAACCATCAAATTCAGCAAGAGCAACAGCCTGAATTACTGTAAATCCTTTGGCTCGACGGTTTTCAAGGTACTTCTCTGCATCATCCTTATTCAGGCGGTGAAACAATTCCCAACCTGTATCACCAAGATAGAAAAAAGGTGTTCCATCTTCAAAAATCAGGAAACGTCTGTTTTCGGATATTTTCAGTTTCCCGTGATTAAAGTCATTTGAAGGTCCCTTCCAAGGTAAATCCTGGGCAGATAAAATATTTAATGATATTAAAATTAGTGCGATTGAATTTATGAAGTATTTCATTTTATGATTTGATTATAATCTTACCAAAATAAAGAAATTCCGGGACATTCTGTAAACTTGTATATTTTCTATTGTCAATAAAACTGGCAATTTTGTAAATTAGAGTCCTGGGAAGTTTTTAATTAATCATCAATAGTAAATCATAAATGAAAAACTCACTTCTAATTATCAGTCTTGTTCTTGTGCACTCTATATCCTATGCTCAGAATTATCCCGTTCCAGGATACCCGGTTATCAGAAGATACACGACTAAAAAATCTTATATCATTGCTTACAATTGAAGAAAAGATCAATTGTCTGT
>Ga0066793_10000302_pt1 | contig 18606 bp, 22 predicted proteins | sample PersoiDNA2013189_FD_83876 | JGI IMG/M metagenome (GOLD analysis project Ga0066793, IMG submission 83876) | Permafrost soil microbial communities from the Arctic, to analyse light accelerated degradation of dissolved organic matter (DOM) -... | ecosystem: Environmental > Terrestrial > Soil >... | reverse complement strand
TTGGGAGGCAGCCGGGGTGTTCGCCGCCAGCTCCAGACGATTCGAGGGGGAGAGCCCCGGCCCTATGGCTGCCACTGCAGACGCATTGGCACGCTCGGCACAGCACGGGCCCGGAGACCCGGTTCCCCAACGAACGGCCGGCGGTGGCTTCTCTCGGATCGCAGCCGTAGTGGCGCAGGGCGAGTTGAGCAACGATTCGCCGCTGGTATGGGCCATGCTGGTCGACCAACTCGGGCAGACACTTCGAGCGATCAGCGATGTCCACCTCGCTCGCGGGGAAGCCGAGATGGCCAAGGCAGTAGTCGCCGGGATCGAAGCCGGGATCGGTGAGCTCCACGACCATGTTCTCAGCCGGCCCGAGACGAGCTCGGAGCGGGATGAGGTGGAGTCAGACCAAGAGATCACCAGGCGCCCGCTCTACGTGTCGGGCCCCGGCGTTGGGCGCAGTGTGTTGGATCTCGACGACGACGATCCCAACTTCCAACTCGACGAGTTTGATCGGAACCAAGGTGGTATCGACTTCGAACGCTAGGGGCCGGTTAAGGACGAGGATCACGAGGAGATGCAGCGGTAGTCATCGCCGGTGGAGCGGTGGAGCGGTGGAGCGGTTTCAGGGGATCAGGTCAGAACAGTCTCCAATCTTCGGATTCTGACCCGAAGACTGCCCGCCTCGAACGTGCCCTCATCTAGCCGGTCAGGCGACTCTCACCTGTAGAGGCCGCCGTAGCCGGCGCCGCGGGCACCCCAGGAGGATGAAGTTCTTTGCAGCGCGTCTGAAGGATGTCGGCCTTCACAATGTCGACATCGCCAGCCAGGTTGCGAATCTCGGTTCGGTCGACGCCGCAGAAATCCAAAGCGGCGAGGAAGGGGTACTTGTCGCTTCGCATCATCGTGGGCCACGCTGGCTGTCCAACCCGCACGTTCCACTTGTTGGTCGACATGGACTCTTCAGTCGCCAGGTTGGTGGCGACGATCATCGTGGCGTCCGCTCCAGGCTGATACCGAAAAGATCGTCTCAAAGTCCCGTGAGAATTGATCACGGGGCCCGCTTTCGCAACGAAGCATGGCTCGCCGCCGACCCCGTCTGACCCTGGCCATCGAAGGCCAGTGATGTCGCCGGCGGTGGAGCGTGACCGTCAGCCATAGAGACGGTCGGCTCTTCAGAGTCCAGGTGTGGCAGGAGCCGGTCGAGCCACCGGGGAACCCACCACTTGTAGCGACCGAGGAGGCGATCGTCCGCCCTGCCGCCCTTCAGCCCATGCCGGTCCTCCGGCCGGGTGATCGAGGTTAGGACCATCGACCCTGGTGTGACCGTCGTTGCCGTGAGAGGGTGAGAAATAGGAGGAGGTTGTGATGACCTTTACCGATCGTGTCGACGCTGGACGGCGCCTTGCCACGAGGCTGCAGCATTTGCGGGGCGACGAGGTCGTGGTGCTTGGTCTGCCCCGGGGAGGCGTGCCGGTCGCCTACGAGGTAGCAAGGGCACTCGACGCGCCCCTTGACGTCATCGTGGTCCGCAAGCTCGGCGTGCCCTTTCAGCCTGAGCTCGGTATGGGTGCGATCGGCGAGGACGGCACGCGGATCATCAACGACGAGGTCGTCCGCCTCGCCGGCGTGTCGGAGAGAGAATTGGCCGAAGTGGAGGCCCGCGAACGGGCTGAGCTTGAACGTCGCGCCCAACGGTTCCGCGCCGGCCGGCCGCGGGCCGCCCTGGAGGGCCGCACCGTGGTGGTGGTCGACGACGGCATCGCGACTGGATCAACCGCGCTGGTCGCGTGTCAGATTGCTCGCGCGCACGGTGCCGCGCGTGTGGTGCTCGCGGTGCCAGTCGCGCCGCCGGGTTGGGAAGTCCGCCTTGGCGCCGTCGCCGACGAGCTCGTGTGCCTGGACACGCCCGAGATGTTCTTCGCGATTGGGCAGTTCTACGCCGACTTCTCCCAGACCTCGGACGAAGAGGTCATCGCTTGCCTTGAGCGTGCTGCCCGTCCGGTCCCCGAAGCAGCCGCGACGAGCAGGACGGGCGACGATCCCCCGATTCGCGACGAGGAGGGCGGGGTGGCGGCTGGTCCAGTCCGGCTGGGCGGGCACCTCACCGTGCCCGAGGGGGCCACCGGGGTGGTGCTGTTCGCTCACGGCAGCGGCAGCAGCCGCCACAGCCCTCGCAACCATTACGTCGCCGCCGTGTTGAACGAGGCGGGACTCGCCACGCTGCTGGTTGATTTGCTCACCGTTGAGGAAGAGCTCGACCGGGCCAACGTCTTTGACATCTCGATGCTGGCCCGCCGCCTGGTCGACGTCAGCGGCTGGTTGCGCGCCGAGTCTGATGTGGCTCATCTGCCCGTCGGCTACTTCGGCGCCAGCACCGGCGCTGGTGCGGCCCTGTGGGCCGCAGCTGAGCTGGATGGCGACATCGCCGCTGTGGTTTCCCGGGGTGGTCGTCCGGACCTCGCCGGCCCTCGCCTCGCCGAGGTTGCCGCTCCGACCCTGCTCATCGTGGGGGGTCGCGACGAGATGGTGCTCGACCTCAACCGCCAAGCTCAGGCGCTCCTCCGCTGCGAGAACCATCTGGTCGTGGTGCCCGGAGCCACCCATCTTTTCGAGGAGCCCGGCACGCTGCGGGCCGCGGCTGAGTTAGCCCGCGATTGGTTCACGAGCCACCTCGTAGCCCCGCGACACCCGGTGGGCTGACCATGAAGCTCGCGCTTGCGGGTGACACGATGCTCGGCCGTAAGGTCGCCGAGCGCCTGGCCGTGGTTCCGCCCGATGCGCTCTTCTCCGAGGGGGTCGTAGCCGCCGCCCACGAGGCGGACCTGTTCGTTCTCAATCTCGAGTGCGTGATCTCCGACCGTGGGAGGCCCTGGCCCGACCCGAGGAAACCGTTCTTCTTCCGGGCCCCGCCGGTCGCCACCGAGGTGCTGCAGCTCCTTGGCGTGGGCTGCGTCACTCTGGCCAACAACCACGTTCTCGACTTCGGATTCGACGCGCTGAGCGACACGTTTCGACACCTCTCCGACGCCGGGATCGCCTGGGTCGGCGCTGGCGCCGATGAGGCAGCTGCCCGCGCGCCCACCGTCCTCGAACGTGGCGGCGCTCGCATCGGCCTCGTCGGGGTAACCGACCATCCCCACGACTACGCGGCGGCGCCGGATCGGCCCGGGGTCGCCTACGCCGACCTCCGAAACGGGGTGCCTCGCTGGCTGCTCAACGTCATAGGTGGCATCGACGCCGAGGTCGTCGTCGTGTCGCCCCACTGGGGACCGAACATGGTCGGCGAACCCGTCGACCATGTCAGGGAGGCGGCAGTCGCGTTTCGCGCTGCAGGCGGGACGCTCGTGGCCGGCCACTCCGCCCACGTGTTCCACGCAGTCGCCGACGGCGTCTTGTACGACCTCGGTGACTTCATCGACGACTACGCCACCGACCCCGAACTGCGCAACGACCTTGGCCTGCTCTTCCTGGTCAGCTTCGAGCACGCCACCCCGATCCGACTGGAAGCCGTCCCCCTCGCCCTTGACTTCTGCCACACGCGCCTCGCAGATCCTGACGAGGCGGCGTGGATCGGCAGACGGTTTCGCAGCGCATGTGCAACCTTCGGCACCGACGTCTTTGAAAGGGCCGGCCGTTTCTTCGTTGAATTCGCGCCTGCCGACGGCTCCCGGCCGACAACCTCCGACAAATGGCTGCGGGCCGACCGTGAAGGGACGCGTGATGGCTGACGAGGTCGCCGAGCAGCTGCACGAGGACGAGCTCAAGGCAGAGCAGTCTGAGGAACGAGCTATCTCGGATGCTGTGCTGGCATCGACGAGGAGCAAGCCGACGCCGAGGAGTTGATCGGCTGGGTCGAAGGAGAGGAGGACGTCGAAGGAGAGGAGGACGTCGAAGGAGAGGAGCCCGAAGGCGAGTCACCGGAGACGATGGCGGCCGCGGAGGAGGCCGAGGAAGCCGAGATCAGCCTGACGAGATCTTGCGCGAGCGCTTTGGCGAGGTCGCCGGGTACGACGAGGAGGAGCAGCCCGTCACCGCTCCTATAGGGGGGGAGAGGTGCCCAGGCCGCGAGCCGTCGACGAGTTCATGTGCCACTCTGCTTCTTGATCAAGCACCGGCGCCAGCTCGCCGATCCGGTCCGCTTGATCTGCAAGGACTGTGCCGACCCGCGATGAGAACAGAGTTTGGATCCGAGGATGGGATCGCCGGCAGGGGTCCCGGGAGGAGCGCAGTCGACCTTACGGTTTGGGAATCGAGTACAGCGAGGAGGCAGTGCCCATGATCTTTGAGGAAAGCTCGTGCTGTCGCAGCCATTCGACGAGGTGCTGGCGAAGGTCAAGGAGTCGTTGGCGGCCGAGGGCTTTGGGATTCTCACCGAGATCGATGTCCAAGCGACCCTCAGAGCCAAGATCGGCAAACAAATGGGGCGTTATGTCATCGTCGGCGCCTACAACCCGAACCTCGCCAGCCAAGCTCTGGACGTCGAGGCACAGATTGGAGTGCTGCTGCCGTGCAATGTCATCGTGCGCGAGGCCGAATCTGGTGTACAGATCGAGGCCATGGACCCGGGAGTGATGGCGATGCTGGTCGAACGGGATGAGATTCGGCTGATAGCGGACGAGGCCCGGCGGCTGATCGGCAACGCCCTCAACCGTCTTTCGGCTGCCGCCTGAGCAACTAGCCTCGACTACGCGCGCCGCGACTGTCAGAGCCCAACCCACTGGACCACCTTGCACGGAGACAAGGTGGCTGTCTTGGTCAACCGGCTCGGAGAAGGTTCCGAGCCTCGCGGGCCACCCGCCGCGCCTCCTGCAGTGGCACCGGCGTCCGGGCACTCGGAGTGGACGCGTCGAGCACGATACGGGAGGCGGCCTCCGGGCTTGTTCGCCATCCCGCGTGAGCGACGAGCGGACGGGCCCCGGTCCTCGTGCATACCCAGAAGGCGACACAACGACCATCGACGTGCAGCGGCGCCACGGCGCCACGGCGCAATTCGGGCTGGTCGCCGACGGCGACAAGAGGGCAGCGGGTCACCCCCACCGTCGGCAAGTCGACGACTGCACCGAGGTGCACGGCCAGACCGGCACCCCGAGGATGGTCGAGCCCGCTCGCGTCGAGGAGGAGGAGCCAAGGGCGCAGGTCGAGCGCCGCCAGCGCGGTGGCCAGGATCGGGCCCTCTCTGCTGGCCAAGAGCCCGGGCACGTACGAGGAGGGGACACGGGCTGTCACGATGCTCTGGGCGAGGACGTCGTCGGCCTGTCTCGGGTAGCCAGGCGTCGTCGTGCCTCTGAGATGGCGATCGCTACTGCGGGTCCCCCGATCGGCCGGATCGCCCCGCCACGCGACGGCAGCTGCCCAGGCCCGGTCGCCCGGTTGGCCCGGACCTGTGTCACCGCGGGCGTACGCGACGAAGCATCCGCCGAGGACGGGCCGCTCGCTGCCCGGCAGCCAGGGGTCGGTGGCCAATGCGCTCGTCGCCGCAGTGGCGAGGCGGCCCTGGAGCTCGACGAGATCCTCGTCCCTCTCCGGCCATCCCCAGGAATCGGCTGTCACAGCCAGATGTTGGCCCACGCGGACGGCCCTCGCCTGCCGCCCCCGCCTCACCCGACCTCTGGTGCCGCCCATCAACCCGGCGATCGATCCGTGACAGGGCACCGGGCGAATCGGCTTTCCTCGGCTGAAAAAGGACAGAAGTCCCTGTTGCGCTCGGGCCGCGTGCTTCACGATGGAATCGTGCTCAAAGAGTCCGAGGTCCGAGCGCTCGCCATACGGCAGGGCGCCCCCGTCGTGACCAGCTTCTACCTGGACGTCGACGGACGCCGGTACCCGAGGCCCTCGGACTACGCGCCACGCGTCGACCACCTGCTCCGCCTGGCCCGCAGGGGCGCCGCGCCCTACGGGAAGGACGTCGTGAAGGACGTCGAGGCAGACCTCGCTCACATCGCTGCTTGGCTGGAAAGCAGGCTCGACCGGACGACAACGAGAGGTGTGGCCGCGTTCTCGGCTCATGCGCAGGGCATCTTCAAGGCGTTCGACCTGCCGGTGCCCGTACGCGATCAGGTTGTCGTCGGCCCGGGGCCTGATGTCGCGCAGCTCTGCGCCATCCTCTCCGCTTCCCAACCGGCGCTCGTCGTGGCGGTGGACCGCCAGCACTCGCGCCTGTTTCGCCTCGATGGAGGCGACGCCAAGGAGCTCGAGGCGCCGACCGACGAGATCGGTCGCCAGGTGGACACCGACGTCGAGATCGGCAGCTTCGAGCATCACCACGAGGAACTTGCGCGTCGGCACCAGCGCCGCTTGGCTCGGTTCGTAGTCGAAGAGCTCGAGCGGAGACCGGCCAAGCACGTGGTGCTCAGTGGCTCACCCGAGGCTGTCGACCAGGTCGTGGCATACCTCCCCGAACGCGTGACCCAGCTCGTCTCCGGACGGATTCCGCTCCCGATCTCCAGTCGGCTGGCAGAGCTGGCACAGGCCGCGGACGACGTCATCAGCCAAACGGTGCGCCGTCACCAGATCGCGTTGGCTGCAGAGCTGCACGACCGTGCCGCAGAGGGAGCAAGTGCGGTGATCGGGCTTGCCGCCACCCTTGACGCGCTGGGCGCGGAGCGGGTGGTGACCCTGGTCGTCGAAGACGGGTTCAGCGCTCGAGGGGGCCGCTGCGGCGACTGCGGCCAGCTGGTCGCCGATGGCGAGTGGTGCCCGAGGTGCGGGGCGTCCGCACTTGCCGTCGAGAACGTCGTCGATGCAGCCATTACCGATGCGTTTTCCCACCACGTGACCCTTGAGGTCTGCGAAGAGGGAGTCCTCGCCGGTCTCGGGCACATCGGGGCCTTCGAGCGTCCTGGATCGGAACGAGAATGATGACGTGGAGAGATGGACATGCCTGACGGGGTGATCAAGTGGTTCGATCCGAGCACCGGAGAAGCCGAGATCGTTCGGAGTGGTCGGTCGTTTCGAGCTCGGGCATCTGACATCGAAGCGGTGGCCCGCACAGCGGGGGCTCGAGTGCACTTCGACATCCGGCGAGAGCAAGGTGCCGAGATGGCCGTCGATGTCCGCTTACGCGAGGGCACCCACGCATCGCACCACCACCATCGCTTTGGGACACTCACGGGTGCGAGGCGGATCGATACGAAGGGTCCTGCTCCTTACGCCCAGGTCCACCCCGATCTTCGCTCCGCCGAGGCGCATCCTCTCGAAGTGGCCCGCGCCTGGGCCACGAACCTGGCCCTGGGCGATCTCTCAGCGGCCAGCGCGCTCTACGCGCCGGACGCGGCCGTGCACGCCGGTGAGCAGTCGTTCGTGGGTCGATCGTCCCTTCTTGCCTGGCTAGAGGGCTGCCCTCTTCTCGGCTCCGAGCGCCACGCCGTGGTACGCGGGGCCGAGGGAACGGCCGTCGTCTCGTGGGAGGAGAACGGGCCGGACGAGCCGGGCATGGTCGTGCGGTGCCGGATCGCCCACGCCCAGATCGCCGAGCAGTGGGTGTCTGAGCCTGGGCCTTCGGAGACCTTGGTCGCCGAAGGCCCAGCGGAGCTTGTGCCCGTGGCCCTCTCCGTGAGGGGCGACGTCGGTGATGACGCCAAGGCCCGTGCCAAAGAGGCGATCCTTCACGTAACTGAGCAGCTCGATGAGCCGGTGCTCCTCGTCCGGGTCAAGCTTGCCTGGGAACCAGACCCCGCGAGGCGGCGGCGGGCCGTGGCCCAGGCCGCCCTCGACGTGGACGGCGACCCGGTGCGCGCCCAAGTGGCCGCGCACACGATGCCGGAGGCGATCGACCTGCTCGTCCGGCGGCTTCGCGACCAGCTCGAACATCGCGCCAGCCACCGCGAGCGTCTCCATCGTCTGGCCGGAGTTGCCCAACCCGGTGAGTGGCGACATGGCGACCTGTCGACGCCGCGGCCTGCCTACTTCGAACGGCCGGTCGAGGACCGTGAGCTCGTCCGGCACAAGACGTTCGCTGTCGGTGAGCTCACCCCTGACGAAGCCGTGTACGACATGGAGCAGCTCGACTACGACTTCTACCTGTTCAGCGACCTTGCGAGCGGATCGGACAGCATCGTCGAGCGGATGGCTGAGAGCTCGTATCTTCTGACGCGGATCGAGCCTTCCGCCGTCGATCTCGGACCCACGGCGACACGGCTCGAGGTGTCGGGAACACCGGCGCCCCTACTCAGCGTCAACGAGGCCGTCGAGCGGCTCAACGCAGGCGGCGAGCCGCATGTCTTCTTTGCCAACTCGGCCACCGGCCGCGGCAACGTCCTCTACCGGCGCTACGACGGCCATTACGGGCTGATCACCCCGGAGTGAGCCATCGCGAACAGGCTGAGAGGAGCGCACGGGCGGGCCCAAGACGAGAGCGCCTGTACCACCATCTCCGGGGAACCGGGCGCTCAGGGTCAGCCAACTCCGGCGAGTAGGGACCTTCGGCACTGCCAAACCGAAAGGGGGCATGCCACAGTACGAGAATCGGTTGAGTGCTGAGCGAGGAGGCGTAGGCAATGCACAGCGCCCTGGTCGTGGTGGACATGCTCAACGACTTCGTCGACGGGGTGCTGGGTAACCCAGCCGCCAAGGAGATCGTCGGGCCGATCTCCTCTATCGCTGGGCATGCGCGGACGAGCGATGAGTGGCTAGTCGTCTTTGCCAACGACGCCCACCACCTGAGCGATGTGGAGTTCGGGGTCTTCCCGCCTCACGCGATGGCCGGGACAACGGGCGCAGCGGTGATCGACGAGTTGCGCCCAGAGCCCGCCGACCTCGTCGTCGAAAAACGCTTCTACTCTGCGTTCACGGAGACCGATCTGGACAACATCCTGCGATCGCACGACGTAGGCCGTCTCGTGCTCGTCGGCCAACACACCGACTGCTGCGTGCGTCACACGGCTTACGACGCGTTCGTGCGGGGATACGAACTCGCCGTCTGTCCGGACGCCACCACGGTGTTCGAGCCCGGGTCAGACGAGCCACTCGCTCTCCGCCAGGAACGGGCTCTCGAGTACCTGCGCGCCTACTACGGGGTTCGCTTCCCAGTCTCGTGTGACGTCGGGTAGGAAGCCCGGACTGTTCCATAGGCGGGACCACGAGGGAGCCCACGCCGGCCGATCGCACGCTGGCGGGTCGGATCACGGCGGGGCACCGGCTGATGCCGCGCACCGGCCGCTGCATCATCGAGGCGGGGGGGCCCGACCGTGCCTCGGTCATGCACGAGGACGTGATCGACTCCCTCGATGTCTTCTCCGTGGTGCCGGTGCGCTTCCCCCTGACCGAGACGGAGGGTGGCGACGTGGCGGGGTACATGGAGGTCGTGCCCACCGACGCCGTCGTGGTCAGCGGTCCGGCGGCCAAGGCCGTCTCGTACCAGGAGCTGTCGATGGCGCCTGGTGAAGGAGGTTGGCGGTGGCGTGTGGCGCTTCGTCAGGTTTCAGGGAGACCGCGGAACCATCGGCCCCGGCCTGCTGCGCTTGTGCACACGGACCCTGGCGCTCGTCCCGTACTTGGGCTACGCCCGCCAAGACCGCCGGAGCCGCCCGGGCGAACCGATCGGGGTCCGGGTCGCGGCAGACGCGATCGCGACCGGCTCGACCATCGAGGCCGCGGCTCGCCTCCTCGTGAACGACACCGTCCGCCCCCCCATTGGAGCGCCGGACCTCGAGGTCTGCTCCCTCGCTCCCCTGCTCGTCGACGTCATCGACCATCTGCATCGAGAGGAGAGCGTGGACCACCTCGGCTTGTTCGGCTGAGATCCCTCGCCGATCGGATGGCTGCAGTCGAGGTGACTCAGCTGGTGGCGTGCTCGCGGCTCTCGATGGCGGCGTCCGAGCCCGGGAAGAAGAGCGTCTCATGCTCGCTGTCTCCCCAGCGCACGATACGGAGGACCCCCTCGGGTCCATGTGCCTCGATCATCTCGCAGCTTCGGTCACGATCACCGATGTGGTGGCCTTTGATCACGATTCGATCTCCTGCAGCGGCCTGCATGCGCCCTCCCTTGCGGTCAATGGGACATGACCCCCGAGAGCCGACCTCACCGGTAGGGCCGAAGGTCACGCTCGACTGGTCACGCTCGACGCGACGTCGGTGACGAGGGCAACGTCATGGGACCGTCGCGCCAGCGGGATTCCACCACGTCTCGGCGATCTGGCTCGACGGCTCTCGATCCAGTCATACCAGTGACCATTGGCCCTGGTAAGACGGGGCCACCCCGGGCAGACTGGGTCGGTCGAGATGCCCCAGAGTATGGGGTCGGGCACCGAAGCCCGCCGACCGTTGCGCCATTCCATTGGAGCCATTCACCCCGAGAGGAGCCTTCCATGAGCGTCGTGTTGGCCACCTTCGACGCCGCGGGGGCCGCTCGACCAGCGGTCGAGACCGCGCCGGCCGGCCGCGGGCTCCGCGTGGCGTTGCCGACGTCGACGACCTCCGGGCACTGAGCAGACGCGTTCACCGATGTCCACGCGCCAGAACTCTCCCGAGATCCCGTTCGATTCGATCTATCGGCACGGGTTCCTTCGCGTTGCCGTTGGCGTGCCCAAAGTGCGTGTCGCCGATCCAGAGGCCAACGTCGAGGCGATCCTCGGCCTCGCCCGTCGGGCGGCCGGGCACGCGGCCGGGCTGATCGTGTTCCCCGAGCTCGGGCTTTCCTCCTATACCGCCGAAGACCTGTTCCACCAACAGGGCTTGCAGGACGCCGTTCTCCGCGGCCTGGGACATCTGGTCGATGACAGCGGGGATCTGGACTGCGTCCTCATCGTCGGTGCGCCGGTGGTGGTGGGAGGACGACTGTTCAACTGTGCAGTCGTCGTCCATCGCGGCACGATCCACGGTGTCGTTCCCAAGAGCTACCTACCCGCGTACCGCGAGTTCTACGAGAAGCGGCAGTTCGCCGCAGCGCGCGACGCCACCGTCGACGAGATCTCCCTACTGGGCCAGCAAGTGCCCTTCGGTGCGGACCTGCTCTTCTGTTCGGCCACGAGGGAGGACCTCGTCATCCATGTCGAGCTGTGCGAGGACCTGTGGGTGCCAGCACCACCGAGCAGCTTCGCCGCCCTAGCCGGTGCCACCTTGATGGTCAATTTGTCGGCATCGAATGCCTTGGTGGCCAAAGCCGACTACCGGCGCCTCCTGTGTGCCTCCCAGTCGGCCCGCTGCCTGGCCGCGTACCTCTACGCCGCGGCCGGAACGGGCGAATCGACCACGGACCTTGCCTGGGACGGTCATGCCCTGATCTACGAGAACGGGGAGCTCCTGGCCGAGTCCGAACGGTTCGCCCTCGGCGAGGCGCTCGTCCTGGCCGACGTCGACCTCCACCGCCTGATGGCAGACCGGATGCGATTGACCAGCTTCACCGACACCGCCCACGATCACCGAGACCTCGTGCGCTCATTGCGTCGTATAGAGCTCGACCTGTCCTTGCCCTTGGAACCGGTCGACCTGAGTCGGGAGGTCGAGCGGTTCCCGTATGTGCCCGCTCACCCGGCGCAGCGAAACGAGCGGTGCGCGGAGGTGCATCAGATCCAGGTGCAAGGGTTGACCAGCCGCTTGAGCGCGACCGGCATCGACAAAGTTGTGATCGGCGTGTCCGGTGGGCTCGACTCCACCCAGGCGCTCATCGTCGGGACCGAGAGCATGGACCGCCTCCGCTTACCGCGCACCAACGTGATCGGCATCACCATGCCCGGCTTCGCCACCTCGCCCCGCACGCTCCGAGACGCTCATCGGCTCATGGCCGCACTCGGGGTGACGGCGCTCGAGATCGACATCAAGCCCTCAGCCTGCCAGATGCTGATGGATCTCGATCATCCCGCTGCCCACGGCGAGCCCTTCTACGACGTCACCTACGAGAACGTCCAGGCCGGAGAGCGCAGCTCCCACCTGTTCCGGATGGCCAACGCTCGGGGGGCGCTCGTGGTGGGCACCAGTGACCTGAGTGAGCTGGCGCTCGGCTGGTGCACCTATGGGGTGGGCGACCAGAGGGCCCACTACGACGTGAACGCCTCGGTGCCCAAGACGTTGGTCCGGTACCTGATCGCCTGGGTGATCGATGCAGGCCACCTCGGGTCCGACGCGGAGGAGGCACTACGGTCCATCCTGGCTACCGAGATATCTCCTGAGCTCGTCCCGGCGAGCGCCCGACCGTCCCCGGTACCGAATCAGCCCACCCAGCGCTCCGAGGCCGTCGTCGGACCCTACGAGCTGGCCGACTTCTTCCTCTACTACGTTCTCCGGTTCGGATACCGACCGAGCCGCGTTGCCTACCTGGCACACCATGCCTGGCGTGACGCCACCAGCGGGCTCTGGCCGGACCTCATTGCCCCCGAGGACCGCCACCAGTACGACCTGCCGACCATCAAGAAATGGTTGGCGTCCTTCCTCCGTCGCTTCATCGAGACCAGCCAGTTCAAACGTTCGACCTTGCCCAACGCTCCGAAAGTCGGATCCGGTGGGTCCCTGTCGCCACGCGGCGACTGGCGTGCGCCGAGCGACGCCAGCGCTCGCGCGTGGCTGGACGAGCTAGAAAGGAACGTTCCTTGACGTTTCGGCCACCCGAAACGACGCTCGGGAACCCCTTGCCGACGAACACGAAAGGGCCGCCATGGGCACTGCCCTGATCACCGACCTCTACGAGCTCAACATGGCGGCCAGCTACCTCCGCCGGGCCATGGTGGGTCCGGCGACATTCAGCCTGTTCGTGCGCCGGCTTCCCGCCAGCCGCGGCTATCTGGTGGCTGGCGGGCTGGAGGACTGCCTCCGCTACCTCGAGTCCTTCGCCTTCACGCCTGAGGACCTCGACTGGATGGAGCGGGCAGGGTTTCCTTCCGCCACCCTCGACAAGTTCGCCGCCATACGGTTCACCGGCGATGTCCACGCAGTGCCGGAGGGACGAGTGGTCTTGGCGAACGAGCCCTTGCTCGAGGTCACCGCCCCGATCGCCGAGGCACAGCTGGTCGAGACGTACCTGCTCAATCAGGTCACCTACCAGACGGCGCTCGTGACCAAAGCCGCCCGTTGCCGACTGGCGGCAGGCACCATCGACCTGGTCGACTTCGCACTGCGCCGGACCCACGGCACCGAGGCGGGCATGGCAGCCGCCCGGTTGTCCGCCATCGCAGGGTTCGTGGGCACCAGCAACGTCGAAGCGGCGCGGCGGTACGGGCTGGTCGCCGTCGGCACGATGGCCCACTCCTACATCGAGGCGTTCCCGACCGAGGGCGAGGCGTTTCGAGCCTTTGCGGAGGATCTCCCAGAACAGACGACGTTCCTGGTTGACACCTACGACACCCTGAGCGGCGTGGAGGCTGCTATTCGGGTCATCGAAGACCTCGGGCTGAGTGGCTCGCTGGGGATCCGCCTCGACAGCGGGGATCTGGCTCAGCTCGCCCGTGACGCTCGCAGACTGCTCGACGCCGCCGATCTGCCCCACGTGCGAATCTTCGCAAGCGGGGGGCTCGACGAATACGATCTGGAGCGGTTTCGAACCGACGGAGTCCCTATCGACGCCGCAGGCATCGGCACCAAGATGGGAGTGTCGGCGGACGCCCCGACGCTCGACAGCGCGTACAAACTGGTGGCATTCGGGAATCGACCAGTGCTCAAGCTGTCCGCCGGAAAGGCCACGCTGCCCGGCGCCAAGCAGGTGTGGCGAAGCCTCCCGATGGGCGAAGACCTCCTTGCGGTGCGCGACGAACCCGGCCCCGCCGGGTTCGAGCCGCTCCTCGTCCCGGTCATGTGCGCGGGAAGACGCCTCGAACCCCCAGGCACCATTGAGGCTGCGCAAGCATGGCTGGCACGCGATCTCGAGGGGCTGCCCACGGCCGCCCGGAACCTGCACCAGCCGACGGTACCGGCCGTTGTGGTGTCCGATCGCCTGCGATCGCTCATCACCGAGGTGACCGCGGGACTCCAGCGCGGCGCCCGGGCCACCCACTCGAGAGGCGGCGCTCAGAGCTTGTAACCGATCTCCCTGAAGAGACGTTTGCGGTCGGCCTCGTCAGCCTGGGTCTCGATCCCCGCGGGCGGCAGGCCGTCGATGACCCCGATGATGCCTCGCCCGCGATCGGTCTGCGCGACGAGGACTCGACGGAGTTCGCGGTGGCGCAATAGACAGTGCACACCTCCGGAACGGCCTTGAGCGCGTTCAGCACGTTGACCGGAAAACCCTCGCGGAGGAACACGACGAACGAGTGGCCGGCCCCCACGGCCTCAGCGTTTCGGACGGCGATGTCGACGAGGTCGTCCGCGTTGCCCGAGCGGCGGATCAGGCGCGGCCCTGACGCCTCGCAGAACGCGATCCCAAAGCGCAAGTGGGGGCTTGCTCCGGCCAGGGCCTCGTGCAGGTCCTCCACGGCCTTGATGAAATGCGCTTGGCCGATGATGACGTTCAGGACTTCGGGATTCGTGATGGGTACCGCGCTCAACTCCACGTCCATCTCCTCGATCCCTCTATGCAACCATCTCCCTCGATCCGCTCGGTGCTCATCCCTCCAATCTGATGATCGCGGAGCCAGCCGGGGAGGCCCGGACGTCCCAGAACCGACCGCCCCGAAGGGCGCCGACGCATGGCCGAGCGTGACCTTCTAGGACTTCGGGGCGCTCGACATCTTCGCGAAGGGCACTGCATCTACGATGAGCTGCTGAAGGCCACGCCGTCCGTGTTCTGTACGGGCAAGCCCATCCGTGGCCCCGGTTCGCTATCAGTGACCGACGTTCCGTCCGAAGCCGAACGTGCCAGGGTGAGCACGAGGGTGTGGAGTGGCACACTGGAGGAACTGGTCCTTTGGGAGGTCATATGGAGTCGCCTCGTCGGGTGCTCGCCGACATAGCAGCGGCGAGGGGCATTCGCGATCGGCGGCTGCTCGAGGCAATGCGCCAGACCCCCCGAGTCCGGTTCGTGCCTCCCGAGCACGCCGATCTAGCGGACCTGGACGTGCCGGTGCCGATCGGGCACGAGCAGGTCACGACCCAGCCGACCCTGGTGGCCGCCATGCTCGACGCCCTTGAGCTTCGAGGTCATGAGCGTGTCCTCGAGGTGGGCAGCGGCTACGGCTACCAGACAGCTCTGCTGGCGCAGCTGGCGGGCTATGTGTGGGGCGTCGAGCGGTGGGCGGACCTCGCCACGGTGGCCGAGGCAAACCTGACGCAGATGGGGATCACCAACGTGCAGATCGTCGCCGGGGACGGCAGCGAAGGGCTCCGCGCTCACGCCCCTTTCGACGCCATCGTACTGTGCGCGGCGTTCCCCCAGGTGCCGCCTCCGCTCGTCGAGCAGTTGGCCGTAGGGGGGCGCCTCGTCCAGCCCATCGGGCCCGGTGGCGAGGAGGAGGTCACGCTGTTCGTGAAGCAAGACGCCCGCCTGGTGCCCGTACGGCGCATCAGCTACGCCCACTTCGTCCCTCTCATCGGCTCCTACGGCTTCCCGCCATAAGGGACTCGCCGAGGATGACGCCGTGGGTTCGCGGTTCTTCTGAGCAGCCCCACAAGGGCACAGCCGTCTTCCAGAGGTGCCGCAACTCTTGGGGCAGCACTGCGGCGACGTCGAGGGTTTCTTCGGGGACGAGCTCGCGCATCGCCCCGATGACCGACTCGATGATCGCCTGGCGTTGTCCTGGGGCGGTCGTGGGAAAGGCGGTGGCCATGAACTGTTCGAGGTGCCGGGGACCCGAGGCGCGCGATACTCGCCATGGTCGACGGCGCTGTAAGGGCGCGGAGATCGGCCGGCAGGTGGGTCTGCACGTGCTGGCACTCTCCAGAAGGGAGCAGGCCCAAGAACGTGCCAAGGACCGCGCCTACCGTGGCGTGCTCGGTCTCGGCTGGGGCCCCACCACCATGGGCCGCTGCCAACGAGCCCGTAGTCGACACAGTAGGAGCGGATGGCAGCGCCGTCGAAGCCCGGTCAACGTGCATGGTTTCGATGTCGGCGAGCAGTCTTCGCTGCTCAGCCGCCTCAAGTGTCGGGTGAACAGGACGTGAATTGCTCTTCGGTCCCGCTTCTTCTCAAGATTCCGCGCCGGAGCCGCTCGTAATCCCGCGTCCCGTCAGCATGGCGGAGCCCTTCCCAGAGCCGCCGATCGCTGTCAGTCACATGCTCGGGGATTCCGACGGCGAGGGTGACATAGAGGTCGCCTCTGGTGCTTCCGATGCGAGGCAGGCCCTTCCCGGCCACCCGCAACGTCGTGCCCGGCTGGGTGCGGGGCTCGACGGGGACGGCCACCTCGCCGTCCAAGGTGGGGACGCGGCAGCTGGTGGCGAGAACAGCGTCGGGGGCATCGATCTCCTCGGCGAGCCACAGGTCGGCACCCCGCCGGAGGAAGCGCGTCGAGAAAGAGCACGGCGGGCCGGTGCAGCATTGACTGGACGATCTCCAGTCTGCGAACCATGCCACCGGAGAACTCGCGAACGAGCTTGTGCGCAGCGCTCTCGAGGCCCATGAGCGCCAGTGCGTGTTCGATCCGGGTGCGGCGCTGCGTGCGGGGGACATGGTAGAGCCGGGAGAAGACCAAGAGGTTCTCCCAGGCCGTGAGCGACCCGTCTGCCGACACCATCTGGGGCACATAGCCGATCACCCGGCGCACCATCGCCGCCTGTGAGCGGATGTCGTAGCCGGCCACCCGCGCCGTTCCGTGGGAGGGGGCCAGGAGTGTGATGAGCATCTCGATGGTCGTCGACTTGCCGGCGCCGTTCCGGCCCAACAGGCCGAACACCGAGCCTTGGCGGACCTCGAGGTCGAGACCGTCCACGGCAACCAAATCGCCGAAGCGTCGGGTCAGCTCCTCTGTGACGACCACCAGCTCGGTGTCTGGGCCCATGAGCTGATTGTGACGTGTCCGGGTTTGACGGTGAAGGGCCCAAGGTCTCTTTCGCACCCGCTTGGGGTCGCCAGGTGCTCGGCGTCGGCTGCGCCGAGAAGATAGGTCACCTTCGCCGCCAACTGGTTTGGGGTCCACGTGGGCACCGCGATTCCGGAGCTCATGGGACATGCCCACGGTCTCCGCAGTGCGTATTGGCGCACCGCCCTCATCACCTGACTACCGCGCGCACCCACCGTTCGGGCACCGCGTGGTCCTCGCACGCCCCTATGTCCGCGCCGACGCGTGTTCCATCGCGAAATGACCGTGCTCGCCACCTTAGAGAATCCACAATCGACCGGCCACCCGCTATGACGCTCCCGACAATGCCCTCACGAGTTCTCGTGAAGAGTTGGGACTAGTCGGAGGCCTGACCGAGATTCTCGTGCCCTTGAACTCGGGGCTGAACTCCGCTTGGCTCAGGGAAGACGGTCCCGGAAGCGGGCCGACAGCGTCCACACGCCCGGAAACCATGACAACCCGGCGCTCCCGCCGTCTGAGGAGTTCATGCAATCACCCGGGTACGCCTGCAGGACGCTTGCACCGCGGTCCAGAGCCGGAGGTCACTTCTCAACGGTCCCCACGGCCTGGTCAGCGATGAGCCGACCACCTCGGCCGCCGCTCTGCTACTCGTCGCTCTCGCCATCCGGCTCCATGAAAGCGCGCAGGATGCCCGGCTCCGGTGTCAAGGTGGCCATTCGTCGGCGGCCTTCTTCCAGCGAGACCACCCCGAAGTGGATGGCCGAGCGCAGGGCCTGGTCGGCCCGCCCCTTCCAAAGAAGGGCGTCCTGGCTGTTGGGCCCCTCGGTCTCGCTGACCGCACGCCACGAGTCGATGCAGTCATCGAGCTCAGCGTCGAGCCAACCCCGGTCTGCGCTGCTCACCGGTGTCATCGGCTCATGAGCTCGACCTCAGAAGCCAGCCGAACCACGACGTCCTGATCAACCCCCCGGTGCGCGGGATGCCGAATCCAGCTCCCGACAAAGGCACGTGCTTGCCTGCACACTTCGTCGATCGACACGCCTCTGGCATACGAGGCCTGCGCCACCACCGCTGCCCGGTCCGCTGCACCGGGCTCGCCAGGAAGCTCCAGGTTGACCCACGTCCGGATGACCTCGGCCAGCACCAGCTCGTTTGTCACCTCGACCACCTCCGAAGCGACGGTACGCCAGCCACTCTGCGGGCGGCAGGGCCGAACGTCCCGAACACATCCCGGTGGTGACCATCGCCCCAAATCACACACGCGTCGGAGGCGGACCGGAGGAAGTCCCCGGCCAACACACCCAGACCCCCACTGAACGTGGGGATCTCGTCGCTCAGGGCGACCTCCATGGAGAAGTAGGCGATGGTCGGGGCGCCCATGTGCCCCAGTCTGGCTCACACAATGCCGGGAACGATGAGGAGGTCACCGCCATGGTGCCGAAAAAAGTGAGTAACCCCCGCCAACCCGTCGTGTTCAACGTTCTGGCCGATGCCACGGACGAAGAACTGGATGAGCTGGCAATGGTCGTCGTGGCCGAGCTAGACGCTCAGGCAGCCGAGCACCATCGGGAAGATGCCGAAGCTGCCCGTGGGGGTGCCGAATGACGGCGGCCCGGCGCAGCCGTCCCCGTCAGCCTCGCCTTGCTCTGCTGTAGACCTTGGCGGCGTAGTAGTCCAGCAGCACCTGCCGGAATTCCTCGTCGTCCAGAACGCGCTTGAAGATGGCTTCGTTGTCATCCATCCGACCGACAACGGTTCCCATGAACATCCGGTCGAACACCAGTCGGAAGTTCTCGATGGT
>Ga0066793_10000301_pt1 | contig 18676 bp, 18 predicted proteins | sample PersoiDNA2013189_FD_83876 | JGI IMG/M metagenome (GOLD analysis project Ga0066793, IMG submission 83876) | Permafrost soil microbial communities from the Arctic, to analyse light accelerated degradation of dissolved organic matter (DOM) -... | ecosystem: Environmental > Terrestrial > Soil >... | reverse complement strand
GGCCGCCAGCGCGCGGCTGACCTCATAGCTAAAATCCACGTGGCCGGGTGTATCGATCAGGTTGAGTTCATAAGCATTGCCATCTTTGGCTTGATAATTCATGCGCACGGCTGAAGCCTTAATGGTAACGCCTTTTTCGCGCTCCAGATCCATCGAATCCAGGATCTGTTCGGTCAGATCTCGATCGGATACGGTCCCTGTCAGGTGCAGCAGCCGGTCTGCCAGGGTCGATTTTCCATGATCGATATGGGCAATAATACAAAAATTACGGATGAAGTCTGTCATAAGCCGGATGAAGTATAACCGATTTTCATCATATGATTCAACGCGCTTTCAACCATGGCTTCCAGAGGGTTATGCGTGACAACGGGCGAATAACCCAAATAAGCCAGAAATTCATGGTTCCCTTTGGGGCCGACCAGCGGGGAACAGATCAACCCGCGCACCGTGTACCCTTGGGTTTCAGCGTAAGTTAACACCTCCATGAGCACTTCACGGTGGACCATTGGATCACGAATCACCCCCTCGCCGCGCGCAACCTGCTCCTTACCCGCTTCAAATTGGGGTTTAATCAGGGCAATCACATCACCGTGATCGGGCGAGAACCATTGGCGTACAACTGGCAAAATAATTTTCAAGGAGATAAAGGAGGCATCAATGGTGACCAAGGAAACTTCCTCGGGAAGTTTCCGCACAAAGCGCGCGTTGGTGCGCTCCATAATGACCACTTGTGGGTGATTGCGCAGCTTCCAATGCAGCAAGCCATAACCCACGTCGATCGCGTACACCCGTCCCGCGCCATTCTGCAACAGGCAATCGGTAAACCCACCCGTCGAGGCGCCCACATCCGCGCAAATTCGATCTTTCACAACCACCGGAAAAGCCTGTAAAGCCCCCTTGAGTTTCTCGCCTCCGCGAGAGACGAACGCTGGTCCTCGATCCACCTGGATAACTGCTCCATCGTTCACCAGAACCGATGACTTGAGCACCACCTGGCCATCCACGCGGACCTGACCGGCCATGACCAGGCGTTGGGCTAGTGAACGGCTTACCGCTAATCCCCGCTGTACCAGGCATAGATCCAACCTGTTTTTAAACATCCTTCATTTTAACATATCAGGAGAGTTTCACATCTGTCCCCTTAAAAAGTCGAATAAAAATGCGGCAAGATAACGCAATAATTAACAGGCGCCAAAGAAGGGGCTGGTTTACCCATGATGACGGCTTTCCAGACAACCGCCAGGTCATCCAATATATCCCGATTTTGCGGGCGAAATGTCATAATTGGTTCTTTGGGAATTGCCGTGGTGAAGCCACATAATATCTAACAAAGCCAGAATTGGGCAGAAAGATGATCAAATAGGACTTTCTTGAAAGGCATACAAGAACCCCAAGTAACTATATACTGGATTGGGTGTGGTTTTTACCTGGAATCCTTTTTGCTGCAAGAAGTTCATTAAATCTATGTGCGAGAATTTCGTGAACCCATCGTGATACTCAAGGCAAATACCTTTGATTTTTTTTAACGTTACATCTCCAGTATTGAAGAGTATATCAAACTCAGCGCCTTCACAATCAATTTTCAATACATCACAAACCGCTATGTCGTTTTTTTGGAAAAAATCATCAAGACAAAGCCCCTGTACTTTTAAAGAAATTGCCTGATCCGAAATCTGGATATTTGTAGTTGTGTGCTGAACAGCTTCGCCAGTAGTAAAAAGCGTCATTTCACCCGATTGTGCCCCAACAGCTATCGGGAAAGTCTTGATATTCCTCAGGGAGTTTATTTTGATGTTTTCTTCAAGCAGTGTATACGACTCTGGAAATGGCTCAATAGCATACACTTGACTGCTTGGATGTTCAAAAGCAGCTAAAATTGAAAAATCACCAAAAGCAGCACCTATATCAATAATTGTCGAACCATCTTGAATTTTAGTGCCGCTAGACTCATAATCACGGTCAAGACAGGTTTCTTTAACCACCCAAACATCCATAAAACTCCGTACTTTGAATTTACAGCCATTTCGGATCTTTACAACTGGTTGTTTGTGTAACAGTATCCCACTTATTTCAGGCCAGTTTTCAATCTGGGTTAAGATGGTAGGAATTGAAGACAAATAATAACCAATGCGAGACATTGTTCTTCTCCAGTCTTGCGAATAAATTATTTTTGTAACATCTCAATAAAGAGGGGCGCGGGGTGTTTGTGGGTGCTCCGTACCCACAAACACCCCGCTTCCCCCCTCTTTATTGAGATGTTCCTTATTTTTGTATAACCGGCAAGAAAATAGATTGTACTCCGATGCCGCCTGGAACAACAATAACTGTGCCACTACAGGATTGGGGCCGAAGCGGTTGTGTCGGATCGAGTTCAAAAGATATCATACGACTCGGATTTACAGTAACGGTCACGAAATAGCGTCCTGCATTTGCATTAGAAGTGTCAAAGATAAATGCCAGGTTTCCAAATCGATCGGTGGTAATTGACGTGGTTATTGATACACCATTAATCTTGATTGTCGCCGTACTGTTCGGCGGGAAGTTGGTGCAGTTAATGGTGAAAAAGCTGCCAGGTTTACCATTGGCAAAGTTTATGGTTAATGTAGGTGCAGCGGTTGTATGCCAACAGTGGATTTAACTCAAGAGCTGGTTCACCAAAGTATCGCCACCAATTATTAGCAACACGCTTGGGGTAGGCAGAGGCTTTAGGGTCCTTGGCCAAAAACGTGAATGCACTCGCGCAAACGCAATTTATCTCAGCCTATAAACCCATTTTACCATTAACGAGAGCATTCGGGAAACAGGTAATTACTTAGGTCCATGCGAATAAGGACTGAATTTGAGGTGTTTGCGGGTGCTTCGCACCCGCAAACACCTCAAATTCAGCACCTTTCTTCTCACGGGTGAAAAGTTCCTTTTTAATTTTTTATGTTATCATATTTCTATGTTCACAGCCCTTCTCAAAACCATGCGTCCGCGCCAATGGACAAAAAATGCCCTCATCGTGGCCCCCCTCTTCTTTGATAGGCAAATCACCAACCTGGTTTTTCTTGAACGGGTCATCGCAGCATTCTTTTTATTCTGCTTCTTATCCAGCGCTATCTACATCTTTAATGATATTTCCGACCTGGAAGCGGACAAAAAACATCCGCAGAAAAAAAATCGCCCCATCGCTTCCGGTCAATTGCCAGTCATGGTCGCGTGGGCAGCAGAGATAATTTTGATCGTCGTACTGCTCCCATTATCATACCTGCTGTCCCCAAAATTTGCCATTATCGCCCTCATATACATCATTCTAAACGTGGCCTATTCGAAGTGGTTCAAGCATATCCCGCTGTTGGATGTTCTGATACTGGCCACTTTTTATGTTCTGCGCGTTGGTGCTGGGGTCAGCGTGATCCAGGTAAAGTTGTTTTCACCCTGGCTGTATGTGGTGACAACCCTTTTAGCTTTATACCTGGGATTGGGCAAGAGACGCGCCGAGTTGGCCTTACTGGCTGATGACGCCAACAGCCATCGCCGGGTGTTGCAAGGTTACAGCCTGCCCCTCCTCGACCAGTTGATCACCATCGTCTCGAGCAGCACAATCGTGGCTTATTCCCTTTATACCTTCCTTTCCCCTATCGCGATTGGCAACCATGCCTTGATGCTGACCATCCCGTTTGTGATCTATGGCATTTTCCGTTACCTTTACCTGATCCAGATTAAGCATGCCGGCGGCGCTCCCGAGGAAGTTTTGCTGATGGACCGGCCCTTGCAACTATCGATCGGGTTATGGGGTATTGCCATCTTTATTGTTTTTTATTTTATCCATTAACCGATGCCTGCCATCATCGCCTCCGCTCCCGGTAAAATCATATTGTTTGGTGAACACGCGGCGGTGTATCATCGCCCTGCAATTGCCGTCCCGGTGACCCAAGTTAAGGCCAAAGCCAGCATATTCCCTGCAATAAAATTGGCGCCCGGAACGGTCAAAATTGAAGCGCCGGATATTCAATTGTCCACCAGCCTGGATCAGCTTGGCGGCGATCACCCACTTGCCCTGGCGATCCACAGTGTCTTTCGCCAACTGGCCATCGAACGGCCCCCCGCAATGATCCTTCAGGTCAACTCAACCATCCCCATCGCGGCAGGATTGGGATCGGGGGCAGCGGTATCGGTCGCAATTATCCGGGCGCTTTCTTCATTCCTGGGTTCGCCTTTACCAGACGACGTGATCTCTGCGTTGGCATACGAAGTTGAACGAATCCACCATGGGAACCCTTCCGGGATTGACAACACCGTGATCACCTTCGCCCGACCGGTCTACTTTATTCGTGGGCAAATACCCCAACTCTTTGAAGTATCCCGGCCTTTCACGTTGGTCATTGCCGATACGGGTGTGCAAAGCCCAACCGCCCTGGTTGTGAATGGCGTGCGCGAACGCTGGCAAAAAGACACCCAACCCTACGAGCGGTGGTTTGACCAAATCGGCGCCATCGCCGATCAGGCTCGCAAAGTTATTGAGGAGGGGTACCCACAACAGTTGGGCAGTTTAATGGATGAAAACCAGGCCCTATTGGAGGAGATTGGGGTCAGTTCACCTGAGCTGGAAACCCTGGTAGCAGCCGCACGCAGGGCCGGCGCACTGGGGGCAAAACTTTCGGGAGGCGGCGCAGGAGGCAACATGATCGCCCTTACAACACCCAACAACGCGGCGGGTATCGCCAGCCAGTTAGAACAAGCCGGGGCCACGCGTACATTGATCACTCATCTGGATCCGGGTAATCTACGCGCATGAATCACCTCATTTTATTAAAACTGGGTGGTTCCTTGATCACCGAAAAATCAAAACCGCATACGGCCAGGCTGAATACAATTCACCGTATCGCCTATGAGATTGCCGCCAGTCTTAAACACCAACCCGGATTAAAGCTGGTCATCGGGCATGGCTCGGGGTCTTTTGGCCATGTTCCGGCTCACCTTTATCACACCCGCCAGGGAGTAACCTCCCGCGAACAATGGAGAGGGTATGCGGAGGTTTGGCACGAGGCCAGGCTTCTAAATCAAATCGTGTTAGAATCTTTTTATTCTGCCGGTTTACCGGTGATTGCATTTCCCCCCTCGGCTTGCGCGGTGACTACCCGTGGTATAGTGACACACTGGGATCTGTACGGCCTCCAAGCCGCTCTACAAGCCAACCTGATCCCGGTTGTCAATGGCGATGTGGTGATCGACCAGGAACTGGGTGGGACTATTGTATCCACTGAAGATGTCTTTGGTTACCTGGCGCCTGAGCTAAAACCTGAACGGATATTACTGGCCGGGTTAGAACCCGGTGTATGGGCCGATTATCCGGATTGTACCCGGCTGCACCCCATCATCACACCCGCAGACAGGGACCAGATTTCAGCCGGTGTCTCAGGATCCGCAACCGTCGATGTGACCGGTGGCATGCTCGATAAAGTTAACCATCTGTTAGAGCTGGTGCAGCAGATAGCTCATCTTGAAGGGATGATTTTTTCTGGAGAAGGGGAAGGGCAAATAGGACAAGCTCTGAGTGGGGCTTCTTTTGGAACGGTTATTCGCGGAATGCCAGAAAAGGAGTAGAGTAGAATGCTTTTCACACGCAGCCACTTAGAAGAATTGGAAGATCGCATCCTGGCCCCATATGGGATGCACAGTAAGAACACTAAAGGGCGCTATTATCCAGAAGATGAACCCGAATACCGTACAATATACCAGCGTGACCGGGATAGAATTCTACATACCACCGCTTTTAGGCGCCTGGAATACAAAACCCAGGTCTTTATTAATTACGAAGGTGATTATTACCGCACGCGGCTGACCCACACCCTCGAAGTGACCCAAATTGGGCGCACTATCGCCCGTGCTCTGGGCGGCAATGAGGACCTGGTTGAAACCATTTGCATGGCTCATGATATGGGCCATCCTCCCTTTGGGCATTCTGGCGAAACCATCCTCGCCAGGCTGATGCGCGATTATGGCGGATTCGACCATAATAAACAAAGCTTGCGCATTGTCACTTATCTCGAACGGCGTTATCCAGAATTTTCTGGCCTAAACTTAAGCTGGGAAGTTCTGGAAGGGATTGTCAAACACGAGACAGAATATGACCAGTCTGATGCCAAAGATTTCAATCCCGATTTAAGGGGCAATCTTGAAGCGCAAATCACAAATATCGCTGACGAATTAGCCTATTCAGCGCACGATCTGGATGATGGCTTGCGCTCGGGAATGATCAACGCGGCCATGCTGGAAGGCACCTTATTGTGGGAAATTGTCACTGAAAGCATTGGTTGGCGACATGCTCCCGTGATGGAAGATCTCACCCGCCATCGCATCATCCGCCGATTAATTGGTATCGAAGTAGATGATCTAATTCAGGCAACCGATCAACGGCTGCGCCAAAGCGGGGTCCGTTCGGTTGAGGAACTACAACGCCTGCCTTATAATGTGGTGGGCTTTAGCGAAGAGATGCACCGCCGTAACCGGGAGCTTAAGGATTTCCTTTTCACGAACCTCTACCGGCATTTCCGGGTCATGCGCATGGCGGTGAAAGCCGAACGCATTTTAACCGATTTATTCCAGGCTTACCATTTAGAACCCACCACCTTACCTAAGCACGTCCAGGGTCAGATCGAAGAACGCAGCCTGGAACGGACGATATGCGACTATATTGCCGGGATGACCGACCGTTATGCGGTTGAAGAATATCAGAAATTATACGATCCGTCGACTTTACCATAAAAGTTAACCAATCCTGGCTTCTGCGCTCTGGATCATGTTAAAATGAGTCAAACGTTTGGAGTGGGTCGTATGCCCGCTAAATGGCTTTGCCGAAAACACATTACACTATTAAAGTTGTGGAGTCAACCTTATGTCCGAAGGATCTTATTTAACCTCTGATGGGGCAGCTCGCTTACGCCAGGAATTAGAATATCTCAAGGGACCTTCCCGGCAACAACTTTCAGAACGGTTGCGCCAGGCCATTCAACAGGGTGACCTCTCCGAAAACGCTGATTATATTTCCGCCAAAGAAGAACAGGGCTTTCTCGAAGGACGCATCCAGGAATTGGAACGCGTGCTGAGCAATGTGATCATCATTGATGAAAACATCAAATTACGGGAAACGATTGAAATCGGCGCCCACATTACCATTCAGGAAGGTGATTTTTCACCCGAGACTTATTATCTGGTGGGCCCTAAAGAAGCCAACCCCCGCCAGGGACGCATTTCGCACGAATCGCCCATCGGTCGCGCCCTACTCGGGCACCATGTGGGGGAAGTCGTTGTTGTAGAAACCCCTGGTGGATCGCTAAATTTAAAAATCATAAAAATTAAATGAGCTTTTAACCGGTAATCTTCAGTCGAAGCCTGTATACTCGAAAAACGAAAAGAGCCCGATCCACAAAAAAGGATCGGGCTCTTTGATTGACAACCAATTGATGCGATTAAGCAGCGGGAGCGGTTTGGGCTGGCTTGGGCCAGATGGCCAGCTCAAGGGTCATGCGCTCAAAGAAACTGTTGGCGGGTAAAGCACCCTGCCCATAACTCAGGTCTACAATTCTGGCTTCTAATTGGAGGGTAGCTGTTTCAAGCAAGATCTTCTTACCAGATTCTGCGAGAACCGGTTCGCCCTTCGATTCGAGTTTCTGCCGGATAGCGGGGTCATTGAATGCATGCGCGCTCATGACCACCTGGGTCACTGTCTGAATATCGTTCTTATCAAACAGCCACACCTCAAAAGCAGTCACCTTCTTGGGATCTCCAACCCCGATGGTATCGGAGATGCCTACGCCGCATTCACCCAGAAATTCACCGGAAGGAGAATCGATGCTAAATGAATCGTCGTAAAGGTCATCCCCAGCCATGTAGGTAGTCATAAATTGAGCAATGGGGGGTTCCTGGTCCTGCGTCTGATAGCTGGTGCGTTCCGCAGCTTTAGAAAGCTCCTGAGCCTGCATTGCAGGTGTCGGCTCGCCTTTCGCAGTGCGATTGCGAATAAGGAGGATATATGCAATCGCCCCGCCGATCACGACGAGTAAAAGGCATAACACACTCAGTATGATGATCAGATTATTCGAGGCAGGCTTGGGCGTAGGTGTTGTCACGACGGAAGTTGCACCCGGCGTGGCGCCCGGAACGGTTGCCTGTGATTTGACGACCACTCTGAAGGCCGTAATTTCATCAGGGGTCAATTTAGTCGCCGAAGATTGCAGTGTATCCAAGACTGTACTCGCATCTGGGCCTAAATCTTTCCAGCGCTGGATCGCCACGGCATTATCTGGCGCTTTGGCAAACGAGTCGATCGCCATGGTCAAATAATCGACCTTCAAATCGTCCCTTAGATTGGCTGGGGTGGCGTTAATATAAGTTATAGGGAACAAGCCCCATCCAAGGACAATCAACCCGAAAATTGCCCCGACCACAATACCTGCGGCGGCGGTTATCAATGGGTTTTTAAGATACTCACGAATTTTGTCCATATTTTTGCTCCTGCGAGAATTTCATCCTTGCGCTAAAAAATTTCGAATCGAAAGACTTGATTCTAAAAACAAAGGGTCTACTCTATGATTTTATTAATAGGATGGTGCTTGATCCGTTTTATCCTTCGTACATTGTAGATTAATTAAACGAAATGCGCAACTCCGCAATTGTCTGAAAGTAACCCGAATAGACCAGGGGTATTTTCAATCAATCAAGAATCGGATGTTATTCGCTTTAGTTGCAAAATTCATGCCATTTCCGTGGTTGTCTCGCTGTTTATTTCGTCTAGCAGAATAGTTTCCTGGCAGGATAAACAGGTCGCTTCACGTTTGTTCGCTATCACCAACAATCCGCCGCATTTCGGACAGGCATTGGGCAGCGGCCGTTTCCAGGATGTAAACTGGCAGGTCGGATAATTCGAACAGCCATAAAAGACACGGCCTTTACGCGTTTTACGTTGGACCACATCCCCGCCATCTTCTGGGCATTTGACGCCAATTTTCTCCAACCAGGCCTCGGTATGCCGGCAGGTCGGGAAGTTGCTGCAACTGATAAATTTGCCATACCTCCCATAACGGATCACCAGGTCGTGCCCGCAGTCCAGGCATGGCCGGCCTACCTTTTCTAACTCCACCTTGGTGGTTGGCATCTCGGCCTGGGCGCGCTCCAGGGTTATGGCAAATGGGTCGTAAAATTCGCGGATGATATCCACCCACTGCCGTTCTCCGGAGGCGATCTGGTCCAGATCTTTCTCCATTTTGGCTGTAAAACCCAAGTCGACAATATCCGGGAAATGTTGGACCAGAAGGTCGTTCACCAGGACCCCAGTTTCAGTTGGGATCAACCGCTTGGCTTCACGGATCACGTAACCGCGTTCCTGGATAGTCGATAAGATCGGCGCATAAGTCGAAGGGCGACCAATCCCAAACTCTTCCAGCACCCGGACCAGGGTCGCTTCCGTATAACGCGGCGGAGGTTGGGTAAAGTGCCCTTCTGGCAGCAGACGCACCAGGGCTTGCGGCTGCCCTTCGCTGATATCCGCTGGAATGCGCACATTTTCGCCCACATCATCTTGTTTTTTATCTTCATCCTGGGCTTCTTCATACACAACCAGGAAACCCGGGAATTTCACCGATGAACCGGATGAGCGCAGCAAATACTGGTGCAAAGAAGTCTCGCCATTGATTTCGACGGAAAGGGTATCATATACGGCCGATTCCATTTGCGAAGCGACAAAACACTTCCAGACTAATTGGTATAGGCGGTACTGATCATGGCTCAGGAGAGCTTTGATTTTTTCTGGTTCACGCAGCACGGAGGTTGGGCGGATGGCTTCGTGTGCCTCTTGCGCACCCACAACACGCGTGCGGTACTGCGGCGGTGTGGGTGGCAAATAGCTTTGACCATAACGTTGGCTAATATATGCCTTAGCCTCGTTTTGGGCGATTTCAGCCACATTGGTCGAATCTGTGCGCATGTAAGTGATCAGCCCCGTGCCACCCCCTTCGCCCACATCAAGACCCTCATAAAGCTGTTGTGCCAGGGCCATCGTTCGCCGCGCAGTATACCCCAACCGGCGTGAAGCTTCCTGCTGTAACGAGCTGGTGATGAAAGGCGCAGCCGGCTTGCGCCTTCGCTCACTGCGTTTGATCTTGCTGATCGCGTAAGCAGCCTGCTCCATATCGGCCACAATCGGGCTAACCACCGATTCGCTGTCGAGCGCCGGTTCCTGGTCATCAATGCGAGACAGTTTTGCCTGGAAGGAAACTTTCCCACCTTCCGGCTTTAACTCAGCCATGATCGTCCAGTATTCTTGAGAGACAAATGCATCGATCTCATTTTCCCGGCTGACCACCAATCTTAATGCCACAGATTGGACCCGGCCAGCCGACAAACGGCTGCGTACTTTTTCCCACAAGATCGGGCTGATGTTATACCCAACCAGGCGGTCGAGGATCCGTCTGGCCTGTTGCGCGTTGACCAGGTTGGTATTGAGCTCCCGCGGGTGAGCAAACGCGTCACTGATCGCCGATTGGGTAATTTCATGGAAAACCACCCGTTGAGATAGGTTGGGCTCAATTTCAGCGGCTTCCATTAAATGCCATGCAATGGCTTCGCCCTCACGGTCAGGGTCCGTCGCCAGGTAAATTTCTTCGGCAGTTTTTGCCAGTTCTTTTAATTCTTTAACCACTGCCCGTTTTTCGTTAGGCACTCTGTATTTAGGCGTGAAATTATGGTCTACATCGATAGAAAGTTCCGACCGTAAAAGATCGCGGACGTGACCCACCGATGCTTTGACCGTATAACCCTTGCCCAGATAACGGCCTACCGTTTTAGCTTTTGCCGGGGATTCGACAATGACCAGCTTTCCACTGCGCTCAATCCGTTTTTTACCTTTGGATACCGGCGCAGGTAACTGATCGTGTTCTGGTGTTCGTCCCATACGGTACATATGGGTGCCACAAACGCTGCAGATCCCACGGGTCACCGGGGCGCCAACCGCATTAAATTCTGCCTTGGGGTTATTAATCTCTCGCTTTGCCTTGCACTTAACACAATAAGCTTCCAAAAGAGCTACCTCCTATCGTCCAGGAACAGCCAATTAACCGAATAAGTTAATTCCTGACGGTATGTTTTTTTATGTGATTGCTCAGGGCCTGTGGAAAAGCCCCGAATTCGGCGCCTTTCTTTGCATGGCTGAGCAGTAACGTTTTTTTAGCCAACCAGAATTCCAGGCTGGGGATCAGGCGTAAAGCCCTTTTTCAACATCCTATCATAACCGATGCTGACAGTTATTTTCAATGATCACCATTAATGATGTAGGAGGATTGCGCTTCATGGATAGCAATGTAACTCATTCCACCGATTTGGCGAACCAACCCTTTTAATTCCATCATTGCCAGAGTAGACGATACGCGATCAATGGGGAGCTCGACCTGGGCACAAATATCATCAATATGGATCGGCTCATCACTTAAAGCCTGGTAGAGCTGAGCTTCCGTCGGGTCGTCCGGGAGAATAAGACGAGCTGTGCGTTGCTGAGAAATTTGGGTCAGGTTCATCACTTCAAGAACGTCCCTCATTTCCAACAAAGGATGCGCACCATTCTGGATTAACCGGTTAGCACCCTTGCTCTGTAATGCATAAATACTCCCAGGCACGGCAAAGACATCCCGTCCTTGTTCCACGGCAAAAGTAGCCGTAATCAGCGCTCCACTGGTATCGCCAGCTTCCACCACCACTGTTGCCAATGCCAGTCCGGATATGATGCGGTTACGAGGAGGGAAATTAGCGCTATCAGGTGGGGTACCAGGGGCATAATCGCTCAATAAACCCCCGTGAGCTACGATTTGTTCATACAGTTTGCGGTTCTCAGGTGGGTAAATCTGGTCTACCCCGTTGCCCAACACGGCCAGCGTCCTGCCGCCGGCGTTTAACGCAGCCGCGTGCGCAATCGCATCTACCCCCCTGGCTAACCCGCTGATAACCGTCACCCCATTTTGGGCAAGGTATGCCGCCAGCTCAGAGGCAACCCGCTGCCCGTATGCGGTCACTCGCCGGGTGCCGACAATCGCCACACACCACGCATCTTCCGCTTGGTAAGTTCCTTTAAGATATAACACCGGTGGAGGTTGGTTGATTTCCCGCAGACGGGCGGGGTAAGCCTCGTCCTGCCAGGTTAAGACCGAAATGCCCTGCTGCTGGATCTTTTCATAAAAGCGGTCGAGGTCAACCCCATTACGCACTGCCAGAAAATTTGTGATAATTTTCTGACTTAAGCCAGCCGCAAGCAGCACATCCCCCGGCGATTCCCATGCCATCGCCAGATCTCCAAAATGATCCAGCAAGGCTTGCAGCCGGACCGCGCCAATTCCTTTGACGAGGTTAAAACCAACCCAATACTTTTTGGAATCCATAAGGATATCCGGTACGTTCAGTCCCAAACGGGTGGTCTGACAGTGATTTCTTGTTTTTCAAGATTAACGCCCAGGATTACCGCTTCGATCGCCGGCAGCAATACTTCTGGTCCCACTTCTGGTATAACCACAAAGACATCATTTGCGCCGGTCTCCAATATTTCAGTCAAAATTCCAACGGATTGCCCCGCTTCATCGACTACCTTTAAGCCGATCATCTGGTGATAATAATAATCCCCATCAGGTAATTCAGGTATTTCTTCGGTTCGAATATAGAGCAATTGGTTACGAAACGCTGAGACCTCGTCCCGACCGTTAATCCCCTGGAAGGAAATAATCAATAGCTTATCCTTCCAACGGGCCCGATCGATACGCAGCGGTTGGTGGTTATCACCCGCATAAACCGTCCGGTTGGGGCGCAGGCGCTCGGGAAAATCCGTTAAAACTTCCATGTTGATTTCCCCTTTTACCCCATGAGCACTTCTTAATTGACCGACCAATAAGAATACAGGCTCGCTGGCCAGGGGCGAGCCTGTATTCTTGCCTTGCTGGTCAGGTGAATCAGCAGGGAGAGAAGCTGTCATCTTGGCTCAATCACATCCAAAGAGACCTGCTTACCTTCACGTGCGGCAGCAACGCGCAGTAAAACTCGCAGTGCATTTGCCACCCGTCCGCTCTTGCCGATCACCCGCCCCATGTCTTCTTTCGCAACCCGCAGTTCAAGATGCACATTACCGGCGCCCCTGACCTGTTCGACCTGAACCTGGGTCGGATCTTCCACTAGCGAACGAGCAATATATTCAACAAGATCTTTCAAGGCTATTCCTGGCTTTCTTAATGGGTAGTTGTTTCCCGGCGTGTCTTGTAATTAGTAACCCGGTTTGCATAAATAGGGTTGGCTTCAGCCAACAGGGTTTCAACTGGCTCACCAGCTTTGAAACGAGCGAAACGATCCATCAATTTAACGCTGTTAAACAGACGGACAATCGGTTCGCTGGGCTGAGCGCCTTTGCTCAACCAATCATAAACACGATCTTCCTTGAGAGTGAGGGTAGAGGGTTCCGTCCGGGGATTGTAGAAACCGACTATTTCAAGGAAACGACCATCGCGCGGGCTTTCTTTATCCGCAACCACAATACGATAGCTGGGTTGACCATGCAGACCAACACGACGTAAGCGAATTCGAACCATCGAAGTTTATCTCCTCTAACTAATCAATGTAACTTAACAAAATAGAATAAAATTGGACGATCCGTTCAAGGATTTTGAGGGACGCCGAAGGAGCGTTTCTCCTTGATTGGGTCGACCAGCTAACCAAACAGACGGGGTAAGCCCCGTCCGCCCGATTTCTGTATGGTTTTAAAGAGACGTTGTGCTTCACGGAACTGCTTGAGTACCCGGTTGACCACCACAACATCGGTTCCAGAGCCGCGTGCAATCCGCCGGCGGCGGCTGGCATTCAAGATATCAGGATTCTTGCGCTCGGTTCGGGTCATTGAATAAATGATCGCTTCAGTTAATCTTAACTGATATTCAGCATCTTCGGGGTTTATGCTGCGTGCAGCCTGACCCAAATTTCCGGGGAGCATCTCCAAAAGTTGGCTGAGCGGTCCCATTTTACGCATCTGGCGCAACTGCTGGGCAAAATCCTCAAGCGAAAAATGCCCCGACATTAATTTCTCGGCCTGTTCCTTGGCATCTTTCTGATCCATAGCGCCTGCCCGTTCAATCAGGCCAATCACATCCCCCATCCCCAGAATGCGCGAAGCCAGGCGCCGCGGATCATAAGTCTCGAGACCATCCAGCCCCTCACTGGTACCGATGAACTTGATCGGCACCCCGGTTACTGAGCGGATGGAGATGGCAGCGCCGCCTCGGGAGTCGCCATCCATTTTTGTCAGGATCAGGCCGGTCAGGGACACCGCATCTCTGAAGCCTTCCGCGATATGCAGGGCTTCCTGACCCGTCATTGAATCGACGACCAATAAGGTTTCCGCCGCTGGTGTCTCTTTAACGATTGCCTTGAGCTCATTCATCAAGGCATTATCGAGCTGCGACCGGCCAGCCGTATCCAGGATAAGCGCGCTCACCCCACCCTTTTGGGCCGACTCGTAAGCGTGTTTGGCCAAAACGGGGGGTAAAACGCCCTCTTCCGTAAAGACAGGCACACCCACTTTTTCACCCAGGGTTTGCAACTGCTTGATCGCCGCCGGCCGGTAAGGGTCACCCGCGACCAACAGGACCCGTTCACCCTGAGAGCGCAGAATCCGCGCCAGTTTTGCCGCCGCCGTGGTCTTACCAGAACCTTGAAGCCCTACCAGAAGGATAACGTAAGGACGCTGCCCCACCAGGTTAAGCCGGGCTGGTTCACCCAAAGTGGCAATCAGTTCTTCATTTACAATCTTAATCACTTGCTGGGCCGGGTTGAGTGACCTGGACACTTCCTGGCCGATCGACCGTTCACGCACACGGGCAATAAAGCTCTTGACAACGCTATAGTGCACATCGGCTTCAAGTAAAGCCATGCGCACTTCTCGCATTGCCACATCGACATCTTCAGCAGATAACTTGCCGTGCCGGCGGAGATTTTGAAAAACCTTATTCAGGCGTTCAGTTAATGTTTCAAACACAGTTCAATGCTCTTAATGCAACAACAAACTACCGACAAGGAAATCCTGCGGCGTTCAAATTAGATGTGGATTTTAGCTTGGAAGCGATGAAAGGTCAAGGGCATATGTAAATGTGAAGAAAGTTGCCGAATTTGAGGTGTTTGTGGGTGCGAAGCACCCACAAACACCTCAAATTCGGGCATTATTCCCATAATCCTGAACAGTTACGTTTTTTTAGAGTAACTTATTGCGCAGGCCTGGGTTAATTCCATTGATTTGATTCATCTTCGGAGGATTCCATGCCAAAAGTCGCAATAATCACCGATAGCACTGTCAACCTGCCGCAATCTTTACTGGACGCTTATTCAATTGCGGTTCTCCCGCAAACTGTCATCTGGGAAAATGAGTCCTTTAGAGATGGTATCGATATCAAACCGAAAGAATTTTATTCGCGACTAAAGACTTGTAAAAATATCCCCACCACCTCCCAGGTTACACCCACAGCCTTCGAGCAGCTCTTTAGCGCTTACATTGAAAAAGGGCAGCCCGTCCTGGCCATCTTGGTTTCATCCGAACTATCGGGCACATTCCAATCCGCCATCCAGGCTAAAAACTCATTACCCGGGTCAGCTATCGAATTGATCGATTCACGTTCCGCATCTCTGGCATTGGGGTTCCATGTGATAATGGCCGCTCGGGCCGCAGCCAATGGCTCCAGTTTGAAAGAATGCAAAGCCATCGCCGAAAAAGCCATGGCGCAAAGTGGTGTATTCTTTGTGGTGGATACGCTTGAATTCTTATACCGCGGCGGGAGGATCGGCGGCGGAGCACGTTTTCTTGGCACAGCATTAAATCTTAAGCCCATCCTGGAGCTGAAGGATGGACGGATAGAAGCGATCGAACGGGTCCGCACGCAGAGCAAGGCCTTTGCTCGCCTTTTAGATCTGGTCAGCCAACGGGTCAAGGGACACAGCCCGCTCCGGCTGGGGATATTGGATGCAGATGCCAGGGTACAAGCCCAACAATTGGTCGAACAAGCCCAAACCTTATTCCATCCGGATGAAATCATCCAGAGCGACGTAAGCCCAGTCATTGGGGCTCACACCGGCCCGGGAACGGTGGGTATCGCTTATTTGACCGACATGTAGAAGAGTTCCCGAATTTGATATCTATACGGGTGAGAAGCACCCGTATAGATATCAAATTCAGGTTACATAATTATTTGGTACAATTGGGGGAAAGTGAGGTTAAATGCGGAACACAGACGATTTAGGTATCTCCATTCCACGCATCCTCTTGCCAAGCCACGGTACCGATCTGACCCGCTGGGCCGTCATCGCCTGCGATCAATTCACCTCACAACCCAATTACTGGAAAAAAGTCGAAGAATTGGTTGGAACATCCCCTTCCACTTACCATTTAATCCTGCCTGAAGCATTTCTGGGAAAGCCCGAAGAAGAACACCGTGTACAAAGCACCTGGCAGACCATGCAAACATACCTGGATAGGGTCGTCCTCCAACCCATCGAAGGCCCCATTTACGTCGAACGGTGGGTCGACTCCAAAAAGCGAAAGGGTTTGATGCTGTGTCTGGACCTGGAACGGTATGACTTCACCCCCGGTTCCCAATCGCTCATCCGGGCGACCGAAGGAACCATTTTAGACCGACTGCCTCCGCGGATGCGCATCCGTGAAAAGGCAGCGCTTGAACTGCCGCATATTCTGGTTTTGATCGATGACCCCGACCACACCGTTCTCGACCCGATCACCGCCAGTAAAGACAGTTTGAAAAAGCTCTACGATTTTGATCTGATGTTTGACAGTGGTCACCTGAGCGGTTATCAGGTGGACCAACCCATGTTGGTCGATAACCTGATTGGCGCTTTGAGCCGCCTGGCCGATCCGGTGGGATTCCAGACTAAATATGGAGTTGGACCGGAAAAAGGCAGTCTTTTGTTCGCCGTGGGCGATGGGAATCACTCGTTGGCAACGGCTAAATCGATCTGGGAGAAGGTTAAAGCTCAGGTCGGCATGCACCACCCGGCGCGATATGCGCTGGTCGAAATCGAAAACGTCCACGATGCCGGACTGGAATTTGAACCTATCCACCGGGTGCTATTTAACCTCAAGGATGATCTTACCACGGCACTCAAGGATGCCTTTGGCCATCACCTTCATTTTGCCCCCTGCCATTCGGCAGAAGAAATGGCCGACCGCGTCGATCACCACACCGCACCTGGCCAGGCCATCGGAGTATGTAGTTCAGGCGAATTGGGGATATACACACTGGATGCGCCGACTTTCAATTTGCCGGTGGGTACGCTGCAAGCCTTTCTGGATGGTTTTATGAAAAACCACCCAGCTCAATCCATTGACTACGTACATGGGCAAGACGTCCTGATCCAGTTGGCAAGCCAGCCGGGTAACGCGGGTTTTTATCTGCCCGCCATGGCCAAAAGCGACCTGTTTAAAACCGTCATTCAGGACGGCGTGCTTCCCAGGAAGACTTTTTCGATGGGTAAAGCCAGGGAGAAACGGTTTTATATGGAGTGCCGGCAGATATTATGAGCCCCGCAGTAAGACCCGAAAAGAACCCAAAAAAACCATCCGAGGTCCGCTTTATCGATATTCATGTCGAACCCTGGCCAGATAGCAATAAAGTTCGGGTGCACGTCGAACTGACTCCTTTTGCCGAATCCCCAAACCTGGAGGTTTCTATCTTAGACCCGGCCGGAAATGAAATCTCTACGGTCAGCATCATTGAAAGCGCCGTACGGAAATTGGTCTTTACCATGCATTTGCGCGGGATGGCTCAAACCGGTCCATTTACCCTGATGGCAAAAATCGTTTACCCGTCTATCGAGCCGGTTGACCAGACACAAATTAGCTTTACCCTGCCAGCCCAAGCCTGAATCCTTGAAATAGTTTATAAAAGCCTATGGAATTTCTATTTCGCTCAGGGACAATGCTCCACCTTTATCGCGTTCAGGTTTTCATCTCGCTGATGCTCCTCTTGATCCTGACTGCCATTGAAATAGTTTATCGACCATCTTCAATGCCGACCGGATTGTGGCCATTCAGATTGGACGCATCCAGGGGGAGGAGACCCATCTCGAACTGCTGGTACGGCGCGGTGCGTATTTTAATCTCTATAACCAGCGCTTCGAAGAGGCAAAAGCCTGACCCGCCGATCCGAATGGTTAAAATCTCTCCATCTCTCTTATTTTTCATCGCCCTGCTGGCTGGCTGCAGCCCGGTTTTTTTGCCTAATCAACCAGCTACGCCGCTGGCTGTAAAGTTGGAAAAGACCACCCCACCGCCGGTTTTATCCACCGCCCGATCAACCTTTACCTTTGCGCCAACGCAATCCTTTGCGTCAATCCCTTCCGCGACCCCCCTGGTAACTTATCCGATTACGTTGACCCAACTCCCCACCCCAACGCCTACAGCCATCACCCTCCAGATGTGTTCACCTCTCCAAGATCTGACCATAGCCGATCTGTTTACCATCGTTTCCACCCCATTTAAGGCACCACCAACCGGTCAGGATAGTGGTCATCAGGGTGTCGATTTTGCATATTACCATATGGGAAAACATACTCAAATGCTGGGTCTCCCCATTTATTCAGTGTTTACTGGCAAGGTGGCCGCGGTCATTCT
>Ga0066793_10000300_pt1 | contig 18680 bp, 18 predicted proteins | sample PersoiDNA2013189_FD_83876 | JGI IMG/M metagenome (GOLD analysis project Ga0066793, IMG submission 83876) | Permafrost soil microbial communities from the Arctic, to analyse light accelerated degradation of dissolved organic matter (DOM) -... | ecosystem: Environmental > Terrestrial > Soil >... | reverse complement strand
GCTCAGACGATGGCTCAAAAACTCGCCTGACGCTCGCCAGCTTGCTCGGCACCTGGGCCGCTCGACAGCTTAATCCCTTCACAGAATGCCTTGCCGCACTTCAGCGGCCCGCCGTTGTCGCCTTACCATAAACTCTTTTACCCTAACGCTGAACTGTTACTCACATAATGCCTCTTGACATTTGTGAAAGCGTGTGCTATATTCTTTATGACGCACTGCGTCATAGTTGAAGCGGTGGATGCAGCCCGGCATCAACCACATAAGGTTACCTTACAGGAGAAAAAGAGCATGGCTACAGCAACGGTTCCGGCGGCAAAAGTAAAGAAGGAAGTCGCGACTGCGGCGCAGCAGAATCAACTGCTGGATGCGGCCCGCAAAGTGCTGCTGGCCGGCATCGGGGCGGTCGCGCTGGCCCAGGATGAGGTAGAGGACTTCGTCAACAAGCTGATCGAACGGGGCCAGCTCGCCGAGAAAGACGGCCGCAAGCTGGTCCAGGATGTCATGGCACGGCGCAAGAAGACCACCAATGCGGTCCAAGAGAACCTGGACAAGCGCGTGGAAGAGCTGCTGGCGCGCATGAACGTGCCCACCAAGGCTGAACTGGAGGCACTGAGCGCCAAGATCAGCACTTTGACCAAGAAGGTCGACGAACTCAAGAAGGGCTAACTCTCAATCGGCGGCATTTCCCCCCCCAGGCCTGTGCCTCGCCGGGGGCCGCCTTCCGGAGCGTTACAGTCCTGTGAGGACCGGGCAAAGGGAGAGGGCCGGGCAAAGCCCTCTCCCTTTGCATTGCAGGATCACGTGGACTACAATGCCGGAGACAAGGTTATGCTGCGTCAGATCTCGGAGCCATTGCAGAGTCTCTCGCCGTTCGGACGGCCGAGGAGCCGGTTCATGCGCGTCATCAAGCGTTACCCGAATCGCAAGCTGTACGATACGGAAGCCAAGCAATACGTTTCGCTGGACCAGATCGCGGAGTTCATCCGCACCGGCGAGGACGTGTACGTGGTGGACAACGCGACCGGGGAAGACCTGACGACCGTGACTCTGACCCAGATCATCTTTGAGCAGGAGAAGAAGGGCGGCGGCTTTTTGCCGCAGGCCGTGCTGACCGGGCTGATCCAGGCGGGCGGCACCACACTCAGCGTGCTGCGCCGGACCCTGGCGTCATCGGTCGATCTGCTTTACCAGGTCGACGAGGAGATCGAGCACCGGCTGCAAGTGCTGATCAACCGGGGCGAGATGGCCGAGGAAGAGGCAACTCGTCTGCGGGACAAGCTCACCAGGCGGCGTCGCCCGCCCAGCTATACCGGCGCGATGAGCGAGACCGAGGTGGAACGGGTCCTGGAGAGACAAGGCGTGCCCACCCGGGCCGATCTGCAGGAACTGTCCGAGCGGCTGGATGCAGTGGCGGCCAAATTGGACAGTCTGGGCGACGACGTTGATCAGCCGCCTACAGATGCGGCGAATGGGCACAATGATGAAGCGGCGAGCGGGTGAGTGGGTGGGCAGTACGTTCTCCCTCGTCACCTGGTAGCGGGGCTGGTCTGGTCGGCCCTGGCGAGGCGCAGGCGCTCTTTCGTCTCAGATGCACTGCGAGTCATGGCGACCGTCGAAGCGCCAGAATTGGTCGGCGCCGAGAATATCCCCCGACATGGCCCCTGCATCGTTACCTGTAACCATTACACACGCCCCGGGTTCGGCTCCTGGTGGCTCACCCTGTCTGTCACTGCAGCCGTTGCGACCTGCAGAGCGGCCGGCGCCGAGCGCGAGGTCCATTGGGTGATAGCCGACGCCTGGACTTACCCCGACCGCTGGCGTTCGCACCTCATCACTCCGGCCACTCGCTGGGCCTTCCGCCGGGTCGCGCGCACCTACGACTTTGTCTCCATGCCGCCTATGCCGCCACGCCCGCATGAAGTGGCCGCGCGCGCCTCCGCCGTCCTGCAGACGGTGCGGCTCGCACGTGCCCTGGCCGGCCGCGGGGGCATGGTCGGACTGGCGCCGGAGGGCGGTGATATGCCCGACGGCCTGGGCCGGCCGCCGGCGGGGGCAGGAGAATTTATCGGCCTCCTGGCCGCGGTGGGGTTACCGGTGTTGCCGGTTGGCGTATCTGAGGCGGACGATCGCCTGGTCATCTCCTTCGGCCCCACCTTTATCCCCGCGCTGCCTTCTGCCCGCGCCGAACGGGACGCATCGGTGAGCGGGCAGGTAATGGCGGCTATCGCGCGTCGCCTACCTATCGCGTTCCCCGGGGCACAGGCCTAAAGGTGATCCTCCTGCATCGCCCACAAAAGGGCGGTGAGTGTCAACCCATCTTTCAACGCGTTGCTGCGGATCATCTGGCGGATCTCAGCGCGCGGGAACCAGCCTACCTTCTCGATCTCATTCGGGTCGGCGGGCGCGCCGACGACCAGGGCATGGCGCCCCACGAAGACGTGGAACGCCTGGTTGCTGGTGCCGTTCGATGGGTTGTAGCGCCCCAGGTAAATTAGCTCGGACGCTGTCGCACCGGCCTCCTCCGCCAGTTCTCGCCGTGCAGCCGCCTCGGCGCTCTCCACTGTCTCGATTGCCCCGGCGGGGACTTCCCAGTCGTAGCATTGCGGGACAAGGCGGTACTGATAGACCATTAGTACCCGGCCGTCATCTCCAACCGGCACCACGCACACGGCTTCCTTGGGATAATCAAGCAAGTGGTACTGGGGGATGATCGTGCCGTCGGGCAGCAAGACGCGTGCGACCCATAGCCGAATCCACGGGCTGTCGTAGGCCAGGCGCTGCTCGAGAATCTGTTGCGGTGAGCGTTTGCCGGTCATTGATCTCCTCCTGGATGGTCGTCCGTGACGAGCGCGGCGTAACGTGCGTTTTCGGCCCGCAACGCACTCTCGGCGTCCACACCGCGCGCATGTGCCCAGGCCACCAGGCCGAAGAGCGCCCGGCCGACTATCTCGGGGCTTATCCCGGCGCCGGCGGGCAGCGCGGACAATTCGGCCCAGGGCGCTTCGGGTGTCTCCTGTGTCTGCAGGCGGGACATGCGATCGAGGTAGGCATCGGCCTGGGATAGGGCGGGCAGGTTAGTCGGGATGCCGGCCAGTGGAGAGCGTTTCTGGGCGCTGTTCTTGCGCTCGGCCCGTTTGATGGCCTCCCAGTTGGCTAGTACCTCATCTGTGCCGCTGACTTTCAGATCCCCGAACACGTGCGGATGCCGGCGGACCAGCTTTTCGACAATGGCAGCGATCACGTCAGGGGACTTGTACAGGCCCTCCTCGATGGCAATTTGGGTCTGGAGGGCAATCTGCAGCAGCAGATCGCCCTGTTCCTCGACGACCCTGGCCGGATCACGGGCGTCCAACGCGGCCAGCAGCTCGTAGGTTTCCTCAAGAAGGGACGGGCGCAGCTTGTCCCACGTCAGGTCCCGATCCCAGGGACAGCCGTCGGGGGCACGCAGGCGGGCGACGATCTCCTGCAAGGCAGCGTATTCGCTGGGCTTGCTCAAGGGAGGTAGATATAACGTGGCGCCGGCTTGGGCGCCGCCGAAGTCGGCGCTTGCCGGGCCAAGCTGCGCCAGGGACAGCTGACGCATGACCTTGTCATCGACCAGTTGAACCGGGTGATCTGCCGGGTAGACCGCCAGCAGCGACCGGACCACGGCCTGGATCAGTTCGGGACCGTCGAGCCCGGCCAGAAGGACCGGTTGCGCCGGGTCGATCTGTGGATAGTGCTGGCCGGCGAGCGTCTTGGCCGAGACAATCTGAATTGAAGCGAGTCCCCCGCCGCCCAGCTTGAGCCCGCTCCGCTCGAGCGCGGCCAGCGCCGATCCCAGGTCAGCAAGCGATAGAGTCATGAACAGCCTCCGATATTTATCGGAGGCATTATACAACACAAGAGAAAGACAGCACCGCCCCCGCCTGGCCGCCGGTCAGCGCGTGGGCGGGTCGGTGAACACGTGAATGTTGCTGTCACCGCGATCGGCCACGAAGATGAGGCCGGTCAACGGGTCGACGGCGATTCCGAAAGGATCGCTGCCCACGGCCACTTCCACCAGGGGGCTGTTGGTGTTGCCGTCGATGATGCTGACCGTATTGGCCGCGCTGTTGGTCACGAACACATGACCGGTGAGCGGATTGACTGCAATCCCGCCGCCGCCATTTCGTCCGCCGTTGCCAGTCGGGATCGTTGTGACGTAGTGCAGGCCGGTGGCACCGGCGGTGTATACCGTCAGCCGATCGACGGAGCCGTTGACGCTACAGGCCACGTATAGCTTGCTGTTTGCCGGATTGAAGCCTAAACCATACGGAGCCGCGCGCTCATCGCGACACGGTAAGATGTTGGATTCGGCTATATACTTGTAATCGGAGGCGGCGTCGAGGGCCGAAAGGTTGGCCGTATCACGGTTGGTGACGTAGACGCGTTTCAGGCCTGGATCCCCGGCAACGCCCCATGTGCCGCCCCCATTCGCGTCCGCCAGTCGATAGGTGGCCGAGTCGCTCACCAGCACGAGCGCGTTCCGCGCATGGCTGGCCACGAAGATATTTCGCTGGCCCGGATCGATGGCCATCATGGCCAGTTCCCAGTCTGGCCCGGAGCCCAGGGCGATATCAGTCTGCAGGTCGAGAGTGGCAGCGTCCATGACGTAGATGTCCCCGCTTTTGTAACATGGCACCTAAAGCTTGCCTGTCTCCGGGTTCACGGCGACGCCCCAGGGGCTGGCGCAGACAGCGGCTTCTTTGAGTACCGCAAAGGTCCGGCCGTCGAGCATAAGGACTTTGTTGTTGTCCCGGCTGGTCACATAGACGCGCTGGGTGGACGGGTTGACGGCCAGTGCGTTGGGGGATGCAGCAGCCCGGGAACCGGCACGCTGGTGACGGCGGGAGTAGGGAAGGGCGTCGGTGAAGGCGTGGGCGACGGGGTAGGCGACGCGGTCGGTTGATTGAGCAACATTGGCAGCAAAACCCGCGTCGGGCCATGGCTGCCGGTGATGGTATAGCCCAGGCAGAGGCCGCGACCGTACAAGTCCATTACGCGGATGTAGAACTGGCCGCTATGCGGGGCGGACCACACAATCCGGGAAGCCAGGTTGTTAGGCAGGAAGTCGTCGTTGCGCGCCAATTCGCTGGTCGAGTCCGAATCGTAGAGGAACATGATCGTGTCGGTGCGCGCTATGCCGCCCAGCGGATCGACGACGGATAGCAGGTTCGACGTGGTGACGGTGTAGACCGCCCCGGCGCTCGCCTGGAAACGGAACCAATCCTCGTCGCCGGTGGCGTGAAGCGTGTGGCTCTGGCTGCTGCGCTCCAGCGGCAAGGTGTGCGCGCTGGCCGGAGTGTTGTCGGGCTCGTAGGGGTCGGAGCAGTCCAGCGGAGTGAGCGGCCGGGCAGAGACAACGCGCCGGGGTTCTGGGACATACTTGAGGCTGCCTCGAAGGCGGGCCGGGCGGCGATGGGTGTGCCCTGGACGTTCGGAGCAGGTGCGGAGCAGGCCAGAGGCGAAGTCGGCCCGACCACCTAGGCAGCGTTTGCCTGATCGCCGAGGATCAGTCCGAGAGCGGCGCCGGCCAAAAGTGTCAGGATCACCACGACCGGCCAGCCGTGATCCAAGAGGCCAGTGGAACGCTTCATGGTCCTTCCTTCCACAAACACATAACGCGCCGTCTGGCACATCATGCGTCATTTACCATCGTTAGTCAAGCCAGCGAAACTCCTGTAAGTCACATTTACTGCTATTCCGCTCATAATAACAGGGCTGGTTTGCGCTATTCGCCTGTGCTATACTCGCACATAGACTGGGTTCTCTGGAGGACGTCCATATGCACGAGTCATTTACGACCACGACCCGTGGCTTGCTCAGAGATATGCCGCCCATGCGGCTTTTCGAGAAGGCCAAGCGCCTGGGCATCTGGAACCCCAGCGATATTGACTTTAGCCAGGACGCGCGCGATTGGCTCCGGCTGAAGGATGATGAGAGAGACGTTATCCTGCGCCTGACCAGCCTGTTCCAGGCCGGGGAGGAAGCGGTTACACTCGATCTTCTGCCCCTCGTGATGGCGATCGCGCGCGTAAGGCTGCTTGGAAGAGGAAGTGTACCTGACTACTTTCCTAGCCTGCTGGTCGAGCACCCTGCCGTCTGGGCTGTCATCGAGGACACCATGAACGAGTTGTTGCCGGCCATCCTGGGCGTGATCGGGGATGCGTTCACGGCCTACGGCGACGAAGGTCATATGCCGTTTGACCTGGAACTCGACGAGATGCTGGCTTATGCCACCCGACAATTTGAGAAGCGAGGACAGCGCCTCGAGCGTGCCCGCGGCGCCAGCCTGGAAGATGTGTATCGGGTGACTGGGGAGGCTATCGAGCAAGAAGATGCTTAGGGCCTGCTTGACGCCTGCCTGGCGGACACGGAACTCCGCGCATCTGCCTGCCGTCTTAATGGCAGTCAATCAGGTCTTGCGAGGAGTTACTCATGCGCAAATATCTCATCGTGCTTCTTACGCTTGTTCTGCCGGCGTTACTGGCGGCATGTTTTCCGGCGGCCGGGGTCGATACCCTGTCTCAGCCCTCAGCGACCACCCTCGCGACGACGCAGCCTGCACTCACACCCGGAGCCGCAGCGGCAGCCACGGGCACGGCTGAGGGAACACTGTCGCCTACCGGCGGCGCCGGCTTAACGCCCGGCCCGGCTTATTCGCCAATCAGCGGGGCGTTGACGCCTGCTCTTGAGGGACCCACTCCCATGTCTGAACCGACTCTGTCCGCACCCGCCGGCACGCCGGCAGCGGTGACGGCCGCTATCGCCGGCGCAGCGCAACAACTGGGCGTTACGCCCGACGTGTTGACACTGATCTCGTACGAAGCCGTTGACTGGCCCGACGCCTGCCTGGGCGTGGTGGTCCCCGGCATGATGTGCGCGCAGGTGGTCACTCCAGGCTATCGGATCATGCTCAGGGGACCGCAGGGCGAGTTTGAAGTGCACACCGCCGCCGCCGGAACCCCAGCGCGTATCCTGAAACCGGGGACCACGGGTGGGTTCTTGTCAACCGCGCCTGCTCCGACCCCGCAATCGGTCGCACCGTCCGCTACTGCGGCGCCGGCCAATGCGTCTGGCGCCTCCGGCTCCGGCATCGAGGGCGTGGTTATGATCGGGCCCATCACGCCAACCACTCGGGAGGGACAAAGCAATACTCGCCCCTACCAGGCGACGATTGACGTGCTCGACCAGAGCGGGCAGCTTGTGACGCGGTTTGGGACGAATGCCCAGGGCCTCTTCCGCGTTGCCCTGGCGCCGGGCGCCTACGTTATCCGCCCCGAATCAGCCGGTCGTTTCCCGCGCGCGGGACAACAGACCGTCCACGTGCTCAAGGGAATGTTCGTGAAGGTCGACATCGAGTACGACAGCGGCATCCGCTGATTGGCCTGTCTGCCGCCGTCGTAGGGCCGGTCGCAGCGCGTAGCGCGGCTGGCCCTACGCTGTTAGCTGGCCGGCCCCGCATTGAGGGCGCGGGGCTTTTTCGCGTTTGGCAGCCGGCGGCGGTATAATCTCTTCCGGCTATGAGACGCGGTCTTTCGCCGATGTTGGTTTTTCCTCCGGTCACTCAGGAGCCTGCCTTGGAATCCTTTGACTTCCGTGAGCATCCGCACCGCCGCTACAATCCCCTCACCGATGAATGGGTCATGGTCTCGCCGCACCGGACCAAGCGGCCCTGGCAGGGCCAGGTCGAGAAGACGCAGCCTGAAATCCGCCCGATCTACGACCCGACTTGTTATTTATGCCCCGGTAACGCACGCGCCGGCGGCGCCCAAAACCCGCAGTACGAGCACACTTTCGTCTTTGAGAACGACTTTGCTGCCCTGATGCCGGTGCGGGTCAGCGGGGCGGTGGACGAGGGCGGTTTGCTGCGTGCCGAACCGGTGGAGGGCATCTGCCGGGTACTTTGCTTTTCGCCGCGTCACGATCTGACTCTCGCGGAAATGGATCCGGCGAGCATCCGGCGGGTGGTGGACGCGTGGGCGGCCCAGACCAGCGAGCTGGGCGCGCTGCCGTTCATCGACTACGTGCAAGTGTTTGAAAACCGCGGCGCGCTGATGGGCGCGAGCAATCCCCATCCGCATGGGCAGATCTGGTCGACCAGCCGGGTGCCAAATGAGCCGGCCAAGGAGGCGCGCACCCAGGCGGCCTACAGCGAGGCCCACCGCGGGCGTTCGCTGCTGGGTGACACCCTGGACCTGGAGCTGAAGGATGGCCGGCGCCTGGTGTGCGCCAACGGGCATTGGGTCGTACTGGTGCCTTTCTGGGCGGTGTGGCCGTTTGAGACGATCGTGTTGCCCCGGCGCCAGGTGGCCACTCTGGCCGAACTCACCGATGCCGAGCGTGACGGGCTGGCGGCCATTCTCAAGCAACTGACAACTCGCTACGATAACCTGTTCGAAGTGTCGTTCCCCTACAGTATGGGCTGGCATCAGCGCCCGACCGACGACCAGGAGCATCCGGGTTGGACCTTGCATGCGCACTTCTATCCACCCCTCCTCCGCTCCGCCACCGTGCGTAAGTTCATGGTCGGCTTTGAAATGCTGGCGGAGCCCCAGCGTGACATTCCGGCCGAGGCGGCTGCTCAAAGGCTTCGTTCGGTGCCGGAAGTCCATTATCGGAGTCTGGTGTAAAATGCCCTCACTGCTTACCGCCGAGCAACTACAGTCCCGTTTCCAGGAAGCGTTTGGCCGGACGGCGACCGTATTGGCCCGTGCTCCCGGCCGGGTTAATCTGATTGGCGAGCACACTGATTACAACGAAGGGTTCGTGCTCCCGGCGGCAATCACGCGTGAGACGCGCATGCTGGTTGCGCCGCGCGATGACGGGCGTGTGCAACTGAGCGCGCTGGATCTAGGCCGGCAGACGACCTTCGATCTGGCGGACGGAACCGTAACCCCTTCTCGTGAGGAGCGCTGGAGCAACTACGTGCGCGGTGTCGCCGCGGGCCTCTTGAAGGCGGGATACCGGCTGCGGGGCATGGATGTACTGATGCAGGGGGATGTACCCATCGGCGCCGGGCTCTCTTCTTCGGCCGCGGTCGAGATGGCGGCGGTGCAGGCCTTCAGCGCCGTCGGCGATCTGACCGTCCCTCCCGAGCAGGCGGCGCGCATCGGGCAGCAGGCCGAACATGCTTTCGTGGGCACCAACTGCGGCCTCATGGACCAATTGGCCTCCGCCCTGGGCCAACCCGATCACGTGCTGCTGATCGACTGCCGCGACCTGAGCTTCCAGCCCGTGCCGGTACCTCCCGCTGCCGCGATCCTGATCGCCGACACCGCCGTGCGCCGCCAATTGGCCAGCTCGGCATACAACGAGCGGCGCGCGCAATGCGAAGCCGCCGCGGCTGCTCTGGGAGTGCCTTCCCTGCGCGACGCGACCCTCCAGATGCTGGATGCCGCGCACCTGGAGCCCTTGATTGACAAGCGGGCGCGTCACATCATCGGCGAGGATGACCGCGTGCTCGAATGTGTGGCCGTGCTGCGCGCGGGGAACCTGGCCGCGGCAGGCCGCCTGATGGATGCCTCGCACTGCAGCCTGCGTGACCTGTATGAAGTGAGCAGCGTTGAGCTGAACACCATGGTGGAGCTACTGCGCGAGCAGCCGGGCTGCTACGGCGCCCGCCTCACTGGCGCGGGTTTCGGCGGCTGCGCCGTGGCCCTCATGGCGGCCGGAGCGCTAGAAGCCGCTATACCTATCGTGGCCGAGGCTTACCAGTCCCGCACCAACCTGACGCCGGCGCTATATGCCACGCGGGCCGCGGCCGGCGCGTCTTTCCGGCGATTATAGCGGCAGGCGCGCGCCCGGACATGGCAGAAGGGGCATCAGGGCCGTGGCTCCTCCCGCCGGGTCCCCCATTCGGGGCGTAAGACACTCATGTACAGCAAGTCCAGCCAGCGGCCGTGCCGCCACTTTGTCTCGCGGAAGCGTCCCTCGTGGACAAAGCCTATCTGCTCGTAGGCGTGCACGGCCCGCTGATTGTTGGCGAATACCCGCAGATAGATGCGGTGTAAGTTGAGGAAATCGAAACCGTAGTTGACCAGGGTGGCGAGGACATCTTTGCCCAGGCCCTGGTCCCAGAGCGCTTTCTCGCCGATGAACAGACCAACTTCGGCGTGCTGATTTTTGGCATCGATGTTGGCGAAGCCGCAGCCGCCGACGTGGCGCCCCTCAAAGTCGATCGCGAAGTTGACGCTGCTGGAGTTCTCGTTCTGGCGTTGGTACCAGGTTTGCTCCTGAGCGAGGTTCTGCGGCTGGTAGAGGCCGAAATAGGCCAGGACCTCAGGATCGGCGAACCAGCGTACGTAGTTGGGCAAGTCGGGCGGCTCGATCGCCCGTAGAATGACACGTTTGCCGCATAACATACCTGCTTCCTCTCAGCTAGCGCGTAACGCTTCCAGTCCCATCATAATAGCGGCCATCGATGCCAATGACTCGATTCCACCTCCAAAGGCCAGGTCGCGCAATTCGTCGGGGCTATGGAAAGACACGTTTAAGTCCTCGGTATCATCCAGTTCCTGGGGATCGGTCAGGCGGGCCGCCCGGGCCAGGAAGAGATGGGCGCGCGTGTTGCCGCGGTTGCTATCGATGACGAAGCTGCCCAGCGCTTGCCATTGTGGGGCAGTCAAGCCGGTCTCTTCACGTAGCTCGCGCTGGGCAGCCTCGAGCGGTGGTTCTTCGCTGTCCAGGTAGCCGGCGGGCAGATCTTGGAGTACGTGGCCCACGCCATGCTTGTACTGGTGCACCAACGGCACTTTGCCATCCTCACATAGCGCGAAGACCATTGCGTAGTCGCGGGCGACTGTGACCAGGTAGTCATGAATCACGTGGCCATTCGGGAGCTCAACGTCTTGCTCCCAAACCGAGAGCCAAGGGGGACGGGCCAGTGCGGCGCGACTGGCCAGAATTTGCCATGATTGCATTTTTGCCTCGAATTTCCTACATAAATGCTTGCAAAAGTCTTGACATGAGGATGATTTGCGAGTATGCTTTACTTGAAATACCGGTTGGTCCTCATTTTACCACGTTTCCGGGAGGCTGGCGATGCGTGGCATACGGTTTCGTTGCGGGGCTGTAGCCCTGGTCCTCGTTTCCATTTTGTTGTTGCCCGGCATGGCGGCAGCAGACAGCGGCGCCCGTTACATCGTGCGGTCGGGAGATAGTCTGGGATCCATCGCCCAGGCCTACGGGGTATCCATCTCGAGTATCATGCAGGCCAACGGCCTGACTGACCCAGATTTCGTTTGGGCGGGCCAAACGTTGATCATCCCCGGTGCTTCGGGCGGAAGCGGCGGGGCAGCCAGTGGAGCGGGAAGCAGTTCGGCAGGCAGCGGCGGCGTATATGTCGTGCACCTGGGCGATACGCTAGGCGATATCGCGGCCGGCCACGGCGTCTCAGTGGCTGCTCTGGTCAGGGCTAACGGTCTTGACAACCCGGATATGCTCTACGCTGGACAGCGCCTCGTGATCCCTGGCGGAGCCACGTCTTCATCTTCTCAGTCCGGTAGTTCGTCGTCTGCGTCATCCGGCAGCAGCTCATCCTCCAGCGGCTCAGGCTACTACACTGTGAAATCCGGCGATACGCTGGGCAAGATCGCGGCCCGCTACAACACCAGTGCCGCAGCTATCGCGCGCACCAACGGCTTGACCAGCCCTGACGTGATATACACAGGCATGAGGCTGCGCATTCCGGGCAGCAGCAGCGGCAGTACAAGCAGCACGAGTTCGGCTCCCAAAGCGACCGGCCAGGGGACGCGCTTTGTGGCCAGTATCTCACAGCAACACTGTTGGCTCTACCAGAGAAGCACCGTGGTCTATAGCTGGGGCTGTTCTACCGGCCGGGCGGGCGCGCCGACAGTGCCGGGCAGCTATCGCGTCCAGTCCAAAATACCGCGTGCCTACGGCTCGGCCTGGAACTTCTGGATGCCCTATTGGCTGGGCATCTATTGGGCCGGGAGCACCGAGAATGGCATCCATGGCTTTCCGTCCGACGCCGCGACCGGTGTGAAAGTTTGGACCAGCCGGATTGGTACCCCGGTGACTTATGGCTGCATCCTTCTGAGCGACACGAACGCGAAAACGCTTTACGACATGGCATGGATCGGGATGCCGGTCATAATCACGCGCTAGCAGTTGCCGGTCGACAAAAAATGCCGCCGCGGGCCTACTTGCTAGCGGCCCGCGGCGGTGAAGTGTAAAACTCCTGGCCGCTCACCCAATCAGTCGCGCGTACTCCTTCTTCATACAGCGATCCATCACCACCTGCAGGCCGGCTGCGCGCGCCCGCTCAGCGGCTTCCTCATTCACGACCCCTTCTTGCATCCACACGACCTTCGCGCCGATGGCGATCGCATCCTCGACAATGGGTGGGACCGCATCCGGGCGGCGGAAGATATCTACCACGTCGATCGGTCCCTGGATGTCGCACAGTCCGGCCCCGCTTCGCTCGCCGAGGACCTGGTCCAGGGTCGGGTTGACCGGCACGATCTTGTAGCCATGCTTTTGCAGAAAGCCGGCTACACCGAAGCTCGGACGGTCCGGGTTATCCGAGATGCCGACTACGGCCACAGTCTTGGCTGTCTCCAGGATGTTGCGAATTTCATTGTCCGTCATGAGCGGGCTCCGTTTCTGGCGCGCACGCCGAGGTCACTTAGGGTCCTTTGTTTCGCCCGGATCGCGGTAGACCAGGTCAAAGTCGAGCGCGCGCTGATCCAGCACCTGGTCATCCCGGCTGAGCACAATTTCGAGCCGGTAAAGTTTGCCGGCGAACGGGGGCCGGCGCAGGTGCATGGTCAGCGACTGGTACGGGTTGCGGATCTCGACCATGAACATGCTCGATACTACTTCGCCCTCCGGTCCCAATAGGGTGCAGCCCAGGTTGGGGTAGGCGGCGAAAGCGCTGGTTTCGACCCGCACCCACAACCGGTCGAGTTCGGGATAGGGCCAGGCTTCGGCGCGCTCGATCAGCGGCAGATGCTCTTCCACGGTCAGTGGTATGCGTTCCAACGCCTCGCGGTAGATTTCTTTAGGATCTTTAAACTCGGTCACAATGCCGCTCCCAAGAGAGTAAGACGCCAAGGCAAACCGCAAACAGTAAGCGTCGTTACCTTTGCATCACCGCGACGCTGGCGAGCACCAGCGCGCCGCCGCCCAACATGCCCGCAGTGATCGGCTCATGCAAGAGAAGCACTGCCAACAGAGTGGATGTCACGGGTACCAGGAATAGGATGATGCCGGCGCGCGTGGCGGGCATATGAGAGAGGATATGGAGCCAAAACAGGTTGGCCAATGCCCCGGAACCCAGCCCGAGCACGATCAACGCGACCCAAACAGTGGCAGGCAGCGCCAGGTTCAGGCCCTCCCACAGGGCAAGCGGCAAGAGGAACAGCGCGCCCGCCGCCGCGATCGCCGTCGTCACCACATCCGAGGGGTAGTGTTCGGTCAAGCCTTTGCCGCCGATGCTGAACAGCGCGCCGAAGAAGGTGGCTAGAACCATCATCAGATCACCGGTCAGGCCGGTACCCGAAATAGTCAGGTGGCCGGTGCCCTGGCTGACCAGCGCCGCTCCCAGGAAGGCCACGCCCATCGCCAGCCAGCCGCGCGGCCCAACCCGCTCCCGCAGCCAGACTGCGGCCAGCAGGGCGATGAATACGCTGGTCAGGTTGGCCAGGATGCCCGCATTGGTGGCGGACGTGTAGCGGAGGGCGAGGTTTTCCAGGGCATAGAATAAGGTGATGCCGGCCAGCGCCACCCAGGAGAGGGTACGGAGGTTATGGCGCACCAGGCCGGCCGCCAGTGGCAGCCGCCCGGAAACGGCCAGCCAGCCGGCCAACGCCAGGGTTGAGATCGTCCAACGAACAAAGGCAATGCCCATCGGGCCCAGCCCTTGCAGGGCCAGCTTGGTAAGCGGGAAACTGGCGCCCCACAGGGCGACCGTACCCAGCGCCAGCAAGTAGAGGGTGATCCGTCGCGCCTGTCGAGCCGAGAACGCCGGCCGCCGCGCTGTCTCCCGATCCGGCTTGCGCGCCAGCGCCGCATCCCTGCTGCCGGGCAGGGCATCGCCGGTCCCGGCCGTCTCTGGCGCGGGCGCCTTTCTGCCGACAGCGTCGCGTCTCAACTAGGCAGCCTCCGCCAACGAGTCTTGGGCGATCTCCTGGCCATCCAGCTTGAGCGAAAGGACCTGCGAGGTGTTATCGGCGCCCATCGAGACACCGTAGATTGTGTCGGCGGCCTCGATCGTGCCCCGGTTATGCGTGATCAATAGGAACTGAGTCTTTTGGCTCAGGGTCTTGAGCGCGTCACGAAAGCGGCCGACGTTCGCTTCGTCCAGGGCCGCATCGACTTCGTCAAGCACGCAGAAGGGCGTCGGGCGCACCTTGAGGATACTGAAGATCAGCGCGGAGGCAGTTAGCGCGCGCTCGCCGCCCGATAGCAGCGATAGACCCTGTTCCCGCTTGCCGGGCGGGCGGGCGATGATCTCCACGCCGGTCGTGTTGGGGTTTTCGGGATCGGTCAGCACCAGCCGGGCGGCGCCGCCGCCGAACATGTTCGAGAATTCCTCGCGGAACTGGGCGGCCACAGCCTTGAAGGTGGCCAGGAATTCGCGCTCCATAATCCGGTCGAGCTCCAGAACGACTTCCTCCAAAGAAGCCACCGCCTTCTGCAGGTCAGCCGCCTGGGAGGTGAGGAAATTGTAGCGCGTTTCGACCTCAGTGTATTCGTTCAACGCTTCCACGTTGACCGGGCCCAAGCGGCCGATCTGGGCCCGCAGCTCGCGCACATCCCGCTCGAGCCCGTCCGGCAGTTCGGTGACGACCGGCAGACGCGTGACCATGCCGTTGAGGGGCAGCGGAGGCTGGCTGTCGGTGAGCTCATCGTCCTCCAGTGCCACCAGGCCCATTTCCTTCTCAATCTCGGCTCGCAGGTGAGTGAGGCCGTCCTGCGCGCGCTGCAACGCCAGCTCAGCCTGGCTCTGGCGCATCTGCGAATGGCGTAGTTGCTCCCGCAGCGACCGCTCGCGTGCCTCAGCCTCTCGCTGCTCTTTCTCAATCTGCGCCTGGCGTGCTTCGGCAGGATCGATATGTGCGCTCAGGACCGCGATCTCGCCGCCAAGCTTCTGGGTCTGCTGCCCGTACTCGCCGATCGCCCGTTGCGCCTGGATCTGCTGCTGGCTGAGAGTGGCTACGCGCTGCTGTTTCGCTCGGATATCGGTGGCGCGCTGCTCCTGCACCCGCTGGAGCTCAGCCACTCGTGACCGGTAGCTCTGGCGTTGAGCGGCGCTGGTTTCGGCCTGGCTGCGCACGCGCGCCAGCGCGGCAACGAGATCGTCGGTGTCGAGCTGCGCCAGGTCCTTGCGGGCCGCCGCGGCTTCCCCGGCGGCCTGCCCCAGCCAGCCGGTCAGAGCCTGAATGTCCTTCTGCAGGCCCGCTTCGCGGCCGTCCAGTTGCTCGAGCTCACTGGCGGCCTGCGAGTCCCGTTCGTTGTGCCAGCCCGCTTTCTGCCGGGCGCGTTCGGCCTCTAGCTCGAGCCGATTGCGCTCGCCGGCCTGCCCTTCTGCCGCCGCGCTCAGCTCGCGCTGCTGCGCGCGCAGCGTATTGATGACAAGCTGCGCCGCTTCCTGCCGCTTGCGCGCCTCGAGCACCACCGCCTCATGCGCGGCAGCTTCCTTCTGGGCGGCCTGGATTTGTGCCGGGAGATCGCGCAGGGCACGCGCGCGCGAGAGAAGGCCGCTATCGCGCCGCCCGGCTTCGCTGCCCCCGGTGACGCTGCCTGAAGGACGCACGATTTCGCCGTCGAGCGTGACCAGTGTCGCGGATGACCCGCCGCGGCGCTCGTCCAGGCCTTGCAGCAGCCGGCGGGCCGTCGGCAGATCTTGGACCACCAGCGTATGGTTTAGCGCCAGTTCCACCGCCGGTCCAACCTGCGCATCGTACTTAACCAACTCGCTGGCCAGCCCGACCACGCCCGGCAGGCGCGGAACGTCGGCCTGCCGGCCGGGCCGCAGAGTATCGAGCGGCAGCAGAGTCGCGCGCCCACCTTGGGTTTGCTTCAGGAACGCAACCGCGGTCTCTGCATCTTCCCACCGCTCGACGACGACATCCTGCACGCGGCCGCCCAGGGCCGCCTCAATGGCGCGCTCCAGCTCGGCTGGTACCTCCATCAGGTCACCCAAAGCGCCGACGATACCACGCAACGCCGGTTCGAGCGTGCCCGGCCGGTTCTGTCCGGCGCTGCCTGTCTTCGCGGCCGCGTTGCCGGGCCTGGCCTCATTGCGCCGCGCGGCCGCCAGCACATTGCGCGGTCCGGGCCCCAGCCCGGCGCCTTCATCGCGCAGGCGCAGCAGCATTTGCTGCTGGTCCTGCAGGCGCCCCAGGGCCCGTTGGCTCAGGCTCAGCTTCTCGCGTGCGGCTCGCTCGATCTCCTGCGCCGCGGCCAAGGCGCGCGCCTGATTGCCGCGCTCTTGATCCAGTGCGCTCGCCTCGGACTTGCCCACCACGATCTTCTCGTCCAGCCCGACCAGCCGTGCTTCGATCTCGCGCAGCTGAGCGGCCGCGACCTGGCTTGCCTGGCTCTGCTCGTCACGGGCTTTGGCCAGTTCCTCCCTGCGTTCGCCCATCTGTGCCAGGCGAGCACGCCGGTCGGCAAGCCGGGTTTTGTGCGCCAGGACTGCCTCTTCCATTTGGGCCAACCGGCGTGCCTGGGCCGCGCGTTGCCGTTCTCGCTCGTCCAGCTCGTGCTGCGCGGCGGTCACCTGGCCGGCACTGGCCTCGTAAGCCGCGGTGGCTTCGGCTAGCTCAGCCTGCGCCTGCTGCAGGCGCTCGCTGCCGTCGTCGAGCGCGGCGCGCAGGTGGACGACCTCGCGTTGCAGGTCTTCGCACTGTTCGCCCAGCAGCCGCGTCTGTTCGGCGCGCACCGCCAGCTCGCGCTGAGCGTTCTCAGCCTGACGGTGCAACTGGCTGCTCGCCCGGTGCCAATCGCTTAGCCGGTCGCGCAGCACAGCCCGTTCCGCCCGCTGTGACGCCAGCCCTTCAAGCAGCACGTTAAGGGTGCGGTTGGCCTCGTCTGTGATGGCCAGCGAGTCCTCAACGCGGACGCGCGCTGCCGCCAGTTCGCCAATTTCCTGGCGCCATTTGTAGCCGTACCAGATGCGCAGATGCGACTGTAGATCGGCCTTGAACTGCTGGTATTCCTGGGCCCGACGGGCCTGTCCCTTAAGGTAGCGCAGGCGGGGAGTGAGCTCGCCGATGATATCCTGGGCGCGCGTCAGGTTTGTGCGTGCCTCGCCCAACTGGCGCTCAGCCTGGTCGCGTTTGCTCTGATGGACGGTGATGCCGGCTGCTTCCTCGAAAAGCCGGCGCCGCTCCTCTGCCCGTTGCGAGAGCGCCTGGTCGATCAATCCCTGGCCAATCATGGAGTAGGTGCGCTCGCTGAGACCCGAACTGCCCAGCAATTCCACGACATCGCGCAGGCGCACCCGATTGCCGTTCAAATAGTACTCGTTCTCGCCTGAGCGATAGGCGCGGCGGCCAATCTCCACTTCCGCGAAGTCAATCGGCAGCCAGCCGGTGGAATTGTCGAGGGTCAGCACGACGTTGGCCATACCCAACCGGGAGCGCTGTTCGCTGCCCGAAAAGATCATGTCCTCGGTGCGCTTGCCACGCAGCGTGCTGTAACTCTGTTCGCCCAGCACCCAGCGCAAGGCGTCGCCAATGTTGCTCTTGCCCGACCCATTGGGCCCGACAATCGCGGTCACGCCGGCGTCGAATATGAACTCAGTGCGGGCGGCAAAGCTCTTGTAGCCCTGGACATGTAGTCGTTTGAGGAAGCGCAAATCTGTTACACCGCTTTAAAACACCAGCGGACGCTGACCTGTCAGTGGGAGCGCCCGCTGGGGAGTTGACAATGGCGCCTCGATAATTAGCGCCGCCCGCTCCGCTGCTCGTAACAATCGCGGCTGAAGACGAAATCGTTACCGCGATCGCGGCAGACCAATACCTTGTCAGAGTACCGACTCACGGAAACCTCCGCAGTTGAAAGAAGAACTAGTGCCCACCGGCACGGCGGGGTTACTCAGCTCATGACCGTGAGTCCATGTCCCCGCGCAGTTACCTGCCCCGACCTGTAGCCCGTGTTCTAAAGCAGTTTGTGCCCTGACGGCACGATTATAATGCCGCTTTTCTGATTTCTGCAAATGGCTAAAAGGTGGCAACATAGTGGCTCGGGGCTTGGGCGGGGCCCGGTTTCGGCCGGCGATTATCAACAAAAGATGGTCAACAGACAGGATAGGGCTATGAATCTATCCGAAAACCGTCAAGTCGCATAGAATGCTGGCGCAGGCGAATTGGACGAAGGCGAGCCAGTTGCTGGACTTCTTGCACCAGCGAGTGCGCACACTGCGGCGCTTGACCAGCCAGGCGAAGGTGCGTTCAACGACCCAGCGTCGCGCCGGATACTGGGTCTCGCGCTGCACAGGGCAGTTTTCTGTCTTGGGCTCCCCCCGCCGCCGCCGATGTTTGATGTGCTTGATATAGCCTGCCCGCTCAACGGCATCATGCACGTCATCGTAGTCGTAGCCTTTGTCGGCCAAGAAGTGCTGCTCTGAACCTGGGCGTCGCACGGCGATATGCACCACCAGGCTGGCCACCGACCACTTGTCGTGC
>Ga0066793_10000299_pt1 | contig 18698 bp, 21 predicted proteins | sample PersoiDNA2013189_FD_83876 | JGI IMG/M metagenome (GOLD analysis project Ga0066793, IMG submission 83876) | Permafrost soil microbial communities from the Arctic, to analyse light accelerated degradation of dissolved organic matter (DOM) -... | ecosystem: Environmental > Terrestrial > Soil >... | reverse complement strand
GGGCTAAGGAGGGCGGCACCCGGGTGGGAATCGGCGCCGGCGTCTCGGTCTTCGGCATCATGCTTGCGGCTGTCGCGGGCCTCTATGTCCTCGCTGTCATCATCCTGGCGGTCAACGCCGCGCTCAACAGACCATGGCTCTCCGCGCTCATAGTAGTGGGCGGCTTCCTCATCATCGGCGGGGCAGTGGCGGCCATCGGGATCGGCGTTGCCAAGGCCGGGGCCAAGGACCTCTCCAAAGCCACCAAGGACATCACGGACCAGATGAAGCAGACCGGCAACGAGATGAAGGCCGAAGCCGACGAGCTCCAGAAGCTGATGAAGTCCGAGGCCGCCGAACGCCAGAAGCAGATGAAGGACTTGATGGGTCGGGCCAAGGCAGTCGCGCCGGTAGCCGCGCCCGCCGCGGCCGCCTTCTTACTGCTCTGCAAGTGGATGAAGAAGCGCCGCAAGGCGCGCAAGGAACGCAAGTCGATCCTCAGGGTGATCGAGCTCTACGAGTCGAGGCAGGCCGAAGAGGAAGAGTAGCGGCCGCCAGGAGGCCGAGCACGAATAGAACGCCCGGGAACCATGCCGGTTCCCGGGCGTCGCATATGCACCAACGGTGCCTGGGACCAGTGGTGCGTTTCAGCGGTCAGGGGCTACTGCCGTTTCTTATCTTTCTCCGCATTGAGCCGGTCGCGCCGCGCCGAGGCCTCGGAGATCATCCGGGCGACCTGTCCCAGGTCATTCATGAACTCGTCGAGGTCGGTCTGTTTTCCATCGACAGCCGGAGGTTTGTGCTCGATGGCCCCTTCGGCCGAGAAGTCGAGTCGGCGCGAGAGGATCGTGACCTGGATCATTGTATCCCCCTTGTCGCGCCCGGATTCGGTCGCCAGTATTCTACTAAGGGGAACCGCCGCTCGGGGTGCCCGTGTGAAATTCCCTGACCAGGCCCGTTCTGTAATACTGATGATGTATGGCGGGGGAGGGAGTCTGCTCATGAGGATCGACTGTCACGTGCATCTGACTGACGAGGGGTGGATCCACCCCGATTTCATGCTGGCCCTGGCAAGGATCGCCTGCGCTCGTGCCGGCAGTGAGACCGGGGTCTACCCTGACGCCGGGCAACTGGCACTGGTGCTGGGACCCGCGTTCGCGGACCCCGCGGGAGAACGACTCATCGAGATGATGGACCGCGCCGGCGTGGACACGTCCGTGGTCTTCCCGCTCGACTACGGGCTCTATACCGGCGAGCCGGGGGTGCCTATCGAGGAGCAGAACTTCAGGGTATGCGAGGCCGCCAGGAGCAACCCGGGAAGGCTGGTGCCGTTCTTCAGCATCGACCCGCGCCGTCCCGAAGCGGCATCGCTGTTCTCCAAGGCGGTCGAGGGTTGGGGTGCCAGAGGCCTTAAGCTGCACCCGTGCGCCGGGTTCTACGCCGGTGACGAAGCATGCACGCCTCTCTATCAGATTTGCCTGGAACACGACCTGCCCGTCCTCATCCACACCGGCAGCCAGCCGGCGCCCTTTAAGATAAAGTACGCGCGCCCCGCGTTCGTCGACGACGTGGCCGCCGACTTCGGCGAGCTCAAGATAATAATGGCGCACGTCGGTCACGGCTGGTGGGAGGAGGCGCTGCTGGTCGGGACGGTCAAGCCGAACGTGTGCTACGACATCTCCGGGTGGCAGCCGGCCATCCGCGAATACCCCCAGGTGTTCTACCGGATGCTTCGAAGGTTGCTGGACGCGGTCGGCCCCTGGCGCGTTTTCTTCGGAAGCGATGGGCCTTTTCTGAACGGCATCATGCCGCTCGAGGACTGGGTCGCCGCGATAGAAGAGCCGGGCCTCACCAGCTGCCCCGAGGTGTACTTCAGCGACGATGAGAAACGGCTGGTGATGGGAGAGGCATTCGCGCGGCTCGTCGGGATGAATGACTGGAGGCATCAAAACGCACCACCGGGGTCAGGCGCCGGTTGTGCGTTTTGGCTTCTTTGAGGCCAGTGGTCGCCCCGTTGTACGCACCGCACCCATCCCGTAACATGGGACACGCAACCCGCAGCGGGCGTTTAGCTCAGTTGGGAGAGCGCCGCCCTTACAAGGCGGAGGTCACTGGTTCAAGTCCAGTAACGCCCACCATGGACCCCAAGGTTACACATTCTCACTCAGGGGCGGACGCACCACGGGTGCCTGACCCCGGCGGTGCGCGTTGCGTAATGCAAAAAAGAGGTTTGACCCCTATTTTGCATCACTATTAATATGATTGAATTCTTGCGTTCTCGTAGAAGGGATCAACATTTTGTCCGCGAGCGATGACATGAAGCAGTCGCGGTCTGACGAGGAGGCGGCCCCCGGGGGTAGAGATGAGGACCACGAGTACCCTGACGCGGTCGAGCGTCTCAGACGGGTCTACTCGTTCCTCAACCGGACCAACGAGGCCATCGTCCGCATCAAAGCGCCGGAGCCGCTGTTTGACGAGGCGTGCCGCATCGCCGTCGAGGTGGGCGGGTTCAGGATGGCATGGATCGGGCTGGTGGACGCGGAGACCGGGCAGATCAGGCCTGTCATTCATCGCGGATTCGAGGACGGCTACCTCGAGAAGATATCTGTCAGCGCAGATGAGAGCGACTCTCAGGGGCGCGGCCCGACCGGGACGGCGGCCCGAACGGGCTCGGTCAACATCTGCAATGAGATCGCGACCGACCCCCGGATGGCGCCATGGCGCGGGGAGGCACTCAGGCGCGGGTATAAGTCCTCGGGCGCCTTTCCACTTCATATTGGAGAACGCGTGGCCGGCGTTCTCACGATGTACGCGCCCGAGAGGTACTGGTTCTCGAGCGAAGAGGTCGACCTTTTCAAGTCGCTTGCCGAGAACATCTCCCTTGCCGTCGAAGCCATGGACAAGGAAGCCGAGCTGAGAGAGTACCGGGAACACCTCGAGGACCTGGTGGAGGAGCGCACCAGGTACCTTCAGTTCCTGAACGACGAGCTCGAGTCCTTCGCCTACTCGGTGTCGCACGACCTGCGTAGTCCTCTGAGGGCGATCGACGGCTTTTCACACATGCTCCTGGACGACTTCGGTGACACGCTCAACGACGCGGGCCGCGAGTCTTTCGATTTCATATTCAGCAGCGTGAGACGCATGGACGACACGATCGATGGGCTGCTGAGGCTCGCTCGCGCGGGCAGGCAGGAGATCGAGATGTCGCACGTCGACATGGCCGAACTAGCCGCGTCGGTCATGGACGAGCTGAGGCCGTTCTGTGAAGGGCGCGACATCGAGTTCATGCTCGGCGAGCTGCCGGTTGCCGACTGTGACCCTGCACTCATGAGGCAGGTCTTCTCAAACCTCCTCTCCAACGCGATCAAGTTCACGCGCGGGAAGGAGAAAGCCGTCATCGAGGTCTGCTCGGAGGCGCGCGAAGGCGAGACGGTCTATTTCGTCCGGGACAACGGGGCGGGCTTCGACGAACAATATGCCGACAAGCTTTTCCAGGTGTTCCAGCGGCTCCACGGCGAGGAACAGTTCGAGGGCACGGGGGTCGGGCTCGCGCTGGTTCATAAGATCATCGCAAGGCACGGCGGACGTGTATGGGCCGAAGGAAGGCCCGATGAGGGCGCGACATTCTATTTCGCGCTGCCGCCCGGCGCGGCGCCGCGGAACGAGTAAGCGGTGGCCTGCAGGCTTTCACAGCGGATTCTCAGGATTATCCGGTAACAACTAATCATACCCCTTGACAGTTAATATTATGATATTAATAATATTACGATATTCGTAATAGTTGGTGGGAGAGTCCCGCCGCAACGAAACCCGAGTGGAGCAGCAGCTTATGCCGACCGGCACCCAGAAAAGACAGATGCAGCACCTCCGAGCCGTTATCGGCCGCAGGCAGCCCCCGGTTCCTGTCATGTCCTCGATCACACTGGTCTTGCTCTGCGAGTCGCCCGCGCACGGCTACGCGCTCTTCAAAGAGATGTGCGACATGGGCGTCTTCGAGGACGGGGTCGACGCGTCCGCCATCTACCCGACGCTGAAGGCGCTGGAGGCCGAAGGGTTCATCGAGCCGGAACTGGTCGACGAGGGCGCGGGACCGGCGCGCAAGGTGTTCCACATCACGGCGGCGGGCCGCAAGGCGCTCGAGGAGTTCGTGGAGCGCCACATAAGGCTCATGGCCGCGGACATAGAGTACTTCCTGGATCGCTACGACGCGATCAAGACGGTAAAGAAAGTCGACAAGACGCGGGCCGGCAGGGGGCCGGCTCAGCACGCCGCAGTCGGAAAGGTAGACAAATGACATTTATCCTTCGCAACATGTGGCGGCGGAAAGCCCGCACCTTCCTGACGATCTTCGGGATCGTCGTGGGGATCTTCGCCCTGACCGTGCTGGGCGGCATGACCGCCCGCATGAACCAGCAGATCAACGGGATGAAGGGCTTCATCACCGACAAGATTACCGTCCAGCCGGCCACCGCGGGCTCGCACATGGGGATGGACATCGGCGGCGGCAAATTCCTGGAGCTCTCCAAGAAGGCCGAGATCGAGAAGGTGCCCGGGGTGAAGGGCGCCTCGGGGATGATAATGGTCCAGCTCAAGGCGGCCGAGGGCATGAGCCAGCCTCAGCTTATGATCGGATACCAGCCGGTCGCGGGGGCCAGCATGTTCAACAACGCCAAGCTGTCCTCCGGCCGTGAGCTTAAGCCCGGTGACGCGGGCAAGGTGCTTCTGGGCTCTACGCTGGCGACCGACCTGGGCGCCAAGGTCGGGCAGCCGGTGACCCTGCTGGGCAAGCAGTTCGAGGTCGTCGGCATCATGGACACGACGTTGGGCGTCACGGACTCCTGGGCCTTCGTCCCCTACCAGGACACGCTCGGCATCTTCCTGGCTCAGAACCCCTACTTTAAGGCGGAGGGCCTCACCCAGCAGATAACCGTCTTCCCGAAACCGGGCGTGAACATCGAGACGCTGTCTTCGAAGATCCAGAGTTCTGTGGCCGGCATCAAGACGACCTCCCCCAAGCAGGCCGAGAAGATGATCTCGAACATCACCACCATCTTCAGCGCGATAATCCTGGGCATCGCCTTCATCGCACTCTTCGTCGGCGGCCTGTCGGTCATCAACACGATGATCATGTCCGTCTCCGAGAGGCGGCGGGAGATTGGGCTGAAGAAAGCAATCGGCGCCACTACCGGGACGATCCTCCGGGAGTACCTGGGCGAGGCGTTGATGATCGGGCTTGTCGCCGGCGCATGCGGAATGCTGCTGGGCCTGCTGGCCATTGCGGGGCTCAACCGCGCGACACACGCCAGCAACGTGGTGATATTCACCGTCACCGCGACCGTCATCATCGGGCCGGTTATCTTCGCGACGATCCTGGCGGGGCTCGCGGGGCTGTTCCCCGCGCTGCGCGCCGCGAGACTGAATCCTGTCGACGCCCTCAAGGAGGAATAGAGGATGAGCATAGTCACCACCAGCGGACTGACAAAGGTATACACCGTCGGCGAGACGACCATCAACGCGGTCGACGGCCTCGACCTGGCGATCGAGAAAGGCGAGTTCCTCTCGATCATGGGCCCGTCGGGCTCGGGGAAGACGACGCTGCTCCACCTGCTGGGGTGCCTCGACGTCCCGACCTCCGGGACCGTCAGCATAGACGGCAAGGAGACGGGCGAACTGAAGCCCACCGCGCTCGCGGCTATCCGCCGCGAGAAGATCGGGTTCATATTCCAGGAGTTCAACCTGCTCCCGGTGCTGAGCGCCGTCGAGAACGTCGAGCTTCCTCTGAGATACCAAAAGGTGAAACCCGCTGAGCGGCGCAGACGGGCGCTGGAGGCCCTGGCCAAGGTCGGCCTGAGCGAGCGGGCGAACAACAAGCCGGGCCAGCTCTCCGGCGGCGAGGCACAGCGAGTCGCCATCGCGCGCGCTCTGGTGACCGAGCCGGCGCTGGTGCTCGCCGACGAGCCGACGGGGGAGCTCGATACGACCAACACAATCCGCATCATGGACCTGCTGCGCGAACTCAACGAGCAGCTCGACCTGACCGTGGCCATCGTGACGCACGACCCTATGGTGGCGGAGCGGACCCGCAGGGTCATCTCCATCCGCGACGGGAAGATAGAGTCGGACAAGGCCGCCTAGAACGCAGAAAGGGACTTTCACCTTTTTGCGCGATTTTGCATTCAGCCCGTTTTCACGCGCCCCAAAGAGGTTATTTGCCTCGTTTGCTGTACACTAATCGTATGGAAGCGGGGACGGGTTACAGGCGGGAAAGCATACGGCGGCTGACCAACAAAAAGTGGTTGGGCATCACCATGCTTGGTGGCATTATCGTCGTGATCCTGGTCGGCTCCGCGGTGATGCTTCGCTTCGAGAAACCCAAGAATCCGGAGATAAAGACCTACGGGGACGCTCTCTGGATGGATTTCGTCACCATGACCACGGTGGGCTATGGCGACAAGGTGCCGATCACGACGGGGGGCAGAGTGACAGCGATCCTGATCGTGCTGTTCGGCCTTACCCTCCTGACGGGTTTCATCACCTCGAGGGCATCGGTCAGTGCCGACAAAGCTCAAAGGAGGATCAGAGGGTTGAACCAGGACACACGATTACACGACCACTTCGTGATCTGCGGGTGGAACTACCGAGGCAAGTACGTGGTGGAGAGGCTCGCGAGCGCGATGAGGAAAGACCGCGTGCCGATCGTGCTCCTCGCGGAGGTGGACGAGGCGCCGATCGAGGACGAGCTGCTGTTCTTCTACTACGGCAGCCCCACGCGGGAATCCGACCTGCGCAGGGTGAACATCGCGGGGGCGAGGTCCGTCGTCCTGCTGGCGGATGAGAGCAGTGGTGCGTCCATCTCGGACCGCGACGCCAAGACCGTACTTGCGGCGCTCACCGCGCGCTCACTCAACCCCGACGTGATGATGACGGCGGAGGTTCTCGAGCCTGAGAACGTCCAGCACATGAAGAGGGCCGGGGTCCAGGAGGTCTTCGACCACAACCTAATCGGCGGAAACCTGCTGGCGCAGTCCGCGATGCGCTTTGGTGTCATCGAGTTCGTGACCGCGCTCGCGGAGAGGGAGGCAAACGCCAAGATCTTCTTGGTCGCGGTGCCTGACGAGCTTCAAGGCAAGACTTGTGACGAGGCGGCGGTCGCGCTCGAGCGCGACAAGAGTTACACGTTGCTGGGGGTGCGCAAGCCCGATGGATTCCACATCTGCGAGGTGGATCTTACAATCGATTCCGGGGACAAGCTGATGGTGATCTCGGAGGCCAAGCCGCCCGACGCGGAGTTCTAACTAAACCGCCCGACTCTGCGTGAGGCCGGCACCCCCAGGCGTGGAGCGCCGGCGCAGCAGATCTGCCTGGCTCGCTCCTAGCCTTTCTTTCTGCCGTTCTTGCGACCCACTAACTCGAGGACGTCGGCCGAGTATTTTTCGATGCGTGACGGGCCGAAGCCGCTGATCTGCGCAAGGGCTTCGCGGCTGGACGGACGCAGCCGCGCGATCTCCTCGATGGAGCGGTTGGGCATGACGCAGTAGGGCGGGACGCGGTCGCACGCGGCCCTCTCGGAGCGCCACGCCTTGAGCGAGGATGCCAGGCGCTCCTGTCGCGCGGTAAGAGGCTTCACCGGCGGCTCATCGGGGACAGCCGCAGGTGAATCGGCGGAGGCCTTCTGCTGGCACACCGGGGCGACCTCGGCGCGCGCCGCCGCCTTCGCCGGCGCGGCCTTCCTGCGCGGCTCTTCCTCTTCGAAGAGGACCAGCAGCGACCAGGACGGCTCGGGTCGCTCGCAGATGCCGGCCGTCACCTTCCGCACCTTGACCGACGCGAGGAAGTCGCTCGCCGCGGCCTCGTCGATGGCGGCGAACGGCTGCTCGATCCTGATGCCCAGAGTCCTGCACTTCATGCCTTTCTCCTTTCCTTGCTTGGTCTGCTGAACAGCAGTGTAGGCCGGGGGTGTGACACGGGATCGGGCACGGAATGCAAGTCAAGGGGTCTGAGGTCAAAACCTGCATCCCGGCTTGACCGGCGATTTTTCCTTGAAATAGGCTATCGAGCAGACGGGGTGTCGAGCAGGAGGTCTGGAAGTGCGGATAGCGCTGGTAGGTGCAGGGTCGCTGGGTACGATAGCGGGGGCCCTCCTCTCAAAGGTCGGTCTGGACATCGTGCTGGTGGACGCCAACGAGGAGCACGTCAACGCGCTCAACTCCATGGGTGCGCGCATCGAGGGGCACATGGAGGCGACCATCCTGGTCAAGGCTATAAGGCCTCACGACATGGAGGGCACCTACGACCTCTTTATCTACATGGTCAAGGCGACCTTCGACGACGTGGCGCTGCCAGGGTTGCTCCCGTTCATGCGCCCCGACAGCATGCTCATCACCCTTCAGAACGGCGTGCCCGAGGAGCGGGTAGCCTCCTTGGACGCGAGCGGACCCTGGGAGGGGGCAGTAGGGTGGGGTGGCACCTGGAAGGGCCCCGGAGTATCGGAGCTCACCAGCATCCCCGCCGACATGACCTACGACGTAGGGGAGCTCGACGGGAGCCTCACCGAGCGCATCGAGATGATCAAGGAGGTCCTGGACAACGCGGGCGAGGTTTTGATCACAGATAACCTGACGGGGGTGCGCTGGACCAAGCTGCTGGTCAACGAAGCGATGTCCGGGCTCTCAACCGCGCTCGACTGCGATTACGGAGGCATACTCGACGACGAGACGGCGATCAACGCCGCCATCTGCATGATGATGGAGACCATCAAGACGGCCCAGGCGCTCGACATAAAGATGGAGCCCATGCAGGGCGCGGACCCGGCCATCCTCTTCGAGATCGTCAAGCAGGACCTCGAAAACGCCAAGGGCGCCGTGCGATTCATCTGGGACCCGCATCGCAATATCGTTGGAAGCATGCTTCAGGACCTCAAGAAGGGCCCCTGCGAGGTCGAGGCCTTGAACGGCTACGTGGAGTGGAAGGCCGGTGAGGCGGGAGTCTCGACCCCGGTCAACGACCAGGTGACAGATATCATAAGAAAGATACAGTCCGGCCAGATCAAGCCGGGTTTCTCGAACCTCGAATCCATTACCCTCCCGGACGTGTCGGTCTACTTCGCCTGAGCGCCCGGGGGCTCTTGCACCGGCCCGCGACCGTCCGATAATCGAGCGCCGAGTGAAAACAGCATGCTTGTTACGTTTGTTACATACCTGTAACAACCACGAAACACTGCCGAAACACCGCACAATTAGTCTCATTCCAGAGCGCCGGGCGACGCTGCCCGGCAGGCCTGCGCGGGCAGGGTGCTTCCATACAACGGCGTGAGGAGGCAGAAGAATGGGACACATCAACTCAGGTGACACCGCGTGGGTCATGATCTCGGCGGCCCTGGTCATGATGATGACGCCGGCCCTGGCGTTCTTCTACGGCGGCATGGTGCGCAAGAAGAACATCCTCTCGACGCTCAACCTGAGCTTCATCATGCTTGGTCTGATAAGCATCCAGTGGGTGCTCTTCGGATACACGCTGGCGTTCGGCCACAACATCGGAGGGTTCATCGGGAACCTGCAGTTTATCGGCCTGACGGGCGTCGGCAGCGGCCCCAGCCTCGCGTACGCGCCCACGATCCCGCACCTGAGCTTCGCCCTCTACCAGATGATGTTCGCGGTGATAACGCCCGCTCTCATCACCGGGGCCTTCGTGGAGCGGGTGAAGTTCAAGACTTTCCTGGTGTTCGCGCTGATCTGGGCGACGGTGGTCTACGACCCGGTGGCACACTGGGTCTGGGGGATAGGCGGGTTCATCAACCGCATGGGGGCGCTGGACTTCGCGGGCGGGACGGTGGTGCACGTCACCGCCGGATTCGCCGCGCTCGCCTTCGCAATGGTGATCGGTGCGCGCAAGGGCTACGGCAAGACGCCGATGGAGCCCTCGGCGATCCCCTACACCGTACTGGGCGCCGGCCTGCTGTGGATGGGCTGGTTCGGCTTCAACGGGGGCAGCGCGCTGGCGGCCAACGGCGTCGCGGTGCACGCCATCGTCAACACCAACACGGCGGCGGCCGCGGGGGCCATGATCTGGATGCTGCTGAGCTGGCGCGACGACAAACCGAGCGTCCTGGGAATTGTGACGGGGGCGGTCGTCGGCCTGGTCGCGATCACGCCGGCGGCGGGCTTTGTCGAGCCGTGGGCGGCCATCATCATCGGCGGCGGCGCCGCGACCATCAGCTACTACGCGATCAAGTTCAGGCAGAGGACCCGGCTGGACGAGTCGCTCGACGTGTTCGCCTGCCACGGGCTGGGTGGCACCACCGGCGCAATACTGACGGGTTTGTTCGCCACCAAGGCGGTCAACCCCAAGGGCGCCAACGGGCTCTTCTACGGCAACCCCAAGCAGCTGGCCATACAGATCGCGGCCGTCGCGATCGTGGCCACCTTCACCTTCGTGCTGACGTTTGTGATAGTCAAGGTCCTGGACAGGCTGATGGGGCTGCGGGTGGACGAGGCTTTCGAGGAAGTCGGTCTGGATATCAGCGAGCACGGCGAGATGGCTTCGGTCTGAGACAAGGAGGAGACAGAATGGCAAAGAAGATAGAGGCCATCATCCGGGAGGAGAAGCTCGCCGACGTGAAGGACGCCCTGCGAGCGATAGGCATCGTCGGCATGAACTTCTTTGAGGTCAAGGGTCACGGCCGTCAGGGCGGCATCACGCTGGCGGGCCGCTCGGGCACCTACCAGATAGACATGCTGCCGCGCGTGCAGGTAAACGTCATCCTCTCGGACCACAACGTGGAAAAGACGATCGAGACAATCCGCAACGCCGCCAGGAGCGAAGACGGCGGGGCGGGCGACGGGCTCATATTCGTGTTCCCGGTGGAGGAGGTCGTGAGGATCAGGACGGGGGAGCGGGGCGCGGACGCGCTCAAGTACGAGGGAGACATCGACGCCAAGCTCGCCAAGTACTACGCCCCGCCGGGAAAGAAGCCGGAAGAGGGAAACGTCACCAAGACCCCGGCCGCCAAGACCCCGGGGAAGATATCTCGATTCTTCATCAAGGGCTGATCCGAGCGGCGGGCTAGGGCCCGGCCTCGGCGCGCAGGAAGCGCGTTCCGTGCAACCGGGACCGGAAAGCAACGAGCAGCAGCACCAGCGCGAGAACTCCCAGCGCGGCGGGAAAGAGCTGCGGCGGCGAGCCGTTGATGCGCGGCGCGTAGAGCGACAGCACAAAGGTGAGCCCGATGCCGCCGGCGGCCATCAGGTAAGAGCCGGACACTATCATCACGGCGGCGATGAACCCGGCGTACCACGGCATCAACCAGGTGGTGCAGATCGCGAAGGCGAACATGATCGCGGCGACCGACAGCAACAGCGAGTACATGTCGCGCACGCGGTAGCAGAAGAAGACCAGCAGCGCCAGGAACCCGAGTATGAAGACGGCGCGCGAAGCGGTCATCGCGACGGAAGTAGCTGACGAGGGATGCATTCCCAGGTGGCGCAGCACTGTTGTGAGCCCTTCGCGGAACAACCTGGGCACGCTCGCGGCGCTGAATTCAGTTCCCACCGAGATTATCGTCTTCAGGGCGGCGGTTCCCGGCCATATCGGCAGGTAGAGAGCGAGTGGAGTGACAATGAGCACGGCGGCGGCCTGGCCGTACTTGCGCAGTGTCCACCTGGAGTTCTGCTTCAAGAAGAGCACCAGCATGGGGATCAGGACGAACACGGCCGTGGTCTTGATCATCACCGCGAGCGCGCAGCTGAAGAGCGCCCAGACGGGCTTCTCCTGCCGGTAGAGCAGGAAGGCAGTAAGGATCAGGAACAGCATGATGAGGTCGTTGTGAGCGCCCCCGACCAGGTGGATTATCACCAGGGGGTTCCAGGCGACCGCGACCAGGATGAACGCCCGCCTCGAAGGGAACATGCGCCTGGCCAGCGAGTCCACCACGAACAGGCTGCCCAGGAAGAAGGCGAATCCCACTAGCTTGAAGGCGAAGATGTTGGCGATCGCCCCCTGGCGAGCGATGAGCGTGATGAGCGCCGACAGGTAGGTGAATAACGGCCCGTAGACCGAGATGGCGTGCTTCCAGGAGATGTAGGGCAGCACCGGGTCGCGCGGAAAGTCGGCCGCGCCGTGGAGGTAGGGGTTCGCCCCGTGGAACGAGAGCATCTTGCCGTAGGAGGCGTAGTTGAAAAGGTCCTTGGCATAAAGCGGGGTGATGAAGAGGACCCAGAGGCACAGCGCCACCGAAGCACCGATGATGAAGCCGCGCGACATGGTAGCTTTGCCTCGAGCCACCAGGACCAGCGCCCAGATATAGCTCAGGAAAAGCACGGCTATGAGCACGGCGTAGAACTCACTCGTCACCGCGGAGGAGAGCCGGGATATCCCCAGCGCGCGTGCGCTGCCGGTTAGGAACCCTCCCAGTGTGAGGAGCCGGCTTTTCGGCGCGTCAACCCCCAGCAAGTGGTTTCTCTGGACCGCGAGAATGGCGACCAGCCACATGCAGACGAACATGATGGCGACCATCAAGCGCGGGTTGTTGACGGCCGAAACCAGCCTGCGACGTGGTTGCTCCGTCTTTTCGCCTCGAATCATCCTGTGCCTTCCAGAGCCGGGTGGTGAGATTCTACAACAGGTCCATCGGCACGGCAGCTCGGGTCCACTGCCACCATTGAAAGGACACGGGCGATAGGCGAGAATAGGAACCTGATTTGACGAGGCAAGAAGGTTTTTACTTTGCACTGGCTGATTGATTTCTTCGTGCACCTGGACAAGCACCTGCAGTCTTTTGTGGGCACATACCACATGTGGACATACCTGGTGATGTTCCTGATCATCTTCTGCGAGACCGGGTTGGTGGTCACTCCGTTCCTGCCCGGAGACTCTCTGATCTTCGCGGCGGCGGCGATCGCCGCGCTGCCGAACCACCCGCTCAACATCTTCGTCCTCTGGGCGGTGATATGCGCGGCCGCGATTCTGGGCGACACGGTGAACTACTGGATAGGCCACGCGTTCGGGCATCGGTTCTTCAAGAAAGAGGACGCAAGGATACTGAAGAAGAGGTATCTGGACGAGACACACGATTTCTACGACCGGCACGGCCCGGTCACCATCGTGCTGGCGCGCTTCGTCCCGATCATCAGGACCTTCGCCCCGTTCGTGGCCGGCATGGGCAGCATGAGCTACGGCACCTTCTTTGCCTACAACGTCATCGGCGGCATCGCCTGGGTGACGCTCTTCACGGTCACCGGGTACTTCTTCGGCACCATCGGCTTCATCAAGCACAACTTCAGCTACGTCATCTTTGCGATAGTCCTTATATCGCTGGTGCCTCTCATCTGGAAGAGCCTCAGCGAGCGCAGGAAGCGCAAGGTCGCGGTCATGGCGATGGCCGCAAGCCAGGAGGTGCCGGAGGAATGAGGCGCCTCGAGGCCTGCGCGGTGACAGAGACGTCCGCGGGAGCAGTCCGTCCCGCGCCGGGCGGCAGGTGCGCCGCCGGCCTGGAGGTCGGCCGCCGTGGATAAGGGAGCATCCACGAGCGGCACTGGCGCCACGGCTCGGGTCAGTGACGTTCTGGATGCTCTGGACGATCGTTTCCCCTGGGAGCTGGCCGGCAGGCGCATGCCTGGAGGCCTCCTTGTGGGCTCGCCCACCGACACCGTCACCGGCGTCACGTGCGCGGTGGATCTGACCTGTGACGCCGTCGAGGCGGCGGCCGCAACGAAGTGCGACCTCCTCCTGGTGCATCACCCCCAGTTGTTTGCGCGCGGGCGCGGATATCTCGATTCGCGCACTCCCGGCGGGCGTGTCGCGTCAAAGGCGATCCGCGAGGGGGTCGGCATCGTGGCTTGTTACCAGAACGCCGACGTAGCAGATGGCGGCGCCAGCGACCTCATGGCGGCGGCGGCCGGCGTGCGGCGCGCGGTTCCGCTGGTGCCCTCGAGATCTTGCTGTATCGCCAAGGTGGTCGTGTTCGTGCCGCCTGAGGCGGTCGACTCCGTGGCCGGGGCGATGGCGGGAGCCGGAGCGGGAGTCATAGGCGACTACACGGAGTGCTCGTTTCGCACCAGCGGCACCGGGACATTTGTCCCGTGGATCAGAGCCCGGCCGTATTCGGGAACGACGGGCCGGCTCGAGCAGGTGGACGAGGTCAGGCTCGAGATGGTCTGCCCATCGTTCCGACTCGAGCGGGTCGCGGAGGCGATGAGATCGGCGCACCCCTACCAGGAAGTGGCCTTCGACGTCTACCGCACCGCTTCGCCTGTCCCGTGGGGCATGGGCCGCGTGGGTGAGCTCGAGGCCGCCAGGAGCCTCTACGATATCGCGCGGGACCTCGAAGCCTGGAGCGCGTCAGAAGACGTGGCGCTCATTGGGGAGCCCGAGGATAAGGTGCGGCGCCTGGCGGTGGTTCCCGGCCCCGCGGACGGGATGATCGGAAGGGCTCGTGCGGCAGGCGCCGAGGCGATAGCGGCGGGGGAGGCCGGCTGGCACGCGACGGTGGGGGCGCGCGAGTCCGGCATCGGGCTGATAATAATAGGCCACCTGGAAAGCGAAAGGGCGCTGGTGCCCGCGTTTGTAGGCGCGCTCGAGGCGGCAAGGGATCAAGAAGGATGGAACATGCGAATAGAAGGCTTGAGGGATCGGGAGGGAAGATGGTGCTAGAGATAGGGCCGGAAGAGCTCGCGCAGATACTCAGAGACGTGCAGAACCAGGACACGTGCATTTTCGGGCTCCGGCGGGAGATCGAGGAGCTGCCCGACAAACACCACCTCGGCGAGCTCGCCGAGGAGCTGCGCGCGGTGCGCCAGGAGCAGGCCAGCGACGAGAAGTCGCTCGAGGAGATCGAGCACAAGCAGCACAAGCTCGACGGTGAGCTGGACATGCTGGTCACCAAGATGAAGAAAGAAGAAGAGAAGCTCTTCAGCGGGACCATCATGAACCCCAAGGAGCTGTCGGCCATACAGGCCGAGATATTCTCCCTGCTAAAGAAACGCGACGAGATGGAGACCGAGGACCTCGAGGAGATGGAGGAGATCGACCGGCTCACCGGAGAGTTCTCTTCCGCCAGGAGCCGCACCGCCCAGATAGAGGCAGGAGAGCGCCAGGCGAAGGGCGCCTACGAGGTAGAACTCGCGGAAAAGAAGGCCGAGATCGCCTCCCTGGAACTGCGGCGCGACAACCTCAAGGTCAGGCTGTCCGAAGACATCGTGGCCGATTACGACAAGATGTTGAAGGAGAAGGCGGGCCTGGCGGTGGTGCCGATCGTGCAGGGCAGGACCTGCGGCGGTTGCCACATCGACTTCTCGCGGACACAGATAGACCAGTTCCAGCACAACGAGGGCATCTTCCGCTGCGAGTACTGCCGCAGGATCCTGGTCAAGTGACCGACGCCGGCAAGGAGGAGGGAGGCTCATTGGCTCGTGGAGCGCCCGATGACTGTCTCTACGTCTTCAGCGACGGCGGCGCAAGGTTGAATCCCGGTCCAGCGGGCGCTGGCGGCCTTGCCCGGACTACCGACGACCGCGTGGTGGCCGAGGTCTGCGAATACCTGGGGACGGCGACGAACAACGTGGCCGAGTACTACGCTCTCATCCTGATCCTTGAGGCGGTCGCGGAGGCCGGCTTCCGGCGCGTGAAGGTGCATACCGACAGCACCCTGGTGGCCAACCAGGTGAAGGGGTCCTGGAGGATAAAGGACGACAAGCTGAAGCCGCTCGTCGGCAGGGTGCGGACGCTCCTCGAGCCCTACCGCGAAGTAGAGGTAAAATACATCCCCAGAGAGAAGAATAGCGAGTGCGACGCTCTCGCAACCAAAGCCATCGACGAGGGCCTGCAGGGCCTCAAGGAGCCGTTGCTTGGCCCCACCGACGAGACGCTCTTCTGAGAGCCGGGTGCCACTTCAGCAATCAAGAGGGACGTAAATGGACTGCTGCATCATAGGGACCGGCTACGTGGGCCTGGTGACGGGGGCCTGCCTCGCCGACATGGGTCACTCGGTCACCTGCGTGGACCGTGACGCCGCCAAGGTCACGGCGCTCATCCGCGGCGAGGTCCCGATCTATGAAGCCGAGCTCGAAGCGGTGGTCCGAAGGAACCTCGATTCCGGAGACCTGGTCTTCACAGGGGACGTCCGCCGCGCCGTCGCGGCGGCCGAGTTTGTGTTCATAACCGTCGACACCCCGTCCGACGCCGAAGGCAACGCCGACCTCACTCACGTGGACGAGGTCGCCCGCGAGATCGCGGCTGCCCTCGACGGCTACAAGGTGATAATAAACAAGAGCACGGTACCGGTCGGGACCACCAAGCGGGTGGAGCGCATCATCGAGGAGTCGATGAGGGCTCACCACGAGTTCGACGTGGTCTCGAACCCCGAGTTCCTCAGGGAGGGCACCGCCGTGTTCGACTTCTCCAACCCGGCACGGATCATCATCGGCAGCGACTCGCAGAAGGCCGCCATGCGGATGACCGCGCTCTACCGGGGCCTCGACGCGCCTCTGCTCATAACCGACCCGGCCAGCGCGGAGATGATCAAGTACGCCTCGAACGCGTTCCTGGCGACCAAGGTCTCATACATCAACGCGATCGCCAACCTCTGCGAGGCCGTGGGGGCCGACGTACGCGAGGTGTCGCTGGGGATGGGCTACGACGACCGGATCGGTTTCGAGTTCCTCAAGGCCGGGCCGGGCTTCGGGGGGTCGTGCTTCCCCAAGGACTGCCGCGCCCTGCTGAACATCGCGCGAGAGAACGGTTATGATTTCAACCTGCTGCAGGGCGTCCTGGTGGTGAACCACGAGCAGCAGGAGCGCATGGTGGCCAAGATCGAGCGTGCCGCCGGCGGTCTTCAGGATACCCGGATCGGGGCGCTGGGGCTGGCGTTCAAGGCGAACACCGACGACGTGCGCGAGTCCCCGGCCGTCGCCATCGTGAAGATGCTGCTTGCCAAAGGCGCCGCCGTGACGGTCTACGACCCCGAGGCGAAGGAGAACGCGGCGGAAGAGCTTGCCGGGGCCAAGTTCGCACAGGACGCGTACGCGGCTGTGGCGGACGCGGACGTGCTGGTCCTGCTCACGGAGTGGGACGAGTTCAAGTGGCTGGACTATGAGAGGGTGCTGGAGCTGATGAGCCGCCCCACGATTGTGGACACCAGAAACTGCCTCGACCCGGCGGTCCTGCGCAAGATCGGGTTCACGTATGAAGGAGTCGGTAGATGAAGCTGTCCGTGATAATGCCGGTCTACAACGAGCGCAACACCATACAGGAGATACTGCGCAGGGTCCGCGCGGTGGACCTCGGGGACATCGCCATGGAGATCATCGCGGTCGACGACGGTTCGACCGACGGCACGCCCGACATACTGAAGCTCGAGGAGGACTCGACCACCAGGGTGGTCCGCCACGAGGTGAACCAGGGCAAGGGCGCCGCGATACGCACCGGGCTCGCGCTCGCGACCGGCGACCTGGTCGTCATCCAGGACGCCGACCTCGAGTACGACCCCGACGATTACCGGGCGCTGCTCGCTCCGATCCTCAAGAAGAAGGCGGAGGTCGTCTACGGGTCGCGGTTCACGGGCGAGCACAGGGACATGCTCTTCTGGCACATGATGGGGAACAAGATGCTGTCGCTCATTACCAACGTGCTCTACAACACCACGCTCTCGGACATGGAGACCTGCTACAAGGTGTTCTGGGCGCCGGTGCTGGAGGGCGTCGACATCAAGTCGAACCGGTTCAACTTCGAGCCGGAGATAACGGCCAAGCTGCTCAAGAAAAAGGTGCGGATTTACGAGGTCCCGATATCGTATGCCGGGCGATAAGACGCAGGGGGGAAGAAGATAACGTGGTGAGATGGCTTCGCCGCGCTGTGTACCCTCATCAAATATCGATTCGTGGATTGACATGATGAGCAGAAAACAAGGAGGCATAAGCAAGATGCAGACAGCGGTCACAATAATCCTTCTGGTCGTGAGCATCGGGCTGGCGGTCGCGGGCCAGCTGGCCATGAAGGCCGGGATGAACGACATAGTCAAGGTGCACGGCGACCTCAAGATGAACAACTTCAAGCACCCGGTGACGCTGGTCAAGTGGATATTCAAGGACGGCCCCTGGGCCGCCGTGGGCATCTTGCTCTACGCGATATCGGCGCTGTTCTGGTTGGTTGTGCTCTCGAGGACCTCGCTCAGCGTGGCCTACCCGATGGTGGCCGCGGGATACATCGTGGTGGTGCTCTATTCCAAGTTCGTCTTCAACGAGAACGTGAAGGCGATCGCGTGGGTGGGCCTGGTGCTCATTGTCATCGGGGTCGCCATAACCGCGCAGGGGCTGCCCAGCAAGAAGAAGGCGGAGACTCCCACCAAGGCTGCCGCCGCGGTGGTTCAGACGGCCCAGCCGCCGAGCCCTGAGACCGGCGGCGGTACGACTCTCGACGAATGAAGACAGTCTCGGTAGTAGTGATCAATTTCAACGGCCTCGCCGACCTGCCGGCCTGCTTTGACTCGCTGGCCAGCCAGGAGTATGAGGCGATCGAGCTGGTGATCATCGACAACGGCTCGCAGGACGGCTCGCTGGAGTGGCTACGCCAGTGGGTGAGCGGACAGGCCTCCGCCGGGCGCTTCATCCCTCCTGCGGTGTTGGTCGAGAACGGCCGCAACACAGGATTCAGCCCGGCCCTCAACCAGGGCATCGCCGCCCGAGGCGGCGATGCCCCGGTCGAGGGCCGGGCGGAAGCCTGTGTTGCGG
>Ga0066793_10000296_pt1 | contig 18788 bp, 16 predicted proteins | sample PersoiDNA2013189_FD_83876 | JGI IMG/M metagenome (GOLD analysis project Ga0066793, IMG submission 83876) | Permafrost soil microbial communities from the Arctic, to analyse light accelerated degradation of dissolved organic matter (DOM) -... | ecosystem: Environmental > Terrestrial > Soil >... | reverse complement strand
TCCTTCGTCAGCCTCCGCGCCGACGATCCAGAACCCGGCGGCCTTCAGGCGGTCGATGGCGGCGGCCAGGCTCGATATGCGTATGACGGTGATGTGCTCGACCGCGCCGGCGGACGCCTTGGCGACCGCCGCGCTTATGCCTGCCGACCTGCGCCCGGGAGCGATCACGGCTTGCACACCCGCGGCGTCGGCGACGCGAAGCAGGGCTCCGAAGTTCTGCGGGTCCTCGACCCCGTCCAGCGCGAGCAGCAGCGGCCGGTCCACCTTCTCCAGGGCGCGCACGATGTCCGGCAGATCCCAGTATCTGTATGGCGCGACCGCGGCAATGACCCCCTGCGGCGCGGCTGTGGTAGCCATCGACTCGATCCGCTGGCGCGGCACGTGCTTAACCGGCACCCCCGCGGCGTTGGCCATCTCTATCACCTTGCGAAGCTGGGCCGAAGGCTCGAGGCTCTGGGACGCCACGTAGACCTCGTAGACCTCGCGGGTGCCGCGCAGCGCCTCGAGCACGGGGTTCACGCCCTCGACGTGATCCGGGGAGTGCGAAGGGGTTTTCTTCACCGCCATGTCATCGCCGCCGCCCTAGCGCTCTACGCGCCAGCGATAGCCGCCGGGGACGTCCTCGACGCGCACGCCCAGCTCGGTGAGGCTGTCGCGTATCCTGTCGGCGAGCTCGAAGCTCCTCATATCGCGAGCGGCCTGCCGGACCTCCAGAAGCAGGTCGACCAGCTGGTCGCGGCTGGGCCCTCCGTCCGCCGCCCGGGCAGGCTCCTCGCCCGGCACGTTCGTGGTGCCCCACGCGGTCTGGAACAACCCCAGGGCGCGGAACATGTCGTCCAGCACGCGTTTGTACTCAAGCAATGTTTCCGTGTTCTCGAGGAGACCAGGGGACATCATCTCTCCAATATACGTATTGGTGTCGCGGACGACGTAGAACAGGAGGCCAAGCGCGGCGGCCGAGTTGAAGTCGTCGTCCATGCGGTCATGGAACTCTTCCTTGTAAACCTCAAGCAATTTGAGTAGGTGGTCCTCGCGGTCAGTCTTGCCGCTTTCCCCATCTGATTCTGCAACACGTTTGAGGGCGTCCTCGAGGTTGAACACGCAGTTGGTGACGCGCTCGAGGGAAGCCGCGGCGTCCGCCAGGCTGTCATCGGAGAAGTTCAGCGGGCTGCGATAGTGCGTGCCCAGCATCAGCATCCTGATGACCTGGGCGTCGTTCTCGATCAGGACCTCGCGGAGCGGCCTGATGTTGCCCAGCGACTTGGACATCTTCTCCATGTCGATGTTCAGCATGCCGCTGTGTATCCAGTAGGAGACGAACGGCTTGCCGGTGCAAGCCTCGGCCTGCGCGAGCTCGTTCTCGTGGTGGGGGAAGACAAGGTCGAGCCCGCCGCCGTGGATGTCGAACGACTCGCCCAGGTACTTGGTGGACATCGTCGAGCACTCGATGTGCCAGCCGGGCCTGCCGGGACCCCAGGGGCTGGACCACGAAGGCTCGCCGGACTTGGCCGCCTTCCATAACGCAAAGTCCCAGGGACCGCGCTTGCGGTCCTCGGGGCCGCTTGCCAGGGTGTGCTGCTGCTCGTCCAGGTTGCGGCCGGAGAGCTTGCCGTAGTCGGCGAACTTTTCGACCTCGAAGTAGACATCGCCTTCCGACTCGTAGGCGTAACCCTTCTCCACCAAGCACGAGATGACCTCGAGCATGTCGTCGATGTGCTCGGTGGCTCGGGGAGCCATGGTGGGTGGCATCACGCCCAGGTCGGCCATGTCCAGCTCGAAGGCCTCGCGGTAGGTGTCGGCGAGGACCTCCGGGGAGACGCCCTCTTCGTTGGCCTTGTTGATTATCTTGTCGTCGACGTCGGTGACGTTCTGGATGAACTCGACCTCGTAGCCGCGGTAGAGCAGGTAGCGCCTGATCATGTCGAAGTTGAGGAAGGTGCGCGCGTTGCCGATGTGGATGTAGTTGTAGACCGTAGGGCCGCAGACGTACATCGCGATCTTGCCGGGCTCGCGCGGCACGAGCTCCTCTTTCTTCCTCGTCATGGTGTTGTAGACGCGTATCGCCATCTCATCCCTCACTGCCCGGCCGGCGCTACTTGTCGTCGGGCTTCTTTATCTTGCGCTCGATCCTGTCCAGCCTGCGCTCGATAGTGTTGAACATCTCCAGGACCGGGTCGGGAAGCTCCTCGTGGTGCAGGTCGATCGGGCTGATGCGCTCGCCCGAGCACACCGTCACCCTGCCGGGCACGCCGACCACAGTGCAGTTCTCGGGCACGTCCTGGATCACCACGGCGCCGGCGCCGACCTTGGAGTTCTTGCCGACGGTGATCGCGCCGAGGACGCTCGCCCCCACCGCTATCACGACGCCGTCCTCGATGGTCGGGTGCCTCTTGCCCTTCTCCTTGCCCGTGCCTCCCAGGGTCACGCCCTGGTACAACGTCACGTCGTCGCCGATCTCGGTTGTCTCGCCGATCACCACGCCCATGCCGTGATCGATGAAGAACCCCTGACCGATAGTCGCTCCCTGGTGGATCTCGACGCCGGTAAGCCAGCGGGAGAATATCGATATCGCCCTCGGCAGGCCGGGCACCCCGCGCCCGTGCAGGTAGTGCGCCACCCGGTGCAGCCAGATCGCGTGCAACCCGGGGTAGGTCGTGATTATCTCCAATGTGCTGGTCGCGGCGGGGTCGCGGTCCCTGACCGCCTCCACGTCCATACGCAACTGCTCGAAAGCTCTCTGAACGAACCCGCCGGCCGCCATCGATGAATCACTCACGCGTGCCCTCCAGTTTTCTCGCCGTCGTCTCGATGCGGTCCGCGCAGCCCGACGGCGCCCAGAACATTATAAGGTACACCAGGTCGGGCCCTATCGTGAGCCCGGTCACAGCCAGGCGGAACGGCCAGAGCACCTTCTTGGCTCCCCAGCCCCTTTCCTTGGCCTCCGCCCGCATGGTCTCGACGATGCGCTCGGCCGCCTCCCGGTCCGAGGACGGCTCGGCGCGAAGCACCCTCACACAGATCTCGAGAGCCTCGTCCAGCTCGGTCGCCTTTGCCAGCTCAGCGGACGCCTTGGAGTCCACAAGCCCCGCGGGCCTGACGAACGTGTCCATCTGATCGAGCCCGTCGGTGAGGCGCTCGAGCGAGTTTTGCACCGCGGCGACCGCTATCTCCAGGCGGTCGCGCGGAAGGTCCAGCAGCTCTCCCCTTCCTGTCTGGACCAGGAACGGCTCAACGAGGTCGGTCAGCTCGGAGTCGCTCTTCGTCTTGATGTGCTGACGGTCGATCCAGTTGAGCTTGTCGAAATCGAATATCGCCTTGCTGGCGGACACGCCCTTGATGCTGAACTCCTCTATGAGCTGCGCCGGTGTGAATATCTCGCGCTCGTCGCCGGCGCCGGGCGACCAGGAGAGCAGCGCCAGGTAGTTGACCAGCGCGTCCGGCAGGTAGCCTTGCTCCCGGTAGTCCGAAACAGAGGTCGAGCCGTGCCTCTTGGAGAGCTTGGTGCCGTCGGGCCCGAACAGGAGCGAGTGGTGGAGGAAGCGCGGTGCAGCCGCCTGCAGGGCCTGGAACAGCAGCACGTGCCTCACCGCGTTGGTCAGGTGGTCGTCGCCCCTGATGATATGCGTGATCTCCATCGTGATGTCATCGACCACCACCGCCAGGTGGAAGCCGGCGGTGCCGTCCGAGCGCATGATGATGAAGTCGTCGATCTCCGAGGCGTTGACGTTGACGTCGCCCCTGAGCATGTCGTCGACCGCCACCATGCCTGCCGGCACGCGGAACCTGACCGTGTAAGGTGCGTCTTCAGCTTTCAGCCGGGCGAGCTCATCGGGAGCGAGGCTCGCGCACTTGCGGTCGTAACGCCAGGCCTTACCGGCGGCCACGGCCGCCTTCTTGCGCTGGTCGAGCTCGGCGGCGCTGCACCAGCACTTGTACGCCTTGCCCTCGGCGAGCAGCCTCTCACCGTATCCCCGGTAGATCTCCATGCGCTCGCTCTGGCGGTAGGGGCCGTGCGGACCGCCGATGTCTGGCCCTTCGTCCCAGTCGAGCCCCATCCAGCGCATCGAGTCCATGATGTCCAGCTCGAACTCGGCCTTGGAGCGCTCGCTGTCGGTGTCCTCCAGGCGCAGCACGAACGCGCCGCCCGAGCCGCGCGCGACCAGCCAGTTGAACAGAGCGGTGCGCCCCGAGCCGAGGTGGAGCTTGCCGGTGGGGCTGGGTGCGAACCTGACCCGCGCACCCGTCAGCTCGTCGTCGGAGAGGCTCATGAGGCCTCCCCGCACGAACCGGTGTAGTCGGAGGCGACGGCCTCGAACCGCTTCCAGGACTCCCGCTCCTCTTCCTTGTAAGCGCCGAGGCGCGCGGTGAGCATCTCGAAGTCTACCTGGTGGCCGTCGAACTCCGGCCCGTCCACGCAGGAGAACTTCGTCTCGCCGGCGACCTCGCAGCGGCAGGTGCCGCACATGCCGGTCCCGTCGAGCATTATGGCGTTGAGGCTCACCACGGTGGGAACCGCGTGCTGCCTGGTGAGTACGCACACGGCCCGCATCATCGGGACAGGGCCCACGGCGATCACGCGCTGCGGGCTCCACTCCTTTATCGCCTTGAGCACCAGCTCCGTCACGAAGCCCTTGATGCCCACCGAGCCGTCGTCTGTCGCGATCTCGACCGGCACGCCCAGGGCCTGCATCCTGTCCAGCAGTATGAGGTGCTCGCGGTCCCTCGAGCCCAGGGCCACGCGGACCTCGTTGCCGGCCCGAGCGCATGCCCGCGCTATGGGGTAGAGCGCCGCGATGCCGACGCCGCCGCCGGCGCACACGACCCGGCCCAGCCCCTCGAGCTCGCTCGGCCTGCCCAGAGGACCGACAACGTCCTGAAGGCAGTCTCCCTCGCCCAGGCGGGAGAGCTTGTCCGTGGTGGTGCCCACGACCTGGAACGCCATCTCGATGGCGCCGTCGGCCTCTGAGTAGTCCATCAGGGTGAGCGGGATGCGCTCGCCGTGCTCGTCGGTGCGGATGATGACGAACTGCCCCGCGTGGGCCGAGGCGCATATGAGAGGCGCGCGCACCTTCATCCTGAAGACGTCGGGCGCCATTCTTTCCTTTTCGAGTATCTCGAAAGTGCCGGCCAAACTACTTCCCTTCCAGCTCTTTCTCGAGCCGCTCCTTGATCTTGTTTATCTCTCCCACGAACTCGGGGGCGACGTCGTAGGCCGAGGTCCCCTGCAGGTCCGCCTTGCGCACCTTGTCGCTGAAGTGGATTATCCCGATCGGCTCTATGTCGCCCAGGCCGTCCTTTAGCATCTCGACCTCGCCGTCGTCGACGACCTTGTTGAAGACCACAAACAGCCGCTTGATTCCGATCTGCCTGGCGAGCCTGGCGGTGGTGGCGGCTGTCTGCACGCTGCGCAGGCCCGGCTCGGCGACGATGACTATCGCGTCGACGCTCTCCGAGGTTCCGCGGCCCAGGTGCTCGATGCCCGCCTCCATGTCCATGATGACCACGTCGTCGCGCTCGATGAGGATGTGCCTCATCAGCGCTTTGAGCAGGACGGACTCGGGACAGACGCACCCTCCCCCGCCCTCCTTGACCGTGCCCATCGCCAGCAGCTTCACTCCCTTGTGGGTCAGGCAGATCTGGTCGGGCAGGTCGTCGACCCGCGGGTTCATCTTGAACATCTGCCCGAACGTGCCGAGCTTCGCGCCGGTGCGCTCCTCGACGATGTCTTTCATCTCCGAGAGGGGGACGATGTCCATCGCCGCCTCCGCTGAGATCCCGATGGACACCGCCAGGTTGGCGTCAGGATCGGCGTCTATCGCCAGCACCTTCCGGCCTTCATCCGCGAACCCCCTGGCCAGTCCTCCCGCCAGGGTGCTCTTGCCCACTCCGCCTTTACCGCTTATCGCCAGCTTCAATCAAATCACCCCGTCTGCTTGCTCCGTAACGAGAATTATATGTCTCTATTGGCGGTTTGGGGCTCTCATCTTGCCGGTTCTGCTCGAAAACGCACCCGCGAAGCCTGATATCAGGCTCAGGAGGTGTAAAAGCCGGGAATATTGAATCCCAACCATCCATGCAGAGCCAGCGGGACGCCGGCGCTACGCAACGTACCACTGGTACCGGCCACCGGTGGTGCGGTGGAGCGGCGGTCAGGCGGCAGGCGCGGTCGTCTCCAGCAGGAGCAGGAAGTGCTTGACCACTTCCGGGTCGAACTGCGTGCCCATGTTGCGGGATAGCTCCCCCACCGCCTCCTCGCGAGAGAGCGCTTTCCTGTAGGGCCGGTCCGAGGTCATCGCCTCGAAGGAGTCTGCCACCGCGATGATGCGTGCCCCCAGCGGTATCTTGTCCCCCGCCTTTCCGTCCATGTACCCGTTGCCGTCGTAGCGCTCGTGGTGGTGGTAGATTATCGGGATTATATTGCCCAGGTGCGGCAGCGGCTCGATGATGCGCATGCTAAGGGCGGGGTGCATCTTGATGGCGGAGTACTCCTCGTCGCTCAGGCGGCCGGCTTTGTTGAGGATGCTGTCGGGCACCCCGATCTTGCCCAGGTCGTGGAGAAGGCCGGCGAGCCTGAGGTCCTCGACCTCCTCGGCCGGAAGCTCCATCGACTCCGCGATGGCCACCGCGTACTGCGTGACCCTGGCCGAATGGCCGACCGTGTAGGGGTCCCTGGCTTCGATGGCCGCGGCAAGGGAGCCGATGGCGCCGAGGTAGGTGTCCTGCAGTCTCTCGTAGAGCCGCGTGTTCTCGATGGACACGGCTGCCTGGGCGGCGAAGTTACCGAAAAGTTCCGAGTCCTGCTCGGTGTAGCGCTCACCGTTTTTGCTGGAGGCTATGGCCAGCACGCCGATAGGCTTGTCGCGCACCAGCAGCGGGGCCGCCATGGCGACCTGCACAGGTCCGGGCAGCTCGCCGAACCGCTCGTCGGACTCACCCCGGTGCCAGACTACCAGCCCGGCGTTGTCGTAGCTCCACTGCGCCAGGGCCGCGAAAGACTCCGAGTCGGACCAGCTCACGTCGCCGCGGGAAGCTTCCTTCTTGAGCTCCTCGAACATTTCCTCGAGCAGCATGAAGACCGCGCTGTCGGCGCGCATCAGCGCCGTGGCCATGTCGAGGATGCTCGCGAGCTGCTCCTTGGCGTCGAGGTGAGAGGTCAGGCTGCGGGCGACTATGCCTATGGCCGCCATCTGCTTGAGCCTGCTCTCCATCTCCCCGAGTAGCTCGCTCTTCTCTATGGCCACCGCCGCCTGGCCGGCGCAGGCGGTCGCAAGGTCGATCTGCACCCCCGTGAACTGGCCCTCGTGGGCGGCGTCGAGCAGCAGCATCCCCAGCGGCCTCTCCCCCGAGCGCATCGGGGCGACCAGCACCGTCGGCGTGCCATAAGCGGAGAGGAACTCGAGCATCCCGGGGCTGGTCTGGTCCTGCCTGTCGATGACGACGCTGAGGCCCTCATCGACCACGGCCGCGAGCGCGTCCAGCGAGGCGCCCCTCAGACCCTTGAGCGCATCGAGCGCGTCCTTGAAGTTGGAGGCGAGCGGCTCGAGCACGCCCTCCTCGTTGGTCAGCAGCAGCGAACATCGCGGGAGGCCGGTGATGCCGGCCACCTTGTCCACGACGCTCTGGTTGATGTCCTCACTGTCCCCACCGGCCGAGAGCACCTCGGTGAGGCTGTAGAGCGCCTCGATGCGCTCGTTGCGCGCCACCAGGGCGACGTCCTCCGCCTCCATGTAGCTCCTCACCAGCGCGAACCGGCAGTCGGCGAGGATGGATTCGACTTCCATCATCGCGTCGATCACTTCGCCGAGGTCGGCGTCTCCTTCGTCCACCATGTTGCGCATGACGACCCAGACCGCGCGCTTGAGTACCTGTGGCAGGTCGGGCACATCGTCGAGGGGGACGTCGCGTTCGGCGCAGGCGGCCCCGACCGCCTCCCACTTGCTGAAGAGGTGCGTGATATCACGCGTCTGGAGCACCTCGATGAGCATGTCCAGGGTGAAGGAAGCCTGTTCGAGCTGTTCCGTCTCCATGAATGGCCCGCCGCGCCCGGAGTCCGGCAGGAGCCGCGATACCGCATCGAGTATCGAGGCGCGGTTTGAGAATATTGCGTCTGAAATCCAGGTCATAGTGTCCTCGCGGCGGGGTTAGCGGACTACCGAAAACCTCTTGCTAGATTGTAGCACTTGGATGTTTTCGACGAATTGATAATCGCCGTGATCATCTCAGGCCCTGCTGATAGAAGTCGCACAGCATGTTGACCGGACAGATCTCGTGGTGGGGGCCTCTGGCCCCGCATATCTCCCGCCCCAGCTGGACGAGCCCGAGGTGCATGGGAGGCCTGCGGGCGGGCGGGACCAGCCGCTCGAGCTCTTGCTGCGCCGCGACCGCGCTCGTCCTGTCATCGACGAGCCCGATCCGCGTAGAGGTCCGCAGGACGTGGGTATCGACCGGCAGCACTCCTCGGGCGTCGGCGAACATCAGCACGACAGAGGCGGTCTTGGGCCCTACCCCCGGCAGCGAGGTGAGGTACTCCCGCGCCTCGGGCACCTTCATGGCTCGTATGAACTCGAGATCGTAGTCTCCCCTGTCCTCGCGAATCCTTGCCAGGATCGTCTTGAGCGCGCTGGACTTCTGCCGGGAGAGGCCGCCGGGCCGGATCGCCACCTCGATGGCCCGGACCGGGGCGGCCGCGAGCACCTTGACGGTGGGGAAGGCATCCATCAGGCGCGCATAGGCCAGGTTGTAGTTGCGTCGGGACGTGTTCTGCGACAGCACCGCGTGTATCAGCTCGTGGATTATGTCGCGGCGCTCGCCGGGGGGAGCGATCGCGGGTGAGAACGCTTTAACCAGTCGCTTCTCGACCTCACGGGCTTTCTTGCGCCGCCGCTCGAATGTCTCTTCAGCCGTCTCCATGGCTCGACCTCACGGTACCAGCTTCGGGATGCGCGCCTTGCTCCCCGCCAGTTTAGCCCTCACGAGGATCTCAAGAGACTTCACCGGGTTGAGCGGGACCATCTTCAGCGGGCTGACCTTCATGAGTCTGGTCAGGGCTCCGGTGGTGGAGGCCAGGTCGTTGCACTCTCGGCTGGATAGCACGTTCCTGCGGCCGAGCCGCCCGGTGAGGTAGTCGCCGACCTCGTCGTACGCGCAAGGCCCGGCCAGGAACACCCTGCCCTCGATCGCGTCGATCCGGTCGCGGTCGAACCCCTTGCCCATGACGATGGTGAACCCGCCCTTGCCCTCGTAGTCGAGGTAGAGCACCTGAAGCAGAGCGAGCGTGTTGGCGTCGCAACCCTCCAGGCAGTTCCTCTCCGTGCCGCGGATGATCTCGACGTCGTATGGGAACGCGTCGTAGAGCAGGTATGGGTACTTCTCCTTGAACCGGTCCAGTGGCTCACCTCTCACCTCGATGCGCGCCAGATCGGCCACGCCCAGGCCCATGTCTCGCGCCTCACGCAGATGTCCGACCTCGTCGACCTCGTAACCCAGGATGCGCGCGCAGACAGTGTCGACCGCCACCGTGTCGGCGCCGCCCACCACGATGTTGAGCGGGACCAGCGTCTTCTTGTGCAGAGCCTCGGGCGGATAGTGCCCGTAGATGGTCACGACGGTCCCGTCGACCAGCGTGAAGTCAGGCTGTATCACGCTGTAGAGGTCGGCCAGCTTCTTGTGCAACCTGAAGTTGTGGTCCGGGGAGCGGTCGCGGTGCGCGACCAGGCCGTACTGGTTCTTGATGCCCACGGTCATGACGGTCATGGAGTGAGTCTTGAGCTTGGGGACGTTGACGTAGGTGACCGAGTCCCGCTCGTCGATGATGTGCTTGACGTGCCTGGAGACCCGCACGTCGTAGTCGAGGTGCGGCAGGTGGATCTTGGCCTCGCGCCCCTCGTCCAGGTAGAGCGGCTCCGCTCCGTGCGCGACGGCGAGCGACGCCAGGCCGGTGACTTCGAACACAAGTCGGGTCATGTTGCCCTGGGTCGCGTTCTCCATGAGGAAGACGCGCTTCGCGCCGGCGCCGACGCAGTAGTCCAGCACCTCGGCCGTGACCGCCGGGGAGGTGTAGACGTACGGCTTGAAGTCGATCGCGTTGACCTTGACGTAGCACTCGTCAGGCTTCGCGGCGATCATGCGGTCGACGCCGTGCTCGTCGAGCACCTTCTTCACGGCGCCGGGCAGGTCGCGCTTGGCGTCGATGATCGATACGAGCGGTTTCTTCTCAGACATATGGCTCCCGGCCGGGGTCGCTTCGCGGAGACGTGTCCAGCGCCCCTAGAGGTCCTGCGGTATGGCCTCGCCCCGCACCAGGTCCTCGTACGTCTCGCGGCGCCTGATAACGTAGGCTTTCTTGCCGGAGACCAGTATCTCGGGGACGCGCTTTCGCGAGTTGTAGTTGGAGGCCATGCTGAAGCCGTAGGCTCCCGCGGTGAAAACGGCGAGAAGGTCTCCGGAGTGCACGGCCGGCAGCGAGCGGTCCTGCGCCAGGAAATCGCCGGACTCGCAGATCGGGCCCACGACGTCCACCTTCTCCTCGGGCGTCCCGTCCTTGTAGACAACAGGCCCTATGTGGTGCTCGGCCTGGTACAGGCTCGGGCGCAGGAGGTCGTTCATCGCGGCGTCCACGACCACGAACTTCTTCTCCTCGTTCTTCTTGTTGAAGAGGACCCGGGTCACCAGGATGCCGGCGTTTCCGGCGATCATGCGACCGACCTCCATGATGACCGTGCATCCCGACTCGCGCAGCAGCGGCACCAGGGCCGCCGCGAACTGGTCGGGCTGGGAGGCCTCTTCGTCCGTGTACTGGATGCCGAAGCCGCCTCCGATGTTGATGTATCGTATGTCCATCCCGAGCACCTTGAGGCTCTTGGCGAGGTTGCCCACCTTCCTCAGGCTGCTCTCGAACGGGCTCGACTCCATTATCTGCGAGCCGATATGCTGGTGCACTCCTATCGGGTTGAGGCCCGGCAGCTTCTGCGCGACCTCGTACTCGGCCATGGCCTCCTTGAGCGGTATGCCGAACTTGCTCTTCTTCAGGCCGGTGGCGATGTACGGGTGAGTGCGCGCGTCGACGTCGGGGTTCACGCGAAGCGCGATCGGGGCCTGCTTGCCCAGCTTCTGCGCCACCTCGTTGATGAGCATCAGCTCCTGGCTGGACTCGACGTTGAACATCAGTATGCCCTCGTTGAGGCCGTACTCGATCTCCTCCGCGGTCTTGCCGAGTCCCGCGAACACTATCTTCTGCGGGTCGACGCCGCTCTTGAGCGCCCTGAAGAGCTCGCCCCCGGAGACCACGTCCGCCCCGGCGCCCTCGTTCGCCATCAACTTGACGATGGCTACGTTGCTGTTCGCCTTGAGGGAGTAGCAAACGAGGTGCTCCAGCTCGCCGAACGCCTGGTCCACCGCGTGGAAGTGCGACGTGAAAGTGTTCTTGCTGTACAGGTAGAACGGAGTGCCGACCTTGGAAGCGATGTCGGACACGCGCAAGTCCTCGCAAAACAGCACGCCGTTTCTATACACGAAGTCGTTCAAATAATTCCCCCCCCCGAGGGAACAGCCAGGGTAAATAGAATAACACAACCGAGTGCACCTGTTACACGGCGAAAGGGTGCCAGAGCGCGTCCAGGGGCCCAAGGGCTGACAGAGGGTGGTGGCAAATGCACGAAACGAATCCAGATCTCGTGGGCATCAAGGCCGCGGTCAGGCAACTGGCCGTGAGGCTGGAGAACGAGGCGAAGGCTTCGTCCCAGTGGGCAGCGCTTGCGAAAAACAGGGGCGTGCCTGAAGTGGCGGTGCGTCTGGAGAACGTAGTCGCCGCCATCGAGGAGGCGCTGTCTCAGGCCAAGGCCGTGCCCGAACTGCTATTTGAAGCGCAGGAAGAGACCGCCGGTCACACGCACTTCCACGACTGACACAAGATGGGTGTCGATAAATTCAAGATTGGGGTCAGACCCCTTTTTTGAATTCTTTGCGTCAGCGCAAAAAAGAGGTTTGACCCCTATTTTGCGTTGACCAGTGATCTCAGCAGCGCCAGGTCGTCTTCGAGCTCCATCTGGCCGTGAGGCAGCTCGATTATCGCGGGGACGCCGCGGACCCTCTCGTCGTTGACGATGTAGCGGAACGCCTCTATCCCGAGCTCCCCTTTCCCGATATGCGCGTGCCTGTCGGTGTTCGAGCCCAGGAGTCCGGCGGAGTCGTTAAGGTGGAAGGCGCGAAGGCAGTCCAGGCCGATGAACCTGTCTATCTCGTCGAGAGTGCTGTCGATGCCTTCAGGGGTGCGGATATCGTAGCCCGCCACGAACACGTGGCAGGTGTCCACGCACAGCCCCAGCCTCTGGGGCCTTCCAGCGAGATCGAAGACGCGACCGAACTGCTCGAACGTGTTTCCTATCGAGGTGCCGGCCCCGGCGGTGGTCTCGAGCAGCAGCATCGCCGAGCCCTCGAAGCGGGTGAAGATCTCCTTGACCGCGCTCGCGATCCTCTCCAGCCCCCACCCGGCGCCTTCGCCCTTGTGGTTGCCGATGTGGGTGATGACCGCGGCGGCCCCGAGCTTCTCAGCCTTCTCCATGGCGCTCACCAGCGCGGTGATCGACCGCTTGTAGATGGGGCTCGAGGGCGCGGCCATGTTCACCAGGTAGATGGAGTGGATGAAGACGGGGTCTATCCGCGCGCCTTCCTTGGCCTGGCGGAACTCCAGGGCGTCATCGTCGCTGACCTCTGTTATCTGCCACTGCTGCGGGGGGCCGGGAAACATCTGGATGGTCTCGCATCCCTCGTCCACCCCGTTCACAATCGCGGAGACGGGCGGCCCGCTGACGCTCACGTGGTACCCGAAACGCATCGTCCCTCCAGCTTCGTGCGGCGCTACATCTTCTCCGGCGCCGTGACCCCCAGCAGCCCCAGGACGACCTCGAGCACTTGCCGGACCCCGCGCACCGCGAAGATCCTCGCGCGCGTCAGGCACTCGTCCTCGGTGACCACGCGGCAGTCCCTGTAGAACGCGTGGAACGCCTGCGCGAGCTCCTCGGCGTACCCGGTCAGCCGGTGGGGAACGCGCCTCTCGGCGCAGAACTCGACCATCTCCTCGAGCTCGGCGAGCTTGCGCAGCAGGTCCATCTCCGACGGCTCGGTGAGGGTGTCGAGGTCCTCCGGGGTCGGGGCGCTCATGTCGGCGCCCGATTCGGCCGCGTACGTCAGGATGCTGCAGATGCGCGCGTGCGCATATTGAACGTAGAACACCGGGTTCTCCGGTGACTCGCGCTTGGCGAGCTCAATGTCGAAGTCCAGCGGCGAGTCCGCCGAGCGCTGCAGGAAGAAGTAGCGAGCCGCGTCGGCACCCACCTCGTCGAGCAGCTCGTCGAGAGTGACTATCTCGCCCGTCCTCTTGGACATGGTGACAGGCTCCCCGGATCTGAAGAGCTTGACCAGCTGGCCCAGGATGACCTCCAGGTGCTCCGCGCCGAAGCCTATGGCGTCCATCGCCGCCTTCATCCTCGCAACGTATCCGTGGTGGTCGGCCCCCCAGATGTCGATGATGAGGTCGAAGCCGCGAAGCATCTTGTCCCTGTGGTAGGCGATGTCGGAGGCGAAATAGGTCGGCTCGCCGTTCGACCTGACCAGCACCCGGTCCTTCTCATCGCCGTACCCGGTGGTGCGCAGCCAGAGGGCGCCCTTGTCCCGGTACGCCTGGCCCTTCTTCTCGAGCTCGGTCACCGCCTGGGCGACCTCGCCCTTCCGGTAGAGCTCGCGCTCGCTGAACCACACGTCGAAGACGACGTTCATGTGCTCGAGCGTGGCGCGGATGGAGCCGAGCATCCGCGGGTATTCCATCTCGATGAATACCGACACCCGCTCCTCCTGGGGCATCCGCGCGAACTCGTCTCCGTGCTCGTCGACGATGCGGCGGGCGATGTCGTCGATGTACTGACCGCGATACCCCGACTCTGGGAACTCGGCCTCCATACCGAGCGCTTCCAGATACCTGGCCGAGATGGAAAGCCCGAAGTTGTTGACCTGGGTGCCGTAGTCGTTGATGTAGTACTCACGCTCGACGTCGTAGCCGGCATGGCTCATGACGCTCGCCAGCGCGTCGCCCAGCGCCGCCCAGCGGCCGTGCCCCACGTGGAGCGGCCCGACCGGGTTCGCGCTCACGAACTCGACCTGCACCTTGCGGCCGGCTCCCACTTTGCAGGCGCCGAAACCCGCGCCCTTCTCCTCTATCTCCAGCAGGACGCCGCGGACGAAGTGCGGCGCCAGGTGGAAGTTGATGAAGCCCGGCCCCGCGACCTCCACTCCCGAGATCACGTCGGGCGCCTCGGGCAGGGAGTCCTTGATCACCTCGGCTACCTGCCGGGGGTTCATCTGGACCTTGCCCGCGACAGCCAGCGCCAGGTTGGTGGCCCAGTCGCCGTGCTCTTTTCGCTTGGGCCTGTCCAGCTCGATGCGGCCGGCATCGACCGCCGGCAGCTTGCCGTCGGCAATCGCGCGGTCGAGCCCTTCTTTGATGAGCGCGGTTATCTGTTCTTTTGACATGGGTCAATTATAGAGGTAGTGAGAGGTCAGGCGTCCGGTGTTCGCGCATCAATCGGCACGAGGGACCTCGAGCTACTGCTGCGGGACCGTGGTCGGCTTCTCCGCCAGGGTCAGCTCCACCGTCTTCTTCGAAGAGCCCTGGTAGTAGGTGACGGTCAGTTTGTCGCCCACCTGGTGGCTGCGCACGCCGGCCACCACGTCGTCCATGGACTTCACGGGCTTGCCGTCGATGGCGACGATTATGTCGCCGGTCTTTATGCCCGCCTTCGCGGCGGGGCTCCCCGGGACGACCTGGGTCACGTAGGCGCCTTGGTAGACCGGCAGGTTGTACTGGGATGCCACGCTCTGGGTCACGGTCTGGCCCATGACCCCGATGTACGGGTGCGAGACGGGCCGGCCCGCGATGATGTCGTCAGCCACCTGAGCCGCGGTGTTGATGGGTATCGCGAAGCCGATGCCCTCCGAGCCGCCCGACTCGCTGGCTATCAGGGCGTTTATCCCTATGAGCCTGGCGGAACCGTCGCACAGCGCACCTCCGGAGTTGCCGGGGTTGATGGGGGCGTCGGTCTGTATCAGGTCCGTCAGGACAGTGGTGGAGGTCCCGCTGCTGGTCGCTCCGACCACCCTGTGAAGCGCGCTGATGATCCCTGCCGTCACCGTCTGCTCGAACCCCAGCGGGCTGCCCACCGCCACCACCAGTTGGCCCACTATCAGGTTGTCGGAGTTCCCGACGGTGATCGCGGGGAGGCCGGTCTTGTCGATCTTCACCACAGCGATGTCGTTCTCGGGATCAGCCCCGACTTTCTTGCCCTTGAGCTCCTCGCCGCTGGCCAGCGTCACCGTGATGTCCTGCGCGCCCTCGACCACGTGGTTGTTGGTGATGATGTAACCGCCGGAGGTGTATATGACGCCGGAGCCCGTGCCCTGCTGGGGCGTCTCCAGCATAAAGGGGTTGGTCGAGGTCGTAGATTTCACGTTGATGTTGACGACCGACGGGGTGACCTTCCTGGCGACTCCGGAGACGTCGCTGGCTCCGCCTGTTGGACTGATGACCGTGCTCGAGCCCTTGGACGTCTTGCCGCCCGTCGTCACCTGGCTGGAGACCTTGCCGCGCACCAGGTCGTAGGGGTTGACTCCAAAGATCGCCGGCATCAACAGCAGTATGAGTAACGCGGCGACCACGCCCGAGATGATCGCCACCAGCCACAGGCGCCAGCCGCCTCCACCGCGCTCCTTCTTCTGCTTATGCGGTGGCGCGGGCAGCGCGGCGGGAGCGGGCGGCATCGGTGGAACGGGCGGCATCGGTGGAACGGGCGGCGGCGCCTGTTCGGCTCTGCCGGGAGCGCTGTAGTCGCCGGGCATCGGCGTGTTCCTCTGGGGCGGGTCATCGCCTGGAGGAAGGTGTCCTCCGCTTCCGTTCATACTCGAGGCCTCCTTGTCGGCGGGAGTCTATTCTCATATACTCCGGTCCATGAATGGCCGCGCCAACAAATTCTAGCACACCGTTTTTCAGGGCTGGATTTCGCCCGTATCTTTATGACACTCCGGCGGGTCATCCGCAATGAGCGAAGGGGGTCGGAATGAGCAAGAAATACATGGAGCCTCCGGCGGGCGGCGGCGAGCCGGGATCCCCGGTCCAGTCGGGCCCCTTCAACAAATCCGCGCCTCTGAGGGTCAGCTTCGGCGTCTACCTGATAAGCCTGATAGTCGTCGCGCTGGTGGTCTTTATCGTGATGCTGGTGCAGTACCTGCCCGGGTACCGCGCCTATTCGCGCATGAAGGTGGCGGTCAAGGGCGCTGACTACGTCTACATGGGGATCCGCATCCCCAAGGAACAGCTCAAGAGCCGCAACATCAACCCTCTGACTAAAGAGGACGACATCGCCAGGATCCTCAAGGACATGGGGGCCAAGCGCTCCAACGTGGAGATAAACCCCGACAGGGTCCGCATCCCCGGCGAATAGCCGCCGGGGGGACAACCAGTACCAGGTACTTTTCACCCTGTTTTGTCCCCTACGTACCTCGCCGCCCTGGCAATCGGGAAAAAGGAGAAAGTACCTGGTACTTTCTACTCGAAGGGGACGGGAAGTACCTGGTACACTTTTTCCCTTATTCCCCTACGTGAGGTTGTAGTCCGCAGCCATCGCAAGCGCCTTGGCGCGCTCCTCCGGGGTGAGCCTGGCGTCGATCGTCGGGTACAGGCCCGCCTTGTACTCCGGCCGGTACTGGAACATCAGGTTGAAGTAGACGCCCGGCATATTGCGGCTCGCCCACTCCATCACCGGCCTCGTGCAGCACTCGAGATGCCCGGGCAGCACCAGGTGCCGCACCATCACCTCGGCCGACGCGAAAGCCTGCGCGAAGTTGCTGCTGACCACCTCGAAGTACCCCTCGACCCCCGAGAGCTCCTCGGCGCAGGAGTCGTTGCCGTACCGGAAGTCGCCGAGGTACACGTCGATCACGCCGTCGAGGATGCTCATCGCCTCGGCGGACGTGTACATGTTGGAGTTCCAGACCATCGGCAGGAACCTCGCCACCTCCCCGGTGAGCTCGATCGTGCGAAGGATGGTGTAGAGGTGCGGGTCGGGGTTGCCGCCCACTAAGTTGGCGTTCCTCGAGCCCTGCGCCACCCCCTCCTGCAGGACCGCGGCCAGCATCTCCGGCTCCGCCTGCCTGCCCGCCCGCGCGTCCATGGCGATGTCCCAGTTCTGGCAGTAGACGCACTCGAAGGTGCAACCTGAGAAGAAGATGGTGTGGCTGGGGACGAGCTCGGGCTCCTCTCCCATGTGCAGGAAGTCCGAGGTGTACCTCGACTCGAACGGGACGCCACAGAACCCGGTCTTGCCCGACGACCTGTCCGCCCCGCACCGGCGCTCGTAGCAGACGCACGCGGAGAGCATCCGCCTCGCGAGCTCGATCTTGACGTCCAGCAGGCTGGGGCCGCCGGGCGGGGCCACGGCCTCAGGCGCGCGCTCGATGCGTCGGTGTACCTCCCGGCTGCCCTCGAGGTTCGCATCCATCAGCCGCTCGTCGCTCGCCAGGGCCACGTCGTCGACCCCCGCGGGAACGCCGCGCGTTATCCAGTTGACCGCCTCGCGCTCTCTGCCCTCGATCTTGAAGTACCTGTCCAGCATGGCCCTCTCACAGCTCGTTCGCGTCACGCGGTTCTATTATATGAGCGCAGGGTCGCGGCCGGTTATGTCCAAGGTCAAAGGTGCTACAATTATCGATACCAGCGGGGCAAGCCCGCGAGTGGGAGGGACTCAAATTGCCAGAACAGACGCGCGATGTCGCTATAATCGGGGGCGGGCCCGCCGGCCTCACGGCAGGCCTCTACCTGTGCCGCGCCAAGATAGACACCATACTCCTGGAGCAGCAACTGACCGGGGGGCAGGCGGTCAACTCTCCACTCATCGAGAACTACCCGGGCTTCCCCGAGGGCATATCGGGCGTGGAGCTGGTCGAGCGCATGAAGCAGCAGGCGGACCGCTTCGGGCTGGAGGTCAAGACTTTCTCCAAGGCGATGAAACTCATCCTCGACGACCAGGTCAAGGTGATCTCCCTGGAGGACGGCGAGATCAGAGCCCGGTCCGTGATCGTCACTTCGGGCCGCAGCCCGCGCAAGATGGGCATCCCCGGTGAAGACACCTACACCGGCCGCGGCATCTCCTACTGCGCGACCTGCGACGCGCCGCTATTCAAGGACAAGGTGGTAATGGTGATCGGCGGCGGCGACGCGGCGGTCGAGGAGGCGTTGCACCTGGCCCGCTTCGCCAGCAAAGTCATACTCGTCCACAGGCGCGACCAGTTGCGGGCGTCGGACTACCTCCAGGAGCGCGCACAGTCCGAGCCCAAGCTCGAGTTCATGTGGAACTCCGAGGTAACTGAGATAATCGGAGACGATGTTGTGAAATCGGCCTCCGTCTTCAACAACGTGACCAGCGAGCGCACCGAGGTGCCCGTCTCGGGCATATTCTTCTACGTCGGCAACGTGCCCAACACCGACTTCCTCGTCGATGTGGTGGAGCTCGACGAGACAGGCTACATGGTGACCGACAACAACCTCGAGTCCAGCGTGCCGGGGATCTTCGCCGCCGGAGACGTGCGGGCTAACCGGTTCAAGCAAGTCATCGTCGCGGCGGCCGAAGGGGCCCTTGCCAGCGCGGGCGCCCAGAAGTTCCTCGAGAGCGTGGGCGCCAGGCAGGCCTACGAGGGGGGCCACTGATGGTCATCGCGGTGGTCGACGGCATGGGAGGAAGCATAGG
>Ga0066793_10000293_pt1 | contig 18806 bp, 16 predicted proteins | sample PersoiDNA2013189_FD_83876 | JGI IMG/M metagenome (GOLD analysis project Ga0066793, IMG submission 83876) | Permafrost soil microbial communities from the Arctic, to analyse light accelerated degradation of dissolved organic matter (DOM) -... | ecosystem: Environmental > Terrestrial > Soil >... | reverse complement strand
TCGTTGGCGCGCACGTCGAGTTCCTTCTGCACATCGCCGCTGCCGTGATCGCCGCGCTCGGCGCCGAGCGCGGCGATCACGGCAGCGGCGATGTGCAGAAGGAACTCGACGTGCGCGCCAACGACATGCTGGTCGCAGGCTTAAGCAACGTGTCGGTCGCCGCGCTCGCTTCCGAGGAGCTCGCCGAACCCATCGCACTCGACCCGAAAGGCAAACTGCTGGTTGCCATCGACCCGCTCGATGGCTCTTCCAACATCGACACGAATGTCTCAGTCGGCACGATCTTCTCGATCCTGCCCGCGCCGACCGAAGGATCACGCTGCGATGCCGATGCCTTCCTGCAGACAGGCGTGCACCAGCTCGCCGCCGGCTATGCGATCTACGGACCGCAGACCGCATTTGCTGTGACGGTCGGCGCCGGCACGCACGTGTTCACACTCGATCGCGCGACCGGTACTTTTCATCTGACGTCGCATCACGTGCGTGTGCCTGCGACAACGCAGGAGTTCGCGATCAACGCATCGAACCATCGCTATTGGGACGAGCCGATACGTATCTACGTTGACGATTGTCTGAAGGGAACCGAGGGGCCGCGCGGCGCCGACTTCGATATGCGCTGGATCGCCTCGATGGTCGCCGAAGCGCACCGCGTGCTCTCTCGCGGCGGTATCTATCTTTATCCGGCCGACATCAGAAACGGCTACAGCGAGGGCCGCCTGCGCCTGCTTTACGAGGCGAATCCCATCGCCTGGCTGATCGAGCAGGCCGGCGGCGCGGCCTCGACGGGCCACAAGCGCATTCTCGACGTGCAGCCTCGTTCGCTGCATCAAAGGATCCCACTGCTGTTCGGATCGCGCGAAGAAGTCGCGCGGCTCGAACGCTACCATCGTGAGCCGCATTCGATCGGCGAGCGCTCCCCGCTCTTCGGCCGACGCGGCTTGTTCCGGAGATGATATGTCCGTCGCGCACCCTATTATTTCCATCACCGGTTCTTCGGGCGCCGGGACCACATCCGTGCGGCGCACGTTCGAGACGATCTTCCGTCGCGAGAACGTCAACGCAGCCTATATCGAAGGCGACGCTTTTCACCGTTTCGATCGGCTCGAAATGAAGCGCGTGATGAGCGCTGAGGGCGCCCAGGGCAACCGTCACTTCAGCCATTTCGGACCGGAGGCCAACCTCTTGACGGAGCTCGAGGCGACCTTTCGGCAATTCGGCAGTACCGGTAACGGGCGCACGCGCCACTACGTGCACGACGAGGCGGAGGCCAAAGTGTGGGGGCTGCCCGCCGGCAATTTCACGCCGTGGGAGCCGTTCCCCGAAAATTCCGACCTGTTGTTTTATGAAGGCCTGCACGGCGCAGTGGTGACCGATAGCGTCGACATCGCGCGCTACGCCGACGTGCGCATCGGCGTCGTGCCGGTCATGAATCTCGAATGGATCCAGAAGATCCACCGCGACCGATCAACGCGCGGCTATTCGACCGAAGCGGTGATCGACACGATTCTGCGCCGCATGCCCGACTACGTGACCTACATCTGCCCGCAGTTCACGCAGACGCACATCAACTTCCAGCGCGTTCCGACCGTGGACACATCGAACCCGTTCGTCTCGCGCTGGATCCCGACGCCGGACGAATCGATGATCGTGATCCGCTTCGCCAATCCGCGCGGCATCGACTTTCCCTATCTGCTCTCTATGATCGACGCAAGCTTCATGTCGCGTGCGAATTCAATCGTGATCCCGGGCGGCAAGCTCGACATCGCGATGCAGCTCATCCTGACGCCGCTCATCATGCAGTTGTTGGAAAGGAAACGCCGCGTCGCCTGAAACGTCGGTTGCCGCTAAGAGACGACCCCTCTTTGTCAAGAAGACGCCGTGCAGCTCCGTAGAACCTTGTGCCCGTGGCATCATCCTGCGGGATGCCGTCCGAGCCTATGCGGTGATGTCTGAGTGACCGTGGCGCCCCGAGTCACAGGAGACGCAATGTGAATTGCAGCGCGCCGTGAGGTGCAGCGTCACGAGCGGCAGATGTTTTAAGCCGCGGATCGCAATCCGACCGCGGTGCCTACAACCTGCCCACATCATGACTGCCCGCTAATTCGTCAATTGGCGAGGCGCGCAAGTTGTAATCCTGATGTCAAAAGCAGCGACAGCGGCGCGGCGATAGCTGTGCTGGGGATGCGGCGCCGCTACCCCTTAAGCGCTGAGTTCCCCGGCCTTCGCAACAGGTTCAAGGCGGCCCTCTCGCCGCGCGGCCGCACGCTGCGGCGACGCTAGCTGGTGCGTTGCAGCAGCGGCGCAAGCACGCTGCGTGAGGGCTCACGGGCGCACGGCCGCTTGGCGGGGCCGGCTGTCGGCAAAGGCGGGCCTCCCCTACAACGCCACGATCTTGGGCCCTTAGGAGTCATACGTCCCCGCCCTAAAGGGAGTACAGTCTCAGGAGCGGCGCGGCAGGATCGAAGCTGCGCTTCAATGCTTCGAGTCGTCACCTGGAGACCCCCTTGGCCAAGCCGAATTATCGTCACGCAAAACGACAGAAGGAGCTTGCCAGGAAGACGAAACAGACCGAAAAGCTACAGCGCCGCTCCCCGCGCCCCGACGGCACGGTGGAATCGGAGCCGACCCCTGAAAGCGGTCAGCCGGCGCACACCCCAAGTCCTGCAGTTGTTGGAGAACGGGATTGAGACTTTCCTCCTTAAGCCCTGAGGCCGCGCGCCAACAGCGTCGCGACCGCTGGCGCCGCGGCCGCGCAGCCGCTCAGACCTTGCGTTCGGCGTTTCCGCGGCTCGAGCAGATCCGCGTGGACTTGAGTTTTAAAGACGCAACCGCCTGCACGCCTGCGGAGCAATCACATGTGTTGCACCCGCCGGCTCGAGCATTCTTTGAATTTCCCTGTCCGTACGCCGATTGCGATGGGCAGTTTGATTTAAACGCCGCCGCCACCAGCGTACTCGCAAGCTCGGCCGAGCATGCGGAAGGCGAGATTGAATGCCCCGGCGTACGTGCGCGCGACCGTATGGGCAGGCAGGCCTGCCATCTGCGAGTGCTCTACAAGTTTACCGCGGACTACAGCGCGACTTAAGACGCCTGCCAGGCGTTACTTGCGGCGCGGGGTCGCGATACGCGGATCGGGCGGCCGCGTGAAATCAACGATGAAGTGATCGCCATCGAATTTCGTCACCTTGCCGACGAGATCCGTGCGCACATGAAAGCTTCTGCTCACTTTGCCGCCCGCCACATCTTTGGGCGAAGCGACGATCATGCGGATCGGCAGATCCTCATCGCGCGCAAGCGTCAGGTGCCGTCCCAAGAGTGCTGTGCCCGCCACATCGCCTGCTTCGCGCGAGAGCTTGTCCTCATAACGCAGCACTCCCCTGCCGGGGCGGCCAAAGTATGAGCGTGCGCAACTTAAGACCACGGCTCCGTCTTCGGCGATTGCCGACAGCGCGCGCAAGCGGTTAGCGGGCTTCGCACCATACTTGGCAAAGGCATCAGACAGGGTCAAGTTCATGGGGTACGTGAAGCAAGCCGGACCATGCGGCAGAATACAGGGTAAGCCCGATCCCCGCCAGCGCAGGGCCGGTCCCAAGGCGCGGCGGTCGGGGAGCAAGATCAGCGTGCCACGCGTGTTACCTACCGTCGATCCGCTGCTGTTTTGCGGGCCCCAGGGCGATGTGCATATGGCACCGAAGAGCGTGCATGTTTGGTCGTTTTTCCTCGAGGCTTCGACCGCATGCCGCGAGCAATGCGCCGCAACCTTGTCGCGCGCCGAGGCGGCGCGCGCGGCGCGCTTCGTCGAGGCACGCAACCGTAATGAATTCATCGTGGCGCACGGGGTCTTGCGGCTGCTGTTGGCGCGCTACCTAGGACTGCCAGCGCGCAAGCTTGCGTTCTCCACGGGCGCCGGCGGCAAACCGGCGCTTGCGACGCCGAGCCACGCGGGCAGCATCGTTTCCTTCAACATGACCCATTCCCATGGCCGCGCGCTGATCGCCGTGAGCGACGGACGCGAACTGGGAATCGACCTCGAGCAGCTGAACCCGGCTGTCAAGGCGCTCGCCATCGCGCGGCGCTACTTCCGCAATTCGGAGCTCACAGCCATTCAGAGCGCCGCATCATCTTTGCAGGCACTGACATTCTTTCGCTACTGGGTCGCGAAAGAGGCCGTTCTCAAGGGTCAAGGTATCGGCCTTAAGTTTCCGATAGACGGGTTCGAAGTTGAGTTTGATGCGCACTGCAAGAACGCGCAGATTCGCACGCCCGAAGACTCACGGCTCGCCAACGACTGGCGGATACGTCTGCTGCCCTTGGAAGGCGATTGGATCGGCGCCGTCGCGGTGCGTGGCGAGAGCTGGAAGCTGCGCCTGCAAAGCCTTTGCGCGCCGCGCGCCTTTCACGCTTGAGCGTGTCGCGAGCTCTCTAGGTTAGGAAGCCGATCGCACTGAAGACGATGCCGACGACGGCGGCAGTGCCGCCCAGCACCGGGAAAAACCGGCGCTTCGACAGGAAGTACAAAGACGACAGCACGAGCCCGAGCTCGAGAAACCCCTCGCCCACATCAAGCCGCAGCGCACGCTTTTCTTCCCTTGCGCTCTCGATTTCCTTGGCGCGCGCCTCGACCGCGATGGCATCGGCCTCGCCTTTGTACCGATCCCGCTCGTGAACGTAACCCTTGGCAAGCTCGCGCACGCTGTCCTTGTCTCCCCCGAGAGCGGTTGCGAGCCCGGCGCCGACGTCCAGCAGATGCTCGCGGATCTTCTTCGCGCCGAAAAAAGTCCACTGATCGTTCGCTTCTGTCTTAGCGATGATCGTCGCGGTGTGTGCCCGGTGCGAACCGATCGTCACCACGGCAAGAATGATTCCAATGACGCCGATCACGACCCCGACGCGCTGCCCGAAAGGGTCGCTCGCGTACTCATGTTCCGTGTGAATTTCGACTTCCGCCATGACAATCCTGCCGTGAGAGCCCAAGAAGGGCGCCATTTTAAGCCCACCCCGGTACAATCCGCTCAACAACTCGGCACGCGGACGTAGCACCTTGGATCTGCCGAAAGGGGACTTTCTTTCGAATCCTCCCCTGTCATTAAGTATTGTCATTCCCGTGTACAACGAGGAGGCGGCGCTGCCCGCGCTGTTCGCGCGCCTGTACCCGGTGTTGGACGGTCTCGGCATTCCGTATGAGATCGTGTTCATCGACGATGGCAGCCGCGACCGCTCGGTGGCAGTCCTGCGCGCGCAGCATGCCGCGCGGCCTGCCGAGACGCGCGTCGTCATCCTGCAGCGCAACTTCGGGCAGCACGCCGCCATCATGGCCGGCTTCGAGCGTGCGCAGGGCAACACGCTCATTACCCTCGACGCTGACCTGCAAAACCCGCCGGAGGAGATTCCGCGCCTCATCGACGCGGTGCGCGCGGGTCACGACTACGTGGGCACCGTGCGCCGTGGCCGCCAGGATCACTGGCTGCGCACCTGGGTGTCGCGCGCGATCAACGGTATCCGCGATCGCACCACCAACATTCGCATCACGGACCAGGGCTGCATGTTGCGCGCCTATGGACGCGACGTCGTCGATGCGGTTAACGCCTCGCGGGAAGTGAATACCTTCATTCCGGCACTCGCCTACCTGTACGCACGCGAGCCGACGGAAATCGAGGTCGCGCACGAGCCGCGCCGCGTAGGCGAGTCGAAATACTCGATGTACTCACTGATACGCCTCAACTTTGATCTCATGACCGGCTTTAGCATGGTGCCGCTGCAGCTCTTCTCGATGCTCGGCATGAGTATCGCGGGACTCTCGGGCCTGCTGGTTCTCTACCTTGGCGTGCGGCGCCTGATAGTCGGCCCTGAGGTCGAGGGGGTCTTCACCCTGTTCGCGATCGTTTTTCTATTGGTGGGACTCGCACTGTTCGGCATCGGCTTGATCGGCGAATACGTCGGCCGCACCTACGAGCAGGTCCGCGGCCGCCCGCGTTACATCATCGCCGCGGTCTTGGAGACCGAGCGTGCCGAGCGCGTGCGTGAGAGCGAGCGTGTTTAAAGCCGTGGTGTTCGCCTACAGCGAGGTGGGGGTGCGCTGCCTCGCTGCGCTCGTTGAGCACGGCGTACAGGTTCCGCTGGTGTTTACGCATGAGGACTGCATCACCGAGAATGCGTGGTTCGGCAGTGTTGCCAAGCTTGCCGCCGAGCATGGCATTGCCGTCGTCAAGCCAGGCGACGCGAACTCCCCGCAGTGGGTGCGGCAGGTCGCCGCCTTGGCGCCAGACTACATCTTCTCGTTTTATTATCGTTCGCTGCTCGCCGAGCCGCTCCTCGCCTGCCCCCGCTGGGGAGCTCTCAACATGCACGGTTCACTGCTGCCAAAGTATCGCGGTCGTGCGTGCGTGAATTGGGCGATCTTGAACGGCGAATCCCAAACGGGCGCGACACTGCACTATATGGTCGGCAAGCCCGACGCCGGCCCCATCGTTGCACAGGAGCCGGTCGCGATCGGGATCGATGATACGGCGCTCGTCGTATCGCAAGCGGTCGCCAAGGCCGCGGCGCGCCTGCTGGTGCGGTGGCTGCCGACGCTCGCCGCCGGGCCGCCGGCCGGCCGCGCCATGAATCTCTCCAAAGGCTCCTACTTTGGCGGCCGCACGCCCGAGGACGGACGCATCGACTGGTCGTGGCCGGCGGCGCGCATTCACGCCTTGATCCGCGCGGTCGCACCTCCCTTTCCCGGCGCCTTCACGGATTTGGGATCGCAGCGACTGCTGTTCGCGCACTCCAACTGGTGCGCCGAAAAGAGCGTCTATCCAGAACTTGCGCCCTGTCTGTACGTCGAAGACGGACGGCTCTATCTTGATTGCAGCGATGGCGTAAGGCTCAAGATTGCTGCGTTCAGCGTCGCTACCGAGCCTGTCGACGCGCACGCTTTCGGGCGCCTCTTTGGTGAGGCGCCGCTGCGATTTTCGACCACTGCGTCCAAAAGGAAACTTCATATATGAAGAAGCTGCTCATCCTGGGGGTCAACGGTTTCATCGGCCACCATCTGAGCGAAGCGGTACTGCGCGACACGGACTGGCATGTGTACGGCATGGACCTCGAAAGCGATCGCGTGGCGCAGCTCCTTGCGAACCCGCGCTTTCATTTCTTCGAGGGCGACATCACGATCAACCGCGAGTGGGTCGAGTACCACATCAGAAAGTGCGACGTGCTCCTGCCGCTCGTGGCGATTGCGACACCGGCAACCTACATCAGCGATCCGCTGCGGGTATTTGAGCTTGATTTCGAGGCGAACCTGCCGCTCATCCGTCAATGCGTGAAGTACAAGAAGCGCGTGGTATTCCCGTCGACCTCCGAGATCTACGGCATGTCTGCCGACCGCGAGTTTCATCCGTACGACTCTTCGCTCGTTTTGGGGCCAATTCCAAAGTCGCGCTGGATCTATTCGTGCAGCAAGCAGCTGCTTGATCGGGTGATCTGGGCGTATGGCGAGCAGGGGCTCGACTTCACGCTGTTTCGCCCTTTCAACTGGATTGGCGCGGGACTTGATCGCATGCTGACGGCGAAGGAAGGCAGCTCGCGCGTCCTCACCCAGTTTCTCGGCAACATCGTGCGTGGCGAGGACATTCAACTCGTCGACGGCGGCGCCCAGCGGCGCTGCTTCACCTTCATCTCCGAAGGCATCGATTGCCTGATGAAGATCATCGCCAACGAGAAGGGGATAGCCTCAGGGAAAATCTACAACATTGGCAACCCGCACAATGATCTCTCGGTGCGCCAGCTCGCAGAATTGATGCTCGAGACCGCCCGCTCGATTGACGCCTACGCAGGAGCTGCGGCGCGGGTACATTTGGTTGATGTCACCGCGGCGAAGTACTACGGCGCGGGTTACCAGGACGTGCAGGGTCGCGTGCCGTGGATCGGCAATACGACCGCCGAGCTTGGCTGGACGCCAAAGATCGACATGCCCATCGCCGTGCGGCGGGTGTTTGAGTCGTATCAGGCGAATCTGCCCGCGGCGAGCGCTCTGGTGGATGCGGCCTGATTGCGCCTGGCGCTCAAAGTTGACGTCGACACCCTGCGCGGCACTCTTGAGGGCGTACCGCGAATTGCAGCGCTCCTTACCCGCCTTAAGGTAGGCGCGAGCTTTTATTTCAGCGTCGGCCCGGATCATACCGGGCGCGCCTTGAAGCGCGCACTGCGCCCGGGGTTTTTGCGCAAGGTGCGCCGCACGTCGGTCGTAGCGCATTACGGCTGGCGCACCCTCCTCTACGGCACCTTGCTGCCGGGGCCGCCGATCGGCAAACGCGCGGGCAACGCGATGCGCGCCGTGCGCGATGCGGGCTTTGAGGTCGGGGTGCACTGTTACGATCACGTCCGCTGGCAGGACGGTGTCGAGCACGCGAATGCCGCGTGGACGCGCCGCGAGTTCACGCGCGCATTCGACACCTTCGCCGCTGTGTTTGGCACGGCGGCGTGCTCGCACGCCGCCGCGGGCTGGCAGTTAAATCCCTATACGCTCTTGCTTGAGGCACAGTTCGGCCTCGAGTACGCAAGCGACACGCGCGGCAGCCACCCGTTTCTGCCGGCGATGGGCAGCGTCTGGGGGGACTGCGTGCAGATCCCGACTACACTGCCGACGCTTGATGAGCTCATCGGCATCGATGGGATGAGCGCCGCGGGGGCCTGCGAGCGTCTGCGCGCAAGCGCTCGCGCCGCGGGGTTTGCGGCACAGGTGTTCACCTTGCACGCTGAACTTGAAGGCGGCCAGCATGCGCCGCAGTTCGAGGAGCCCCTGCAAGGCTGGCTTGCCGACGGATTTACGATCGTGCCGATGTGCGATCTCGCAGCGTCCTTGAAAGGCACACAATTGCCCCGCCATGCGATTGAAATGGGCGAGGTCCCGGGCCGCTCGGGACGTCTTGCGCTACAGGGGCGATGTGTGCAGGAGGCGGCTGGCGCGTGTTGAGCGTGCGCACGGGCGAGTCGCGGCACGCGCCTGCGCGGCTCTGGATCATCATCGCCTTGGCCGCGCCGTGGTTTGCGCTCATGGGCGAGCGCCCGCTCTTCAACCCCGACGAAGGCCGCTATGCGGAGATTCCGCGCGAGATGCTTGCAAGCGGCAACTGGCTCGTGCCGCATCTCAACAATCTTGTCTATATCGAGAAGCCGCCGCTGCAGTACTGGGCGACGGCGCTCGCCTATGAGCTATTTGGCACCCACGTGTGGGCGGCGCGCCTGTATACGGGCCTGTGCGGCCTTTTCACAGTCCTCGTGACGGCGGCGCTGGCGCGGCGGCTGTGGGGCAGCGCGGTAGCCCGGCGCGCTGCGATCATGCTAGCGACGAGCTTTGCTGTGCTCGTGATGAGTCAGCAGCTGACTCTCGATATGAGCCTGACATTCTTCATGACGCTGACACTTGCCGCCTTCTGCGTCGCTCAGGATGCGGCAACGAGCGCGGTCGGGCGCCGGCAGTGGATGTGGCTCGCCTGGGCCTGCGCCGCCGCGGCGTTTTTGACCAAGGGTCTGGTGGCGCTCGTTCTGCCGGCGTTTGCGCTCGGCGCCTATTCGCTTCTCTACCGGCACTGGAAGCCGTGGAGAAGGCTTTCGCTCGTTACCGGGCTTGCGGTCTTCATGCTCATTGCGCTGCCCTGGTGCGTCCTCATGCAGCGCCACGTGCCGCAGTTCTTTGACTTCTTCTTCGTACGGGAACACTTCCAGCGCTTTTTAACAACCATCGAGGATCGCTACGAGCCGCCGTGGTTCTTCATCCCGGTGCTCGCGGTAGGCTCGCTGCCGTGGCTCCTGCCCGCGGGGCGCGCGCTCGCAAGCGGCTGGCGTGTGTCAAGAGCGCCGAGCGAGTTTGATGCCCGCGCATTCCTCTGGGTGTGGTGCGTCATCGTGTTCGTCTTCTTCTCAATGTCTGATTCGAAGCTCATCCCTTACATTCTGCCGCTCTTTCCGGCGCTCGCTCTGCTCATGGCGAGCGCTCAAGCCGAAGAACGGCGGCGCGACCTTAAGCGCACAGGCTTGGGCCTCGTGATGACAGGCGCGCTCCTGGCGGTTGCAGCGGGACTTCTGCCGCGCTTTCTGCCCGACCCGGTGCGCGCGCCCTTCTTCATTCAACTGCGGTTACCGATTCTGCTCATGGGTTTGATCTGCATCGGCGGCGGCTTCCTCGCGCGCGGCAAAGTCGAGGCGACGGCAACGGTGGGTATGACGGCATATCTTTGCGTGTTCGTGCTCCTCTTGAGCGCACACGTCGTCGCGCCGCTCTACTCGGGGGCTACCCTTGCAGCACAGCTCAGTCCTGCCATCATGGCCGGCACGCCGATTTACAGCGTGCGTACATATGATCAGAGTTTACCGTTCTATCTGGGGCGCACCATGACGCTGGTCGAGACGCGCGGCGAGCTTGATTTTGGGCTGACGCTCGAACCAGACAAAACGCTCGATTCGCTCGAGGCCTTTCGGGCTCGTTGGCTTTCCGCTTCCGATGCGCTCGCCGTTGTCGCACCAGACACCTATTCGCTGTTACAACAACAGGGGCTGCCCATGGTGGTGCGCGCGCGCGTGCCGGAACGGCTCATCGTGAGCCGCCGATGACACCGATCACTTGGCTGCTGCTGCTCGGGGGCGTCGCACTGAATGCGGCCGCGCAACTGCTGCTCAAGGCTGCAACTCGCACGAGCGGCATACTGGTCTCGGACTCGGGCGAGCTGTCGTGGAGCGCCGTCGCGCAACTGGCAAGAACGTATCCGCTGTGGATCGGGCTGTCCGTCTATGGAGTAAGCGTTGTCTTGTGGTTGGGCGCTTTGTCGCGCGTCCCGGTGAGCGTCGCCTACCCTATGCTCTCGGCCGGCTATGTCGTGAACGCGATCGCCGCAGCGTTTCTGTTCGGCGAGGCGCTGTCGGTCCCCAAGGTCCTGGGTATTTTGTTGATCATTGCGGGCGTCGTTGTTCTCGCCCGAGCCGCTCCATGAGCGAATTTTTGCCGTTCACCCGTCCGCTCATCGATGACGAGACCATCGAGGGTGTTGCAGAGGTCCTGCGTTCGGGCTGGATCACCTCCGGGCCGCAGGTCAAGGCGTTCGAAGCGGCCCTGTCTGAATATGTAGGAGGAAGGCCCGTGCGTGCCTTCAACTCCGGCACCTGCACGATGGAGATCGCCCTGCGCATCGCCGGCATCGGCGCGGGCGCGGAAGTCATCACCACCCCCTTGTCCTGGGTCGCGACCAGCAATGTCGTGCTCGAGGTCGGCGCACGGCCGGTTTTCGTCGATGTCGATCCGCTGACGCGCAATATCGATCTTAGCCGCATTGAAGCGGCGATCACGCCCGCCACGCGCGCGATCATTCCGGTTGATCTTGCCGGCCTGCCGGTCGACCGCGATCGGCTCTATGCGATTGCCAAACGACATCACTTAAGGGTCGTGGAAGACGCAGCGCAGGCTCTGGGCAGTGAATGGGGCGGGCGGCGCATTGGCTCGATCGGCGATTTCGTATCCATCAGCTTTCACCCCAACAAGAATGTGACGACGATCGAGGGCGGCTGCCTCGTGATGAACGATGCCGAGGAAGCCGCGCTTGCGGAAAAGTATCGTCTGCAGGGCGTCGTGCGCTGCGGCTACGACGGCATGGAGGTCGACCTCGTCGGCGGCAAGTTCAATCTCACCGACGTCGCCGCGCGCGTGGGTCTTGGGCAGTTGCCGCATCTTGCCGCCTTCAACAGCCGCCGCCGCCATCTTGCGCGGGAGTATTTTGCAGGGTTCGAGCAGGCGGGCGTCGGCGAGCTCGGCCTTGACCTGCCGGTCGCTGACTTCGTGAACAGCAACTGGCACATGTTTCAGGTCGTGCTGCCCGAGGAGCGTTTGACGATCAAGCGCGCGGAGGTGATGCGGCAGCTGCATGCTGCAGGCATCGGTACCGGCGTGCACTACCCCGCCATCCATCTCTTTGCGCTCTACCGGCGTCTCGGGTGGAAACCGGGCGACTTCCCGCACGCCGAGCACATCGGTCGCAATATTCTCACCTTGCCGCTGTTCCCGGCCATGCAGGACGGCGACGTCGCACGCGTCATCGCTGCCGTACAGCGCATTTTGCGTGCGCATGCGCGCCGTTAAACGCGCTCAAAACACCCAAGAATGCGACTGATGCACAGAAGCGGCGCGCGCTCGTGCCGTACGATCCTTGCCGTGTCATCGCACCGTGCAATGCTCCTGTGCATTCTTCTGACCCCGTGCGCGGCGTTACCGCAAGCGAGCGCTCGGCTGCCAAGCGACGCCGAGCTCGAACGCTCCGCAGCGCTCATTGGAAACATCACGATCAACAACCTGAACATCTTCGATCTTAATGACCCGCGAGATGACACGAGGCTCTTCCGGCTCGCTGACCGGCTGCACGCCCGCACCCGGCAGCAGATCGTCCGCCGGGAACTGTTGTTTGTCAGCGGCGATAAGTACTCTCGCCGCGTGCTGGAAGAGTCCGAGCGTCTGTTGCGGAAGGCGTCGTACTTCTATGATGCATCGATCCGGCCCATCGCCTACCACGACGGACGCGTGGATGTTCTCGTTACGACTCGCGATGTGTGGACCTTAAATCCTGGGTTCTCTTATGGCCGCAGCGGCGGCACCAGCAGCATCGGCTTCCAATTGCAGGAGCTGAACGCATTCGGTTACGGCACCGCCGTCACGCTCGGCCGCAAATCCAGCGTCGACCGCACCGAGACACAGTTCGGCGTGCAGGACAAAGATGTCCACGGCAGTCGCGTCGGAGTGCAGGCGCTGTATTCGCAGAACAGCGACGGCTATCAGCACGACCTATTCGTCGATCGACTTTTTTATGCGCTTGATTCCCGCTGGACGGGCGGCGCCGGCGGCGCCGATGACCTGCGTGTCGATTCGCTGTACGACCGCGGCAATGTAATCGATCAGTTTCAGGAACACGATCGCTTGGCCCGGGCCTATGGCGGCTGGTCGCGAGGACTTGAGAACGGCTGGGTCGCGCGCTGGACTCTCGGCGCCACCTTTGACGATCGGCAATTCGCGGTCGCGCCCGTTTTTACCGGCGTCAGCGTCGTGCCGGGCGAGCGCAAATTGGTCTACCCGTGGGTGCGCTACGAGCTCATCGAGGATGATTATCTCAAGTATCACAATTACAACGAGATCGAGCGCACCGAGGATTTTTACCTTGGGACCCATGTCAGCGCCCAGATCGGCTGGTCCGATCCGGCCTTTGGAGCAAATCTTGCCGGACTCGTGTTCTCCGCCGTCGCGGGCTACGGGATTGCCTCCTCGCATCGCGAAACGCTGCTCTTCACGACGACGCTCGATGGGCGCCTCGAAAACGGCACACCGCAAAACACCATCGCCGCCGCCGGCTTGCATTACTACCGCAGACAGTCGGAGCAATTGCTCTTCTACGCCGGGCTTGACGCGGCCGCGGGTCGCAATCTCGACCTCGACAACCAGATTCTCCTGGGCGGCGACAATGGCCTGCGCGGCTATCCGCTGCGCTACCAGGACGGCACATCGCGCGCGCTCGTGACGATCGAAGAGCGCTACTTTACCAATTGGTATCCGTTTCGCCTGGCCCGCGTTGGCGGCGCCGCGTTCATGGACGTGGGCCGCACCTGGGGTGCGGCGGCGCTCGCCGCGCCGGGCCTCGGGCTCCTAAAGGACGTGGGCTTTGGCCTGCGCATTGGCAACAGCCGCTCCGGCCTCGGTAATATCATCCATGTCGATCTCGCTATTCCGCTCAACGGCGATCCCTCAATTCACAAGCTACAATTTCTCATCGTGACCAAAGAGACCTTCTAAAAAAGCGCACGCAAGGAGCACGGTGCGCTGCCCATCGTGGGGTAAGCTTGACTGCCAGTTCCTTGCGGGAGATGTCGTTTGGATTCGAAGCTCGTGCACCTGATCGCCGCGGCGCGACCCAATTTCATGAAGGTCGCACCGCTCTACCATGAGCTTTCCCGCACCAACTGGTGCCGCGCGCAAGTCGTGCACACCGGACAGCACTACGACGCAAACATGTCCGATGCGTTCTTTGCCGACCTCGCTCTTCCCGAGCCCAGCCATCATCTTGAAGTGGGCAGCGGCACCCACGCCGAGCAGACCGGCCGCACCATGATCGCCTACGAGGCGGTGTGTACAACACATCGGCCGGACGCCGTCATAGTGGTGGGCGACGTCAACGCCACGGCGGCCTGCGCCATGGTCGGCGCGAAGCTTGCCATTCCCGTTGTGCATTTGGAGGCAGGGCTGCGCAGCCGCGACCGCACCATGCCTGAAGAGATCAATCGCCTCGTAACCGACGCGATCGCGGACCTCCTGTGGACGCCCTCGGTCGACGCCGATACCAACCTGCGTGCCGAGGGCGTGCCGGCGCAGAAGATCGACTGCATCGGCAACATCATGATCGATTCCTTCGAGATGCTGCGTGAGCGCATCCAAGCTGCCGGCACGCGCGAACGCCTAGGCCTCAGCGCGCGACCCTACGCGGTCGTGACCTTGCATCGCCCGTCAAATGTTGATCGGCGCGAGAAATTGGCCGAGCTCATCGCGGCGCTGATTGCAGTCGCGCAGGAGATCGACGTCGTCTTTGCCATCCATCCGCGCACGCGGAGGAAGCTCGAAGACTTTGGCCTTCTGGAATCGCTCCGCGCCAGCGCGCGCATTCGCGCGACCGACCCGTTAAGCTACATTGAGTTCATGAATCTCGTCCTGCACGCAACGATCGCCATCACCGACTCGGGCGGTATCCAGGAAGAGACCACTTATCTTGCGATTCCCTGTGCCACCCTGCGGGAGAATACCGAGCGCCCGGTGACCGTAACCGAAGGCACGAACCGGCTGCTGAAACCCGCGGATTTACCGGCCGCGGTACGCGAGGCGCTTTCTGGGAAATGGCCGAAGGGTCGCCGTCCCGACCTGTGGGACGGTCACGCCGCAAAGCGCGCGGCGCTGAGTCTGCAGCGCTTCCTCAAGCGTCGATAAGTCGTAAGAGTTCCGCAGTCTTGTCGCGCACCAAGGCTTCGCTGCCGCGCGCCTCGACGTTCAGGCGCACGAGCGGCTCGGTGTTTGAGCCGCGCAGATTGAAGCGCCACTCAGGAAATTCGAGCGACACACCGTCCGTGAAATCAATCGCAAGCGCTTCTCTTTGATAGTGCTGCTGCGCCTTCAGCAACACTGATTTCGCATCGCCGCTTAGACGCCGATTGATCTCACCGCTCACCGGGAAGAGCCGCATGCGCTCGCCGACGAGCTCCGCGAGCGACTTGCCCTCCTCGCACATCACCTGCAGCACGAGAAGCCAGGGAATCATGCCGCTGTCGCAATAGGCAAAGTCACGGAAATAGTGGTGCGCGCTCATCTCCCCGCCGTACACGGCATCCACCTCGCGCATCTTCTGTTTAATAAAGGCGTGGCCGGACTTGCACAGCACGGGCTCGCCACCGTGCCGGCGCACGATATCGATCGTGTTCCAGGTGACGCGCGGGTCATGCACGATACGCGCGCCACGCTCGCGTTTCAGGAACGCCTCCGCAAGCAGCCCCACCAGGTAATAGCCGTCGATGAAGCGACCCTCGTTATCAAAGAAGAAACAGCGGTCGTAGTCCCCGTCCCAGGCGAGCGCGACATCCGCGCCGCTGTTGCGCACGGCCTCGGCAGTCACGGCCTGGTTCTCCGCAATCATGGGATTGGGGATGCCGTTCGGAAATGTCCCGTCCGGGGTGTGCTGCAGCTTTATGAATTCGAACGGCAGATACCGCTCCAGTTGATCGATGATGAGCCCCGCCCCGCCGTTGCCGGCGTTCACGACCACTTTGAGCTTGCGCAGGCGCGCCCGATCGACGTAGCTCAACAGGTGCTCGAGATATTTCGCGCTCGTATCGAGCGCGCTTTCTCGGCCGGGACGCGCCACGGGCGCCGGCAGGCGCGCCGATTGAATGAGCGCGCGCATGTCGGTGAGTCCGGTATCGGCGCTGATGGGACGGGAATCCTCGCGCACGAGCTTCATGCCGTTGTAGTCGGGGGGGTTGTGGCTCGCGGTCACCATGATGCCGCCGTCAAGTTTGTAGGCAAAGGTTGCGAAGTACACGCCTTCCGTACCACAGAGGCCGATGTCGGAGACGTCGCAGCCGCCATCCATGAGCCCGCGCTTCAGCGCATTCGCAAGCTCGCCGCTCGTTAAGCGGATGTCCCGTCCCACGCACACCGTTTTCGGCTTGACGAACGCGGCGTAGGCCCGCCCGATGTCATACGCCAGCGACTCATTCAGCTCCGTCGGAATACGTCCGCGGATGTCATAGGCTTTGAATGCGGAAAGATCCATCGTTGCTCCGCGGTGAATGATTGCAGGTTCCGGAATGTGAGGCAACAGGCGTCATGCAGGCGAGCGGCGCAAGCGCCCATCGCTAGCTCATACTGCCTTCGCGGCCGTAGCGGTCCTCGAAGCGCACGATATCGTCTTCACCCAGATATGACCCGGACTGCACCTCAATGATGTGCAGCAGGATCTTACCGGGATTTTCGATGCGGTGTTTGACGCCGACCGGAATATAGGTCGACTGATTCTCTTCGAGGAAGAATACCTCATCGCCGCGGGTGATGCGCGCCGTGCCGGAGACGACGATCCAGTGCTCGGCGCGATGATGATGCAATTGTAGCGACAGCTGCCCGAGCGGCTTCACCTTAAGCGATTTCACCTGGAAGCGATTGCCGTTCTCAATGCTGTCGTAGCTGCCCCAGGGACGAAACACCTCGCGGTGCAAGGCGTGCTCGTAGCGCCCCAGCGCCTTCAACCGCGCGACCAGCTTCTTCACATCCTGCACGCGGTCGCGCGGCGCCACCAGCACCGCATCCTTGGTTTCAACGACCACATGGTCCTTGAGCCCCACGGCCGCCACGAGCCTGCTTTCCGAATACAGATAGCAGCCGTGCGAGTCCTCGACGAGGACGTCGCCGCGAGCCACGTTGCCGTGAGAATCCGCGGGGCTTGCTGCATGCAGCGCCGACCACGAGCCGACATCGCTCCAGCCGGCGTCGAGCGGTACGACGACCGCATCGCCGGTCTTCTCCATCACCGCGTAGTCGATCGAATCGCTCGGACATGCTGCGAAACTCTTGGGATCAATGCGTGTGAAGTCCAGATCCGCCGTTGCCGCCTCGCTTGCCGTGCGGCAGGCCTGCGAGATGGCGGGGGCCCAGCGTTCGAGCTCCTCGAGATAGCGTCGCGCATGGAAAATGAACATGCCGCTGTTCCAGTAGTACTCCCCCGAATCGACAAAGGCCTGCGCGCGCTCCAAATCCGGCTTCTCGACGAATTGCGCAATGCGGTGCACGCTGCCGATGGCCGCGCCACGGCGTATGTAGCCGTAGCCGGTCTGGGCAGTGCGCGCCACGATGCCGAAGGTGGCAAGCCCGCCTTGAGCGACGACGGCAAGCGCGGTCCTCACCGCCGCCTGAAACGCTGCGACATCGTGGATGACATGGTCAGCGGGCAGGACGAGAAGCGTTGGGTCGGTCTCAGCCCCCGCAATCTTGAGCGCGGCATGAGCTGCGAGAGCAATGGCCGGCGCTGTGTTGCGGCCGAACGGCTCCAGCACGATGGCGCTCGGTGTGATATCAAGCTGCCGCAGCTGCTCGGCCACGAGAAAGCGATGCGCGTCCGTGCAGACGACAACCGGCGGCGCCGCTTGAAGTCCGGCGAGCCGCAGCGCCGTGTTCTGCAGCATGGTCCGATCGCCCGTCAGCGCCAGAAGCTGTTTTGGGTAGAGCTCGCGGGAGAGCGGCCAGAGGCGCGTTCCCGCGCCTCCCGAGAGAATGACCGGAATCAGCATGCCGTCACGCAAGCACTCCTCAAGCGGGCGGCGTGACCTTGCCGCGGCCGATGGCATAGTAGGTAAACCCGAAGCGGGCCACCATGCCCGGATCGTAGAGGTTGCGGCCGTCAAAGATCACAGGCGTCGTCAGAAGCTCCTTCAGCCGCTCGAAGTCGGGACTCCTGAATTCCTGCCATTCCGTAATGATGGCCAAGGCGTCGGCTCCAGCGGCCGCCTCGTAGGCGCTCTTGCAAATAATGAGATCGGCACGCTGCCCGTAGATGCGGACGGCTTCGTTCAAGGCGACCGGGTCGTAGACACGCACGTGGGCGCCGGCCTTCCACAACATTTCGATGATGGTGCGCGCGGGCGCCTCGCGCATGTCATCCGTGTTGGGCTTGAACGCCAGGCCCCACAGCGCAACCGATTTGCCCTTGAGACCTGCGCCGAAATGCTGCTGCATCTTGTGCACCAGGACTTCCTTCTGGCGGCGGTTGACGGACTGCACCGCAAGCAGAATCTCCGGCTCGTGCCCCGTTGCACGCGCGGAGCGCACGAGCGCCTGTACGTCCTTTGGAAAGCATGAGCCGCCGTAACCGGTGCCCGGGTAAATGAAACCATAGCCGATGCGCGGATCCGAGCCGATCCCGATGCGCACCTTCTCGACATCCGCACCGCAGCGCTCGGCAATGTTTGCAAGCTCGTTCATGAAGCTGATCTTGGTCGCAAGCATCGCGTTGGCCGCGTATTTCGTGAGCTCCGAGGAGCGGATGTCCATCACGATCAATCGGTCATGATTGCGCGTGAACGGCTCGTACAAGGCACGCATCAATTCCTGAGTGCGCGGATTCTCTGTGCCGATGACGACGCGATCGGGCTTCATGAAGTCCTGGATCGCAACCCCCTCCTTCAGGAATTCGGGATTCGATACCACATCGAATTCGAGCCCCGTGCCGCGCGCGGCAAGAACCGCATCAATTTCGCTACGGACC
>Ga0066793_10000292_pt1 | contig 18826 bp, 18 predicted proteins | sample PersoiDNA2013189_FD_83876 | JGI IMG/M metagenome (GOLD analysis project Ga0066793, IMG submission 83876) | Permafrost soil microbial communities from the Arctic, to analyse light accelerated degradation of dissolved organic matter (DOM) -... | ecosystem: Environmental > Terrestrial > Soil >... | reverse complement strand
CTCCTCGATCTCCTTCTCGAAGTGGACCAGCTTATCCCGGACCAGGCCTCTTACCTGCGAGCGCAGGTCGGCGAGCTCGGTGGGAATATCGAATGCCGTCTCGAGCTCGGGCACGGAGGTCTACATCCCCTTCATCCAGGTAGTAAGCGAATCGAGCACCTTGGGGTCGACCAACGGGTGCTGCCGCTTCGGCTTGGAGGCGGCCTGGTTCAGCTCCTTGCCGAAAGAGTGCCCCAGCCCGTCGAACTGCGCCAGTTGCTGCTGTCCGCCGGGGCGCTGCTGCAGCCCCTGCATTATCTGCGCCGCCATGCTCGCGGGCACCACGTAGTCGGCTGTTCCCTGCATCACCTGCACGGGCACCTTGATCGCGGCGAAGTTGGGGTTCGCCGCCGCCATCCACGAGCGCATCCAGTCCAGGAACACCTTGTGGCCACTGAGCTGCAGGGTCGAGCCGGGATTGCCGTTCACGGTTGCGACCAGCGCGTCGACCAGCCACAGCTGGAACGCCGCCTCGGCGTCGTTCAGCAGGCCCGTCTTCTGGGCGTCGGCGACCTGGACCCTGGCGAAGTCCGGGAACATCCGCACCGAAGGCGTCGCCATAAGGGCCAGGCGCTTGACGTAAGGGTTGGTGGCCGCGGCGCTCGCGCTGAGCAGGCCGCCCTCGCCGTAGCCGACCAGGGCGATCTTGTTGGTGTCGATGTCGCCGCGTCCCACCAGGAAGTCGACCTGGCTATCGATGTCAGCGAGCTGCGTCTGCGGGGTGAGGGTCGCATAATCGCCCTGGCTCTTGGGGATGCCGCGCCTGTCGCAGGTCAGCACCACGAATCCCTGCCCGGCGAGCGCGTCCGCGATCTGGGAGAGGAAACCGCCGCCGGTCCTGTCCTGCGGCCCCTCTTCACCGGTGAGTATCACGGCCTTGTAAGGTTTTCCTGCCTTGGCCGGGAAGTACATGCTGCCCGCCAGGGTAAGCTTCTGGCCGTTGGACAGCTTCTCGGTGGTCGGGACGCTCACCTCGGTGAAGGTCGTCCCCTTGGTTACCGGCTGGAAGGCCGTCGAGGTCATCGCCCCCGGCGACGCCTTCTCGATCGTGATGTCGCCCGTGCGCATCTTGGTCACGAAGCTGTTCTTGTCGAAGGTGACCTCGATATCGGGGATCCCCGGGGAGGTGATGCGAAGAAAGAACTCGCTTGTCTTCTGTATCAGTATCGTGCGTGGTACCGGGCTGCGAGAAGGTATCACCACTGTCGCGTTCGCTCCGGTGACCTGCGCGTGCGTGAACCTCTCCAACAGCCCCTGAAGCGTGCAGACCGACCCGGGCTCGAGCGGGAGGAGACGCTTCTCGGTCGTCAGCAGGGGCACCCACTCGTACATCTGGAGGCGGTTGTCCAGGAACAAGAGCCCCGTCTTGTCGGCCGAGGGCTGGATGAACGTGCTGTAGGTCGCCCCGGGCACGCTCTGGTCGGACTCATAGGAGGTGATCGTCTTGAGGTCCTTGGCGACCGCCACTTTGCGCGTGAACGTCGTACCGAACACCGTGAAGGGCATCGACTCAGTGCTCGAGTAAAAGACCCCGCTGGAGTTCTCCTTGACGGTGACCTTCTGAGAGCCAACTTCCTTGCCGGCTTCCTTCACCACGTAGCTGTTGACGAAGACGTTGCCGCCCCCGCCGCAACCGGCGATCGCCAGAGGCGCCACCAGCGCCAGGGCCAGTATCGCCGCCACAACGCGGTCCCTCCGCCGCACGTGACCCATCACGTCCTCCTCCCTCCTCGAAGCGCCACGGCGGGCGCTCTCACCAGGTCGCCCAGTAAGTGAAGAAGTCCCTCATGACCTTGTCGTACCACGCCTTGTCCAGGTACCTGAACAGGCAGTGGTTGCCCGCGGGAAGCATCCATATGTCAACGTTGGGGTTGTTCTTGGTGATCTCACGGAGCTCGTCCATCTCCGAGGCCGGACAGATCGGGTCGTCCTCCGCGTGCACGATGAGCAGCGGGACCTCGACGTCAGCCAGGAAGTTGCGCGGGCTCGCGTTGGCGAAGAACTCCTCGGTCGAGACCCCGTAGTGAGGCGCCGCGATCTGCTCGATGTAGGTGGTGAAGTCGGCCTTATTAAAGCCGGCGTCCAGGTACGTGAGCTGCTCGGGGTCGTCGATGTAGCCCTTCATATCCTCGCGCCGGATCTTGTGCATGACCCTGAAGCCCAGGTACACCGGGAAGAACTGGTGGGTCACCGGCGGCCTGGTGCTGATGTATTCGACCATCCTGCCCGCGTCCGCGTAGCCGTTCCAGGCGATGGCCCCGCCGGTCAGGTAAGGAAACTCGCGCGTCTTGCAGGCGGCCATCATGGTTGAGCCGGCTCCCATGGAAAAGCCCGTGATCCCGACGCTGGTCACCTCGGAACGTTCGGACAGATACTTCGCGGCGGCGAGCAGGTCCTCGGACTCCTTCCACCCCGCCGTGGTCGGCCCGTGCGAGAGGCTCTGGCTGCGGCCGAAGTTGCGCAGGTCGATCCCCAGCACGTTGAAGCCCCACTCCGCGTAGGCGCGCAGTGCGGTGTCGATGATGTAGTGGTCGTTCTTGGAGCCCATGAAGCCGTGGGACATCACGATCGCCGGCCGCGCCTTGCCGTCCTTGTGGATGCCGACCGCGCAGGTCAGCGGCGTGCCGTCGAAGCTCTCGATGACCACGTTCTCGAACTCCTCGGGGTATGGGTACATGATGCCCGAGGTCGCCCGGTTGGCGTTGAGCATCAGGAGGAACGAGTTCATCAGCGCGGCCCGCCCCAGCCCGGGGATAGTCCCGGCGGGGCCTTTGAAGGGGACCTCGCGGAGGCTGCCGGTGATGTCGCTCATGGCCCTGTGTTGCGGCACGTCCATGTGCGGGCCCTCGGGCACGCCCTTCTGCAACATCGCGTGGAACTTGAGCCTCATCCAGAAATGCGTGGCAAGTATCCCGCCTATCATCAAAGACGCCGTGAGCAGCCCCGCCACCGCCAGCCGCCTCACAGTCTTGAAGATGAACCTCATTGACCCTCCTTTTCGACCTTGCTGCCGGCGCCTTCACAGGAGACCATGCGCCCGGCGGACCTCCGGTCGTGACCCCCACGGTTTCTAGGGCAGGACCCTGAGCGCCGTCTTGAGCACGTTCCTGGCAATAGGCGCCGCGGTCACCCCTCCCTCGCCGCCGTTCTCGACCACGACGGCCACCGCGACCTTGGGGTCCTGCGCCGGGGCGAAACATATGAACCACGCGTCCGGTTCCCCGTTGCCCACCTCCGCGGTCCCGGTCTTGCCCGCGACGTCGACGCCGTCTATCTGGGCAGCGGTCCCGGTGCCGCTGGTCACGACCTTGACCATGATATCCGTTAGAGTGCTCGCCGTCTGCTGGTCGAGGACCCTTCTCATCTTTTTCGACTGGTTCTGTTCGAGGATCTTGCCGTTGTAATCCTGCACGGCGTCGACCAGGTAGGGCTGCATCATCACGCCGCCGTTGGCGATGGTGGAGACCACCGACGCCATCTGCAGCGGAGTCGCCAGGTCCTCGCCCTGTCCAAAGCTCGCGGACGCCAGCGCCACCGGGTCCATCTTCGCCGCGCTCTGGATGTGGCTCGCCGTGGTGGGGAGGTCGAACGGGAGCGCCTTGTTGAACCCGAACAGCTGGGCGTAGTTGACCAGGGCCGGCGCCCCCAGCCGCAATCCCACCTGCGCGAACGTGATGTTGCACGAGACCACCATCGCCTGCTCGAAGGTCAGGTTGCCGTGCGTCTTGCGGTTGAAGTCGTAGACCGTGTAGCCGTTCACCACCAGCTTCCCCGTGCAATCGAACGGCGAGCCCACGGTCACCACCCCCTGGTCCAGCGCCGCCGCCCCGGTCACGACCTTGAACGACGAGCCGGGCGGGTAGAGCCCGTTGATGGCCCGGTCGAAGAGGGGGCGGTGGGGATCGGCGTTATAAGCGTCCCACTGGGCCTGGTTCGCCGCGGCGTCCTTGCCGGGCGAGGGCACCGCCACGTTGGGATCATAGGTGGGGTTGGTCACCATGGCGAGGACCGCGCCGGTCTTGGGGTCCATCGCCACCACGGCTCCCACGTCCTTGCCCAGAGCCTCCGTCGCGATGCGCTGTATCCGCGAGTCGATCGTGGTCACGATCGAGTTGCCCTTCTTGCTCGCGCCCAGCAGCCGGTTCCCCAGGCTGCGCAGAGTCAGTGTGCTGTCCCTGCCCAGCAAAGCATCGTTGTAGCTCTCCTCCAGCCCGGTCCTACCGTACTTCCAGGAATCGTAGCCGGTGACGTCGGCGAACAGCGCGCCCATGGGGTACTCGCGCTGGTAGCGGTACTCGGCCCCGGTGTCGACGCTGCGCGCGATCGGCTGATTGCCGTCGGCGGTGAGGATGTCCCCTCTCTGGATCGCGTACTCCTGCACCAGCCTGCGCTTGTTGAACCCGTTCCCCTGTATCTTGCTGGCGCCGAATATCTGCACCCAGGAGAGGTTGACGATGATGGCAAGCATGATAATCAGGAAGACGCTCAAGAGCACCTTGATCTGCCTGTTCATCTCTTGGCCCCCTGTCTGATGCTGGTGACGTTGGTGGTGGCCCCCCGGTGCGAGAGCACGATGAGCAGCGCCAGCAGGATGAAGTTGGCGAAGAGCGAGCTACCCCCGTAGCTCACAAACGGAAGCGTGATGCCGGTGAGCGGGATCAACCTGGTGACTCCGCCCATGATCAGGAACGACTGTATCGCTATGATGCTCACCAGCCCGACGGCAAGCAGCTTGCCGAAGTCGTCCCGGTGGGAGAGCGCCACCTTTATGCCCCGGGCAACCATCAGGACGTACATCAGCACCACGGCCGCCGCGCCCAGCAGGCCCAGCTCCTCTCCGATCGCGCTGAAGATGAAGTCCGTGGTCACCGACGGGATGAAGTTGGGGTGACCGAGCCCCAGCCCGGTGCCCGAGGCGCCTCCCGACGAGAGCGCGAAGAGCGACTGCGAGATCTGGTAGGACTTGCCCTGGATGGTGCTCGGGTCGAACGGGTGCAGCCAGGTGGTGAACCTGACCTGCACGTGGCTGAACGCCAGGAAGCACAGGTAGGCGCCCAGCGCGAACATCGCCATCCCCACGATAACGTAGCCTTTCCTGGACGTTGCCGCGTACACCATGCTGATGAAGATCCCGAAGAACAGGAGCGACGAGCCGAGGTCCTTCTGGAAGATCATTATCGCAACGCTCACGCCCCACATCAGCATCAACGGTATGAAGTACTTGAGCTCGGGCACGGGCACCCCCAGCACCCTGTGGGTGGATATGGTGAGCAGCTCGTGCTTCTCGGCGAAGAACGCCGCCAGGAAGACCACCAGCAGTACCTTGGCCAGCTCCGACGGCTGGAAGTGCATCGGTCCGATCTGCAGCCAGAGGCGGGCGCCGTTCACCTCCTTGCCGATAAACATGGTCGACATGAGTAAGACGATGGCGGTGAGTCCCAGGATGTACTTGTACTGCGAGAGCGACTCGTAGTTCCGCTCAAAGACGATGACCAGGATAAAACAGACCGCCGCCACGGCTATCCAGATCAGCTGATAGGAAGCCTGCTTGGGGTCCAGCCGCTGGATCATCACCAGCCCCAGGAAAGTGAGCGCGGCCGCGATCGGTAGCAGCAGCCCGTCGGCCGAGGGCACGAAGATCCTCATGACGATGTGAAGGACTATGAAGATCGCCGCGGCCACCGCGGGATACGCCAGCTGCCCGGGCATGATCTTCCCGTCCAGCGCCAGCTGCACGGAGATGAAGCCGAGGAACATGACCACGATGAGGAATATCAGCAGTGCGAGCTCTCTGTTGCGCTGCCTCGTCGCCTACACCTCCTTGGCGGGCGTACCCGACATGACGACTTTGATCTTGACCATCGTACCCTTTCCCACGCGGGTGCCGGGCACCGGGTCCTGGTCGATCACCAGGTCCGCGGCGATACCGGTCCTGCTGACCAGCTCGGGCGCCGCCCGCAGGCCGACCGCCTCGAGCATGTCCCGCGCGACCGTGAACTTCTTACCCTCGACGTCAGGTACGATGCTCGAGTTCTTCACGGCCTCGTTCTTGAGGGTCGCTAGAGTCTTGAGGGCGTTCCTCTTCGACTCGGGCTCCAGCTTGTCCTGGACGCGTTCTCGAAGCGCGGCCGGCAGCAGGTTCACGTCGATGTCGGTCTGCTGCTCTACCACCGAGAGGTCCCAGAAAGGAAAGCCGCGGTACATCGCGACCTTGCCGTTGCGGACGCCGACCCAGAAGGTCTTGTTGTAGAAGTAGTAAGCCGTCCCGAATCCCGCCGCGAGGACGGCGACGATCACGGCGACGACGATCAGCCAGTTGCGGATCCTGCGCCGGTCGGGGTGCGCGGGCCGCGCGCCCTCCTCCACCGTGCCGAGCGGCAGGTCGCTCGCGTCGGTAACCGGCCGGGCCCCCCGCACGGGAACGACGGTCGCCGACTCCAGTATTCGCACCACCACCACAGAGACGTTGTCGGTGCCGCCGGCATCGAGCGCCGCGTCCACCAGGAGCCTCGACCACTCCGCCGGCCCTCCCTCTGTAACCATGACGCGGGCTATCTCCGTATCCGGCACCAGCCCGGTCAGCCCGTCGGAGGCGAGCAGGAAGACGTCGCCGGGCAGGATCCTCACGGCGGATACCTCGATCTCGACCTGCGGCTCGAGCCCCAGGGCCCTGAGGATGATGTTCCGCTGGGGATGGGTGCGCGCCTGCTCCTCGGTTATCTCACCCTCCTCAACCAGGGTGGCGACGAGCGAGTGGTCGCGGGTGATCCGCTTGAGCTGGCCTTCCCTGAACAGGTAGGCGCGCGAGTCGCCCACGTGCGCCAGGTAGGCGGTGTCGCCCTCGCGGTACAGCAGGGTGAGCGTGGTGCCCATCTGCCTGAACTTCGTGCTGGATGACGCCTTGGTGTACAGGGCGGCGTTGGCCGCCGAGGCCGCCTTCTCCACCAGCTTCTCCGGCGAGATGAGGCCGATGTTGTCCTCTATGTACTGCCCCACCACGGACAGCGCCATGGAGCTCGCCACCTCGCCCGCCTGGTGGCCGCCCATGCCGTCGGCGACCGCGAACATGTTGCCGGACTCGAGGACGGAGTCCTCGTTGATCTGGCGGACCTTGCCCGTCTCGGTTATGGAGAAAGACGTGATGCTGTAAATCCTGACCTCCAGGCCTGCTCGGTCAGACCCTGAACTCGAATACCGTCTTGCCGATCTTTATTCTGTCGCCCACCCGCAGCTCCAGCGGGTAGGAGATCTTTCTTCCGTTCACGTAAGTGCCGTTGGTGGACCCCAGGTCCTCCACGCAGTACATGTCGTCGTGCGGGTATATCCGGGCGTGCTGCTGCGAGGCGTAGGTGTCGTCGATGAGGACGTCGCTGCTGCCCGCTCGCCCTATGTTGATCTCATCGGAGAGCATGTACTTGGCGCCGACGTTCCTGTCCGCGGTGATGACCACCAGCTGCGGCTGCTCTTTCTTCCTGCGCCGGGAGGGCCGCGCGCTGTCGTCCGGCGTCTTGATGTCGCGATAGATCGCCCGGACGACCAGTATCAGGAAAACGTAGAGCAGGCCGATGAAGGCGTATCGGAGGGCAATGAACACTATGTTGGGGATCAATCCTGAGCCCTCCGGAAGATGAACCTCGTGCTGCCCAGCCGTATGACGTCGTTCTCCTTCAGCAGCGCTTCGGAGACGCGCCGTTCGTTGACCCAGGTGCCGTTGGTGGATTCGAGGTCCCTGATATGGTAGGCGCCGTCGCGCTTCTGAACCCTCGCGTGGACCCGGCTGACGTTGGGGTCCGGGAGCACGATGTCGTTGTCGGCGATCCGGCCGATCTGTACGGAATCCTTTTCCAGCGCGAAGGCGGGAGACAGCTCGCCGGAGTCCAGTAGCTCCAGCGCCGCCGGGCCGGTGCTCGTCCGCCTGACGATGCCCTCGTCGCTCTGGACTTCCTCGTGCGGCTGCGGCAGGTCGCTTTCCATCCGCGTCTTGATCGAGAACTCGCCCTCGCGCATGCTCTCCGACTCGAAGAGCTTTATCCGCGGCCTGTCGAGGACCGCGTAGCCGTGCTCCCTGATGTAGGAGATGAGCAGGTTCTCGAGCTCGGTCGCCATCACCGCCTGGTAGGACTCGAACTTCGAGTAGTCCCTGGGCGAGAGCCCCACGTCGTAGCGGTTGGGCACGTAGACCCGCGAGACCCCGATGACCTTATGGCCCTCGAGCTCCCGCACCAGTTTCTTGCCGAGCTCTACCGGGTGGACTCCGGACTTGAAGGCGCGCAGGATCACGCCCTCAAAAAGTCCCTCGAGCTTTTTTTCGAAATCTTTGAAGATGCTCATGCAGTAATTATATGGGGTCGGGTCTCTAATTGTGAATTTGATGATGGGGGGACCCCTGTCTGACCCCTCAGAGCTCGAGCACCAGGTTCGCTATCTCAAAGGGACGCCGCTCCAGTTTGATGCCGCTCTCAGCGACTTCGAGCTCTCCCCGGTCGCGCTGGAGGAGGTCGGCTTTCCGGGCTCCCCTCCGGTGCGCTGCGGCCACCAGCCTGTATGATTATAGAATGCCCGCTGCGGGACCGTCGCGCCGCGGCGGAGAGCCTGGTCCTTGAAAGGTCGGCATGTATGTTTTCGGCGCCATCGTCATAGGGTTCGTGAGCGCGCTGCTCTCCGGCATGTTCGGGATCGGCGGCGCGGCGGTATCCACGCCGTCACTTCGGCTGATACTGAAGACGCCGCCCGGCATCGCCCTGGGCACCACGCTGCCGGTGACGATACCGACCGCGGCCGCCGGGGCTTTCACCTACTGGCGCCGCGGCCTGGTGGACAGCAAGGTGGCCGCGCTGTGCTGCTCCACAGGTGTGGTGGGCGCCGTCGGTGGCGCACTGGCCACGCGCTGGCTGGACCTGCACTACCTGATGATCGCCACCGGGCTGATGGTCCTGTACGTCTCGGCGATGACCATCAGGCGCGGGACCGCCGGCCACGGCATCCCGGCGGGGCCGGACGAGGCGCTGCGCGCGGTGGACGCCGACGGTGACGATGCCGACGAGTGCGAAGTCGTCCAGGTGGAGGAACCCGACGCCGTTACGGACTCCGAATGCTACGAGGTCAAGGTCCCGATCGCTCTGGCGATCGGCTTCGTCGCCGGCGTCTTCTCGGGTCTGCTCGGAGTCGGTGGCGGCGTGCTCATGATCCCGGGCTTCCTCTACCTGATGCACATGCCGCTTCGCAGGTCGATCGCGACCTCTCTGGCGGTCATAGTCGTGATAGCGATCCCGGGGACGATAGTCCATTCCTTCCTGCACCACGTGTCGTGGTCGCTGGTGCTCTACATGGTCGTCGGCGCGATCCCCGGCGCGTACCTGGGGGCGCGGCTCAACCTGCGTACGGCCGAGCGAGTCCTCTACATTCTCTTCGGGGCGCTGCTTGGCGCCTTCGGGCTATTATTCATCGTTAATGAGATAATCAGCATCACGAGCAAGAAATGAGCCGAACAGGCTAGACAGTCCCCGGCGTCAAAGAATACGCCGAAAGATATTCCATCAGCCGCCGGTCCCATCGCGGGAGGGCGGTTTCAGGGAAGATTTGAAGATGCATCCAAGAAAACAACTCTCGACGGGCCTCCCTGAAGCCCGCCGCCCCCGAAAAACAGGTCTTGCCTGCGCGGTGCTGATCGCCTTCATGCTCGCGCAGCCACTGCTGGCCGTGGGCACGGTTGCCCACGCTGCCGCGGCCAGGACGCCGGACGTCCGCATCGCCCTGTCCAAGGACGCGTACTGGTACGAAACCGACGGCCTGGTCGGGATGGTGGTGACGCTCGACAACGCGACGCGCCAGGCGGTCAGAGGCGTGGACGTCAGGCTGCGAATACAGCCCAGGAACACGTCCAGAGCCGACCTCGACAACACCTTCGAGGGGAAGCCGGCCAAGGTCTACCGGCAGACCACGTGGCTGGGGCGCAACCTCACCCTCAATCCCGGCAACAACGTGTTCAAGTACCAGTTGCAGCTCGATCCCAGCCGCTTCGAGGACGGCGTCTACCCGCTCACCATCGACGCCCTCAAGGCCGGCGCGCCGGTGGCGAACATCATCAGCGAGCTGATCATCTTCTCCACAAAGAACTCCGGCGACATCACGCCGCTCAACCTCTCCATCGTCTTCGATACCCTGGAGCCTCCGCACAGGGGCCCCGACGGCACCTTCCAGAACGAAGACTTGGCCGCGGAGTGTTCGACCTCCAGCAAGAATACCGGCTGGCTCACCAACCTGCTCTGGCTGGCGGACACCTACCCCGAGGTCAACCTGTCCTTCTCGATGTCGCCCATGCTGACGGAAGACATCAGAAACATGGCGAGCGGATACGACGTGAAGTCGGGCGATATCTTGAAGCACGTCGGAGCGGGATCGCGCGAGGCCCTCGACGCGGCGGCCACGCTCTCCGGATTGAGGAGGCTGGCGCAGTCACCGCACAACGAGGTGATGCCGCAGCCGTACGCCTCTCCCAACCTGGAAAGCCTGGTGTCCCTCAAGTGGACGGCGGACGCGCGCGACCAGTTGACCGCCGGCCGCAAGATGCTCGAGAAAGACCTCGACACCGCCGTCAGCGACGAATTCTCCTCGCCGCCGGGCCAGCTGGCGAACTCCCGGGTCCTGCGCGCGCTGGGGCCGCAGGCCGGACAGTTCATGCTGCTCTCTTCGTCCCTGCTGGAGAGGAGCAGCGCGGGCAAAAGGCTGTTGAAAGGATCGACGCTGGGCCAGCCGGTGAATCTCGCCGGGGGCGCCAAGGGCGGTAAGGTCCAGGCCTTGTTCGAGGACGCGCGGCTTCGCGGCGTCTTCGACCGGGTCAGCCAGAGCGGCGACCCCAGCGGCGTCGCCCAGTGCATCCTCTCCGAGCTGACCAACCTGTACCTCGAGAGGCCTGATAAGCTGCGCGACTGTACCGTGGTGTGGCCGAGCACCTGGAGGCCGTCACGCCAGGTGCTCAACGAGGTCATGAAAGCGATCTCGGGGGCGCCCTGGCTGAAGACCACCACGTTCGCGCAGAGCATCATGAACGTTCCGTCCCTGGAGAACGACCCTCTCGACATACCGGAACCGGGCCCGCCCTCGAACGACTATTTCTCCCAGGTGGCCCGCGCGCGCAGCCAGTATCAGGGCTTCAAGGCGATGGTGAAGCCGGACAACCTCCTGCTCGCGCCCATGGCCCGCGACCTGGCCTACAGCGAGAGCGACGTCTGGAGCGAGTGGTCCCGGCAGATACAGGGCCTTTCGTACGCTTCCTGGGTGACCGGGACCGTGGACCTCGAGCTGGCAAAGGTCCAGGTCCCGCAGACAGGCACCTTCTCGATCAGCTCCTCCGACAAGACGATCTCGCTGTCGATAGTCAACGGGACGAGCTACCCGATACGCGCGACTCTCACCCTTGCGAGCAACGGCCTGACGTTCCCCCATGGCAGTGTCCAGAAGGTCACGCTCGAGCCGAAGGAGAACGTCCTTGAGATACCGGTGACGGTGAAAAAGCAGGGCCGGGTCCGGTTCCTGGCGCGCGTGCAGACGGGGGACTTCATCCTCGGGGAGGTCGATTCGAGCGTCCTCACCAGCCGGTTCAACACCTTCGCCATAATGGTGGTGGGCGGGGTCCTCTTGCTCATTGGGCTCCTCTGGGTGCGGCAGGCAGCTGAACGGCGAAAGGCAGGCAAGCATAGGCGAGGAAACGTCGGAAACGCCGAAGAAGGCCGGGGAGAAGAAGCCTAAGACCGGGCTCAAGGAGGCCTCGTTCGCGCGCGGCGCCTCGGTCATGACGCTGGGCACCGGCATCAGCCGCATCACCGGCTTCGCACGCACGGCCGCGCTCGCCTCGGTGCTGGGGCTGACCGGCAAGGCGATGGCCGACTCCTTCAACCTCGCCAACATCACCCCCAACATCGTCTACGACCTGATACTCGGAGGCGTTCTGGCGTCGCTGTTCATCCCCGTCTTCGTGGAGTACCTGAGGACGAAAGACGAGCAGGAGGCCTGGCATGTGGCCAACTCCGTCTTCAACCTCACCCTGCTGGTGCTGCTCGTCGTAAGTATCGCCCTCTGCATCACCGCCCCCTGGGTGATCAGGGCACAGACTTTCCTGGCCCACGGCCGCCAGCAGATGGAGACTGACGCGATCTTCCTGTTGCGGTTCTTCATCTTCGAGGTGGTGTTCTATGGTTTCTGCGCCATATACACGGGCATCCTGAACTCGTACAAGCACTTCACGATCCCGGCCTTCGCGCCGATCGTCAACAACATCATCGTCATCGCGACCGTCATCATCTACGCCGTCTACCCGAACAAGTACGTGCTGGCCATCGGGGCGACCCTGGGTGTCGTCGGGATGGCGCTCATCCAGATCCCCTGGGTGCGAAGGACCGGATTCCGTTACAAGCCGGTCATCGACCTCAAGCACCCGGCGGTGAGGAAGATTGGCAGGCTCGCGGTCCCGGTGGTCATCTACGTGCTGATCAACCAGGTCGGCCTCTGGGTGGTGAACATCCTGGCGGCGCAGGTGTCCGGAGGCATATCGGCATTCCAGTACGCCTACATCTTCTTCCAGTTGCCCTACGGGATAGTCGCGGTCTCCATCATCACCGCGCTGTTCCCCAGCCTCTCGGAGTCATCGGTCCGCAAGAACAAGAAACAGATCGTGGATTCGACCTCGCTGGGGATAAGGACCACGGCCTTCGTGGTCATCCCGGCATCCGTGGCCTACGCGATCCTGGCGACTCCCATCGTCCGGCTGCTGCTGCAGCGGCTGAACTTCGGGGCGGCCGACACCGAGATGCTGGCCAGCGTGGTGCTGTACTTCGTGCTCGGCTTGTTCTTCTTCTCGTTCTTCATGCTGACCCTCAAGGTGTTCTATTCAATGCAGGACACCAAGACGCCGATGATAGTAGCGGGAGTCATCATAGGCTTGAACATTGCGGTAGACTTTATTTACTTCTACTCTTTTAAGAGTAACGTCATGAAAGTGTCCGGCCTGGCCCTCGGAAACACCACGGCTTACTTCGTGGGCACCATCCTCGTATGGGTCGTGTTGAGCAGGCGCCTGGGAGGCCTGGACGGCAAGCGGGTGTTCCTCTCGCTCGCCAAGATCGTGGCGGCGTCCGCGGTGATGGGCGCGGCGACCTGGGCGACGGCCTGGGCGTGCGGCAAGTACGTGGGGACGACGACGTTCCTCGAGCAGTTCCTGCAGGTCACCGCGGCGCTGATCGTAGCGGGGGCGGTTTACCTGGGAATGGCGGTCCTCCTCAAATCCGAGGAGATGCGCGTGTTGAGACACCTCCTCGGGCGGTTCCTGAGGCGAAGGCAGAGCGAGCTGGAGCCGCATGGCACGGAACCGGTCGAAGAGGACACGATAATAGAGAGTGATTAGGCCAAGGAGGTCGCAGTTGCGTTTAAGAAGGCTCCTCGATGATGAGAGCGGCCAGATCCTGAGGCGCGTAATCCTGTACGGGGTCGTCTTCGCCCTCATCATCCTGATCATCGTCGAGCTCGGGCCGCTTCTGTGGGACAGGTTCTCCGTGTCCCAGATGGCCGACGATATGGCGAACGCGGCGGCGAACACCTACAACCTGAGCCACGACCAGAAGCAGGCTGTCGAGGACGTCACCACCAAGCTCAAGCTGTCGGGGTTGAGCGACGAAGAGATAGCCCAGTGCCAGATCTTCTTCCTGCCCGACAACGCTGCGACCAAGCTGAGCGTCAAAGTCACGGTAGTGGAGTACGCCAACTCCTACGTTTTGCGGAAGATCGGCTTCCTCAAGAAGATGTCGAAGATCACCTCGAGCCACGAGATCGGGCTCTCGGGCCGGTAGCGTGCCCTGCTATCCGTCCGCCTGTCCCTGTTCCAAGGGGTAGAAGAACGAGATCGCGTTGCGGTTAACACCCACGAAATCGCTGGAGTGGAGCAGCTTGCCGTCGCTGAGGCTGAAGATCTGGGCGTCGGTCACCGGGATGAACGCGGTGTCCTTGATGTTGACGAGGTCGAGAAGGCGCGCGCCAGGGTAGCGGTACATGTCACCGACGATGCGAAACCTCTCCACGAGGATGGTTACCCTTATTTTCTCCTTGGGAACATGCATCTGGTGAAGCCTCCTATTCCTCGACGTCCCGGCACCTTGCTGGTATTCTAGCGCCTGCCGCCGCGCCAGTCACGACCTTGCCTGCCTTTGACTATTCCATCTCTCGAGGCGCGGGCCGGCGCTTGCAGGTCACAACGTCCGCTGGACAATCCAGTGCAGGCGGTTGGAGACGACCAGCTCGGCTATCACCGCGGCCACCGCGATGCCGGTGAACCATGCCGCCGCGGACGCGGATTCGGACACCCTCAGGCCCTCGAGCACCAGCACCACCAGCGTGAAGTTCAATGCCAGGAGCGTGAAGAGTATCGAGGCGGTCACCAGCAGCGCCCAGAACCAGAAGGCGCCTGGCCAGCTCGGCCATATGGCGAGCGATAGAAACGCGGGAACAACGAGCAGGGCGGGGGCCGCCCAGGCCGGCTCGAGCATCCTGGCCCGCTCCTCGGGAAAATCGACATGCCTTATCCGCAGCAGGGCGCCCGCCACCAGCGGCAGGAGGAGCGCCGCAATCGCGGTCCCCGCCAGCGCGCCCGTGACCATCCGGATCGCGTTGCCCGACTCGCGGAGGCCGGCGTAAGAGGTCACCGCGTCCACCGTCGTGGGCACGAACAGCAAGACCAGGAATGCGATCTTCGGCCATGACGGGTAGCGAGGGGCGCGCCCCCTGTAGGCAATGAGCAGGACCGTGAGGCAGACCGCGAACCCGAGGAAGATCCCCGTGCAGCGGGCACAAACGGGCAGCACCCGTCCGCCGAAGCTCAGGCTCCTCTCCCCGATCTGGTGGCAGATCCCGAACCCGACTTGCCGCATTATCCGTATCAGGAAGTCTCCGAACTGTCCCATGTCCTTTACTATATAGAAGGAGCCGGGATTCTGCATTGCGCTTTTTCAGGCGGGCGGGCTCCGTGACTCGAAGCCGGAAAAGAGAGGCGAGGTCTGCCGATGAGGCCGGAGATTTTCGAGATGTTCCCGGGGTTGCGCGGGCGGGTCGAGTGGACCACGCTCGGCGAGTATCCCACCCCGGTGGAGCGACTGGCGGGGGTGTGCGCCTCCGAGGGGCTGGACGCGCTCTACATAAAGCGCGACGACCTGAGCTCGCCGTTCTATGGCGGCAACAAAGTCCGCAAGCTCGAGTTCGTGCTGGCCGACGCGCGGGCGGGCGGGCATCAGCAGCTGATCACATTCGGGGCGGTGGGATCCAACCACGTGCTGGCCACGGTGGTGCACGGGGAGCGGCTGGGCATGCACACAATCGCGGTCCTCATGCCTCAGCCGAACGCGGCCTACGTCGGCAAGAACCTCCTGCTCGACCACGCCCACGGCGCCAGCTTCGTGATAACGGGCTCTCCGCTCGAGCAGCCGGTCGGCCTGGTGAAGGCGATGGTGCAGGGCTTCGACCGCAGGACCGGCAAGCTCCCCTACGTCATCCCGCCCGGGGGCTCGAACGTCCTGGGGACGCTGGGCTACGTGGACGCCGCGCTGGAGCTGAAGAGGCAGGTCGATGCCGGGCTGCTCCCCGAGCCGGACTTTCTCTTCGTGACCTACGGCAGCGGCAGCACGGCCGCGGGCCTGATCCTGGGCACCGCCCTGGCGGGGCTGCACACTCAAGTGGTGTCAGTCCGGGTGGTCGACAAGGTGGCGTGCAACCGTTACCTGCTGGCCAGGCACGTGAACGCCGCGGCGGGGTTCATCAACCGCTACGGGGCGGGAGGGGTCGCCAGAGCCGTGCACCCGCGCGACCTTTTCCTCATGGACGACTTCAGCGGCCCCACCTACGCGAAGTTCACCCCGGAGGGGATGGCCGCGGTGTCGCTCGCCGATTCATGCGACGGCATCAAGCTGGAGGGGACGTACACCGGCAAGACCTTCGCGGGTGCGCTCGCCTTTCTGCGCGGGCACGGGCTGGGGCACAGGCCCGCTCTGTTCTGGAACACCTACAACTCGGCGGACCTCACGGACGAGACAAAGGACCTGGACTACCACGTGCTGCCGCCGGAGCTCCACCGCTACTTCGAAGAGCCCACCCAGGACTAGGGACAGGTACTTTCTACTTTTTTTCTACTTTAAATGGCACGTGGGGATAGGTACTTTCCACTTTTTCTATTCTTTGATCGCTGACGCGGCTAAGCGGTAGAAAAAGAAGTGGAAATAGTTGAGGTGAACATGAGTAGAAAAAAAAGTAGAAAGTACCTGTCCCTCTACTTGCGCTGGCGCATGTAGCCGGGGACCGCGTGGAAGGCTCCGCTGAGCACGCGGGCACCGAGGTCGCCGGTCCCCGAGAGCAGGGTGTTCAACCCGACCACCGCCGTCCTGCGAATCGCCGGGGGCATCCTGTTGTAGACCTTGCGGTTGAGGAGCATTCGCTTCCAGGTGGTGAGCTGCCTTTTGAACTCGCGCCATGCGGCGTCGCGGTCCTCGACCGCCATCGCCGCGATCTTGCCGGACACCAGCGCGCCGTGGACTCCGAAGAGCGCGAACGGCTCCATCATCCCGGAGAGGGTCCCCGCGAGGATCTTGTCCGAGGCGAACAACCGGGGGTTCGAGAACTTCGCGGTGGGTGTGGGCCCGTAGCCGTAAAGCCACTCATTCACCTTGACGCCTTCGGTCTCCTCCAGCTCCCGCGTGAACGTCCGCAGGTCCTCCTGCTTGATCGGGTTGCGGGTAAAGAAAAGTACGGATTCGATGCCGTTGATATTGGCCCAGTAGGCGTAGTCGTTGGTGTAGTCGCCGAAGTAGATCGCCGCCTCGGTCTCGCGAACGCCCTGCCCTTTGGCGCCGTAGCACCAGCCCATCACGTACGGGATGTTGAGCGCGTCGAAGGTGTCGGCGTAGAGCCCGGTCGCGATGATGGTGTCGGTGGGGAGCTTCGCGATCGCGCCCTGGCCCAGCACCGCCTGCTCGAACTCGACCTTCACGCCTTCGGCCTCGGCGATCTCGAGGAGGTATCCATCGAGCCCGGTCTTGCGCGGCCCTCGCTCCACTATGCAGAGGTTGGACCTGCCGATCGGCGCGCTGAACTGGTGCCCCCAGAAGTATCCGTTGAGCTGCTTGCACGACTTGATCTGGGGCTCGCCGACCTCGATGCCGAGGTACGCGCTCATCGCCTCGGGGATGAAAGGGGTCACGTCCGCCATCGGCCAGCGCTCGGGCTGTGCTCCTACCGTCTTGTACTTCTCCAGAAGCCTTACGCTATAACCCTTGCGCGCCAGGGTTATCGCCGCGACGAGGCCCGAGAGGCCCGCGCCCACTATCAGCTGCTCAGCCATCGGCGCCTCCAACGTCTGCGCCCTCGAGCAGCCTTGCCCCGGCCGCCTTGCATTCCTCCAGGGCTCCGGCCCTTTCCCTGATCGCCCCTCTGTCCTCCACACCGGCGAACGCGACGCGTTCCCACTTCGGCACCTCGATGATCAGGAAGAAGTACTTCACCGTCGCGGTGGCGGGATCGAAGACGCTCTCCTGGCCGAACCCCGCGGCCGACAGCCACAGTCCTCGCCGACGCGCACGCGCCTCCTCGGGCAGCACCCTCTCCTCGAGCACGTAGCGACGCGCCCAGCAGCACTGCAGCCTGTCGATGACTATCTTGGCCTGGGCCGCGAGGTTCATGCTGAATATCGGTGCCGCGAGGATGACCCCCTCGCAGTTGAGCATCTTGTCGATCAGGGGAGCCATATCGTCCTTCTGGACGCAGACCCCCTCCTTGAAGCACGCGTTGCATGCCATGCATGGATTGATGTCCAACGACGGGACGTGCACCTTCTCCACGGCGGCGCCTGCCGCGGCGGCGCCTTGAAGCGCGCTGTCGCACATGAGGTCGGTATTGCCCTGCACTCTCGGGCTGCACGAAAGCCCGAGCACCCTCGGCGTGCTCTCCTCCATCACACCCCCGGTCCGCTCAACGGGCCGCTATTCCACGACCGGCTTGAAGTTCGCCTTCGAGGCGCCGCACACGGGGCATTCCCACGATGACAGGAGCTGTTCGAACGGGGTGCCCGCCTCGACTCCTCCATCAGGATCCCCGTTGGCGGGGTCGTATACGTAGCCGCACATCTCGCACTGGTACTTCTGCATCTTCACCGCATCCTTTGTCGTCCGGCGACACAAACATTATTGCAGATGCGCCTCGGCGCTGTCATGACGGAATTGGTGACCCTCCCCGGGCATCGCGGCTCGGCGTTCCCCGGCCGCCAGGCGCGCCGCGTTCAAGGATTTGTTGTAGAATCGCCGCAGTCGGCTTCAGGAGGGTCTGATGCGAGAGCAGCAAATCGTCGGTGCGGGTCTTTCCGGGATGGTCGCGGCCATAAACCTCGCCCGCGAGGGCTACCAGGTGACGGTGCGCGAGAGGCGCCAGACGATCGGCGGGCTCACCGACCTTCCGGGGCTCGAAGGCAGGATCATCAACATCGGGGACGGCTCCCCGATGGACCTGGAGCGCATGAAGGCCTATACCGGCATAGACTTCGCCCCCGTCGCTGTCCCGCTGAAGAGCTGCAGGAACCACGTCTACGGAAGGGAGTTCGACCTCACCTTCTACGAGGGCGTGCCCACCTACCTCCTCGAGAGGGGCCCGCGCCCGACTTCCATCGACGTCTACCTCTACGAGCTCGCATTGGCCCAGGGAGTCGAGTTCTCGTTCGGCGACACCGTGAGCGACTTCGACTCGCTCCCCCCCGACACCATCATAG
>Ga0066793_10000291_pt1 | contig 18838 bp, 19 predicted proteins | sample PersoiDNA2013189_FD_83876 | JGI IMG/M metagenome (GOLD analysis project Ga0066793, IMG submission 83876) | Permafrost soil microbial communities from the Arctic, to analyse light accelerated degradation of dissolved organic matter (DOM) -... | ecosystem: Environmental > Terrestrial > Soil >... | reverse complement strand
TTGACAACCCCTTATTGAGCACTGGGATGGCAGAAGCTGGAGTGTTAGTTCCCGTCCAAACCAGGAAAGTAATGGATTTCTTCGTGCAGTGGCACGGGTTCCTGGTGCAAGCAAACTCTGGGCCGTTGGAACTTATAGCAATACCAATACGAGTTATGAAACGCTTACTGAATATTGGGATGGGGAGAACTGGAGCATCGTTTCCAGTCCAAATCATAGCCCTGAGAGTTCCACAAGTGTTAACATGCTTGTTGGAGTAACAGCTTTGTCCGCAACCAATGTATGGGCTGTTGGTCTTTATGAATACAGCAATGCTATGACTGCTACCCAACCGCTCGTTGAGCACTGGGATGGCGGAAGGTGGAATATTGTTTCCAGTCCAAATCCTGGAGCAAACAGCTCTCTTACTGGAGTAACGCGCGTACTAGAATCTAACCGAATTTGGATTGTGGGAGAAATCTCCTATTACCAGTCGTTTATTGAATCCTATGTCAGATGCTCTAGCTGTCGGTATCGAACGGCATCACGTGCGTTGTCTGGAACAACTGCGATATACGGTTAGCCTGACCCAAAGAGATGCAGCCTGGCTCTTTGGGTTGAGGAGAGCGTTTTAGGAGCGTGTTTGAAAAGCTTTATTCCATCCCTGTTTTCGTGAGAGTACCTTTGTATGGTTGTAACCCTGCGTGATTATTCGTTGCCCATCATTGTCCGATGAATGCAACGTACCCGTTGTCATAGCATGATTGCGCGGAAAGCACCTACTGTGAGAGGTACTGGAACGGGACCTTTGGTGTACCAGAAAATCTCTCTTGCAGAACGCGCCGCAGTGCCTCTACACTACTTTCCCCGAGGGTGAAAGCAATAATGGAGCCGATGATAATGCCGCAGATGCCGCCCAGAGCAATTCCTTCCAGGAACATGCGGTTGCGAAAAAATGTCATCGTTGCCACCTTTTCTATACTATAAGTATTTATTGTAGGTATACAACAGTTTTGGCTTCACTCCAGAGGCGCTCGATACGATAGTACTCGCGCTCCGTCGGGCCAAAGATGTGTACAATAATGTCGCCAAAGTCCAGGAGCAGCCAGCCGGTGTCAGCGACGCCCTCGCGATTGAATGGCCTGGCTCCTTGTTCTCTGAGTGCCTCATCGACAGCATCTGCAATGGCCTGGATCTGACGTGCGTTATTGCCGCTACAGATGACAAAGTAATCGGCAATAGTGGTGATCTCTCTTACATCCAGTAAGAGGACATCAGAAGCTTTTTTATCGGACGCGGCGTCTGCCGCTGCTCTTGCCATTTGTGCTGGATCTAGCAGAACTTGCTCCACGAATGCTCCCTCTATTAGCTCATCATTAGCTACGTGTAAAGTTGCGCGTAGCGGTGCATATACACCATCGTAAGGCATTATAACACGGCAGCGGGGTTTTGTTAAGAGGACATACTAGTATTTTTTGCCCTCTCAACAACGTATTTTCAGGATGATGCTCTATCTGGCTGCGCCGTTCAACGAGTTTAGCCAGGCATCTCTTGTGGTATGAGAGATGTTGCTTGCGTTGCGGAGAATCTCTGCGCGCAGCTCGCCGAGCGTCCCCCAGCCCTCTGCCTCTACATCATACTTATGTATGGTCTCCTCGTTGCGCTGATGCACCCATACAAAGGTATCGTCGGACAACCCTGGATACTTGTCGACGACGCTGGCCAGCACTTCGCGGACAACATCCTCGACGAAGCGTGGATTGGCGTGGGCTTTATTAACAATATATAACTCGTCGGGCCGTTTGAGCAGCGCGTAGTTCTCAGAGCTCATCGCGCTCTCCACCAGCGCGACGAGGTCGCCCGCGTCCACATCCAGGTCGGTCCCGATCATCAGCGTTGCGCGCCCACGCTGGTTGTGCGTGGCGAGCGGGGTGACGCTGAGCATCTTCTCGATATCGTCCTGCTGGAAGCCCTCCTCCTGCAAGCGCACGCGGGCAAAGGAATGCACCATATCCTGTGCACAAGGGCAGGCAACCATCCCTTCGACTTCGACTCCGATCATACGGCGGCAACCTTGCTTTGTTGCTACTGCCAGCGCGAGCAGCCCGTAAAGCTCTTGTGTGCGGCGACCAGACATGGGCGTCCACTTCTGTAAAGGGAGCGCTGTATGGATGCGCACTTCCGTGCTAGTGACCTTCTGCCGCTCCATAATAGTGGTCGCCAGGGTCTCTGCCAGCATCTCGATTCTGGGCCACGCGGTTGTCGCGCTCTCCTCCAACACCTCCTCCAACACGTCGCTGAAGCGGGACATATGCACGCCCGCTTGCCCCGTATCAAGATCCGCGTACAGGTCGAAAGTTGCGTCAAACCAGCGCTGGTGGCCCTCTTCGCCGATCAGCAGCGACTTCCTGACGCCGACCACTCCCGCGCGTCCCAGCCGTACATGCACGCTGGGAGAACCGCTCTGGATGTCGCGGTCGAGCGCGATGCGCAGGCTGGGTGCTAGCTTTGTGACGCCTTCCTGTGAGACCCTTTGTAGAAGCTCCTGCGCGCTCTGCCCGCTTACCGGATCAATCGTATTAGGCGAGATCTCCGCCAATGGTACCAGGACAAAGGCGCGCTCGGCCATACGCGGATGCGGAATCGTGAGCTCCTCCTCTTTCACGCGCAGGTTGTCATATAAAAGTATATCGATATCAATGGGGCGTGGACCATTGCGGAACGATGGTTGGCGGCCCAGGGTGGCTTCGATGGCCTGGGTATAGTGCAGGATCTCCTGGGCGGAAAGTCCGGTTTTGCCACAACAGGCTATATTAAGAAAGCGAGGTTGCTCAAGATACCCGACAGGTTCAGTCTCATAAACGGACGAAACCGCTTCGATATCGACAACATCGCGTAATCGTTGGAGTGCCGCAGCCAGGTTGCCGCGCCTGTCACCCAGGTTAGATCCAAGGGCCAGGTGGACGATATGCGTCGCCGTTGGCGTATGCTGCTGCGGAAACAATGGTGAGATCGTGGTGTCAAGACTCATAGAAAAATTACCCTCTCATAAAACGTTCAGTCCAATCATACAATAGAAACAATAAGCGAGGTGAATTTGTTTCCTCGTGACTGAACCGTGTGTATATCTCTGCGTTTTGCTTTGCATCTATTCAGGCGAAAGCTGGCAGAAATCTCCTGACCTATAACGTCTACATATAATAGATGAATTTTCTATGGTTCATGGGTATAAAATAGGGTCACTGGCTTAGAGCCCGCCTGCTTCTTGTAGAGGGAAAGAACTTTCGGGCTGGCATTCAGGCTCCTCATTTCTGGAAGACCCAGATGTTGCTAAAGGTCGCCTCGGTGCCCCCATTGCTATCGCCACCGGCCAGAAAGCCTATCATGCCTGACGCATAGGTGCTATCGGAGAACGATGAGACGATCAGTTGCTTGTTGATATAGAAGCGAAAATGATTGCCCGTCGCCATGACGAGAAAAGTGTTTATCTGTCCATAGCCGCTCGCGATGGCGCTGCTGTGCGTCCAATCGATGAGCGTGAGCCAGTTGAGCGGATTGCTGCCCTGCGCCAGCACGAAGCGATAATCGCCCTGGCTATTGAGTTCCAGGACGTAGAAAGACTTGGTGAGCGGGCTAAGGCGGAAGATCAGACCGTAGAGATCGCCGCGTATGAGCACAGCCTGGGCGGTGATGATCGTATTAGAGAATGTTTGCTGGCCGGAATAACACCACGCGACGGCATGCGCGAGGGCGCTGTAGACACGGTAGCCGTCGCTAGAGAAGTAGCACTGGCTGCCGTCGTTGACCCAGCCGCCGCCAGGCGTGGTCATCGCATCCGCGTAAAGCACATCGCCCGCACCAATCGCGCTGGTGATGCCCGCGGTCGCCTGTACGCGCGACTGCGCCGCCAACGTTGCCTGCACCTGCTGCGCCTGGGCCGTCGCGGTCGCCTGGTAGAGTGGCGTAGCTGTGCCGTTGCGCGCTCTGGTCTGTAGCGTAGTGCCGTGTGGTTGCCAGAGATGTGCCAGTGACAGGGCAGAACCCAGGATGAGGATGAGACAGATGGGCAGCGCGACGAGCAACTTTTTTTTCCTGCTTGAGCGCAGTGGCGGAGCAGGCGCTTTGAGCGGAAAGCGGAGCAACTTCGCGGCGCGTGGCAAGGTCTCTGCTACAGCGACGACCTGCGTCACTGCTGACGGCGTACACACCGCCTTTTCGTTTTTCTGCACCCCTGGTTCGGGTTCACTCCCGGTTCGCTGTGCATTGTCTTTCAGTTCACCTTGCTCTACGCCGAGCGCGTTCCAATATGCCTCTGCCAACTCCTCCGCTTGCTGATAACGCTCATCGGGATCTTTAGCCAACGCCTTCAGTATCACCGCTTCTATGGCGGGCGAGATGGCGCTATTCAGCTCTCCAGGCGGCCTGGGAGTGGTTTGAATATGCTTCAAGGAGACCGCCACAGGCGAGTCGGCGGTGAATGGAACGCGCCCGGTCAACATCTGGTAGAGAATAATGCCAAGCGAGTAGATATCGCTGCGGTAGTCATGCACACCGTTTGATTGTTCGGGGGCCATATATTCGGGTGTGCCCACCATCGAACCTGAGTGTGTCACCGCCTTTGCGCCCATCGTCGCCTTCGCCAGGCCGAAATCGCCCAGGTAGGCGTGCCCATCCGGACGCAACAAGATATTGGATGGTTTCACATCGCGATGCACAACCCCATGATCGTGCGCGAACTGGAGCGCTGCCGCGATCTGTGCGAGGAAGCTGCCTGCTTCTTCCAGGTCCAGGCGCTCCCGCTTGAGCAGATAGTCGCGCAGTGTGCCGCCTTCGACATAGGGCATGACCAGATAGTACCATGGACGCTGTTCGCCGAAGTCGTATAATGGCAGAATATGGTCATGCGAAAGCGTCCCTACCGCTTCCGCCTCGCGTTCGAAGCGGCGCACAAAGGGTTCGTCGCTGCCATAGAGGACCTTCACGGCTACGCGTCTGCGGACACGGCGGTCGTATCCTAGATAGACCTCTGCCATTCCCCCACGGGCGATACGGTGGCGCAGCTCATATCGTCCCAGCGTCGAGCCTTCTATTCCTGGCATCGCGTATCACTCCTACCTTCCACTCTCGCTACGGGGTAGGTTGCTTGCTCTCTATTCGCGGTTCCTGCCCCTGTGCGTGTAGCCTGCTTAGCGCGGCGTCCAGTACCTCTCAAGGTGGACAGTCTCCACGGGGCGTATGTTGTGAGTATAGCTCGTTATCGAGCGTCCCATGGTCTCCCGATTAGCAAAATTGGAAGTGATCTGCGATGCATAGATCTCGGCAGCTGCTGTGCGTATTTGCACCATCTCCGACATCTCGACGAGCCTGGGCTCGAATGGAATGCCCAGCTCCTGTTTGCGAGCATCGAGTGCGCCTGCTGTCAGGACATAGGGAAAGTCTTCGTAAAAATAGACCTTCGCGCCACGTTGAACGAGACGGTCGGCGGCAGAGCAGACGATCTGGTGGTCTATGTGACGACCAATGCCCAGCGGAGCGTACCACGCTGCATCTGGCAGGCGATCGTGTAGCGCGAGCAAGTCCTCTGCAAGCTGGCGGTCTATATCCAGATCGGCGGGATTGACCTCGCCCCCGATCAACTGCTCCTGCCGCGTGTAGTACGCGGGCGTACCCCGGTAGATAGCATCCAGGTAGTCGAGCCAGAGGTAGTCGACTTCCAGGTACTCGCAGGCGGTGGCATCTTCCCTGCGCCGCCTTTCAACCATGTCGCCAGCGCCCTTCGTCACATCGGCTCCCATCTCCTGGTGCACGCGTGTTGCCAGGGGACTGAGCGCCAGATCTGCGGACGGCACGCCACCAAAGACGGTGATGATCAATGGACGTATGCCGCAGCTGACCTGTACCCCTAATGTGCCACCACAGGAATAGACAATATCGTCGAAATGGGGCGAGAGGAAGATATGGCGATGCGTGGTTGTAATATTGTTAAAACTAGTGAGTTGCAACTCTTCATTCCTCCATACATTGGCTCAGAAAGTAGGTAAAAAAATACCATTCTTAGTATAGCACGCGCGGGACAGAATAATCCCGTGTCAGGGGAGGCGCACCCCGTCTTCCGTCACGTCGAGCAGTCCATCCCTCACCAGCCCGCTGACCACCTGCTGCAGCCAGGGAAGCTCGCTTTCGCTAAAGTCTGGCTTGATGCGAGGACCGAGCAGAGCAAGCGAGACGCGCTCGTTGACCGGCAATGAACGGAGCATAGCAACGATGCGCCCCCGAAAATAGCGATTGCTACTGGTAAAAGGTTGTGCCTGATACGGAACTTTCTTCTCAGCAACTTTACGTAGTTGGCGCAGCACGCTTCCCGAGGGAAAGAGGCTGTACTGGCGCATCTCTACGTATGCCTGGCAACTTTGCTGTAAGGGGCAGCTCGTGCATTGTGGATTGTTGCTGGTACAGATCGTCGCCCCCAGATCCATCAGTGCCTGGTTCCAGTTGAAAGCTTCGTTGGCGGGTAGAACCTGCTCGGCTAGTTCAAGCATCTGAGCATCGTTGGCCCTGGGATCGGGATGCTCCAGGCCCAGGAAGATGCGATGCAGCACGCGACGGATATTTGTATCGACGGTCGCAACGTGCTTCCTATAGGCAAAGCAGGCGATCGCCCCCGCCGTATAACGACCGATCCCTTTCAATTTGAGTAGTTCGTCGATGGTGTCGGGAATGCGTCCGTTATAGTCGCTAATGACCTGGCGCGCAATCGATTGGAGACGCACGGCGCGCGTATTGTAGCCTAGAGGTATCCAGGCAGAGATCACATCCGCCGTTGGAGCCGCTGCAAGGTCTGTCAGGGTGGGGAACGCGGCGAGAAACTGGCGGTACTTGGGCAATACGCGATCGACTTGCGTCTGTTGGAGCATGATCTCCGATACCAAAATAGCATACGGATCGCTGCTGACACGCCACGGCAGATCGCGCTGTTCCGCAGCATACCATGCGAGTAGGGACATATGGACCTTTGCTATGAGATCGGGCGCGAAAGAAAAAGGCGCGAACGCTTTACTCATGCTGCCTCATAGGCTGGTCTGTGACGGTGTGGCGTCCTGCTCCACCTCTTGATTGTCTGGTTGGATGGCGGAGGCTCCATTACGCCTGCGCTCTAGTAAAGAAAATATGGTCTCCCCGCCCTCTTGCCAGCACTTCGCATCCGGTGCTGGCAAGTTTTCGCATTGAATCCAGTCGCTGGCATCTCTGAGCGCGTGGCCCTTTATGCACTTTGCGTACATAATGTGATCATTCAGCCCTGGATCACCCGCCTTGATTGCCGGTGAGGCAATCTTGGGAATAAAAAATCTGCACCACGGCACGGTTGTGTACCTTCCTTATCCTGAGTGATTGATAATGCCTGTTACACGTGCCACCGTTGTATGACTTACTCAAAAGTTCTCTTCCGATGGCTCTGACATTATAGCGCATTCTGTTCCTATGAGTCTATAGGTTCTGTGCCAATTGTGGGGACTGTAGGTGCATAATGCATATAGATCTATTTTGTGATGCTCTCTGCTGGTGGTAATAATCAGTAGGGATGGAGGCAAGCCCCATCCGGTTCCTCACCACGCAGCTCCTGGGCCGGATGGAGGCAAGCCCCATCCCTACTGGTCTTATCTTTTTTGTCCAAGCACCACCAGGCGGCTATCCAGGGTCAGGGGGCTGCCATCCAGGTCGCCATAATACCCCTGCAGCTGCATACCGGCCTCCGCGAGCATACGTGCCAGCTCGGTTAAGGTGTAGATGCGTATCGATTGTCTGTGCTCGGTGCGGCGACCATCGGGGAAGAGCATGGTGATGGCGATCTCATTGCGGCTACCTCGCAGGTCCAGATGTCGCTCTTCCAGGACGATCAACCCATCGTTGTAGCGGATAATACCGTGTGGCGAGTGGTTACGTAGCACGCGTGGCTGGTAGACTGTCTCCAGCAGGAAGCGTCCATTGGGCTTCAGCGCCTGCTGAACCTGTTGCAGGACGCGCAGGTCTTCGTCTTCATCTTCCAGATATCCAAACGAGGTAAAGATGTTGATGATGGCATCGAACTCATTTTGAAAGGGAATCGTGCGCATATCGCTCTGCACCCAGCGTGCCTCGATGCCCTTTGCCTCGGCTGCGGCCTGTGCCTGCTGTAAGAAGTTCTCGTTCTGATCCAGGCCCGTTACACTATAGCCCTGCTGCACCAGGGGGAGCGCGTGGCGTCCGGGTCCGCAGCACAGATCCAGTATCGAACTGTCAGGGGGAAGGTTCAGGAGCTTGATGATGCCTGCCACCTCGCGCTCCGTTCTTTCGGGCGGCAGGAACGGCGAGTAGATACGCAGATAGTCTGTGCCGAAGAATGTTTTATACCACGGTACACCGCTCATACGCTTCTCCCTTAGTGCATTTCCACTTGACCTGATAGGTTTTCATGTGTATACTTTCCTCGCTGGGGGCGGCTGGCGTTCCTGTCCTTTCTCGACCCGCTTGAGGGTACTGAAATTAGCCAACTTTCTGTCCTGGTGATGGTAAAAACGAGCTTTGCAAGAATAAACGACCTCGCCTCCGCTTTTCTTGCTTCTGTGCGGTTTTGTGCATACGGACGGGGATCAGGAAAGCCGCCTTCTGGCCTTGCGAAGAACTATCTAAAGTCTCTGGGTTATGTTGAGGCGAAACCACCACGTGCCTATCTTAAACGCGGCGATGAGATAAAGAAATGCCCACGCCTCCTGCAACACTCCATAGCTGGCGGCCATCGCCATACAGAACAGGCATGCGAGCGCGGAGACCTGCTTTAAGCGGATGGTGCGCATATTCCAGCGGAAGCTGCCCATGCTCCTGTATTGGTGTGCCACGGCCCCGGCCATAATCAGCAAGGTGCAAAGCCCCAGCGGCCCGAACAGGCCCAGGCCAAACGAAAGCGCGTGCGTATCCACGGTCTCTTCCTCGCGTATCTGCTCATAAATAAGTTGAAATATATGATTATTATACAACACGAAGCTCCCCAGTAATGTATACTGATGGAGGATGAAAGGATGGTCCGCCCATCTCATTGCAGGCTTTTGTAGGGAGGATATTTTGTGTTAGCCGAAGAATTATCGGTACTGGATGCCGACGCGCCTCTGTGGCAACCTGTGCGACCTCTATTGGATGCCGCTCTCCGCCTCGATCAAAATGATGACACTTACTCGTGGCATGGTTGGAACCGCCAACAGATCGCCGCATTTCTGAAGAGCCTGCCCGACCCTTGCACCCTCCTGGTGGGTGTGTGGGAAGCGCCAGCGGGTGAGCCGGGTGCCGTTCTTGAGCACGAGTCCCTGGTCACGGGCTTTATCTGTGAGGTGAGCGGTGCTGAGGTGCATACGCTACGCACGTTCGAGGCGCTCGACGACGCAGATCTGCCTTCGATACAGGAGCTTGAGCCAGGCTTCGAGGACGCGCAGAGGCTGATGCGCGCCGTCAAAAAGCAGCTTGCTCCGGTCGCCTGGGCGCTCTTTACCGATATATCTACGTGGAACGAGTGGTTGTTCGCGGAGGGGAAGCATGGCGAGGTCATCGATAAAGGTGAGCTGCTCGCGTCGTTTGCTCGTCAGGGTCGCTGCGTGCTCATGCATGTTTCAGTATCCTCAAGCGGATCGAGAAAGGATATGAGTTCCTGACGCTTGCAGCGAGGAAAGTATACTCATGAAAACCTACGACGTCAAGTGGAAATGCAATAGGGAGAGAGCTATGCTATGGAACAACAACGTTCAACGCCTTTAATCTGGAACCCTATTCTGCGGCAGTACCTGGTCAACGCGCCGCATCGCATGAATCGGCGCGAGGGCACGAATGAGTGCCCCTTCTGTGCCGACATTACCAGCGGTCGCGTTGGTCCCGATACCCAGGTCTGGCTGCACCCCAACGACTTTCCGCCGCTGCAGCCGCCGGTCGGCGAGGCGTTCGTGGTCATCTACAGTCGCGACCATCATCGCACTTTTACGCAACTCTCCGTCGACGAGGTGCATGCCGTGACCCGTCAGTGGCGCGAACTTTACCTGGATGTCTCCTCGCGCTATCCCGCCGTTATGATCTTCGAGAATAGCGGTGAAGCAATCGGACAGACGCAGCATCATCCACACGGCCAGGCCTATGGCGTCTCCGTGTTGCCGCCCACGCTTGAGCGCGAGTTGGAGACGGTTGTGGAGGACGAGCAGGCCGTGCGGCAGTGTTCCTTCTGCCGCGTGCTTGCCGAGCTGGGCGATAGCGAGTACCAGGTTGCGGATAATGCAAGCTGGCAGGCGTTTCTGCCGCCCTATGTGCGCTATCCCTATGAAACGCACCTCTACCCTCGCCGTCATATCGCTAATCTGGCGCTGATGCAGGATGATGAACTGCGCGATCTCGCGGCGATGCTGCTGCGCGTAATTAATGGCTACAATGCCCTGTTCGATGGCGCTATGGCCCCTATGCCCTATCTGCTGGGACTGCACCAGGTCGCCGACGAACGCTTCCACTTCCATATTGAGATCCAGGCCATAGGTCGCGCGCCCGGCAAATTGAAATTCGCCGCGTCGTCGGAGGCGCTCTGGAACCTGTGGACGAACGATTCTTCGCCCTCGCAAAAGGCGCAGGAGCTGCGGGCGGCAATTGCGCAGAAAGAGGCATAGAGAAGAATATGGCTACGACGAAGTTTCCAAAACCAGCCAGCGAGGCGCTAGCAATATTTCCTGAAGTCTTCCACGATGGGGTAACGTACGCTGGACCGCAGGGGGCCGCGTGGGCACCTGGACGGGTGAATATCATCGGCGAGCACACCGATTATAATGATGGCTTCGTGCTCCCTGCCGCCGTCGATCGCGTGGCATCCTTCGCCGGACGGGCGCGTGGCGACCAGACGGTACGCCTCTGGTCGTCGCATTTCCAGGAGCAGGCGCAGTTCTCCCTTGAGGGCCTACCAGATACGTTTGACCAGCAGCGCGCCAATCTTCCAGGCTGGGCGCGCTACATCCTGGGTGTGGTGAGCGAGCTGAGACGCGAAGGCGCGCACCTGCGGGGCTTCGATGCCGTCGTTGGTGGCGACGTGCCGCTGGGCAGTGGGATGAGTTCTTCGGCATCATTGGAGGTTGGGACCGCCGAGGCGTGTGTATTTTTCTCCGACGGCAAGTTTACTATCGGCGATAAAGGCGCGACCCTGACGCCAATGCAGGTGGCCCAGGCCTGCCAGCGCGCCGAGCACGCGGCCTCGGGACTGCGCTCAGGCATCCTGGATCAGGCCGCGTCGGTGCTCGGACGACCGGGGAAAGCCGTTCTGCTCGATTGCCGCTCCTACGAGTATCGCTACATTCCCTTTGAGGCACCGGATATCTCGCTCGTGGTCATCGATACCAATGTGCGCCGCGAACTTGCCTCCTCAGCCTATAACGAGCGACGCCAGCAGTGTGAAGAGGCGGCGAAGCTTCTGCGTGAGGCCATTGCCCAGCACGAGCCAGATAATACCCAGGCCCAACAGATCAAAGCTCTGCGGGATATCTCGCCTGAGCAGTTCCAGCGCTATCGGCACCACCTGCCCGAGATCCTGCGTAAACGCGCGGGCTACATCATCGCCGAGAATGAGCGTGTCTTCCAGGCCGCGGCAGCTCTGGAGCGCGGCGATGTTGAGGATGTCGGTCCCATCCTCTGGCGCGGCCACGAAGGTCTGCGCGACGAGTACGAGGTGAGTTGTCCTGAATTGGATGTGCTGGTCGAGATTGCTCATCAGGTAGAAGGCGTGCTGGGCGCTCGTATGATCGGCGGTGGCTTCGGTGGCTGCACCATTACCCTGGTGAGTAACGAGGCAATCGAGAATCTGCGCCAGGCCGTGGAGAAGTTCTACCCCGAGCGCACGGGACGCCAGGCGACCATCGATATCTGCCGGGCTGCTGGCGGACCGGGTCATGCTACTGTTGATTAGCTGCTTCTAGATGCTAGAAAGTAGAAACATTCCCATGAAACTCTATCTCTCGACAGATATTGAAGGCTGCAGCGGTATCGTCGCCTGGGAGCAGATCCTCGAAGGCGGTGCCGAGTACGAGCAGGGACGACGCCTGCTCACCGCCGAGGTCAACGCGGTGATTAATGGTGCCATAGCGGGAGGCGCAACGGAGGTCGTAGTTAACGACTCGCACTCTACGATGCGCAACCTGCTCCCCAGGATCTTGCCGGGCGCGCTACGCTCATCACTGGTGCCCACAAACCCCTGTACATGATGGAGGGCCTCGACGCCAGTTTTGCCGGTGCCTGCTTCGTTAGCTATCATGGCTCTATCGGTGCCGAACATGCGGTGCTCTCCCACACATACAATCCCAGAGCGATCTGGGAGGTGCGCATCAATGGTGAGGTTGTCGGCGAATCGGGCATTAACGCGCTGGTCGCCGCCCACTATCGCGTGCCGATTCTTCTTGTGAGCGGCGATGCGGCAACCATCCAGGAGGCGCAACTGATCGCTCCGCAGGCCGAGCACGTCGTCGTCAAACAATCCATTGGGCGTTTCGCCGCCTCACACCTGCATCCAGAGCTGGCGTGCGAATTGCTCCAGGCCGCCGCCACGCGCGCCGCTCGTGGCTACACAGAGATGGAGTTTCCACAATTCAAGCTGCCTGTGACATTGGAGATCACTTTTCTGGTCGCAGATATGGCGGAAATGGCCCTGTGGATACGTGGCGTCGAGCGCGTCGCGTCCCGCACGGTCAAGGTCACAGGCGAGAACCTGCTCCACCTGTACCGCACATTTGTAACCATCGTGACCCTTACGCGCTCGCTCGTGGACCGTTAAGTTCGACGCACGCTACAACGCTTGATACATCGCCTGCCCGCTTTGAGTAGATTGGCTCAACGGATTGAGGTGAAAGATGAGCTCATATTCACCGATAATGATATAGTCGCCGTCTTTGATCTCATATGCCGTTTCGCTGACGATCTTCTCGCCGTTCACCATCACGCCATTGGCGCTGCGTCGATCATAGATAAAGTAGCGGTCGCCATCTCGTTTGAGCAGCGCGTGGTGGCGCGATGTAAGGGTATCCAGATCTAACAGGATATCGCTGGAGCCTGCCCGGCCAAGCGTTGTCTCTTCGCGCTCTACAACAACTTCCTGGGGACTCTCGCTATAGGGCGACGTGATGACGAAGCTGGCTTGCAGCGGACCAGTAGCCTCCTCTCCTACGCTTTCCGTACCATCCTGGTCTGTCTTCTCGCGCAGCGGCAAAGCACTGTTTTGAGCTGGCTCGATAGGCGGTATTGGTTGAGGCTCTGGAATGGGTTGAGGGATATCCGGTGCAGGCGGCAGCACGATATCAGGCTCCGGCGCTGGCTCGGTCGGCGGCTCGGGCTGCTGTGGAGTTTCGGGCAAGGGATCAGGTGTCGGCGTTGGCTCCGGCAACGGCACGTCGGGCACGATCTGGGGAAGTGGAGCAGGTTGTGAAGGCTGCTCAGGCTGTGCTGGCTCGGTCGGTGTCTCAGGCTGTGTGGGTTGCGCGGGTTGCTCTGGTGTAGCAGGCTGTGCTGGTAATTCAGGCTGTTCTGGCTGTGCAGGTTGCTCCGGCACGGTTGGCTGGGAGGGCATCTCAGGATATGCAGGCAGCGCTGGTGTTTCTGGCTGCGCGGGTTGCTCTGGCATAGCAGGCTGCGACGGTAATTCAGAAGGCATTGGCTGTGTGGGTTGCAGCGGTCGATCAACTTGCAGGGTCGGCTCAGGCGGGAGCGCGCCTCGCGAGAGTAGCTCAAGAATGGATGGCATCTTTTCGGTCTCCTCGCCTCTGGTCGCATCTTCGGCAGACATAGCAAGTTCCGAAGTGGCCTCGTCAAAGCTACCTTCGTTCTGTGCCTTCGTGCTGGATGATGTTGGTATAAGGTGCGCGATCGCCGCCTGCAGCGCGTCGGCGAATGCCAGGATGGAAGGGTAGCGCTCTTCAGGATAGACGCGTAGTGCGCGCCGGATCACGCCCTCCAGTTCAAGCGGAACCTTGAGATTCAAGGCGGTGGGCGTGCTGAGCGTCTCTGTCAGTTTGAGCTGCTCAATCTCTTCCGGCGTTCCGAGGAAAGGCAGGCGTCCCGTTAGCCAGAAATAGAGCATGACCGCCAGCGCGTACTGGTCGCTGGCGGGTGTCGCACGCTGGCCGAACTGTTCGGGTGCCGCTGTGATCGGCAGTATTGTGCTCTGAGGCTGACCGAAGCGGCGCACAAAGTGGGTCGTGCCAACATCGGCAATCAGGAACGGGTTGCTGTCCGCGTCGCTGCCATGCAGCACCAGGATGTTCGCGAAGGTCAACGATCCATGCAGAAATCCGTTGTTGTGGATATGCTGAAGCGCCTTTGCAAGTTGACGGGTGTAGTGAACGGCATATGAAATATCCAGCGGCGGCTGAAACCAGTATCTCCCCTCGCTGCCCAGGAGCGAGCCGGGCGTAACATAACGGCGCGCAATATAGAGCCGCCCATCAACCTCTCCATAATCAAGCACCGCTGCTAGAGCGGGATGGGTCAGTTCACCGATGCCTTGCATCTCGCGAAAGAACTGACGACGTGCCGCATCCTGTAACGTCGCCCATGAATGGATCAGTTTGAGCGTTACTTTGCGCTGCGAAAATGTGTCTTCGGCCTCGTAGCTTATCCCTGACACACTGCTTCCTAAGCGGCGCAGTACGCGATAGCGCTCGAACCTCTGGCCTTCTTCCAATGCTTGCATACTCTCCCTCGTGTTCCGTACAAGTACTGTTGTGCTGCATGCTATTGTAGCATATCGGCCCGCACCGGACTACTATGCAGGACCAGGAGACATAATAAATTGCCTGTCCTGGCGCTGCCCGGTTGCATATCTGCTTTTTCGTGGAGCCTTTTTCCCTCGCAGCATGTCCTATGCCTCGGATGGCTTCAACTCTCTGGCTAACTGCCCCCATTGCCCTTGCTCCACCAGCAGGACGTTTTCTATCTCCTGGATATACTCATTGACCTGCTGAGCGCTGGCGTCGCTGAGGTCCAGTTGGGGTTCTCTAACTCTGGCCTGCTTCAAATTATTTATGGTGTCCTGATAAAGTTTCGCCTGTTGCTCGAAACCATACAAGGCACTGTAGCCCGCCAGCGCGCTGGAGAGGATCGGGCTGATCGCAGCTATTAGCAGACAGGTCAGCTTCAACCAGGTGACATTAGTCGACGATGCTACTCCCGCCGTGAGGGCCGTAAGAAATATCAGTACTATGCTTATTGTAACCGCCTGGGTATTAGCCACCTCGAATTCCTCGTGTCGGACCTCGTAGAATTTCAACTGATCCTCATAGCGATATGCTGTGTAGAGTGCGAGAAATTGCTTATCATCGCGCTGGCTCATTCAACCCCTCCCTGTATATTTCGTTCACGCGTGAACGCAGATGGAGTACACGATTCTGGTCATCCGCGTACGCTTCAAGGTGCCCGAGAAAGAGAAAATACTCACTGCGTAGCCTCTCAGCTGCCAGTCGGGCATTCAAGTAGTGTTCATGATGTTTAAACGATCGTGATATGGTTGTTGCCGTTCCCAATATAGCCGCGAGCACCGCCCCGGCGAGATCGAAGCCGGTAATCGAGATAAACGCTATCTGTAAGATAAGGAGAATAGTGGTCAGCGCTCCACCAAGTACCAGGATGATGTACATCCACCGGTACCAGTTTTGCCGCCGTTGCGCCTCATTGTCAAGCTGGCGAAATTGTGCCATCAGCTCCGCGTCGAGCGTGATAAAGTCTTCGGTAAAGGCAGGATAGCTGCTTCTATCTGCCGGTTTGACGATATGCTGCTTCTCATCTGACAGTGGATGAAAATTTGGAAAGCGCTTGAATAATTTCACTACTACCCTCCATAAACTGGTGCTTTTATTTCCGCTCAAGAAGTTTCAGCATCAATTGCTCTAATTCTTTTGCCGGGCCGCTAATGGGAAAGAGATGCAGATCTCCCTTTACGAGAATTTCAGTAAGTTCAGCATTCGATGAAGCAAATGTCGCATCGTGCATAGCGCGTGCGATCTCATCGGCTGCACGCCCACTTCCTTCGATGATGATCAGCGGACGACCCTGGTGGACATTATACAATGCTTCTTTTCTGGCGATCTCACCGCCGTTGACTAGAACGGCTACCGAGGTGTGCCCTCGCGAGAGAAACTGCACAAGTTCGTACATTGTTCTAGTTTCTTTTCCCCAGGTAGCGGTTTCCACAAGGATGAAATGGGAATGGTTGGGATCGAGCGGCACCGCATGTTCGTTCGTACCAGTCGTTTTGCCGGGATAGAGAACCATGCCATCCGCAGCGACTCCTAGCAGCGTTGGCCTGTGTTGCTGTTGTGCCACGCCCAGACCGATCAGTGCCATCACGCCTGTCTGTGTCCCGCCGTCGAGAATCAAGGCGTTAAGCGAGGTCGCGGGATGAACGATGCCATTCATGAGCAATGGAAAAAGCTCGTTGTCGCTCTCTTTGCCCATAGCCGAAGCACCGCCCGCAATGAGAATGACGTTCCCTGGTGCCTGTATTCCCAGCACAGACGCCATACCGTCTACTTGAGCGCCAACAGGTACTAGAAGTGCCTGCGCATGGTTTCCATTCGAAAAATTGATCTCTCGTCTATCACTAAAATGTTGTTCTGGTCGTGTATGCATAAAAATTCCGTTCTGGTCCGAGATGAAAATCTGTTTATCAGCCGAATGTCTAGTAAGTTCGCCAAATGCGATTTTATCTAACATTATATTGATAAAAATCGATACATCTATTATATAGCATATATCCGCTAATGCAATGAGATTTTAGGGCTACCATGACGAAATCGTAGCCGCTATTGGTTCGTTATATAAGTGGACGTAAGGAGTCTTGCAGAGAGAAATTGTCAGTATTTTTTTCAGCGCCTATTGACAGGTCGCGAGAGACATCCTTATACTGTCCCTGCGATCGTTTTTGTATTTAAATTTATATTGTTAACGTGGATCGTATAATCGGGTCTGGCGGATGGTATTTAATAGGATGAATGCGCCCGGCCTCGCGCAATTAAAGAAATATACGAGATGCGTATGGGTTATGAGATGAGATAAATGAGTACAGATACAGAAGTACAGGACACACATGAGACCCTTGCGTCCAACCTCAAGAAGAATAAGCGGCTACCTTACCTGCTGGATATTGCTGTTGTCGTAGTGATGGGTATATTACTCTATTGCGGTGCCTCGTGGCAGATCTTTTTCCATTATACAGACGCCGCTAAGTACCAGTGCTACGCCGCCGCCTTTTTGCACGGCACGGCTTCCGTGAAGTCGTATCCCGCGTTGCAATGTAACTTTATTTTTCACTCTTATGGGCAGACCTATACCAATGCGAAGATTGCAAATAGCCTGCGCAACAAGTATCACGCCCCGGACGCGCTGGTGAACTTCGTGGCGTCTCAGGATCTCACAGATAGCTTTCACGCTTTGCCCCACGAATATCCTATGCTCACTCTAATACCATTTGTCCTGGCGCTGGTCGCGCCGCAGGGCTGGTACCAGGTTGGTTTCGCTCTCTTGATGATAGTGCTTGCCGCCGTTATGTATTTCACCCTGTTGCGCTTCAAGTCGCGGCGGGCGGCCATTGCTGGTGCCGTTCTGCTCGTGATCGGCGGCTGGGCGACGACTGCGGGCCGTTTTGATCTTGTGCCATCCCTGCTTACACTGGCTACGTTGATCCTGGCGGCGCAGAAACGCTGGATTCTGGCCTTTGTGGCTCTGGCCCTGGCGTTTTTGATCAAGTTCTATCCCGCTCCTTTGCTCATTCCACTTCTGTTCGCGCAGCAGCTCGCCTCGCGTGAACGGTGGTACGCGTGGCGTCGCTGGCAGCCGCTGGCAGCGTTTGTCGGCGTGTGTATCGCTGTGATGGGCGTCTCTCTACTGTTGAATGTCGAGGGGACAATCGCGCCGCTCAGCTATTTCCAGACGCGCCCGATCCAGGTAGAGTCGTTTGGGTCGTCGCTGATCTGGCTTTCGACCTTCGTGAAGCATCATCCCATGACGTATATGTTCACCTACGGCTCCCTGAATGTGTCACATGTCTACTCCTCGCTGATTTCGAAGGGTGAGACCGTGCTAATGGTTGTCGGTCTGCTCTTTACCTATTGGTTGCAATGGCGGCGCAAGATCGATCTCTCTACCTCTACGCTGCTGACCCTGCTGATTGTGATGGTGACTGGGAAGGTGTTTAGCCCGCAGTATCTGATCTGGGTGGTGCCGCTGGTGGCCTATGTTGGCGGTTCCGATCTGCGCTGGGTTGCTACCTGGGTCGCTATCGGCGGTTTGACGACCTTCATTTATCCATATATCTATAATATGCCCGCGTCCGGCTCCATTATGGATGTCCCGTATGTGCCCTGGTTCTATCCCATAACGACGTTGCGCAACTTTATCCTGTTCGGCTTCATCCTGGCCCTCCTGATCTACTGTGCGCGCCGACAGACCGCGCCTGCTCTTGAAAAGACTGAGCCTGGTGAGGCAGAGGTTGTTTCTGTGTGAAGATCAGTGGCGCAATGGAACAGAAAAGTGGAGTACTTCTTTCTTGCCCGCTTCGTACGAGATACACATTTCTTGTACGAAGCGGGAAGCTGTGAGAAGAGAGAATCAACCGAACTGCCTGGCGTACTCCGCGTTGAGCCGTTGCCAGCCGAACTTCATCGCCTCGCCAGCAACGATGCGGCCAATGGGAGTTCCGCTGAGAAGGTGATCCAGAACATCGAAACAAATGTGCCACCCGGCAGCACCCATTGAGATGAAGCGGCGACCGATGTCGTGCCACAGCGTCAGGCGCGTGCCGCCACCAAAGGCTTCGAGTTCCCACCGGATATCG
>Ga0066793_10000289_pt1 | contig 18927 bp, 17 predicted proteins | sample PersoiDNA2013189_FD_83876 | JGI IMG/M metagenome (GOLD analysis project Ga0066793, IMG submission 83876) | Permafrost soil microbial communities from the Arctic, to analyse light accelerated degradation of dissolved organic matter (DOM) -... | ecosystem: Environmental > Terrestrial > Soil >... | reverse complement strand
GGCGGCCCATCGCCCGACAGGTGGCGCGCAAGGCCTGGCGTCGCTTCTCCGACTTCGTCCGGACCGCCGCCCCCATCATGCTTGTCGGTTCGGTTGCTCTTGGGCTGCTCTATGAGAGCGGCCTAATCTGGTACGCGACCGCCGTCCTCGATCCTGTCGTTCGCGGCTGGCTGGGGTTGCCGTCGGTGGCCGGACTGGCGCTGGTGTTCGCGTTCCTGCGCAAGGAGCTGGCGCTCCAGTTGCTCGTCGCCTTGGCGGTAATCCAGCTGGGAGCCGGTGCGGCTGGTCTGGGCTCGATCATGTCGCCGCCGCAACTCTTCGTGTATGCCATCGTTACGTCGGTTTCCGTGCCGTGCGTAGCGACGCTGGCGGCATTGCGCGGCGAGTTCGGCTGGCGACCCGCCCTGGCGATGTGCGGGGCCACCCTGGCAATCGCGCTCGCCGTCGGCGGCATCCTGGCCCGACTGCTCGGGACGGTCTAGAGCGAACCGGAGGTGCGTCCGACCACCTTCCGAGAGACGATCTACTCGGCTACGCCTCCGGTTTCCGCAGGTGACTCGAGGACCTTCATATAGAAATCGGGCGGTGGGTCGTCCCGCACCGCCCGATCTAGGTGAGCTAGATGTCCCGGCGAACTACCAGGCTGAAGGGGCCGGAGGGGCAACGACCGGGGGCCGGTCATCGCATGTGATGGTGTTGGGGAGCAACCAGGGCGCCAACCAGCTGCTGTTGCCACCGAGGTCCGTCAGCGAGAACTCGGAGCCCGCACTGGTGAAGTGGAACGAGCCACAGTTGTTCACCGGAACCGCGCCGACGTTGCGAGCAACGACGTTCTGGAACGACGCCGAGCCCGCCACGCGTGCGCTGACCACCGACGTACCCGTGCCGTCCACCTTGATGTCCTGGAAGTGGACGTTCGTGATCGTATACAGATCCTTCACGGACCAGTCGGCGACCAGCATGATCGCGTTGTACGTGTTGTCGAGGAAGTTGTCGCCGGTGACCTGGATGTCAGCGGAGAGCGATCCCTCGAGAGCGTAGAACCAGATCGCGCCGAGACCGATGTTCCAGTTCAGGTCGAGCGTGCCGGCCCGGACAGTGGTGTTGTTGGTGAACTTGAGGTAGCCGGCAAACGGCGTAGCCGTGAAGCGCTGGCCGGCGTGGAGACCGCTGCCCTCGCGGATCGGGTCGGCCACGACGTTGTTCGAGACCGTGTTGTCGCGACCGCCGTAGATCGCGATGCCGTTCGCGAGAACCGGCGTCTGGACCGTGTTGTGGTCGAAGACGTTGTTTGCGTCCTCGTCGGCGGCGGTGTTGCCGGGATTGGCGATGAACGACCACATGGCCATCGCGTCGTCGCCAGTGTTGCGGAAGAAGCTGTTCGTGACGCTCGAGTTCGTGACGGCGCGATCGAAGTTGATGCCGTCGGCGATGACGGCGGCGACGATCGTGTTGCTGACCTTGAAGTTCGTGATCGGGCCGTCCATCCACAGACCAACCTTGGTGTGGGTGATGTACAGACCGTCAACAGTCGAGTTGTTGAGCGCGCCACCGATGCCGTTGACCTGGTCGTTGTCGACGCGGTCGCGGACGTCACCTTCGATGGCGAAGTTCGACAGATGGACGTTCGTGCTGCCGCCGTCGGCACTGTACTTGCCGTAGAAGCCGACGCCCGTGTGAACCGAGCCATCCGGCAGCGGCGCGGCCAGGGTGACCTGCGTGCCGCGGATGATCGTCCACCAGTTGCCCGCGCCCGTGATCGTCACGTTGTCGACGACTATGTGGCGGTTGACCTGGAACGTGCCGGCCGGAATGAAGACGGTCTTGTTGTGGGCCTTGGCCCAGGCGATCGCGGCGTCAAAGGCGTTCGCGGAATCCTTCTTGCCCTTCGGGTCAGCGCCGAAATCGAGCACCGAGACCGAGTTCTTGGGTGCCTTGGCCGCATCTGCGACCTTCTCGGAGTCCATGAGGTCGATCACATACCAGGCCGCGCTGGTGACCTTGGGAACGGTGAATCGGATCGTGTCACCGGCGTGGTAGGTGCGGTCGAGCATCACGCGCTGCTCGTCGTAGAAATGCATGGGGCGGAACGGCTTCGTCACCGGGTCCGGCTCCGGCTTCCACCAACCGGGGTTCGGGTCGGCATTCGGGTCGTTCGAGAATGGGTACATGGCGTAGAGCCACGAGTACTTCGACGTCAGTGTCAGCGTCTTGGCGCTCCTGCCGTTCGCCGTAAGCGTGATGGGGGCATCGATGCCGCCGCCCGACACGGCGTCCGGGATGCTGTAGCGAACGGTGATCGCGTTGGCTTCGCGCGCGAGCGTGAACTCGACGTACTGGCCAGCCGACGTAAGCTTCACGGCTTTGCGGCCCGAGGCCTCGGCGGCAAGTGTGTAAGCGGAGGTGTCCGGGCCGATGATGGTGCCGTTGGTGACGGCGTTCTCGGCTTCTTGCTCGACGAAGTTGACCCTCGCGCCACGGCCCGCGGTCAAAGCTGGGTCGAGCGCGGCGACCGTTACCTGCGTCGGGATTATCTTTGGGGAGTGGGCATCTGCGGCCCCGGTCATGCCGACCAGGGTAACAGTCAGGGCTGCGGCCAATGCCACGGCCATCTTTCTGAGGGGCGGGCTCGCGACTCGGGCGCGGCTGGCGTCATCTGCCAGGTGGGCCATGGAAGACTCCCTTTCACAGTTAGCGGGTGCAGATCAGCCTCACGAAGCAGGCTCGTCATGATCATGACGAGTTGAAGCAAAGAATGAGAATAAGAATGTCTAACTATCGACAAGAGTACGCAAGAGCGGAGCCCAACTCGGCAACAACCCGACAGCAGGGTCGACCAAGGCCAATGGAGTCCCCGTGCGGGACCACCGGTGCCGGCGCGGAACACGGCATCTGTTGGGGATGGTCGGAGCGAGAGTCGATACGCGGATGGGGGCCAGTCAGACCGTTTCCGGGGCGTGCGGCACTCCGCCCAGCTGCACCGTTAGGCCTTCGGTGGCAGCGAGGAGCGCTGGTCGCAGCGAGTCGAGGTACTCGAGGGTGAACCGGTTGTCTGGGCCGGAGATGCTGATGCCCATCCGGACCCGGGCATCGCGCTCGAAGATGGGCGCAGCAATGCACCGCATGTGGTCAGACAGCTCATGGTCGTCGATGGCGTAGCCGCGCCGGCCGATGACCTCGAGCTCGGCTCTGAGCGCCCCCGGATCGACGATCGTGTGGGACGCGTGACGTTTGAGCGGCCCTTTCAGCACCTCGTCGATGAACGCTTCGGGCTGCCAGGTCAGGACGGCCTTGCCGATCGAGGTGCAGTAGAGCGGACTGCGGTCACCGACGCTGAAGTCGACCCCCACAAGCTGGCTGCCCTCGACCCGCTGGATCACCACGGTCTCGTGTCCGTCGAGAATCGATACGTCGATCGATTCGCCGGTGTCGTTCGCCAGCCGCTCCAGGGCCGCGCGCGTGAGCCGGGAAACCTCGTTATTGGCCAGCAGGTTGCGACTGAGCGAGACGACGTGATAGCTGAGGCCGTAACGACGCGACGCCTCGTCCTGGTTCACGTAGCCGGCGACGACAAGCGTGGCGAGCATGCGGTGGGCGGCACTCTTGTCGAGGCCCGCCCGCAGTGCGATCTCGCCGAGGGTGGACAAGCCGGGCTTGGCGGCCACGGCCTCGACGACGCGGAGCGCCTTGAGGGCAGTTGTGCTGACGGCTGATTTCGCGGTCACGCGGGCCATCATATCACATTGTGGAATGCCCTCACACCAGCCGACATGAATCGCCAGAAATCCTTGACAGACGGCCAAGTCTGTTCCAATATCTGGGGTGTCGTTTCGCAATCTGATATGGGAGCCGAGCGACGTGCCGTTGGAGGCGATGGCGCCCCGCGTGATTGGCCCCCTCCCGCTTCCCGCGGTTGCAGAAGGAGCGTGGTCATCGATGCAGCGAATGCCTGTCGCCGGAGCCTGGCTCCGGGTCGACCGCGATGGCGTCGATCTCGACGAGGATCCCCGGCAGCTGCGACCCAACAGTGGTGCGGACCGGATACGGCTCTTGGAAGTACTCCGCGTACACGCAGTTGAAGGCGTCGAAGTCGGCCATGTTGGCGAGGTGCGCACTCACCTTCACGACGTTGTCCAAGGTGCACCCGACGGCCTCAAGAATGGCGCGGATATTTTGCAGCACCTGGTGTGTCTGGGTCGCGATCCCTTCTGCGACCTGTCCGCTAATGGGGTCGCGGGGCCCCTGGCCCGCGACGAAAATCAGGCCGTTCGCACGAAGACCCTGCGAGTACGCACCGGCCGGCTGCGGGCTGTGCGCCGTGCATATTGCTTCCTTCACGCCCATCTCCCATCTGTCTATCTGCGCGGAGCTAGCGCGGCTGCCATGGTGAGCGGGGAGGCCTGCCCGCACCAAGAGTGGGATTCACCCAAACAAGTGTCATCAGGCCCTGGCCATAGGCGCCGCCTCCTTAACAAACTCTTGTCAACCACATCGAATTGTGGTTCACTCCGCCTAGGCTGTCCAATTGTCGGTTTGGACGGCCCCGGAGCAGCGAGGTGAGTGCCGTGGGCGTCGGCCTACCAGTCGAGGACATGTCCGACCTGCGCGATCTCCTCATCCCGGTCATGAAGGCGATCGCCGTCACGGTCGGGCCGCGGTGCGAGGTAGTCCTACATGATCTCAAGGCGTCAGGCCGGCTCGGGAGCACGATTATCTGGATCGAGAACGGTCATGTGACGGGACGGTATGTCGGTGGTCCAACGACCAACCTCGGGCTCGAGGCACTCAAGACCGGTGACCCGGACCCGGACCGGTACAACTACCGAAGCAAGACCAGCGACGGCCGCGAACTCCGCTCGTCGTCGATCTACTTCCGGAACAGCCGCGGAGAACTAATCGGTGCCCTGTGCGTCAACGTTGACATCCGCACCTACATACACGCACGAGACGCGCTGGACGAACTGATCGGTCTCGAGGACACGGCCTCCGTCGAGATCGACGAGACGTTTGGCACCGACATCGGGAGCGTCCTTGATGATCTGGTGCGACGGGGGATCCAGCGCGTGGGCATCCCGGTGACCGCCATGACCCGCGCCGACAAAGTCTCGGTCGTGCGGTTCCTTGATGAGAAGGGTGTCTTCCTCGTGAAGCGCGCGATCGATCGAATGGCGAGGGCGCTCAAGATCTCCCGCGTGACCGCTTACGCGTACCTCGAGGAAGCGCGGGCATCCGCAGCGCCAACGGGAGGTAGCGCCACCGAGCGAGCTTGAAGCTGGGGGCCAAGACGTCTGAGGTTCCAGCGGCTGTTGGACGGCCGCGGTAGCCAATAGAGAGAGCGTGGTCGTCGATGCAGCGAATGCTTATCGCCAATGCCTGGGTCGACTCGTCAGATGGTCGCTCACGACCCGTGCTGAACCCGGGGACGGGCGAGCCTATTGACGAGGTCCCGCTCGCGACCGAGGCCGACGTCATGCGCGCGGTCCAGGCCGCACAGCTCGGGAAGACGGCCATGCGGGCCCTTCCGGCTCATGAGCGAGCGCGAATCCTGATCTCCGCCGCCGGGCGTATGGAGCGTGAGCTGCCGGAGCTTGCTCGGCTCCTCGCCAGCGAAAACGGCAAACCGATCCGCCAGACTCGCGAGGAGGTCGCGGCGGCTGCGCGGATCTTCCGTGGCTTCGGCGAAGAGGCGAAGCGGCTGTTCGGACGAACCGTCCCGATGGATGCCATTCCGGGCATGGAGCGCCACGTTGCATTCACCATCCGCCAGCCGATCGGCGTCGTTGTTGCGATCGTGCCCTTCAATTACCCAGCCGAGCTCTGGGCCCACAAGGCCGCGGCCGCCCTGGCGGCGGGCAACGCGCTTATCAGCAAGCCGCCGAGCCCCTGTCCGTTGACCTTGCTCCGGATGGCCAGGATCCTCGAGGAGGAAGGGCTGCCGCCGAACGCCCACCAGATGCTGACGGGCTCGGGCGAGATGATCGGCTCGCTGCTCGCCCAGCTCGAAGGAGTCCAGGTCATCACCGTTACCGGCTCGGTCGAGACGGGCGTTTCCCTCGCCCGGATCGCCGCTGGCCAGATGAAGCGCGTGTACGCCGAGCTCGGGGGCAATGACGCGACGATCGTTTGTGCCGACGCCGATCTCGACAAGGCCGCCGAGGCGATCGTGCTCGGCCGGCTCGCTCGAGGCAACGGCCAGATCTGCTGCTCGGTGAAGCGCGTGTTCGTCCAAGCGTCCGTTTGCGACGAGCTGGCCCGAAAACTCTCCGACTGGTGCGCACGCCTCGTGGTCGGCGACCAGATGCTCGAGACGACCGACGTCGGGCCACTCATTAATGAGCAGGCGGCGATCAAAGTCTGCGGGCTGATCGAGCGTGCAATGACCGACGGAGCGCACCTCGCGGCCGGCGGCGGACGGCACGGCTCGTTCGTGGAGCCGACGGTGTTGACCAATGTGCCGACCGACACGCCGCTGTTCCGGGAGGAGACCTTCGGCCCCGTCGTCCCCCTGGTCGCCTTCGACACCATCGACCAGGCGATCGCGATGGCCAACGACTCGCCGTTCGGCCTCCAGTCCGCCGTCTTCACGAGCGACATCTCGACCGCCCTCGATGTCGCGTATCGCCTGGAAGCCGGCGGCGTGATGATCAACTGGGGGTCCGCCCTGAGGGCCGAGAACCTGCCTTTTGGCGGCGTGAAGTTCAGTGGACTCGGTCGTGAGGCGATCCACGACACCCTCCTGGAAATGACCGAGCAGAAGGCTATCGTCATCCACAACGCCCTCAGCCCCGCCGGTCCTCTCGCACAGATCGCCGAGCGGACCGACCGGTGAGCCAGGCGGACGTCCCTGCTCCAGTGGCCATGGTGCCGCGCCTGGACATGCGCGGTATCAGCAAGCGGTACGACGCGACCCTGGCCCTGCGCAACGTAGATCTCGTGGTGCAACCTGGCGAGATTCACGCGATCGCAGGCGAGAACGGGGCGGGCAAGTCGACGCTCATCAAGATCCTTGCCGGAGCCGTGGCCCGCGACGCAGGAGCGATCAAGATTGACGGCGTCGAGACAGAGTTGCCGTCGCCCCACGCGGCTCGACAGGCAGGCATTCGCGTTGTCTATCAGGAATTCAGCCTCGTCCCGCACCTGTCCGTGGCCGAGAACATCTTGCTCGGGCAGATGCCGTCGCGGGCGAGAGGAATGTGGATCGACTGGAAGACGGCCGCCCAGCGGGCATCGGCTGCGTTGGACTCGCTCGGTTTCGTCGTCCCCAACGTTCGCCGACCGGTGGCGTCACTGCCCGTCTCGCAGCGGCAGATGGTCGAGATCGCCAAGGCGATGCTCGAGCGGCCACGGATCCTCGTACTCGACGAGCCGTCGGCCGTTCTCTCGGGCGGCGACCTCGACCGCCTGTTCAACGCCGTTCGCGCCCTTCGAGACGCCGGGACGACGGTGCTCTACGTCTCGCACCGGCTCGACGAAGTGTTCGAAATCGCGAGCCGGATAACCGTCCTCAAGGATGGCGGTCTCGTTGGGACAGTTGACGCCTCTTCCATCGATCAGGCCGGTCTCGTGCGAATGATGGTCGGTCGGGAGCTCGCGGAGATCTATCCGCCCCGAAATGCCTCGATCGGAGAGCCGCTGCTGCAGGTCCGGAACTTGTCGCGGACGCGCGTCTTCAAGGACGTCAACCTCAATCTCGCGCCCGGAGAGATCGTCGGCGTCTTCGGTCTCGTGGGCAGCGGTCGGACGGACGTCGTCCGGGCCATCTTCGGCGCTGACGCATCGACCGGCGAGATGACGCTCGGCGGCCGGCCCTATCGACCCCGCTCTCCCGGCGATGCGCTCAGCCGGGGCGTGGCGATGTTGAGTGAGGATCGCGCCCGAGATGGCCTGGTCCTGCAGCTGTCTATCCGAGACAACCTGAGCCTTGCGTCCTACTCGCAGATGAGTCGCCTTGGACTGATCTCGCGACGCCTGCAGGACGCCCTCGTCACCAAAGAGATCGCGGAGGTCAACGTCCGCGCACCCTCGATCGGCGCAGCGGTCCGGCGACTTTCGGGCGGGAACCAGCAGAAAGTAGTCGTCGGGAAGTGGCTTCTTCGGGGTGCCGAGGTCCTCCTCCTCGACGAGCCGACGCGCGGCGTCGACGTTGGCGCCAAGGCCGAGATCTACCGGATCATCGCCACGCTCGCCGAACGCGGCAAGGCGATCCTGCTGGTCTCGTCGGAGTTGCCCGAAATCCTCGGCATGTCCGATCGGATCCTGGTCATGCGGGGTGGTCGCATCGTGGGCCAGTTCTCGAGAAGTGAAGCCACAGAGGAGCGGCTCCTCGCCGCAGCCGCCGGAGTGGTCGAAGGAACCGCCGCATGACCATGACCTCCTCGCCCACCGCCCGTGCCCTATCCGTCGTCGGTCGGCGTCTGGGCTCTGCCCGGAAGGACCTGCGCGGGCGCTGGCTGAGTTACGTGCCGACCGTTGCCTTCTTGGTCCTGGCCACGATTGCCGCGGTGACTTCGGACGCCTTCCTCAGTCAGGGCAATCTCAGCAACCTGTTCCGCCAGATAGTGACCAACGGTCTCATAAGCCTCGGCATGCTCACCGTCATCCTGAGCGCCGGGATTGACCTGTCCGTCGGCGCGATTGTGGCCCTGGCCGGCATCGTCGCGGCCGGCCTCCTCAACATGCTGCCGTGGCCCGTGGCCATTCCGCTGGCCGTTGGCGTCGCGATCGTTGCGGGGGGACTCAACGGAACACTCGTGGCCGGCTTCCGCCTGCCGCCGTTCGTGGCGACGCTGGCCACGATGTCGGCCATCCGCGGCTTCGTGTATGTAGTCTCCGAGACGCCGATCACTCCTACCGATATGACATTCGGGCGCATCGTCGCCTCGTCCGTTGGCCCGGTCCCGACGCCCGCCATCTTCATGATCGGCTGCTTCATCGCCGTCAGTTTCTTCCTTAACCGGACCACGATGGGTCGCGCAATTTACGCCATTGGCGGCAACGAGGAAGCGGTCCGACTGTCGGGCATCAACGTCCGAGCCCACATCATGCTCGCCTATCTGATCTCGGGCCTGTTCGCCGGCCTGGCGGGGGTCATCCTCGCCTCTCGGGTCGGGATCGCCCAGCCGAGCGTCGGAGTGGGGCTCGAGCTTGACGCGATCGCCGCCTGCGTGATTGGCGGGGCGTCACTCGCCGGCGGGAGAGGAAGCGTCCGCGGGACCTTCGCCGGGGTCCTGCTGCTCGGACTGATCAGCAACCTGCTCAATCTCTACAGCGTGCAGGCGTACTACCAGCAGATCTTCAAGGGCGCCTTGATCGTGTTGGCCGTGCTTGCGAGACGAAGGGAGGGCTGATGAGGCGCTGATGAGCCGAGGAGAGTCCGGGAGTCTTCCTCCCGGCTGGGGAGTGAACCAAGCTAGGAGATAAAATGCGTGTAAGAGTCCTGTCATTGCTGACCGTCGTCGTCCTGGTGGCGGCCGCCTGTAGCTCAAGCGGATCAACGGCCGCGCCCGGCAGCACCAAGACGATCAAGATCGGCATGGCCAACCTAACCCTCGGCAGCGCCTACTTCATCGGCATGTCGAATGTGGTCCAGGACGAAGCGAAGAACTACGCGAACGTCCAGGTCCTCGTCACCGATGGCGGCGGCGACGTCGCCAAGCTCACCTCCGACATCGAAGACCTGATCTCGAAGAAGGTCGATGGCGTCATCATCAGTGGTGGACCCATCGAGTCCGCGCCCGCGGCGCTCGCGGCCCTCAAGACGGCGAACATCCCTACCGTGATGGTTGACCGCAAGCTCAAGGGCGGCGACTACACCAGCTGGATCGGCCCCGACAACTACGCGATCGGGCAGGAGGTCGGCGACTTCCTCAAGACGAAGCTCAACAACAAGGGCAAGGTTGCCCTTATCCGCGGCGGCCCGGCCGACAACAGCATCGGCTCTGACCGCACCAGCGGCCTTCACAGCAAGCTCGACGGAACGGGCATCACGATCGTCACCTACTCCGACTGGGGTAGCTGGAGCACCGACGGAGGCAAGAAGGCGATGGAAGACCTCCTCGCCAAGAACCCCGACCTGGCGGCCGTCTTCTGCGAAAACGACTCCATGGGCCTTGGTGCCCAGTCGGCCATCGCCGATGCAGGCAAGTCGAGTTCGATCATCGTCGCGGCGGTTGATGGTCAGAAGGAAGCCCTCAAGGCGATCCTCGACGGGACGAACTACGTGGCCACGGGCCGGAACGATGCCGATCAGATCGGCCGCGCCGGTCTCAACCGGATGATGGGCATCCTCGCCGGTGGCGTGGTGCCTCATGACACCGTCCTGCCCTCGCCGCTGATCACGAAGGACAACGCGATCAAGTACTACGACCCGAACGGCACCTTCTAGGCTTTCGACCCCTCATTGTTTCGGACGGCGGGCCGCTTAGGCACCCGCCGTCCGAGTTTCCTCAAGGGATTGGGCCGCAGGAGGTCCGAACCATCTGCTCTGCCGGCGGTCATGCGCGGAGGGCTACGCGGGATTCACGGAGAACACCCCGATGAGTAGTCACCAGACCGATGCTCCGGTCAGCCGGCCTCCCATCCCAGCCTCGATCGCGCAGGGGCGGGTCATCGCCATCGGCCGTCATCTGGACCCCACCTCCATGCTCGCGATTTGCGAGGCTCTCGCGGCCGGTGGAATCCATGCGTTCGAGGTCACGATGAACAGCGCTTCGGCGCTCGAGGCTATCGGGGCTCTCGCGGCGAGGTTCGGACCAGACGAGATGCTGGTCGGTGCGGGCACGGTGCTCGATGAGGGCCAGGCTCAGGCAGCCGTCAACGCCGGCGCACGGTTTCTCGTGATGCCTCACTTTGATGCGCGGATCGTCGAATGGGCGGTTCGGCACGGGGTGCCTGCATTTCCCGGCGCGTTTACTCCCACGGAGATCCTGGCCGCCTGGCGCGCGGGTGCCAGCGCCGTGAAACTCTTCCCGGCGTCGGCTGTCGGTCCGACGTTTGTGCGCGAGCTCCGCGGCCCGCTCCGGCAGATCCCACTCATTCCAACTGGCGGGGTGACGTTGGAAAATGCCCCTGCCTTCCTCGCGGCCGGTGCCCTGGCAGTCGGCATGGGGAGCTGGCTAACGGGAGGAGGCAACCCGGCGGCCATTCAAGAGCGGGCAACTGCGGTGGTAGCGGCTCTGGCAGCCGCCCGGTAGCAGCGAGCGAGAACGGAGAAGAGGTTTCGATGAGTGATGTCGTGACATTTGGAGAGGGCATGATCCGGCTCGCTCCACCCTCCAATCGGCGACTCGAGCAAACGGGCACGCTCGAGATGACAGTCGGGGGCGCCGAGCTAAACGTCGCCTCCGGCGTCAGCCGGCTGGGGCTCACGAGCTCGTGGGTCTCGTGTCTACCCGCGAACCCGCTCGGCCGACGAGTGCGTAATCGGGCCCGTGAGTTCGGCGTGGACACCTCTCACGTCGTCTGGGACGAAGGTGGTCGGGTAGGCATCTTTTACGTCGAATACGGCGCCTCGCCGCGTGCCAGCAGCGTCCTCTACGATCGCGCCGCGTCGTCATTCAGCGAGCTACGTGACGCGACGTTCGACTGGCCGTCGATCCTCGCGGGCGCTCGCGCCTATCACACGACAGGCATCACGACGGCCCTGGGCGAGCCGACGGCCGAACAGGTGGCGACGAGCCTCGCAGCCGCGCGTGCCGCCGGGCTGCTCACCAGCTACGACCTCAACTACCGGCGGAAGCTGTGGAGCCCGGAGAAGGCCAGAGCGGTCCAGGAACCCCTCATGGACCTTGTCGACGTGCTGATCACGACCGAGGAAGATGCCGAAGTCGTGTTCGGAATCTGCGGTGCTGACTACAGCGCGGTTGCGCGAAGGCTGGCGGATCGTTTCGGGTTCAAGGTCGTCACCATCACCATTCGAGGCGACCTCTCGGTTCTTCACAACACGTGGACGGCGATCGCCTACGCCGACGGCAAGATCATCGACGATCGCGTCTACGATCTGGAGCTCGTCGACCGAGTCGGCGGCGGGGATGCGTATGCCGCTGGCTTCCTATACGGACTTCTCACCGGCGACGTTGCGAAAGGTGTCCGGTACGGGAACGCGTTCAGCGCCCTGAAGCAGGCCTCCTGGGACGACTTCAACTACACCACCCTGGCGGAGGTTGAGGCCCAGCTGAAGGGTGCGGGTTCCAGGATCGTCAGGTAGTGGCGCGCCGCGGCAGGCCATGTGGGTTAGCGCAGCCTGGGCCGCGGAGTTATGAATGCAGGCCTGACCTGTATTCATAATCAGGATGGACCCGATGCCTTCTGTTGACCTCACGGCCGAGCTCGGGCGGACCATCCGCTACGCGAACCCAGGTCCGTTCGTCTACTGGCGTTGGGTGCGGGCGCCTGCCGCGTAGTGTCCACCGACCCCGAGCATCATGGGGTAGGCCGGGCCCCGGAGTCAGGCCGTTCGTGTTCCGGACGCAATGTCCGGAAGCCACGGTAGAGCGCCACGTCGTAACCGATCTTCAACGCGCCGGCCAGGAGAAACGGCAGGGCGGCCAGGCTGGCGACGCCGAACAGCGGCGCGGCCAGGAGTGGCGAGACCGATGCGCCGAGGCTTCGGGCGATGCCGGTGACGCCTGCCGCGGCCGAGCGCTCGTCGGGGTCTACGACCGCCATCGTGTACGACTGGCGAGTCGGGACGTCCATCTGGCTGATCGAGAAGCGGGCCAGCAGGACAACCACGGCGAGCGGCAGGGTCGGCATCAGCGGCACCAGGGCGAGCAGGATGTTGGATGGCAGGTGGGTGAAGACCATCGTCCGAACCAGGCCGATCCGATCGGCGATCCGCGTCGCCGCGAGCGCCGAAATTCCGGCCAGCAGATTCGCCACGAAGAACACGGCGCCGAGGAGGGCCACATCGGCGCCGAAACGAAGGTGGAACCAATAGGCGACGAGGCTCTGGACGACGAGACCCCCGCCGAAGGCGTCGAGCGCGAAGATCGCCGACAGGCGAGCGATTACGCCGCGCGATCGATGCAGCCCGAGCCGACGCGCGATGGAGGCATCGGGCGGTTCGGCGACCTCAACTCGCGGCGAAACCCGCCAGAACAAGGCCGCGAGCAGGAGGCCGAGACAGGCATAGATGACGATAACGACCCGGTAGGCGTCCACCGGGGCGCGGCCCGAGGCGATGAGTGCGCCGGCCACTCCCCCACCCACCAGCGCGCCCGTGGCCGTCGCGAAGGAGCCGGTCAGGTTGAACCAGGCAAAGACGCGGGTTCGGGCACGGTCGGCGATGGTCTGGGAAAGCGCCGCCTGCTCGACCGCCAGGAACGGGCCGACTTCATTGCCGCTGGGGCTGATGACGCCGATCGTGGCCGCCAGGATCATCACCGGCAGGGCGCTCGTCGAGGCGAACCCGACGCCCGCCAGGCACATCAGCAGCGCCCCGGCGAAGAGAACACGGCGGCGCCCGACTCTGTCCGCGTGCGTCGTCAGCCAAAGCGAGATCGCCGCGTCACCCAGCAAGGTGAGCGTGAGAAGGAGCCCGATGGCCGGATTCGGCAAACCCAGAGCCGCCAGGTAAAGCACGAGCACTACTGAGGCAAGCCCGTAGCCGAACATCCTCACGGCTCGCGTGGCGAAGAGGAGTCGCTCGTCGCGACCGAGGGTCATCTTGGCCGGGCCGGTGGTCGGGCGTGTGGTCGGAGTCGACGTCGGTGCCACTCAGGCCGCCCCGACTTCTCGCCGGCACCACGCGTACAGGGCGTCGTAGACGGGGAGTTCGAGGGCGAGCTGGTCCTGGTCGGGCAACCCCAGCAGGGCGAAGCCGTCGGCGATGGCGAGGAGCCCTGGCGATTGGGGCGTGGCGTTGCGATCCTCCGAGACATCGGCCCCGTGGACGACGCGGGCCATGAGCGACAGCGCCGGATCTCCGCCCAGGCTGTACTCCTCGACCAGCACCTCGAAGGAGCACAAGCCGTCGCGATGGGTGTATTGGGCGCCCTTCACGTCGAAGCTGATGGCACCCGTGCGTTGGGCGTAAGGCAGGACCTCATCGGCGCTGAGATACACGATCTGAGCGTCGCGATCGATGAACTTGCGGATCAGCCAGGGACAGGCGACCCGGTCCGTGTGCGGGTGCTCGCGGGTGACCCATTGCATTTGCCGTCTCCCAGGTGCTCGCGGAAACCCGCGTGGCGGTCTAGAACCCAAGCGTACGCGCCCGCCATCGGACCCGCTCAGGCTGAGGTCCGCCGCTCCTCTGTCCGCGTGCGCCCACTCCGCACTTTCACTCACACGGCTGGTGTCGATCGTGATCGATGAGCATCGCCATGACGACTGTCTTGCCGCTGCCTGTCGCCATCTTGAACGCGATCCGGTAGAGGCCGGGGTTACGCGCCTGGCTGTCCTCGCGGAGCTTGTTCTCGGTCCAGGGCTGGCGATGGCCGGTCACCTCCGCGAGGAAGATTGCGGTCTCAAGTGCCTCGATCTGGCAGAAGAAGAGCGGCTTGTCGCGGGCGGGCTCGGTCCAATAAGTGAGCAGGTCGCGGGTGACTGCGGTGATGCCGGGGTATCGGGCGCTCCGCCAGGCGCCGACGTGCTCGCGTACCCGGTTGATGAAGTCGTTGTCGAGCGCCTTCTCCGTGGCGAAGTCGCCGGCCAGCGCGAGCTGGGGGCCGCCCCGCGTCTTGGGCTTGGGGATCGGGCTGAAGTAGGTGCTGCGGCGGCGGCCGTCGGCGATTTCGTTGGTGATGCCGTCGTCGTCGAACCGGAAATGGCGCGCCGGCTCGCTGAACGGCGAGTTCAAGATCGGGTTATCGATCACGACCGGTGGCAAGCGGTCCCCCTCAGTGCGGTGGCGGGGCGGCGTTGCCTTCCAGGATACGCGTCGGGCGGGCCAGTTTTGGGGTCATCGGCGCCGAGACAATCCCTTGACCCGTGGGTGCCTTTGGAACGCACGATCCCGGTCTTGGGAGATCTCCGCAGCTCATGAGACGTGAGTGAAGAGAAGGTGCAGTTCCATGAGCCCGTGATCGTTGACCGACACAACCGCGAAGGAACTCGGACCAGAGAAGCCGTAGTCGGCGAAGACGATCGGCAGCGAGCCGGCGACAGCGATAATCCCGCCTTGCCGTTGGGCCCGGAGGGAGACTTGGACGCTCTTGCTGGTGCCGCGGATCGTCAGGCTGCCGGTGGCGCTGACGGCAACGGTCTTTCCGTCAGCCGGCAGCGCTCCAAGGTTGATCGGACCGTTGAGGGTGAAGGTCGCCGTTGGGAAGCTGTCCGTCTTGATTGCCTGGCGGCGGAGCTGATCGTCTCGCTGGGGATCGTCGCTGGCCAGGACCGTGAGATCGGCGGTTATCGAGACGGCGCTCAGCGTCGATCCGCCAAGAGTCAGCGATCCGGTCACCTTGGGAGTTCGGCCCACGGCGGTGTGGCCGCCCACGCCCGCAAGTTGCTCCTGGACGCGATAGCCGACCCAGGATGAACTGAAGTCGGTGATCGAGCCGAGGCTCTGGTTGACCTGCCATGAGCCGTCGAGAGTGGCCGGCGCCGAAACCGAGACGCCGGCGGGGATCACTGGGGCGGCCTCGCTCACCGCTGCCGGACCCGTGGGTCCGATGAGGATGTACCAGAGTCCGTAGCCGCCGGCTGCAATCGCGGCCGCCACGAAGATGGCGACGACCACGAGCAGGTTCCGCCTTCGGCGGAATCGCCCCCCTCCCGTAGCAAGTTTCGTGGTCATGGTGTCGACCTCTACAGGGAAAAGCCCCGGACGAGTCCGTGGACACGGACTCGTCCGGGTTGGTGTGTCAGGGCTTGACGAGGTTCCAGTTGGGGTAGCTGCCGTTGGTGTCGCCGGGTGCCTTGTCGCTCTGGTAGAAGTAGAGCGGCAGGCCGTTATAGGTGACCTGGAGGGTCCCGTCGTCGGGGCGGGTGATCGTTGCGAGCATGCCTGAGACTCCGTCGCCCGCAGTCGGCGCCGTCCCGGCGGCAACCGTCACGGCCGGCCACTTCGTCAGGCAGCCACCGGTGCAGGCACTGGTTCCGCTGCCGGCGGTGTCTTTGGTGAACGTGTAGACCGTCATCCCGTTTGCGCCCGCAACTAGAAGGGTCTGGCTACCGATGGCCTTGGCAAGGAGCGTTGCCGCGGCGCCGGCCGGGGCCTGGGTGGCAGCGGGAGCTTGAGTCGGTGGGACCGCGACTTGCGTCGCGCCGGCTGCGACTTGCGTCGGCGGGGCTGTGGCAGCGCTGCTGCATGCCCCGACCACCGCCGCGATCAGGAGGAGGCCGGCGGCCACCCCGATGGACGTCCTCGTTAGGTTTGGCCTGTTCATTTGAAGAACCTCGGTTTGTTTGATGTGTATTGCGGTATCTCCGCTGAGCACAAGGTGGCTCCCCTCCTGGGCGGCCGCCACGGCCCCGGGTTCCAAAGACAGACGGACCTTGGTCTGACGCCGGCACGGGCTCAGGTCCATATCCATTCCGGTCGGCCCAGCCCCCTCCTACAATTGCCGAAACCAAGGCACCGGAGGAGACCGTGCTCCGACATAAGGCGGCTAGTCGCGTTGGCAAGATCCGCGCCAGTGCGGGAGGTCACAGAATGAGGCGCATTCGATCCGCCCTGGCCCACCTGTCTCTAGCGCGCCGCTTCCAACTCGTCAGCCTGGCCGTCGTTGTCGTGGGTGGAGCGACGGTGGCCTGGGTTCTGGGCCAGCTGATCGAGACAAGCGCCATCAACCGCACTACATCGGTCACCGCGCTATACGTCGAGAGCTTCGTCGCGCCGGAGTTGCAGTCGCTGGCCAGCACTTCCAGCCTCACCCAGCCCGAAATAGATTCGCTCCAGTCTCTCCTCACCAATTCTCCCGTCCGCCAGCAGATCGTCGCCTTCCGCATCTGGTCGACCGATGGCCGGATCCTCTACAGCCCGAACCCAGACCTGATGGGCCGCAGATTCGCGATGGATGGCGACCGTGGACGGGCGGCGCAGGGCGTCGTCACAGGTGACATCAGCAATCTGACCGATCCCGAAAACATCTACGAGCGGCAGCACTGGAGCCACCTGCTCGAGATCTACCTGCCGATCCGGGCCAGTCGTTCGTCGCTGATCATCGCCGTGGCTGAGCTCTATCAGGACCCCAACGAACTCGAGGGGGAGGTCAACCAGGACCAACTCACGGCCTGGGGACTGGTGGCCGGTGCGGCCTTGCTCGCCTACCTGGCCCTAGCCAGGGTGGTGCACCAGGGCAGCCAGAAGATCATTAGTCAGGATTCCGAGCTTCGCGAGAGGGTTCGCGAGCTATCGGGGCTGCTAGACCAGAACGCCGGACTCCACGATCGGCTGCGCCGCGCGGCGGCGCGAACGACGGCTCTCAATGAGCTGGAACGGCGGCGCATCGGCTCGGACCTGCACGACGGCCCAAGTCAAACCCTGGCCCTGGCGATGCTGCGCCTGGACGCCGTCGAGGGACGTCTGGAGGAGAGCGGCCACGGGGACGACGAAAACCTTGGGAGCGTGCGCGGTGCGCTTGCCGATGCGCTCGCCGAGATGCGGACCATCGCAGCGGGGCTGCGCACGCCCGAACTGGAACGAGCCAAGCCGGCCGAGATCGTGAGACGGGCGGTGGCCGACCACGAGCGCCGGGCCGGCACAGGCGCGACCGTCGACCTAAATGGGATCCCCGCTCGGGCTCCGCTCGCCACCAAGATCGCCCTCTACCGCATACTTTCGGAGGCGCTCTCCAACGCTGCTCGCCACGGCCAGGGGGCCGGCGTTGCGGTCACGGTCACAGCCTCCATGGACGCTCAAATGATGGCCGAGGTGAGCGACAAGGGCCCCGGATTCGACGTCCGCCAGCGACCACGCCGGGGCCATCTCGGGCTGGCCGGAATGCGCGAACGCGCCGAGTTGCTCGGCGGCCGGCTGGAAGTGGAGTCCCGCATCGGCGCCGGAACCCGAATCCGGGCCTACCTGCCGATCACTGAAGCTGCGAGCGAAGTGCCATGACCGAAGCGATCCGAATCGTGGTTGCTGACGACCACCCGATGTTCCTGGACGGCCTCGTAGCGACGCTCTCGGCCGACGATGAGCTTGAGGTGGTCGCGATCGTGGGGGACGCGACCGCGGCCGTGCGCGCAATCCGGGAACACACGCCGGATATCGCGCTGCTGGATGTGGCGATGCCCGGCGGTGGCCTCGAAGCTGCCCGCCAGATAGCGGCCGCATCTCCGGCCACGCGCCTGGTCATGCTCACCAGTTCCGAGAACGAGGACGACTTGATGGCCGCAATGAAGGCCGGGGCGAGGGGTTACGTGCTCAAGGGCGTCTCCGGCAGAGATCTGCGGGCGATTCTCAAGTCGATCCATGCCGGCCGGACGTACCTTGCTCCGGGGCTTGCCTACGGAGCGCTCCATGAACTGACGAAGCCACGAACGCCCAATCCTATCGACGACTTGACCGCCCGAGAGCGGGAGGTGCTGGCACTGGTCGCCGCGGGCCTTTCCAACGCCGAGATAGGCGGGCACCTGGGACTGGCGGAGAAGACGGTGAAGCACTACATGACAAGCATTCTGGGCAAGCTCGGGGTGGCCAGCCGCGTTGAAGCCGCGCTTCTTGCCTACAAGGCCGGGCTGGCATCAGGCGAGGGCGGATCGACCGAGGATTGAATACCAGCTTGAGACGTTGAATCGAGCACGTTCTCCGCGAGCCAGTTGAAGCGCTCTTGGTGTCGATGGGCGATCCGACTCGCCCAGGCTGACGCGAGCTCCGCGGCCTCCCTTTCGGCAACGATCGGACTCGCGTCAGGCCGTGTGGACGGGCATCCGGCTGATCTCGGGGTCGGTGAAGATGTCGAGGTCATCGCGACTCTGCGTCGAGAACTCGGAGACGACGGCGCCATCGGGTCCGCCCTGGAACCAGTGCTTCGTATT
>Ga0066793_10000287_pt1 | contig 18953 bp, 17 predicted proteins | sample PersoiDNA2013189_FD_83876 | JGI IMG/M metagenome (GOLD analysis project Ga0066793, IMG submission 83876) | Permafrost soil microbial communities from the Arctic, to analyse light accelerated degradation of dissolved organic matter (DOM) -... | ecosystem: Environmental > Terrestrial > Soil >... | reverse complement strand
GTATAGAAATGTAATGGGAAGAATTGATATTATCACCGGAACATTAGGTAAAGCATTAGGCGGCGCAAGCGGAGGTTTTACCAGCGGTAAAAAAGAGATCATTGAAATGCTCCGCCAGCGCAGCAGACCTTATTTATTTAGTAACAGTGTTGCGCCAGGTATTGTGGGCGCTTCCATAGCTGTATTTGATATGCTAAGTGAAACTACCAAATTGAGAGACAAGCTAGAAAAAAATACAAAATACTTTAGAAAAAAGATGACTGCTGCTGGCTTTGATATTAAACCGGGAGACCATCCGATTGTACCCATTATGTTATACGATGCTGTGCTGGCGCAAACTTTCGCCACCAAACTTTTAGAAGAAGGAATTTATGTGATAGGCTTTTTCTTTCCCGTGGTAGCAAAAGGACAGGCCCGCATCCGTGTTCAAATAAGTGCAGCGCACAAAAAGAAACAGCTTGATAAAGCCATTGAAGCTTTCACAAAAATTGGAAAAGAATTGCAGGTGCTAAAAACCAAAATAAAAAAGAATGACAGAAACAGCAGCAACATTCAAAGCTAAGAGCACAATTAAAAGCGCTGACCTTGAGCATCGCCAAAAGATAAATTTTAATATCGGGAGATACGATGCAGTGGTGCCGCTGGGTAAACATCAGTTCAGCGATGTGCATCTGGCAAGAGAAAGAGCAAAAAATATTAAATGGCGTGCTATTGAAACGCTGGACCAGCAGCTGGAAGAGTTTGAAATGAATTTTTTCAGGAGTGGGGGTAAAGTTATATGGGCGCAAAATGCACAGCAGGCATTAGATGAAATTTTAAACATCTGCAAAGAAAAAAATTGTAAAACGATAGTGAAGAGTAAGAGTATGGTTACTGAGGAAATTCACCTGAATAAATTTTTAGAAAAAAATAATATTGAAAGTGTAGAAACGGATTTAGGAGAATATATTCAGCAATTAGATGGTGAAGCTCCTTACCATATTGTTACACCTGCCATGCACAAAAGCAAAGAAGATGTAGCAAAATTATTTGCAGAAAAATTAGGTACTGATCCTAAACTAACACCGGAAGAACTTACTTTAGTAGCAAGACAAAAACTAAGAGAAAAATATGTGCAGGCAGAAGTGGGAATTACAGGTGCAAACTTTATTATCAGTGACACAGGAAGTATTGCTGTTACCGAAAATGAAGGCAATGCACGATTGAGTGCTGCTTTTCCAAAAACGCATATTGTTATTGCAGGCATTGAAAAAATTATTTCTTCTATAACTGATCTGGGATTGTTTTGGCCCTTACTTGCAACATATGGAACAGGTCAAAAGATCACAGTGTACAATACTATTATCAGCGGTCCGAAGCAGGCTGGAGAAACCGATGGACCAGAAGAAATGTATGTGATCCTGCTTGATAATGGGCGCACTAATATTTTAGCAAATCCAAAACAAAGAGAAAGCCTTTATTGCATAAGATGTGGTGCATGTTTAAATGCCTGTCCTGTTTATAAAAATATTGGTGGTCATACTTATGGAGTAACCTATAGTGGGCCAATCGGAAGTGTAATCACTCCGCATTTGCTGGGCATGAATGAATACAAACATTTAAGTTATGCTTCCTCGCTTTGTGGTAATTGCACAGAGGTTTGTGCTGTAAAAATAAATTTACATGAATTGCTTTTGGAAAACAGGAATGAAGCCGTACAAACAGGAGCAGTTTCCTTCGGAGAAAAATTTGCATGGAAAATGTGGAAGAGAGCATCATTAAGCAGAGGTATGATGAACATGGGCAATGGTAAAATGAAGAACTGGATGGTAAATAAAATTTTTAAAAGCTGGCAAAAACACAGAAGCGAATTGAACTTCAGCCAAAAAACTTTTAATGAAATGTGGAAGCAAAGATTCAAAAAACAGAAGCTTTAGCCCATCCCCACAAACCTTCTTAAAAATTTAAAGATCATACTAAAGCCCCTTTCCGGGGGGAAGGGAAGCAGGTACATTTAAATCTAAAACAACAATAAAATATTAAAAGCACTGCTGATCTAAGTCCCCCCTTCGGGGGACAGGGGGCTTTTTAATGAAATGTGGAAGAGAAGATTCAAAGATAAATAGGTATAAATAATATTAAATTTGTGAAATGAAAGTTTTTAATCTGATCGCTCATATAGAAAAAGATAATCATTCCGGAATGTATGTAGGATTTTTCCCGTCAGTTCCGGGAGCTTATACACAGGCAAAAACTTTAGATGATCTGAATATCAGAATGAAGGAAGTATTGGAATTATGCCTTGAAACAATGAGTGAAAAAGAAAGAAACGAAATCCCTGAATTTGTTGGCACTCAGCAAATATCAGTTGCTGTATAAGCAAACTTCCGATAATTAATGCAAATCAATTTGAAAAGATTTTATTTCGTATTGGCTTTAAAGTACTCATCATAAGGGTGAAGATTTAAGCAGACCTCTTTTTAGAGAAATTTTAAAACAGATAGAAATATCTAATGAAGAATTTATTTTATTATTGAAGTAGATTTTTATTCCTTCAAATGGTACTTATCTATATTCATAAATCATCGCCAAGGCTGCAATATATTGCTGCATTTATTTTTAAAGAAATTATTAAAACCCCCTATGCTATTACTTCTCATGCCGATAGCTTTAAGCAGTTTGATGGAATTAAACTAAATTATACTGAGAAAAAAATTTGTGAAGATGAACTGCGGGTTCCAAATAGCGGATTGTTATTTCAAACAGTAATAAAAGAACAACCGATAGAAGTTTTTGAAATCAATAGTATTAAAGCTTTTTTCAGGTCATCTTCACAAAACAATGATGAATATCCGTTTGATATTTTTTCGGCAAGCTTTTACTTACTTACACGCTATGAAGAATACCTTCCGCATAAAAAAGATAATTATGGAAGATATTCTCATAAAAACTCACTGGCATTCAAAGAAAATTTTTTACAAATTCCTTTGATAAATATCTGGGTAAATAAGTTTGCAGAAACTTTAAAAATCCGGGATCCTAAATTTGAATTTAGGATGCCAAATTTCAAATATCATCCTACTTATGATATTGACATTGCCTGGTCGTATTTGCATAAAGGTTTTGCCAGGAGTACTGTTGGCGGTATACAGGCTATTCTTGGTTTAAAAATTAATACTTTAACTCAACGGTTAAAAGTTTTATCCGGTAGTAAAAAAGATCCGTTTGACAATTATGGCTGGCTTGATGAACTTCATCAGCTATATAGCTTAACCCCTATTTATTTTTTTTTAGTAGCAGAAAAAAATGGACTGTATGATAAAAATATTTTACCAACATCAACAGCTATGCAGCAATTAATAAAAGATCATGCAGAAAAGTATGCGATCGGACTTCATCCTTCCTGGCGAAGCGTAGATCTTTCATTGATAAAAAAAGAAAAAGAAACATTAGAACAAATCAGCCGGGTAGAAGTTTTAAAAAGTCGCCAGCATTATATTCGTTTTAATCTGCCGGAAGGATACAGAAGATTAATAGAAGCCGGGCTATCGGATGATTATTCAATGGGATATGCTACCAGCAATGGCTTTAGAGCATCAGTAGCTTCTTCACATTTTTGGTATAACCTTGAAAAACAGGAACAGACCACTTTAAGGATTCATCCTTTTTGTTACATGGATAGCACTTCTATATTCCAACAAAAACTTTCTGCTGAAGAAGCTTACACCGAAATGCTTTATTACTACAACACCTGTAAAAAAATAAACGGCACCTTCATAAGCATTTTACACAATAATCTTTTAGGTAATGATAAAAAAAAATGGAAGGATATGTACGGGCAATTTTTAAAGACAATTGAAAGGACTGATACTGAAACCCAGTCTGCCGGCAGGCAGTTTAATTTTTAGGTTCAGGCGGATTTAAAATCATTTTTTCCTTTAAACTATTATTTACAAGATACACGCTTATGATAGTAATTGCGCCACCCACCGCAATAAACAATGAAAGCTTTTCATGCAGTATCAAAGCTCCTAACAATACCGCCACTATTGGATTTATGTAAGCATATACTGATGCCAGCGCAGCAGGTAAATGCTGCAGAGAATATATATAAGCTACAAAAGTTAATATAGAACCAATTAATACCAGGTATGCAATTGCCCACCACGAAGTTGCCGGAATTGCTGAATAGTATATTGCATTGCCGGTAGCATGTGTAATAAATAAAAGCGTTGCTCCTGAAATAAGCATTTGAAATCCCAAACTAAAATATGGATTAAAATTTACTACCTGCTGCTTGGTATATAATGTTCCGAAAGCCCATGAAATTGTTGCACACAAAGAAAGAAAAATTCCAAACCTGAAATCGGCATTTAAAAAGTCTTTCAGGTGTTCGTAAAAAATTATACATACGCCGCCAAAGCCTATCAGCAATCCAATTAAAGCCTGTTGTGGTAAGTGTTTACCCTTAGTCATCGAAATTATTACAAGCCACAGCGGAAAAATAGCACCTATTATAGCGCCTAATCCGCTGGAAATATATTTAATCCCCCATGTACTTAAACCATTACTGAGTATGAAGTTTAAAAGACTTAAAATTAAAATGGTAGTCCATTGTTTTCCTTTGGGTAATGGCGCTTTTTTAATAAGAAAAATTATGATGAAAATAAAGCCGGCAATAAATTGACGGATGCCTGCCATTTGTAAGGCAGGCATATTTGTAACGGCTTGTTTTGATGCCAGCCAAGTCGTTCCCCAAAAAATACTTACCCATACAAGCGCAACTAATGCTTTGCTTTTGGTGCTGGCATTTTGCCGTTTATCTGAATAATATTTTTGGGTGAAAAGTTTTTGCATGCAGATATTAATGTTTAAAATGGCGCATGCCTGTTACAACCATAACCAGGTTATTTTGTTTGCAATATTCAATGGAATCCTTATCACGTATAGATCCGCCGGGTTGTATGAATGCAGTAATACCTGCAGCATGAGCAATTTTTACACAATCATCAAAAGGGAAAAAAGCATCGCTTGCCAATACAGCACCATTCAAATCAAAATTAAATTGCTTCGCTTTTTCAATAGCCTGCCGCAGAGAATCTATACGTGAAGTTTGTCCGCAACCTTTGCCAATAAGTTGTTTGTTTTTTACCAAGGCAATAGCATTACTTTTTAAATACTTGCAGACGATATTTGCAAATGCTAAATCTTCTTTTTCATTTTGTGTAGATTCTCTTCCGCCAGCTTCTTTCCATTCAGCAAAATTTCCTTCATCATTTTGCTGGGTAAGTATTCCGTTTAAAACTGATTTGGATTGATGTGTTGAAGGAGTATTTTGTTTTTGCTGCAGTAGAATGCGGTTCTTCCTGCTTTTTAGTATTTGTAAAGCATCATCATCGAACGAAGGTGCAATTAAAACTTCAAAAAATAATTCGTTGATTGCCGAAGCGGTTTCTTTATCTATTTCTGCATTAGCAATTAATACTCCGCCAAAAGCGCTTTCAGGGTCGCCCTGCAATGCTGCATCCCATGCATGTTTCAAACTTTCCCTGCGTGCAATTCCGCATACATTGGTGTGTTTGATGATAGCAAAAACCTCACTCCCCTCAACCCTGCCCTTCTCCACAAGTGGAGAAGGGAACTCATTCATTAATTGTATTGCTGCATCTATATCTACCAAATTGTTGTAAGAAAGTTCTTTTCCATGCAGCTGCTTAAATACATCATTAATATCACCGTAAAAAAACGCCTGCTGGTGAGGATTTTCTCCATAGCGTAAAATATTTTTTTGGCTGGAGAAAGGATTATTAAAATCTGTTTTATTAAAATAATTAGAGATGGCAATATCATAACCTGTACAAATATCAAAAGCTTTAATTGCAAAAATTTTACGTTGTTCTAAAGTTGTTTCACCATCTTGTTCTTTAAGAATCTTTTCAAGTTCAGAGTAATCTTTTTTTGCAGCTACAACTACTACATCTTTATAATTTTTTGCTGCTGCTCTTATCATTGAAGGTCCACCGATATCTATTTTTTCTATTATTGCAGCCTCATCATTTGTTGATAGAACCGTTTCTTCGAAAGGATACAGATCAACAATAACTAAATCAATTTCAGGGATATTATACTGAGACATCTCTTCAATATCTTTTTCATTATCCCTTCTGCCAAGGATACCACCAAAAACAGATGGATGAAGTGTTTTAACCCGTCCGCCTAAAATAGAAGGATATGATGTGAGAGATTCTACAGCAATACATGACACACCCGATTCTTCAATAAATTTTTGTGTGCCACCGGTAGAATAAATTTTTATATTAAGCGAATGTAAAAGCTGAACGATATTTTGCAGCCCATCTTTATTAAAAACAGAGATGAGGGCAGATTTAATTTTTTTATTCATGTGCAACGGGAAATTCTACAGGTCCATAATAAATGCTCCTTCTTCGGAAACGGAATAGCAGCGCAAATGTAACTGTTCACAGTCTTTTTTCCATTTGGCAATTTTCCACAAACTGTTAGAACCATCAAAAATGAATTGATTGCAATTGAAAACCTGTGCCAGTTGCGGAATATAGAGCTTTTGATTTTTTGAAATAATAATATAATCAATATTTATTTTTTGTTCTGCAGGCTGAAATACAATTGTCTGATCAATCAACAATATCTTCTTATTATTAAATTGGTAGAGATGGTTATTCTGATGTAATGCCGGGATTGAATCAACTTTCTTATTAAGTTGTAAAGCTATTCTTCCAGATTTTAAATGAAAGTTCTGCAACATACCATCTGCCAGTAAAACCGAGTCGCCAATAAATTTATACGTATTGCCATTTATAAAATCTATTGATTGATGCTGGGGCACATTATAAACAATTAACTTTTGCTGAATAGCGGTTTGCCATTTTGTATAGCCGGTTAGAATAACAAATCCTAATAACAGTAATAATGACAATCTTAATGCAGTTTTACTTTTATTCAACAGCCAATAACCGGCGCATACAATAAATGCATACAAAATTAATGTAGATGCTACAGAGGCTGAAATCCTGTCCCACAAAGCAAATGGCAAATCGTTAAACCATAAAATAATTTTATTCATGAGCCATACCAACCACCATGTAAGTTTACCAATAAGCGAACCAACAAATGGCATCCATGCAAGTGCAATTAAAAATATTTCTACAAATAAAATGAGACTTGACAACGGAACCATGATGATGTTAGTGAATAAAAATAAAGTAGGGAACTGGTGAAAATAATATATGCACACAGGAAAAGTAAAAATTTGTGCAGCAAGTGAAACGGAAACTAATGCCCATAATTTATTTACCCATTTATTCTTAATATAAAGCAGATGATAAATAGGTTTTTGAAATATTACTATTCCTAAAACAGCGAGATAAGAGAGCTGAAAACCTACATCCCACAAAAAATAAGGGTTATAACATAAAAGTATAAATGCTGATGCTGCAAGGGAATTATAAATAGAAGTTTTTCTTCCGAAATTTTCTCCGATAACGATACATGAAAACATTACAGCAGAACGCAGAATTGAGGCAGCGCCTCCGGTAAGCAAAGAAAAAAGCCAGAGGCACGATAGAATGAAAATCACTTTAATGATTTTTGATTTTCTTATGAATGGCATTTTGTTAAATATCCATACCAGCATAACATAAATTAATGCGAGGTGCATCCCTGAAATAGCAATAATATGCACTACACCTGTATTGCTATATGCCTGCACCAGGTCTTTATCCAAATCCTGCGTATACCCTATCAGCAGTGCTTCTGCAATAGCAAGCTGGTCATCATGCCCCTGCATATTTTTTTGTAAAATGTTTAATACATTTCGTCTTGCAGTAAATAAAAATTGGTTGAACGGATTAATATTTTTCCCATCAAGCAAAAGCCAATCATTCTTTTTTAAAAAAACATTATGAAAAATTTGCCTGAATGCAGAATACCGCTGATAATTAAAGGCGCCGGGATTTCCGGAATTTCTTATTTCCTGCAATTTTTTACTAATAAGGATTTTATCACCATATTTTAAGGATAGTTCATTAGCAGAATCTTTTTCAAAATATATTATGATCTTGCCTGCTGTATTTTTTACCGTCTCATTATGCAGAATATTGTCCACTACAGCTTCTGCTTTATAAGATTTATTTTTTTCGAGTAATGGTTCATTAATGGTTGCAATTATATAATCACTATCATGATAAATGTTGCCAAACCAATTCTCCCTATGACGAATATCTTTTTGATAAGTAATAAATAATCCCAGCACAATCAGGAGGAGGTTGATAAGAAATCCCTGCAGCGTTTGAAATTTAAAACGCAGTACCAATGGCAATAATTGAAAAGCGGTAAAAGCAATAGCAAAACAAACTGCTGCCAATAAAATTTGTTCCCAATCAAACTGGATATACCATTGCAATAAAATTCCAATTATAACGGGTATAAGCAGACGCAGAAACGGAGCTTTTTTCCAAACAGGAATCCAAAGAGAGCGCATAAACAATTATTAAACTTTAAAATAAGAATACTTTGTAACTTTCTCTAAATTATTTAAGATGAAGTTTATTTTTTATATAAGTATTTGTTTGTTATTTTTTGGTTTATCCGCGTGCCAAACTTCCACTAATATTTATATAGTTCGTCATGCGGAAAAAAGTATAGTACCTGCAGACGATCCGCATTTATTGCCTGAGGGCATGCAAAGAGCAGAAGCCCTGAAAGATTTTTTAAAAAATAAAAATATCGGCTATATATTTTCTACCAATACAAACCGAACTGTTGAAACCGCAACTCCATTAAGCCACGCAATTAATATACCGGTGCAATATTATAATAATAATACACTACCTGATTTTTTACAAATGATAACAGGGCTTAAAAAGAATGTTTTGATTGTAGCACATAGCAACACCATATTAACCATGCTTGGTGAATTAAATCTTTCGCATAACATCACTGTAATTTCTGATGATGATTATGATAAACTGTTTATTATTACTATGAAAAATGGTAAGGCAGTAAGCCTGAAAGAAACTACTTATGGAGTTCCCTCTCCTCAGAAATAAATCGTGTATTATTATTAAAAGAGATATTTCATTCACCGGCTACTCAATATGCAATCTAAGTTTGCTAAAATGGTCATAATTCTTACTGAACGGGAATTTATAGGTTTCTCAGCAAATGAATAATAATTTTCTCCCCGCTACGTTAATACTCTACACTGAAATTGTAAATCCTAAAATCTCCACTTATGATTGTGAAAGAAATTGTTTTCGAGCTATTAATTGCAGCGCATCTTATACTATTTATACATTACCGTAAAAAGCTTAAAATATAATAACAGGCGGAAAATCACTGATAAGATTTCTCAAATGGTTTTCAATAACATAAAAAAGGGGTTGCAGCCTCTTTTTATTTTATCTCTAAAAATTATTTACTGTTAAAAGCCTCTCTCACGTCTCTAACTTTGTCCCATGTTAAAAGGCGATTACTTGCTTTTTTTAATACCTGGGAAAATAACTACCCAACCTCAATAAAGAATACTACATCTATTAGGAGATTAATCGCAATGAACAACTTCCGATTATTTAATTAATTGCTCACAGTAATTTTTTTTTAAAGAATATCAACATTCAATTAAACTTTAATAATATTTATCCGTCCATGTACATAATTAATTTTCAGGAAAGGTTGATAGTACGGCAGGCAAAAATCAAAAATCATGAAATCAATTTTATCATTACTCGCTTTTGTTATTATTTTTATTTTTTGCGGATTTACAGATAATAATATTATTTGAATAAGTTAGCTGTAAGTGCTCTTTTATGTATAAAATCTTTTATACTGATAAATTCACAATCTTTTTTAAGGTCAATAATTAACCGCTCAAGTTTTTTAAGTAAAGTTTCCCCGCAAACATTTTTTACATACCCCGGCAACTTATAATTTTTAATGTTCGTAAATTCCCATGGATGAAAGTAAAGGCACACATAGCCCTCCCTTTTTATACATCGAAGACACAGATTATAAAATAATGAATAGGGATAATTTTTAAAAGCCAACCAAAACAATGGAAGCCGTAATAATGGCGATACACTTACCGGCAGGCGGTATACTGCTCCTTCTTTAAATAAAGTTCTTGGTGAATTAAGATTATTGTACCGCCCAGGCACCAATGTTGGATTTATGGAAGAATCATACACATAACCTGCTTTTGCAACTTCTTTTATATCAACCTTTTTCATTCTTGGCATACGAAGGCCAACAACTGGTGTACCTGTGATTGTTTCTAAGGCCTCTTTCGATTCTGAAAGATGTTTATTTTGGAATGATGAATGATAAAATGTATGTGAAGCTATTTCGTGCTGTTGGCTAAGCTGCTTTATGGTTTCTGGAAATTGCAAAGCATAATTAGCGGTTGTAAACATTGTGCAGGTTAGATAGTAAGCATTTATAACAGGCATGAGTGCTTCTAATCCGCGTCTTCCTATTTCCATCTGTTCCTCTAAGCCAATGGGCTGATTATATTCCAGCGGAATATCAAACTCTTCCACATCAAAGCTTAATAAAACATAGCGGCTCATATTATATTACTCTCCTTTACTACGTAGTGCGGTCTTTGTTTGCTTTGCATAAAAAGCTTACCAAGATAGATTCCTATAATACCAAGAATTATTAATTGTAAGCCACCAAAAAATGCAACAGTTACAATTAGCGATGCCCAGCCTGAAATAGCATGTCCAAAATATAAGCTATACAATGCATAAGGAATATAAAGCAGGGCTATAAACGAACTTACAAAACCCAAATAAATTGCAATTGTTAATGGCTTTGTGCTAAATGAAGTAATGCCACGAAGAGCAAACTCTATCATCTTTTTATAAGTATATTTTGATTTGCCCTTTATCCTTGTGCCTGGCTCATATTCAATTGAAGCCTGACTAAACCCCATCCATTTTATTATTCCTCTCCAAAACAAATCAGATTCTTTTATATTTCTAAGCACATCTACCACTTTTTTATCCATCAATCTAAAATCAGCTGTGCCGCTTTCCAGTTCAATATTGGATAGCCTGTTGAGAATATTGTAAAACATGTTACTTGCTTTACGTCTCACCATAGGAAGCTCCTTGCGATCTTTTCTAATTGTATAAACAATATCGTTACCGGATTCCCACAATCTTAGTAGCTCCGGTACAAATTCAGGAGGATGTTGCATATCTCCATCCATGCTTATTACAGCATCAGCGTGGCTCATATCAATCCCTGCTTTTAATGCATTTTGATGTCCGAAATTTCGCGATAGTGAAATAAAAAAAATATTTGGATCTATCTTCGAAAGTTGTTTTACAATGGCTAACGTATCATCAGTGCTTCCATCATCAACAAAAGTGATTGAGTACTTATATGGCAAAGGGGTTATTACCTTTTGCAATGCATCTGCAATAAGCAGAATATTTTCATTCTCATTATTTACCGGAATTATTATAGAGATTTTTTTCAATGTATTTATTTTGAGAAATGGATATCCGTCAATAAGTGGAAAAATAAATTAAATCGTACAATAAAAAAAAGTTTAAAGTTTAATAATATAAACCTGGTTACTCATTATAAGAAGGCTTAATAATTTTAGATGACGCCGTTCCAATAAAATCTTTTAAAGATACATTTACAATAAGCCATGTCCAGATTATAAAACATGGAAGTGCCTTTAAAGAATAAGCTCTTATAAAATGATCTTTTATATAGGCTGGACAAAGATCTGTAGCCGATAGTATGGTTAATAAAAATACCAGTATCAACAATGCATTGACCCATTTACTATTGTTTTGATAATTCATAATATACCAAAGACTAATACCGCAAACGGCAATTACATAAGTGGATGATTCTGCAGATGAACTGAAGATAACCACTGAGATTAAAACAATAGCCAGGTACGATAGCCTGAAATTTTTATTTACATATTGCTTAAATCTAAGCAGTGGCGCTGCAATAAGCAAAGTAGCCGGAATTAATACATAAGAATTATAAAAAGAAAGATTTTGCGTTATTCGTCTAATCATGCCCATTACAGATATATCCTGGTGGCCTGCAAACTGATCTCCAATTATATTTTCTTCATTTTTATGAACAAGGTTTTCAAACCACTGACCATAACTGGTAATAATAAATTGAGGGGATGAATACAACATTGGTAACACAATTAAAACTATCATCCAAAAAATAAAGGAAAGCACAAAACGAATTTTATGCTTTGAGAATACAAAAAATAAAATCGCCCCAATTCCATATATCTTAGTGAGAAAGCCTGCAGCAATAAATAATGTAGCCCAAAAATCTTTTTCGTCTTCCACAAAAATATAGGCTAAAACAATCCATGCACCAATCATTGGGTTAAACTGAACATTGTGTATGGCCGTCATCATTTCAATGAGAGTGATGGCAATTATTATCAATTGTTTCTGTTTGGAAATATTTAGTTTTCTTATTGCCAGTAATAATACTGCTGCATTTACCAAACACCACAAAATACATCCAAGCCAGGTAGGTAACACTGCAAAAGGTGCAATTACTAAACTAAACAATGGCCCATAATGGTTAGCATCTTTATACTCCACAGGATACAACAGGTATATATTTTTTTGATCTACCACATGCCAAAACACCTGCTTAAAAATATAATAATTGTTTATGGAATGCCGAAGCACTTCGGCTAATACTGCAATGAATGCTAAAGTAAACCAGGTTATAACTATAACGGGAATTTTTTTATTAAAAACAGAAACTTCCTTAAAGATCAATTTCATTTTAAAAAACTTTCTGCAATATACAAATGTGTAAAAAGCCTGCAAAGTTTTAATTCCGGTATTATTTATTAATGCTTACTCCTTTTGCTATTGTGGTTTTGTAGGTTACAGGTGATGGTATTGCCATAGGGCTAAGATAGGCACAGATATAAAAATGGCATTGTTATAAAAAAGAAATGCTATTACATAAATGCATAATCAAGTACACGGCGCACATATTTTTTATCATAGATTATCCACGTTACTTCGTAGCTGCCTGTATTGTCTTTACAAAAAAGATACAGATAAATTCTATGGGGATTAGCAGAGCGGTAAATACCATTTGTTGTTCGTTCAGTGCCTTTATCTGAGTAGGCAAAATTTAAATTATATAGATCAACATAGGCTGCCGCGGGTATTGCTACAGTATCTTTACCCATTACTATTGTAACATTGCTTATATATTTTTTTGGAACAGAACTATAGCCGCCATAATAGGTTTTACGGTCAATTCTTATCAGGTATCCTTCATCATAATCAAGCTTATGTTTGCTGGCATTAAATGGTGCTGTAGTAACGGTAGCTTTTATATTGCTGGCTTCAAAGCTCATAAAATCAGTACCAACAGAAGTGAATGGAATTTTTGTAAGCGGTTCCCTTTTAATTCCTTCATCAATCCCTGCAAAAGTAAAAGTAGAAAGTTCTGCTTTTAGATCCGCGGGCAGCTTTACGAATGATTCATTTTTTTTACGGGTATCCTGGTATTCATAATTTTTTTTAGGTTTCTGAACACCTTGGGCAATGGAGTTAAAACTATACAGAAATAATACCGCAATTAAAATCTTTTTCATAGTGTATCTATTGATGATTAAAAATAAAATAATCGAGGTTAAGAAAAACAGAAAACTGAAAGTAAAAGACTATGCAGGGATGGTATTCTCTATCAACCCAAATTATTTAAATGATGAGTAACATGCTTATAATGTAATTGAACCTATTCATCAAAATTCAGTTCGCCAAAAGCGGGATGTAAAGTTGTTTTGGGAGGAAAAAAACGAATTCATTTTTTAAAAAAACATTTTTTCGTCAGTCATGCTTTTGCATTTATGCGGCTGTCAATTCCTTTACATAAGGCAGCAAAAATCTCATCCACACTTCCTTCTCCTTTTACCATAACCACCTTTCCTGCCTGTTTATAATGGTCGGCTACGGGAGCGGTTTTTCTATGGTATTGCTCAATTCTTTCACGAATTACAATATCATTATTATCATCCGATCTTCCACTTGTTTCTCCTCTTTTTAATAATCTTTTTACCAGCTCCTCTTCATTAACTTCCAGCGCCAGCATTGCAGCAATAGGCGCTTTTTTAAGGTCCAATAATTTATCAAGCGCTTCTGCCTGTGCAGAGGTTCGGGGAAAGCCATCAAATAAAAAACCATCGCATTTTGGATTGCTGTCTAATGCGGAGCTTATCATTCCTATCACAACCTCATCAGGAACAAGGTGTCCTTTATCCATTATTTTTTTTGCCTCAATACCTAATGGCGTTTGATTATGTATCTCACTTCTTAATAAGTCTCCTGTACTAAGATGCTTAAGATTGTACTCTGCAGTCAGCTTTTCTGATTGCGTACCCTTGCCACTACCCGGTGGGCCAAATAAAATGAGATTGAACATGTTCCTTAAACCTTGTGAAGTTCAAATATAATGGATGGATTTTAAAATACCTTATCTTCTGTAATTTTAAGCATGTAATAGAATCCCGTTATTTTTATAAAGAAGATAAAATTAAAAAATATGGAACCGAAAAAAAATAACCCTGTTTACTCTACAAATGATAATAGTCAAGTTGATATCAGCAATGATGAATGGAAAAAATTTTTACCAAAAGATGCTTATCATATTGCAAGAGAAAAAGGCACTGAAAGACCTTTTACCGGAAAATACAATGCACATTTTGAAGGAGGCACTTACTATTGCGCAGCTTGTGGAAATCCTTTATTTAAAAGCGATGCGAAATTTGAAAGCAGTTGCGGCTGGCCAAGTTTTTTTGATCCGATAACAAAAGGAAGTATTATTTATACACCCGATAATGCCCATGGCATGCAACGCACCGAAGTGCAATGCGGCCGCTGCAAAGCCCATTTAGGACATGTGTTTGAAGATGGCCCGCCACCAACCGGCTTGCGGTATTGTATTAATTCTGTTATTCTTAATTTCAGCCCCCTCTAAATCTCCCCCGCCAGTTGGCGGGGAGACTTGCCAATGCACAATTTGACCGTTTTTAAGCTGCTTAATAACTTTTGTTGAAGGGGGAAATCAATGTTGAATATTATTAAAATTTCGGCCTCCCTCTCTGAAGGAGAGGGAATGAGGGTGAGGGAGACAAAAATGATTCATCCGGAGAAAGTGATAACAAAGAGTTTCAATAGAATAAAAAATTATTCACGTCCTGTAAATACTCTTCGCAATAAAGCCATTACCAAAGTAAATATTGCAGAACCAATTACTGCCCATACAATGGGAAAGGATTTACCATCAATAGTGATCTCAAAAAAATGTGGCAATCCCATTTTTGATGCCAGCCATAAACCAATGTAAGCGCCAATAAAACCAACAATTATTGATACCAGGCATCCTCCCAAATCGTAACCGGCAAGAGATTGTCCTATGCCGCCACATATTGCAGCTATCAGTAAAAGCACTAAAAAACTAAGTATTGTCATAACTAAAATTTTACTGAAATTAAAATTAAATTTTTACATTATTATTTTTCGCATAACTATTTTTGATAAGCTGATCTTTTTAAAGATATTTAAGCCATAAAAAAAATCATGAAAAAATATTTTCTTTTTGTCTTCACTTTTTGTTTTTTGTTTAGCTTTTCTCAAAAAGTAAATTTTGATCTCTTTAAAAACTTAAAACCACGAAGCATAGGGCCTGCAGGTATGAACGGATGTGTTACAACCATTGATGCGGTTAATTCAAACCCGGATATAATTTATATTGGCACTCCCTCATGTGGTGTATGGAATGCGGCTTACAGAAGAAGCAGAATTTTTAGTAAATGATGTGGCGAAAAGAACCAATAATTTCTTCAGTACAAAATGGAAAGATTATCAAAACCAGGTAGAGAATTCAAAAATTAAATTATTAAAAGAAGTAAAGCTAATAGAGTAATATGTCGTCCTTTGCGAGACCGCAATTGTGGGATCACAAAGACGTTTTAGTACTTTAAATATTTCGCAGCGCTTTCATCTATAAACCAATGCAGCTCGCTATTTAAAGGCTGTATAAGCTGTGCAGGATAATTATTTAATGCAGAATTTCCCAGCACCTCCTGTAAAACTTTTGCTTTGTTTTTGCCCGTTACTAAAAAAGCAACTGAAGCCGACCGATTCACAACAGAAGGCATTAAAGTAATTCGTTCTCCTTTTTCTTTAGAATGCACAGCATTCACCCACGATAGTTGATCATGTAAAATTTTAGAACCCGGAAATAAAGAAAGTGTATGTCCATCTTCGCCCATACCAAGTAACACTAAATCAAAAGTTGTTTGCCTGTCATTAAAATATTGATGAAGAATTTTTGCATACTGCTTTGCAGATTCTTCGGGAGTTATATCAGTCCATATTTTGTGAACATGATCTGATGAAATATTTACTTTGCTTAATAAATTATCATAAGCCATTTTTGCATTGTTGCGCTCATCATTAAATGGAACATATCTTTCATCTCCCCAAAAAATATGAAGACGGCTCCATTTTATTTTTTCACAGAAAGGGGCAGATGCTAATTTCTGATATAATTTTTTAGGTGTTTCTCCTCCTGATAATGCAATAGTAAATCCCTCTTTTACTTCTAATGTTTTTCTTATTAATTCTGTTATCCAATCTGCTAAAGCAGTTGTAACTTCTTCCGCATCTTTATAGATATGTAAATGCATTATTGCTTTGGTTGGCTTGTATTTGATCCTGAGTTTGCTGAAGGACGTTTAGCCGGCGGCATTATCCAGTTATGTCCATCTCTTGCTATCAATGCTTCTGCATCTTCCGGACCCCAGGAATCAGGGCTATAATTGGGAAAATCAAGAGGCTTTCTTTCCTGCCAGACTTCAATTATTGGCATTACCACTTTCCACGCAGCCTCCACCTGGTCTGCCCTCATAAATAAAGTTGCATCTCCTTCCATAACATCATATAACAATGTTTCATAGGCTTCCGGTTCATGCCCGTCGTATGCATCTTTATAATTAAAAACCATATCCACAGGCGTTAGAACCATATCCTGTCCCGGTCGCTTCGCCTGGAAACGCAAACAAATATCCATCTCAGGTTGTATACTTATTGAAAGCCGGTTGGGTCGCCATGTTTCTGCAGCTTCGGCAGGAAAGGAATAATGCGGCGCCGGTTTGAATTGTATTGTAAGGGCTGTTATTTTTTCATGCAGGTGTTTTCCTGTGCGTACATAAAATGGTACTCCCTGCCAGCGCCAGTTATCAATATAAAATTTAATAGCCGCAAAAGTTTCTGTTGTTGAATCAGGCTTTACATCTTTTTCTTCCAAGTATCCGGGTACTTTTTCTCTACGCATCCAGCCTGCACTGTATTGTCCACGGGCTGCAAAATGTTGCACTTCTTCTTTTGAAATTTTATGTATTGCATTAAGCACATCCACTTTTTTATTTCTTATTTCATCTGCATCAAAAGAAATTGGCGCTTCCATGCCAATCATGCAAAGCAATTGAAGAATATGATTCTGAACCATATCCCTTAAAGCGCCGGCGTTTTCATAATAGCTGCCCCTGCCTTCAACTCCAATAGTTTCTGAAGAAGTGATCTGCACATGATCAATATAATTTTTATTCCAGATGGGTTCAAATAACGCATTGGCAAAACGCAACGCTAAAATATTTTGAACGGTTTCTTTCCCGAGGTAATGATCAATACGATAGATCTGTTCTTCTTCAAAAATATTACCCAGCAATTTGTTCATCTCCCTTGCGCTTTTAAGGTCGTGACCGAAAGGTTTTTCAACAACAATGCGTGAGTGTTTTATGTCAGTACAAACTTGTATTGAACCAAGATTTTTTATAATTACCGGAACCAGTTGCGGCGCTACCGCCATATAAAAAATTAAGATCGGCTGCTCACCAAACTCCTGTGCTTTTTGTTTGGCTAATTCTGTAATTTGACGGTATGCCTTGTCATCAGCAATATCCATCCGCATATAATTGATATGGTGAGAAAACTCTTTCCATTCCCCATTCTCATCCTTTTTTCTTGAAAAATTATCAATGCCTTCTTTTAAATGTTGCTTGTATGCATCATCTGTATACTCTGACCGGGCAATACCAACAATACTAAATTTTTCAGGCATTGAATTATCAAGAAATAAATTATATAAAGCAGGAGTAAGTTTACGATAATTAAGATCTCCGCTTCCACCAAAAATAAAAATAACTGTGGGTGGTAATTGATTTTTTGTTTGCATAATATTTATAGTTAAGACCTACAAGATTTTTTTAAACCTTATAGGTCTACTTTCAATAACCTGAAGGATGATCAACTGTTTTCTCATCCTGTTGCCAGTCTGTATGAAAAATTCCCGGTAAGTCAATTCTTTCATAAGTGTGTGAGCCGAAATAATCTCTTTGCGCCTGTATTAAATTAGTTGGTAATTTTTCTCTGCAATAAGCATTAAAATAATTTAGAGAAGCTGATAACCCACTGACAGGATAATCATTTGAGAGCGCTGTTGTTACTATACTTGTTAAGTTCTCTTGTTTGCTTTTCAATAATTTGGCGATCTCTTCATCCAGCAATAAATTTTGTAATTGAGGATTTTTCTGAAAAGCTTTACCAAACAAATTCAGCAATGCAGAACGAATAATGCAACCACCGCTCCATACTCTAATCACTTCCGGTAATGGAATATCCATTTTTAATTCTGTCGAAGCTTTGCTTAGCATGGTAAGCCCTTGAGCATAGCTTACAATTGTAGCAAACAATAATGCATCATGTAACTGCTGAATTAAATCTTTTTTTAGAACATTAATTCGTTTCAATTCCGGATGATATAAATTATTTGCCTGAATTCTTTCCTCTTTCAGCGCAGAAATATTACGCATCATTACCGCCATGTCAATTGTTGGTATGGGTTCC
>Ga0066793_10000285_pt1 | contig 19003 bp, 19 predicted proteins | sample PersoiDNA2013189_FD_83876 | JGI IMG/M metagenome (GOLD analysis project Ga0066793, IMG submission 83876) | Permafrost soil microbial communities from the Arctic, to analyse light accelerated degradation of dissolved organic matter (DOM) -... | ecosystem: Environmental > Terrestrial > Soil >... | reverse complement strand
GAATAACACATACCTTTTAGCGCCGCAAGTAAACCGCGCGTGGGCTGCGATGAGCCGGTCGCTGCCCGGGACGGGCTGCCTCGCCGCGCCGCTCCAACCGCCTCAACGGCTACTGCTTCGCCTCCCCCCAGTTGTCGTACGCGCCCACCTCGACGATGAGCGGCACCACCAGGTCAACAGCCCCCGTCATCTTCTCCGTCACGAGCTCCCTCAGCCGGTCGAGCTCTGCGGGGGGCACGTCGAAGATGAGCTCGTCGTGTATCTGCAGCGTCATCAACGCCTCGAACCCGCCGCCCGCCATGGCTTCGTGGACGTCGACCATCGCCTTCTTGATGATGTCGGCTGCGGTCCCCTGCAGCGGCGTGTTGATGGCCAGCCTCTCCCCTAGCTCCCGGGTCTGCCGGTTGGGGCTGGCAAGCTCCGGGATGAACCTCCTGCGCCCCAGCAAGGTGATGGCGTAGCCCTTGCGCGCGGCCTCTTCGATGCACCGGTCCCGGTACAGCCTCACTCCCGCATACGTCGCGAAGTAGGCGTCGATCCAGGCCGTGGCGTCCTCCATGCTGATGCCCAGCCTGGACGAGAGCCCGTAGTATCCCATGCCGTAGACGACCCCGAAGTTCACGACCTTGGCCATGCGCCGCATCTCGCCGGTGACCTCTTCCTGCGGAACCCCGAACACGCTCGACGCGGTCTGGAGATGGATGTCGTCCCCCCGCTCGAATGCCGCCAGCAGCAGCGGGTCCTCTGAAACGTGGGCCAGCACTCTCAGCTCGATCTGGGAGTAGTCCGCGACCAGCATGCGCCATCCGGGACGCGAGGGGATGAAGGCGCGCCGTATCTTCCTGCCGATCTCCGTGCGCACCGGGATGTTCTGAAGGTTGGGGTTGCTCGAGGATATCCTTCCGGTGGAAGTAGCCGTCTGGTTGAACTGACAGTGGACCCTGCCCGTCTGAGGGCATACCAGTCGCGGCAGCACGTCGAAGTAGGTCGACTTCAGCTTGGAGTACTCGCGGTACTCGATCACCTTGGCCGCGATCTCGTGCTCACCGCGCAGCGACTCCAGCACCGATACGTCGGTGGAGTAACCGGTCTTGGTCTTCTTGGCCGTGGGCAGGCGCAGCTCCTCGAACAGCACCTGGGCCAGTTGCCTGGTCGAGCCGATGTTGAACTCGTGCCCGGCAAGGCCGTATATGTCGCTCTGAAGGTCCGCCAGCACGCCCGCCGCCTCAGAGGAAAGCGCCCGCAGCGCGTCGGAGTCAACCGTCACGCCGGTCTCCTCCATCTCCTTGAGGATGAACATCAGCGGGAGCTCGACCTCGTCCGCAAGGACGCGCATCTCCAACGCGTGGAGTTTTTCCGCCAGCACCGGGCTCAGGTGAAACACCATCGCGGCTTCTCTGGCGGCGCTTCTGGCGAGCTCGCCGTGCCCTTCTTCCTCCTCGTAAAGGAGCGAGGGCTGTTCGACGGGCTCCCCCGCTTCGGCCAGACCCTCGATCTCGACCACTCCCCCCAGGTTCCTCTCCCAGATGTCGCCGATCAGGTAGCTGCCCAGAGATGGGTTCTCCAGGTACGCGGCGAGCGCGGTGTCGAGGCGCAACGACCTCGTCGACACGCCTGCCTTGTCCAGCGCCTCCAGGGCCAGCTTGCCGTCGTGGGTCATCTTCTCGACGCCGGGCGACTCCAGCAGCCCGCGGGCTGCCTCGAAAGCGCCGCTGCCTGGCCTGGCGATCAGCATCATGTCGGCCGTGGCGAGCGCGACCGAGTCGAGATCGACGTCGCAGTAGCCGGAGCCGGAAAGCGCGGCGGCCATGCTCACCACCCCTGCGTCGGTGGCCTCTCGCACGAACGCGGACAGGCTTGCGGGGTCGGTGTCATCGACCAGCCGGTAGGTTATCTCCTTGCCCGCCTCGGCCCCGCCGGCCGCCACCTCGCCGTACGTCTCGATGAACCTCCTGGCCAGCGTTTTGAACTCGAGCGCGGTCAGGTAGTCGAAGACCTCGTGCTTGTCCCAGTCAGCGAACGAGACCTCGCGGGGGTCCAGCTCCAGCGGTACCGACGTGTCGATGATGGCGAGTTTCCTGGAAAGGAATGCGATGTCGCGATTTTCCTCCAACGCAATCTTGCGCTTGGCGCCGGTCACCCCGTCCAGGTTGTCGTAGAGGCCCTCCAGCGAGCCGTACTGAGCGATGAGCGAAAGTGCCCCCTTCTCCCCGATGCCGGGAACGCCGGGGATGTTGTCCGAGGCGTCGCCCTTAAGGCCCGCGACGTCGGGCAGCTTCTCGGGCTCGACCCCGTACCTCTCCTCGACCGCCAGCCTGTCGTAGGTGACCGTTTCGGTGATGCCCTTGCCCGTCATCAGCACACGCACGCCAGGCCTCACCAGCTGCAGCGTGTCCTTGTCGCCGGTCACTATTACCGCTTCTTCACCAACGGCCGCAACCGCCGCCGCAATGGTGCCGATGACGTCGTCCGCCTCGTGGCCCTGTGCCGTCACCACGGGTATGCGCATGTGTCCGAGCAGATGCGTGATCATCTCGATCTGCCCACGCAGGTCCTGAGGCATGGTTGGCCTGTGAGCCTTGTACTGCGGGTACTCCTTGGTCCTCAGCAGCGCGGAGCGTGGCCCGTCGAGTGCGACGATGACCGCGTCCGGCTTCTCCTCGTCGAGGACCTTGAGCAGCATGCTGGCGAATCCGTAGACCGCGTTGGTGGGCTGCCCTCCGGTGGTGGTCATGGTCACGGGCAGGGCGAAGAAAGCCCGGTACGCCAGGCTATGACCGTCTATCAGGAGCACCTTCCGCTTATCCTCTGCCAAACTATCCGCCTTTCGCGTCAAGGCCTCGCGCGGTCGCGCCAGGCCTCTTTTTCGAGCTCTCAAACGTAGGACGCCGCGCCGCTGGGGCAGTGGGACACGCACAGGCCGCACCCGTGGCAGCCCTCGACCCGCGCCTTCGAGTCGGGGCCAATGGCGCGGGCCCCGAAGACGCAGTAGGAGACGCACTCGCCGCATCCTCCGCAGCGGTCGGTCTCCACGTAAGTGCGCATGATGCCCTTGTGGAAAGGATAGCGTTCCTCTCCGTAGTGGCTTCGCGCCAGAAGGGGCAGGCACCCGTCACCGCAACAGTTGCACATTACGAACGTGCTGCCTCCGGTGCCGAGGTCCAGGTGCGCGTAAGAGATTTGCGCCATACCTTGCTGGTGGCAGTCGGTACATATCTCCAGCGCCTCGGCCGCGGTTATCTCTTCGAAATCCGTGTCGAAGACATCCCTCCAGACGCCGAAGCCCGTCCTCACGACGATGTCGGTACGCAGCGGATGCTCGCACGCGCCGTGGGCCGTCCTGCAGCGGCAGGGCCCGACCGCGATGCGCGAGGCCCCTTCGAAGAAGGACTCCAGTTCGGCCGGCGCCCTCGGCGTCCCGGTGATCCCCCACCTTGCAGCCGGATAGGCGAGCGTATGGAACACTGCTTGTCGGGCCAAAGACCAGCGCATGACAGGGCTCTTCACGATCCGGTACATGACTGAAAGGATGAATACTTCGTGGCGCGCATATAGCCTGAGGAGCCATAGCCTCACTGCGCTGTTCTCATACGCGATAACGTGGCCGAGCATACTCTCTCCATGCCGCATCCGACCTTGTTATAATATCGCAGTGCGCCGAAGTGGCGGAATGGTAGACGCGCTGGTCTCAAAAACCAGTGGGGTAACACCCCGTGCCGGTTCGACTCCGGCCTTCGGCACCAGTGACGGAGGAAGCACCTTCGGCGCTTCCGGAGGAACCCACATGATTAGATACTTCTTCCAGAGTCAGACTTTACGAGGAAGTAACGGCGGTGTTGGCAGATTCCGGGGCGGGCCGTACGGCTAGCTCTTTGCCCCGGTCTTGGCTGCGGCCTGCTTCTTGGGAGCGATGTATATCGCGATCACCCCGATTACGGTCAGGAAGAAACCTATGATGAACCACCACTGCATGCTCCTGCCCTTGCGGGTCGCGACCGCGCCGGCCCAGGTGCCGCAGATGATGGCCAGGACCAACGCGCCGAACATGATATAGGTCCAGCCGCTGGACCACGCTATTAATGGTGCTGCGATGAGCGAAGCGAACATTGGATCCGACCTCCGTGACGTGCTCAGTTTTCAGCGCAATGATACCAGAGATACTTTGCGTGTGACAGAAAGGCTGCCAAAGCGGCGCATTGGCGTCCACCGCGCGAGACATGAGTGCGACGACAAGAGCACGCGCTTTGCCTTACTTGCGGCGCCTCAGCCTTCGCTTCTTGCCGTCCTTGCCGTGCTGGCTCTCGTAGTAGTACTGCTCGGGGGCGGGCTCGCCGGGGTCGTGCCCGGTCCTCACCCCGTACTGGCCGACCTCCACGGGCTTCGCCGCAGCATCCTCCGCGAGGGGCGAGGCGTCCTCGGAGAACCGCTCCCCTGACCTGGTCCCGTACCGTCCGATGTCCACCGGACTGGCATCAGGCAGCTGGGTGAAGTCCTCGGGTGAGGGAACGGGCGCGTCGTCTCTGAAGCTCGAAGGATAGCTGTTCCCGTACCCCTCGTCGAACGCGGGCGGAGCGCCGTACTCCGGGTCGTCGAACCCATGAGTCGAGTGGCACAGGTTGCAGTAATCCGCGTGGTCGGGGTTTTCCGCTCCACACGCCGGGCAGATCATCACCATAAGAACTCGGCCTCCCTCATGCAGCCGCGAGACGGTGGGACTCCAGCGCCTGTCCCGGGGACAGGCCGCACGAACTGCCGGGTGCTCGCCCGCGACGCACGGCCTTCCCTACGAGACAATTATTCTCAGGCGCTCACCGGTTCACCTTTGCCTAGTCGGTGAGATTGCCCGCTATGTACTCCTCGTACCCGCCCAGGTCGAGCAGCCCGTGCCCGCTCAGGTTGAACAGGATGTTCTTGGACTCGCCGGACTCCTTGCATTGGAGCGCCTCGTCTATCGCCGCTTTGAGCGCGTGAGACGACTCGGGCGCGATGATGGTGCCCTCGGTGCGGGCGAACAGCATTGCTGAGTCGAAGACTGTCGTCTGCGGGTAGGCCCTCGCCTCGACGTAACCTTCGTGGACCAGCTTGGATACGATCGGGCTGGCACCGTGGTAGCGCAGGCCACCGGCGTGTATCGGAGAAGGCACGAACCTGTGGCCCAGGGTGTACATCATGACCACCGGCGCGAGCTCGGCCTCGTCGCCGAAGTCGTACTCGTATTTCCCCTTGGTCAGCGTGGGACAGGACGTGGGCTCGACAGCGATCATGCGGATGTCCTTGCCCTCGAACTTGTCCTTCATGAACGGGAAGGACACGCCGGCGAAGTTGCTGCCGCCCCCCACGCATCCGATGACCATGTCAGGGTACTCGCCGATCTTCTCCATCTGCGCTTTGGCCTCCAGCCCGATGACGGTCTGGTGCATGCAGACGTGATTGAGAACGCTCCCCAGCGAGTAGCGGGCGTCCGGGTCCGTGGCCGCGACCTCCACCGCCTCGCTGATGGCGATGCCCAGGCTTCCCGGCGAGTCCGGGTCCTGCGCCAGGATCTCGCGACCGGAGTTGGTGAGCTCCGACGGGCTGGCCACGACATCGGCTCCCCACACGTGCATCATGGCTCGGCGGTAAGGTTTCTGGTCGTAAGAGATCCGCACCATAAAGACCTTCAGCTCGATCCCGAAAAACTTGCACCCCAGCGCCAGCGCGCTTCCCCACTGGCCGGCGCCTGTCTCGGTGGCGATCCGTTTGACGCCCTCGGCCTTGTTGTAATAGGCCTGCGCGATGGCGGTGTTGGGCTTGTGGCTGCCGGCCATCGACACGCTCTCGTCCTTGTAGAAGATCTTGGCCGGGGTGTCCAGCTCGCGCTCGAGCCTGTATGCCCTGCGCAGCGGGGTCGGCCGGTAGAGCTTGTAGACCTCCCGCACCTCATCGGGTATCTCGATGTAGCGTTCCTGGCTCATCTCCTGCTTGATCAGCTCCATCGGGAACAGCGGCGCCAGGTCCTCGGGCCCCAGCGGCTCTCTGGTCCCGGGGTGGAGCGGCGGCGACAGAGGAGTGGGCAGGTCCGACTGGATGTTGTACCAGGAGGTCGGGATCTCCTCCTCCGAGAGCATCACCTTGTACGGGCCTTCCTTGGGTGGCATTGTCGTTCTCCTTTCATCCGTTGACAACAAAAAACCCGGTCCGCGACCGGGGTCTTCCCAAAAAATGAGCCGCGGGATCTTTAAGTCCCACGGCCTGTTCAGTTGTCAGGGCAGCGCGGAACTCCTCTTAGGAGCTCCACCACCAGTTGTTGGTACGCACTGCCTTGTCTTTCATAGTGCGAGAGATGATAGAGGAAACGTGATGCCGATGCAAGCCTGCTCGCCGGACGGGTCGCTGGCGGGGAAGTTGTCAGTGGATCAGGCCCTTGTCGGCCAGCAGCCCGATTATCTCGTCGACCACGTCCTCCGCGGTCTTGTCGGTGGTGTCGATGGGCACGGCGTCCGCCGCCGGCCTGAGCGGGCTCACCGCCCGAGAGGAGTCGATCCGGTCGCGCAGGGCGATCTCCTCGCGCACCTGGTCGCGGTCGACATCAACGCCCCTGGCCTCCAGCTCCAGCGCGCGCCTGCGCGTCCTCTCAGGGCTCGTCGCCTCCAGGAAGACCTTCAGCGGAGCGTCCGGCAGGACGGTGGTGCCGATGTCTCTTCCCTCGACCACGGCGTCGCGGCCCTCCACCAGGCACCTCTGAAGCCTGACTATCTCGGCCCGGACCCCGGGCTCCTCGGAGACCGGTGAGACCGACCGGCCCACCTCGAGTGACCGGATCTCGGCGGTCACGTCGCGCTCACCAAGGTAGACCCTCAGCGTATCCCCTTCGGCGAGCTCGAGCCTGAAAGACGATGACACCCGGCGGGCTATCTCGATCAGCGCCTCTCGGTCGTCGGCGGAGATGCCCTCTTCCATGGAGATGAGGGCGACCGTTCGGTACATCGAGCCGCTGTCCACCAGCAGCAACCCGATCCTGCGCGCGATCCCCAGCGCCACGGTGCTCTTGCCGGACGCCGCCGGGCCGTCTATGGCGATCTGCAACCGCCCGGCGGCACCCTCATCGCGCATCACGGGCTCGCCTTCCGCAACCGGCTGAGCGCTTCTCCGAACCCGGGATAGGAGATCTGCGTCCACTCCCATCCTTCCACGATAGTCTCGCCGCAAGCGGCGAGCCCCGCCACGCCGAGCATCATCGCGATCCTGTGGTCTCCTCGCGAACCGACCCGCGCGCCCTGCAGCTCCACCGGGCCTTCGATCACCATCCCGCTGGTGGTCTCCTCGATCTTCGCCCCCATCGCGCTGAGGCCGGCAACCGTCCCGGAGATCCTGTCCGACTCCTTGTTTCTGAGCTCCCGCGCGCCCCTGATGGTGGTCGTTCCACGAGCGGACGTGGCCAGCAGCGCCAGCAGGGTCACCTCGTCGATGGAGAGCGCCACCTCGTCAGCCGAGACATCTATCGCCTCCAGCGGGCCGCTCTCCGCACGGATATCTCCCGACGGCTCATGTGCCGCGTCGCCCTCGTTCTCAGTCACCTCCAGCCGGGCACCCATGCGCTCGAGCAGCCTCAGGAACTCAGTCCTGGTCGGGTTGAGGCCCACCCCGGTCACCGTCACCGCCGAACCCGGCACCATCAGGGCCGCCGTGATAAAGAATGCTGCCGAAGAGAAGTCGCCGGGCACCCGCAGGTCGAACGCGCAGGGAACGCCGGGCGTCACCGAGACCACCGGCCCGGCGCTGGAGACCTGGATTCCCGCCAGCCTCAGCATCCTCTCGGTGTGGTCGCGCGTGGGTACCAGCTCCCGCACCGTGGTCACCCCTCGCGCTCCCAGCCCGGCCAGCAGGACGGCGGACTTGACCTGGGCGCTCGCCACCGGGGGCGCGTACGTTATCGCGTCGAGCCTGCCGCCTCTCACGGTCAATGGCGGATGACCGGCTTCATCGCTTGCCTGGCACTTCACTCCCATCATCGTGAGCGGCTCGATCACCCTTCGCATCGGGCGCTTGTTGAGGCTGTCGTCACCGGTGAGGACGGCCGCGTTGGGAGACGTCGCCAGAGCGCCCGCGACGAGCCGCATGGTCGTCCCCGAGTTCCCGCAGTGGAGTGGGCCGACCGGTGCCTCGAAGCCGCCCACGCCTCTACCGATGATGCTGATGGCCCCATCGCCAACCTCGATGCGGACGCCGACCGCTCGAAGGACATCCAGCGTGTTGGAGCAATCCGCCGCCTGGCTGTACCCCCTGACCGTGGTGGTCCCATCCGCGAGCGCGCCTATGATCGCCGCCCTGTGCGATATCGACTTGTCACCAGGGACTGCCAGGCTCCCTGCCAGCCCGATCGACGGCGCGAATCTCGCTTCCATGGCTCAGACCTTTCCCGTCGAGGCACGGTAGCCGAGTGTCCGCAGGTGAGCACCGGCCTCCGCCGCGCTCCGCTCGCCCAGAATCTTGAGCGCGAGGATGCCGGTCTCCCCCTCGAGCGGGTGCGTGATGCTTATGTCCTCTATGTTTATCCCGATGGAGCCCATGGCGGTGGTGATGCGGCTTATCACACCCGGCTCGTCCGGGACCGGCAGCGACACGCTGTAGAGCTCCGCAGACGGGATCCCCGATTTGGCCAGGAGCTCCTCGCGGGCGGCGGCCGCGTCCACGAACATCTTCCGCAGCGCCTCGTCGTCCTCGTCTGCCAGGACGGCCAGCAGCCAGCTGACGCTCTCGCCGTATTCCCTGAGTCTCTCGATGATGAAGGCCCTGTTCTCGCGCACGATGTCGAGCCACATGTCGGGACTGCTGGCGGTGATGCGCGTCATGTCCCTGAAGCCACCCGCGGCTATCCGGTAGGTGCTCTTCGTCCTCCCCTGCTCCCGGGAGGCGAGCTGCATCAGCAGCAACGACAGCAAGTGGGGGACGTGGCTCACCGTGGCCATGGCGCGATCGTGTGATTCGGGGTCCATCGAGATGACCCGCGCCCCTATTGAGGTCAGAAGCGCTTGTATCCGCGCAAGATCGTCGGGGTCCGTTTCTTCAGTGGGGGTCAGGATGTAGTACCTCATGTCGAACATGTCGCCAGCCGCGAAGCGGACGCCTGACTGCTCCGAGCCGGTCATGGGGTGCCCCCCGACGTAGCCGACGCCCGCCGGCAGCATACCGGTTATCTCATCGATGACGTTTTTCTTGGTCGAGGCGAGGTCGGAGACGACAGTGCCGGGCGCCAGCGCTCCGGAGCAGGCCGCGACAGCCCCGACGATGGCGCTGATCGGGGTCGCGATGAATACGACCTCCGCTCCCCGGCATGCCTCCTGCGCGTCGTCGAACATCTGGTCAGCGACGCCCATCCTGCCGGCATCTTCCCTGGCGGCCGGGTCGGAGTCGTAAGCGGCGATGACGGATGCCGCGCGCGCCTGGCGCAGCGCCAGCGCAAGCGAGCCGCCCATGAGTCCCGTGCCGATTATGGTTATCTTTTCAAGCATGACGGTTTCACCTGGACCAGTTCAAAGAAACGAAAAGTTGCGCGACCGCCGCGGCGTGCGGCCTCGATCACATCTTCCTGCCGAGCGCCGGGGCAAGGGACCTGAGCTCGTCCATGAGCAGCGCGTACTCCTCGAGCCGCAACGACTGCGGCCCGTCGCACAACGCGGCTCTGGGGTCGGGGTGTATCTCGATCATTATACCGTCCGCACCGACGGCCAGCGCGCCCTTGGAGAGCGGCGCGATCAGCTCGTGCTTGCCGGTCGCATGGCTGGGGTCGACTATGATCGGCAGGTGCGAAAGCTCCTTGACCAGCGGTATGCAGGACAGGTCGAGCGTGTTGCGGGTCGCAGTCTCGAACGTCCTTATCCCGCGCTCGCACAGTATAACCCCCGCGTTGCCGCCCCGGACGACGTACTCCGCGGCCATGAGCATCTCCTCGATGGTGTTGGAGAGCCCGCGCTTTAGCATGACCGGCTTCTCCTGCATGCCCACCTCGGCCAGCAGAAGGAAGTTCTGCATGTTTCGCGCGCCGATCTGCAGCATGTCCGCGTACGAGGCGACCAGCTCCACGTGCCTCACGTCTACGACCTCAGTCACCACCGGCAGGCCCGTCTCCTCGCGGGCCAGTGCAAGGAGCTTGAGGCCTTCCTCGCCCATGCCCTGAAAAGAATAGGGAGAGGTCCTGGGCTTGAAGGCGCCGCCGCGCAGCATCCCCGCGCCGGCCGCGCGCGCGGCCTTCGCCGTGGCGACCATCTGCTCCTCGGACTCGACCGCGCAGGGTCCGGCGATGACGACGAAGCTCTCGCCGCCAAATTCTGTCGGCCCCACCTTCACCACCGAGTACTCCTGCTGGAACTCGCGGCTGACGAGCTTGTACGGCTTCATGATCGGGACCACGCTGTCCACGCCGTTCAGGGCCTCGAAGGGGATCAGAGATATCCTCTCCCTGTCGCCGATCGCCCCGATTATCGTTTTGAACTCACCGCGAGAGAGGTGCGCCTCCGCGCCCACCTCGTGCAGCTTGTCGATGACGGCCTGCACCTGCTCGTCGCTCGATCCGTCCCGCATCACTATCATCATAGCCTGTCACCCTGTTCCGTTCCGCTCGAAGAAGATGTGGCGCGCCTCATTCCGGCAGGTCCATCCTCAGCTGGCGCGCGTCCTTCAGATAGACGTGCCTGAGACCCTCGCGCGCTTTGTCCGTGTTGATGAGCATCATCACCCTCACCGTGCGCGGCAGGGAGCCCTCGACCTCGAGCTCGCGCGCGCAGATCACCGGGATGTGCGAGAGTCCGATCTTGCGCGCCGCGGCAGCGGGGAACTCCGCTGTGAGGTCCCCGGTGGCGGTGAAGATAATGAACACCACGTCCTCGGTGCCGACGTCGTTGCGGTCGAGCATCTCCTCCAGGAGTTCGGTCGTCGAAGAGATTATCTCATCTTTGGTATCTTCATCCGCGGTAACCGCACCGCGCAACGCCCTGACCCTCATCGAACCTCCTTCATCGGTTCATTCTCCAAGTCCTGTCTGTTTGTAGAGCTCCCGCACCTCTGTCGCCTCGAGCTGGCGGTGGGTTCCGGGCCTCAGCGAGCCGAGCCCCAGGTTGCCTATCCTCACGCGGTTCAGGGTAACAACCCTGAACCCCAGGTGCTCGAACGACCGCCTTATCTGCCTCTTCCTGCCCGCATGGATCACCATGTCCACCAGAGCCCTGCCTCCGGAGCGCCCCGTCTCGGAGACACGTGCCGGCCCGGTGTCGCCGTCCTCGAGGACCACGCCCTTTCTCAGCCGCGCCAGATCCTCCCTGCGAGGAGGGGGTTCGACCTCCACGACGTACTCCCTCGGCACGCCGAAGCGCGGGTGCATGAGCCGGTTGGCGAGAAAGCCGTCATTGGTTAAGAGTATAAGTCCGGTCGAATCCATGTCCAGCCTGCCGACCGGGAAGAGGCGCCTGCCCGCGACCGCCTCCTCGCCCAGGGCGTCGAGCACAGTCGGGCGCCCCTGAGGGTCGGTGACCGTGCTCACCACGCCGGCGGGTTTGTTCAGCGCGAAGTAGACGAGCTCAGGCTCCACGCAGAGCTCGATCCCATCGACCTCGATGACGTCCCTGCCGGGGACGGCCTTGTCACCCAGTGACGCCGTCGTCCCGTTCAGGCTCACCCGGCCCGCCATTATCAGGGCCTCCGCCGCCCTCCTCGACGCTATCCCCGCCCTCGACAGTATCTTCTGGACCCTCTGGGGGGCTCCATCCTCCGGCTGTTCCAATGTCCTCCTCGAGCTCCCACGAAAGGCTTCTCTTTATCTTTTCTATTGTTGCGTCATCGGGGGCGAACTCCTCCAGGCCAGGAAGGTCATCGAGGCTCTTGAGCCCGAACCTCTCCAGGAACTTGTCGGAGGTGCTGAACAGCGCGGCGTAGCCCGGCGGCCCGCCCCTGCCGGTCTGCTTGACCAGCCTGCGGTCCTCCAGCGTCCTCATGACGCCCTCCGACTGCACGCCGCGTATCTCAGCGACTACGCCCCTCGACACCGGCTGAAGGTAGGCCACGATGGCCATGGTCTCGAGCGCTGCCCTGGTGAGCCTGGGGTTCACCTGCGAGCGGATCAGCCTGGAGATATAGGGCGCGGCCCCCGGCGTGGAGTAGAAACCGAAACCCCCGGCCACCTCACGTATCACGATCCCGCCGTCCCGCATCTCGTAGGACTCGACCAGGCGGTTAATGATCTCGCGCACGGCCCCGGGGTCGAACCCGGTTATCTCGCTCACCGCGCCGGCGGATAGAGGCTCGCCGGAAACGAAGAGGAGCGACTCGACCACGCTCATCTTGTCCGCGTCCGAGGAGGCCGGCATCGCCGCGGCGTCGTACTCCCCGGCCCGCGCGTCGGCCTCGTCCGTCCCGTTGTCATCAAGCGACATTGCCTTGTGCCTCCAGCTTCTGTATCTCGATGTCACCGAACAGCTTGCGCTGCCGCAGCGTGACCTCCCTGCGCTTGAACAGCTCCAGTATCGCCAGGAACGTGGCTATGACCTCGAGCTTGGAGGAGCAGTCCGCGATCAGCACGCTGAATTTTGTCTTGCCCTCGGCGCCCACTCGCTTTCGCACTTCCACTATCCGCTCCGCCACGGAGATCCTGATGGGCGCGATATGGTCGGTGGCCACGTGCTCGGTCGCCCGCTCGACCAGCAGCTCCATCAGCGCGCCGGCCAGGTCGCGCGCCTCGACGCCCTCGAAGGGGTCGGGGTAGAGCGACGAGTAGTCCTCCTCCATCTCGCGCGCCCGGGGCACGAACCAGCCGTGCTCGGCGTAGGCGTCGGCCAGCCAGTCCGCGGCGTTTGAGTACTGCTTGTACTCGATAAGCCTCTCAATCAGGAACTCGCGCGCGCTCTCGGTCTCGTCTTCGGCCTCGCCTTCATCCTCGTCGCGCGGCAGCAGAGACCTCGCCTTGATCAACAGGAGCGTGGCCGCTATCAACACGAACTCTGTCGCGGTGTCGAGGTCGATGGTCTCGGCGGCGTCGATGTGCTCCAGGAAAGCGGCCGTTATCTGGGCCACCGGCACCTCGTGGATGTCCAGCTCCTGTTTCATTATGAGCTGGAGCAACAGGTCGAACGGCCCCTCGAAGACCTCTATCTTTACCTCGAAGCTCAACGGCCTCTCCTAGAGGGTCCCGATGTTCATCGCGCGTCTTGCCCGCTGTAGCGATGCGTCCACGACCGGGTTCACCCGCTCGGCGCCGGCGGCGAGTATCTCACCCACCACCTGCGGCTTCTTCGCGAGCTCGGCGCGCTTTTCCCGGAACGGCGCAAGGTCGGCGGCGATCTTCTCCGAGAGCCTGTCCTTGCAGTCGGTGCACCCGATGCTCGCCTGCGAGCACTCGTCGGCCACGCGGTCGAGCTCGTCGGGGAAATAGACCCGGTAGAGCGTGTAGACCGAGCAGACCTCGGGGTGCCCCTTGTCATCCCTGCGCATGCGCGCGGGGTCGGTTATCATCTTGCGGACCTTCTTGTGGATCTGCCCGGGCTCCTCGTCGATGCCGATGTAGTTCGCATAAGACTTGGACATCTTGCGCCCGTCGGTCCCGGCAATCTTGGGCGCGGTCGACAGTATCGGCTGCGGCTCAGGGAAAGTGTCGCCGTAAAGCGAGTTGAAGTCCCTGGCGATCTCGCGGGTCAGCTCCAGGTGCGGCAACTGGTCCTCCCCCACCGGCACCAGCTCGGCGTCCACGGCCAGGATATCGGTGGCCATCAGCACCGGATAGCCCAAAAAGCCGTAGGTGTTCACCACCCGCGAGTCCAGCTCGCGCAACTGCTCCTTGTAAGTGGGGTTTCTCTCCAGCTCGCCCAGCGTGATCACCATGCCCAGGTAGAGCACCAGCTCGGGGATGCCCGAGATGTCCGACTGCCTGTAGATGGTGCACCTGCCCGGGTCGATGCCGGCGGCGAGCCAGTCCAGCACCATCTCGGTGGTCCACTCGCCCAGCCTGGAAGTGTCGCGGTAGCCGGTGGTCAGTGCGTGCCAGTCCGCAACGAAGAAGAAGCACTCGTGCGTGTCCTGCAGCCTTATCATGTTGTTGAGGTTGCCATGATAATGCCCCAGGTGGAGCCTTCCACTGGGCCTGTACCCGCTTACCACCCTGTCCTTCAAATCATTACCTCCGGCCTGCGTTTTTCAATCGGCATCATAACAACATCGATGGTATCCCCATTATCCTCCCGGGAAGGGAGAGGAACGGGTGGAGAAGGTTGAACAGCGACGGCCCCGCCAGCCACAGGAACAGGAAGATTATTATGAAACCGAAGGGAGCTATCCTCTCGTAGTAGGCCCTCGACTCGCTGGAGAGGAAGTACTCCAGGACGTGCGAGCCGTCCAGTGGCGGGATCGGTATCAGGTTGAAGATGCCCAGCCAGATGTTTATGAATGCGGCGAAGTAGAAGAACGAGAACAACTCCGAGACCTGGATGCTCGATGTCGTGACGGACGTCGTCGCCGCCCCGGCGAGGTGAACCACCAGACCGATGAGCGCGATGGCGAAGGCGACCGCGAAGTTGGTCATCGGGCCGGCAAGAGACACCAGCAGGATGTCGGTCTTCTTCTTCATGAAATACGGGTTGATCGGGACCGGCTTCGCATACCCGAACGCGAAGCTCCCCCGGGAGATCAGCAGGAGCCCCAGGGGAAGCAGAACCGTGCCGAACGGATCGATGTGCGGTATCGGGTTCAGCGTCAGGCGACCCGCGTTGCGCGCGGTGTGGTCGCCGCGCCAGTCGGCGACGCGCCCGTGCATGTACTCGTGCAATATGACGCCGATGAAAAGTCCGACGGCGATGTAGACAGCGTCCCGCCAACTGGTCAAAAGGTACTCCCGGAGGAATTTGTGATCTTAAGCGTCCATTCTATTGTTGCGCTCTTTCGCACACAAGCGGGCGTTCGCGGGCGCCATGCGCATTAACAACACGTTTCAGGCCCTCGGGTGTGACCTCGCGTACACCGACCTGAGGTGTTCACGGGTCACCTCGGTGTAGATCTGGGTGGTGGCCACGCTCGCGTGACCAAGCAACTCCTGGACGACCAGCAGGCTGGCCCCTCCCTCCAGCAGGTGGGTGGCGAAGGTGTGCCTCAAGCCGTGGGGCGTCACCAGCTCACCGATGCCGGCGACGTCTGCGTTCTTCTTGACGATCTTCCAGCAGCCCTGCCTGGTGAGCCTGCCTCCCCGAGCGTTCAGCACCAGCGCGGCGGTACGGCCACCGTGGGCCAGCTCGACCCTTGAGTTGAGCAGGTAGTCCGTCGCCGCCGCGGCGGCCGCCTCCCCGTAGGGCACCACCCTCCACTTGTCCCCTTTGCCATGGACTGTCACCAGTTTCTCCAGCGCATCCAGGTCCCCCAGGTCCAGCCCCACCAGCTCGGATATTCTCATCCCGGTGGCGTAGAGCATCTCCAGGATGAAGCGGTCGCGCACGGCGAGCGGGGCTCCACCCCGCGGGGCGGCCAGGAGCTCATCGACCTGCTTGCGCGTGAGGGCGCGGGGAAGACGCCTGGGGGTCCTGGGAGACGCGAGCCCCGTGGTCGGGTCCGACTCCGAGTACCCTTCCACCACCATGAAGCGGTGGAAGACCCTCACGGCGCTTGCGGCCTGCGCCTGCGAGCGGGGTCCCAGCCCGCGACCCTCATCGGAGGCCAGGTATGCCACGAACTCGCGGACGTCGGCCGGCGTTACCCGCGCAGGCTCGCGGATGCCGTGGGCCGCAAGGAATACAGTGTAATTGCGCAGGACGCGCCGGTAGGCCGCCAGCGTGTTGTCGGACGAGCCCTTCTCTATGGCCATGTAGTTAAGGAACTCGGAGGCGCAGGAGGCCAGCGCGCCGGGCCCCTTATCCGCCGCGGTCCCCGGCACCGCGCCCGTCACGCCCCCGACCCGGAGAACGGACCTGTCTCGCCTCGCCTGAATGCGCGCGCCAGGGTGAGCCCTATGATGCTCTTGGCATCCCTGATGCGCCCGTCGGCTATCATCGCCAGGCCGTCCTCGAGCTGCAGCGTGACGACATCAAGGAACTCGTCGGGATCCGGCGCGCCCGGTGCCTCGGACAGGCCGGTGCAGACGTAGATGAAAAACCTCTCGTTGGAGTAGCCCGGCGAGTTGTAGAACTCGGAGAGCAGGACCGTCTCCGCCGCCTTCATCCCGACCTCCTCGGCCAGCTCCCTGCGCGCGCACTCGATCGGCTCCTCGCCCTGGTCCAGCTTGCCAGCAGGGATCTCCAGTAAAACGTCGCGCACCGCGTGCCTGTACTGCCTGACCATCAGGACGCGCCCATCCTCCCTCAGGGGCACCATCCCCACGGCGCCGGGGTGCTTGACGCTCTCCCAGCGGACCGTGCGGCCGTCGGGCAGGCGCACGTCATCCAGGAAGACTTTGACGACGTGCCCGTCGAACACCTGCTGCGAGGCGATCACCTCGTGGTCGGAGACCTCATACTCCATCCCGGCCACCGCCGATCCCCGCCGCCAGAATGCCGGCTGCTCCGGCCGCCATGAAGAACTCGGGCTCCTGTAAAGGCGACCTGCCCATCACGCTGGTCTTGAAACCGCATCCGTCGATAAGCCCGATGACGCCCGAGGCGTCCACGACCTCGAGGTCGTGGCGCTCGAGCAGACCCGACTCGGCGATCTGAGCGCGTACCAGCGCGGCCCTTTCCGCTTCCATCAGGGGCACGGCGATGACCGAGCGCGCGAAGGCTCCGTATTTCAGGGCGGCGATCGTGTGGTGGCTCAGACCGGAGTAGCGGTCGCGGGCGTCGCCGAAGATGATCCTGGGGATCGCGACCGGCAGGCCCCCCAGGGAGGCTGCCGCGTTGATGGCAAGACCCTGCTCCATCCCGGTGAAGCCAACGGTCGAACCGGTACCCACGATGCCGGGCCCCATCAGGACTATCACCGCGTCGGCGGAGTCCAGCTTGCCGGCGGCCGCGAGCGCTCCGTGGAGCGTGACGGCCTCCCGGTCGCCGCCGAAGGCGTGCCCGCAGGTTATCACCGACGCAAGACTCCCCCTCTGGCGCAGGAACCTGATGGTGTCGCTGAAGGCCGCCGGCAACGCGCCGCCGTCGGTCATCACGTAGACCAGCCGCCCGTCGGGGCGCGCGTCACAATATGCTAGCGTGGCCGCCAGCAGCTGGCTGTGCAGCGACCCGGTCACCACCGGTATTCCCTCAAGCACCTTCGAGAACCCGTCGGCCTCGATGCCCAGGCTCTCCTCCGCCGCATCCACATTGAACTGCAGGGGCGTGTAGCGGAGCTTCATTATGTGGCCGGAGCCGTGGGTGTCCACCGACCTGTTCGCGAGGTTCCACAGGACGAAGTGGTAGCCGCCCGAGCCCAGGCCCAGGTCGACCGCCGTGGTGTTGGCGACCACCAGGTCGCCGGGGCTCACCTCTCCGACCAGTTGTTCAAGCACAAGCCCGCGGCCGGTGCCGCCATCCTCGAACTCGAGCGCGGCCTCGCATATGCCTTTCCCACGGTCCTTTACCTCGGTCACGGTGGCGCGGTGGAAAGTGCTCATGCTCTCGGCGCTCCCTCTTCCCAGGCCTGATACGCGAGCTCGGTTACGGTCCGCGCCACGCCCACCAGTTCTTCCTTCATGATGTACTCATCCTTGGTGTGCGCGTTCACCAGTCCGATGTTCATGACCGCCACCTGCAGGCCTTGAGCGTTCAGGACGTTGGCGTCGCTCCCTCCTCCGCTGGACGTGAGACCGGGCTCGAAGCCGCATTCCTTGAGCGCGCGGGCCAGCAGGTAAACCGGCCGCCCGGAGGCGTCGAGCTTAAAGTGGTCGAAGGACCGCGTGACTTCTACCTCGACCTCGCAGCCGAACTCCTCCGCGGCGCGCTCGAAGCTGTCCACCAGCCGGCGTCGCTCCTCCGCCAGGCGCTCGTCAGACAAGCTGCGCAGCTCGACGGCGACCTCGGCAGATTCGGGAACGACGTTTACCGCCACTCCGCCCGAGATGAGGCCCACGTTCGAGGTGGTGATCTCGTCAAGCCGCCCGATATGGACACCCGAGATCGCTCGCGCGGCACAAGCGATGGCGTTAGCACCCTTCTCCGGCTCGACGCCCGCGTGGGCGGCCCGCCCCTTGACCGCGAAGTTCAGCTCCTCCCGGCTGGGTGCTTCGATCACGATGCCGCCGACCGGCCCGCTGCCGTCGAGCACCACGCCCCAGGAGCCGTCGAGGAGCGACATGTCCAGGCACTTGACCCCCACCAGGCCGGGTTCTTCCTGCACCGTGAATATGAGCTCCAGCGCTCTGAACTGCCCCCCGACCTCCATCAGGTGCTCCACCGACGCCAGGATCGAGGCGATGCCCGCCTTGCAGTCGGCCCCCAGGATCGTATCGCTCATGCTGACGAAGCGGTCGCCCAGGTCGAAGGGGATGACGTGATCTGAGGGCTTGACCGTGTCCATGTGAGCGCACAGTATCACCGGCTCCAGGGGAGAGAACGCCCCCGCCGGTACGCGCACCACCAGGTTGCCGCAAGGGCTCCCTGTGGCGGCCGCGGCCGCGTCCTCGTGCACGGCAAATCCCATGTGGGTGCAAAACTCGCGGATGTAGGTGCAGACCTCGCCTTCGCTGCCGGGCTCGCTACCGAGCCTGACGAGGTCAAAGAATATCTCAAACAGGCGGCCTTCCTCGGGACCGTCCGTCGCCCGGCTCATTTCACTGCCTGCGCCTCGTCGCCTTTTACAACCGTGAGGTGCGAGTCCGCAAGCCTCTGTCGCTTCACCGCGGCGCCCACGAACTCGCGGAAGAGCGGGTGCGGGGTGAGCGGGCGCGACTTGAACTCGGGGTGGAACTGGGTGGCCACGAAGAACGGGTGCTCGGGGATCTCAATTATCTCGACCAGGCGATCGTCGGGGGACACCCCCGAGAAGACCAGCCCCGCCTCCTCCATCTTGTGCCGCAGGGCGTTGTTGACCTCGTAGCGGTGTCGGTGCCTCTCGTAGATGACCTCCTCGCCGTAGGCCT
>Ga0066793_10000284_pt1 | contig 19017 bp, 15 predicted proteins | sample PersoiDNA2013189_FD_83876 | JGI IMG/M metagenome (GOLD analysis project Ga0066793, IMG submission 83876) | Permafrost soil microbial communities from the Arctic, to analyse light accelerated degradation of dissolved organic matter (DOM) -... | ecosystem: Environmental > Terrestrial > Soil >... | reverse complement strand
TACTACCGCCGTGGCGAGCAGATCATTCCGGTACTGGCCGACATCAATCTGGACATCGAGCTTGGCGATTTTGTCGCGCTGATGGGCCCTTCCGGTTCGGGCAAGACCACGCTGCTGAATCTCATTGCCGGGATCGACAAGCCATCGAGCGGAACCATCAAGGTCGGCGGCGTCGACATCGCGCGCTTGTCCGAGCGCGATCTCGCGGCATGGCGCGCGTCGCATGTCGGGTTCATCTTCCAGTTCTACAATCTCATGCCAGTGCTCACGGCGTTCGAAAACATCGAGCTGCCGCTGCTGCTTTCGAATCTTTCCCGTCGTGAGCGGCGCGAGCGCGCCGGCATTGCCTTGTCGCTCGTCGGTCTGGCCGATCGCGCGGACCACCGTCCGAACGAGCTATCCGGCGGTCAGCAGCAACGCGTTGCGATCGCGCGGGCGCTGATTACCGACCCGACGCTGATCGTTGCCGACGAGCCGACGGGCGACCTCGACCGGACCACCGGCGAGGAAATACTGTCGTTGATCGATCAGCTCAATCGCGAGCTGGGCAAGACCATCCTGATCGTGACCCACGATCCCAAATCGGCGGAAAAGGCGCGGCGCCTGATCCACCTCGAGAAGGGCGTTTTAGCGGATTAGCGCTGTGAGCAGCGAGCCAGGTGGCGCTGTGAGCAGCGAGCCAGGTCCCGCTCGCGAAGCGAGTGGGGTGCGAGCGCCCGCGAATCAGCGCCCGCCGGCGACACGAGACATTCCATCTCAAGAATAGCGTGCAAGGAGCCGGCGCCGCTCGCGTAGCGAGTGGGGTGCGAGCGACCGCGAATCAGCGCCAGCCAGCGACACGCGACATTACACGTCCGTAAGACGATGATGGAGCTAGCGTTTCGCCGAAAGGTGCAGCTTAGGGTCGAACATCAGATCGTCGTCGAGCGCCTTGTCGATCGCGGCTTGCTTCGGCTCGGGCGGGCTGATCTGCAGATCGCGTTCGGCGGCTGCGATGGCCTTCAGAATCGAATCGGTACCGATATCGGCGGCGCTTTCGGTGGCGGCTGTCGCCCATGCCTTCCTGATCACGTGTTCATCGATCCCATCCACGTCAATGTCAGGCTCCTGCAGAAGCGTGTCCAGGCTCGCATCGTAGGTCTCCTCTTCGGTGACGATGGGGAGCGAAATCGCGCGCAGCATGATCGGCGCCGGCTCGGTCATGGCGGCGAAGTGAGCGAAGGTGTTTGCGGCGCCGGTATTCTGCATCGTCGATCGCCCGTTGCTCAACGTCGTTGCGCCCCACTCGGGGACGGCGAGACGGCGGCGCTTGGCGAACGCGGTCAGCGCGATGGCGCCGATGCTGAGCAGCACCGCGCCATACGGCCAGGTCTGCGTCCATAGCGTCGCTTCCGGGACTTCAGCTCGCGTGTGGAGCAGCGCGGTTGGAGGCGAGGCGGCAACCCTATTCGTATTCGAGCCCTCCATTGACACACGAGAGAGCGACGCGGCCGCTGCCTCGGGAATGAATCCCCTGCTCGGCTGCGTCGCGGTCAGGGCCACCGGCTCGCTTGGCGGCGCCGTCAGCGCAACCATCTCCGCGGCGGGAGCTGTCTTTTGCGTTCGAGCGACCGCGACGGGCGCGGGCGGGTCGATGGGTGTGAAAGTGGTCGGCGCAGGAGCGGGAGATGAAGACGGGGCGGTCGAAGCCACGACCCGTTGCGCGCGACGCACGGTGACTGGGCGCGCGCCAGCGTAATTCCTGAACTCGTCGAGATCGGCCGAAGCAACCACGGCGCTCGACTCGGTTCCCTGCGGATCGAGCAGCAATACGTAATCGCGGCGCATGGTATCGCCGCCGCATCCGGCCTGCACCGAGAGTCGCAGCGCAGGCTCGTTCATGGCGCGCGGCGTGGTCACGATCAATTGCGTGCTAGCCGCGTTCCGTTCAACACTGACCTTGCCCGTCAGTAGTTGTGGTGTACCACCCACCGGGTCACGGACCAGCTTCAAACAGGAGGTGTTGAGGGTTTCGCCAGCGCTCAGCGCGATAGGGATCACCACCCGCAACGGCTGCCCCAGCGACGATTGCAGCGCGATGTTGCCCAGCGCCACAGCCGAGACGGACCCGGGGTGGAGAAGAACGCCTGCCAGCGCAACAAAGGCGAGCATGGAAATTCGGTGGATCAGAGCGAAGTGTCGCAAGGCGATCCCTCGGTCGGTGGGTCAGCAAATGCCGTCCTCGGGCACCCGTGTCTATCTTGAACAGGCTTCCAAGCGGCTCCAGTCCCTATTGAGCAAGTTCCATGCCGCCGCGAAAAGCCTTCGTGCGCGGGTCACCGGTTGCGGTAAGCTTCGCGCTTCCATCCGCCGCATCGTCCGCTGCGTCTTCGTGTATCTGCTCCGCCTCATCCTCAAGAATTCGCTGCGGCACAAGCTGCGCACGATCCTGACCGTCGTCGGCATCGTCGTCGCCATCACCGCGTTCGGCCTGTTGCGCACCATCGTCGACGCCTGGTACGCGGGCGCCAACGCAAGCTCGAGCGCCCGGCTGGTGACGCGTAATTCGATCTCCCTCGTCTTTTCGCTGCCGCTCAATTACGCGCAGCGCATACGGCAGGTCGATGGCGTGAGCGGCGTGTCATGGGCAAACTGGTTCGGCGGCGTCTACATCACCGAGCGCAATTTCTTTCCCCAGTTCGCGATCGACGCTCCCACCTACCTCGATGCCTATCCCGAGTTCGTGCTTTCGCCGGAAGAGAAGAAGGCGTTTCTCGTCGATCGTCAGGGTTGCATCGTCGGGCGCAAGCTCGCGGACAAGTACGGCTGGAAGGTCGGCGACCAGATTCCACTGCGAGGCACCATCTTCTCCGGCACCTGGACGTTCAATCTGCGCGGCATTTACGACGGGGCGGACAAGGGCACCGATCAGTCGACCATGTTCTTTCACTGGGCATTGCTCAACGAGACGATCAAGAAACGCTTTCCGCGACGCGGAGACCAGACCGGCGTGTTCATCGTCCAGCTCAAGGATCCGGGGCAGGCGGCGCCGGTGTCGGCGGCCATCGACGCCGTGTTCAAAAACTCGCTGGCCGAGACGCTGACCGAGACCGAAAAGGCGTTCCAGCTCGGATTCGTGGCCATGACCGAGGCGATCCTGCTCGCCATCCAGGCGGTGTCGTTCGTGGTCATCGTCATCATCATGGCGGTGATGGCCAATACCATGGCGATGACGGCGCGCGAGCGGGGATCCGAGTACGCGACCATGAAGGCGCTGGGCTTCGGCGGCGGCTACGTCGCGCTGCTGATTCTCGGCGAATCGCTGGCCATCGCGCTCACGGGAGGCGTGATCGGCGTGCTGCTCACGTTCCCGATGGCGCACGCCTTCGCCGATGCGATCGGCTCGCTGCTGCCGACGTTCTTCATCAGTGACGAAACGCTCGCGATGCAGCTCGGCGCGGCGCTCATGGTCGGTCTGGTCGCCGCGGCGCTGCCGGCGTGGCGTGCGGCGAATATCCGCATCGTCGACGGGCTGCGCGCGGTCGGCTAGGACCTCCAGGACCGAGGACTTTAACGATGCGAGTTCCCGTCCTCTACATCGTGCGCAATCTTGCCGCCCGGCGGCTGACCACCATTCTGACCGCAGGGGGTATGGCCTTGGTGGTGTACGTTTTCGCGACGGTGCTGATGCTCGCCGCGGGGCTCGAAGCGACGCTCGTGGCCACGGGCCAGAATGACAACGTGATCGTCATCCGCCGTGGGGCGCAAACCGAAGTGCAAAGCGGCGTCGACCGCCGACAGGCTGCAATCGTCGAGAGCCTGCCCGAAGTCGCCATCGGCCAGAACGGCATGCCGCTCGTTTCCAAGGAGCCGGTGGTGCTGATCAACCTGCCCAAGCGGGAGACGGCCAAGCCGTCGAACGTCGTCATCCGCGGCGTGACGCCGACCGGGCTGGTTCTTCGGCCGCAGGTGCACATGATCGAAGGCCGGATGTTCCGCGGTGGCAGCTCGGAGATCGTCGCCGGGCGCTCGATCGCCGGCGGCTTCCAGGGTGCGGGCCTGGGCGAAACGCTTCGCTTCGCGCAGCGCGACTGGCTGGTGGTGGGCGTATTCGACGCCGATCGCACCGGCTTCGATTCCGAGATCTGGGGCGACGCCGAGCAGATGCTGCAGGCGTTTCGGCGCACCGGGTTTTCCGCGGTCATTTTCAAGCTCGTCGACAGCGACCGCTTCGATGACGTGAAGAGCAGCATCGAGTCCGACCCGCGACTGACGCTCGAAGCCAAGCGCGAGACGCGCTTCTACGCCGACCAGTCGGAGGCGCTGTCGAAGTTCATCAGCTACCTGGGCACCACCATCTCGGTCATCTTTTCCATCGGCGCCATCATCGGCGCGATGATCACCATGTACGCGAGCGTGGCGAGCCGCACCAGCGAAATCGGCACCTTGCGCGCGCTGGGTTTTTCGCGCGGAGCCATCCTGGTCGCGTTTCTGGGTGAATCGCTGCTGCTGGGACTGATCGGCGGCGTGATCGGGGTGGTGTGCGCGTCGTTCATGCAGGCCATTTCGATCTCGACCATGAACTTTCAGACTTTCGCCGAGCTTGCGTTCCGCTTTGTGCTCACCCCGGGCATTGTCCTTGCCGCGCTGATGTTCGCGCTCGGCATGGGCTTCGTCGGGGGCTTTCTGCCGGCGGCGCACGCCGCACGGCTCAAGATCGTCGATGCGCTGCGTGCCGCATGAGCAAGCGCCTTAGCCGTGTCTCCGTGGAGCAGCTTCGCAACTACGCGGTCGCGCGCTCGCTATTTTCTCCGCGCGATCTCGAAGCCGCGGTGCGCACGCTCGGCTTCGTGCAGCTCGACCCGATCCGCGCGCCGGCCCGCGCGCAGGACTTGATCCTCAGGCATCGCGTCAGCGGCTATCGCGCCGGCGACCTGGAGAAACACTATCCGTCGTTGCCGTTTACCGAGGAGCACCTTCATGTCTACGGTGTCCTGCCACGGGATTCGCTTCGCTTGCTGCACCCGCGGCCGGTCCGCGACCCGTGGCACGTCGAGCGCGAGCATCCGCGCCTTGCCAAGCGCATCCTCACGCACGTCGGCAAGCACGGCCCGACGCATCCGCGCGAGCTGCAAAAGGCGCTCGGCATGGCGCGCGTCATCAACGGCTGGGGCGGCGAATCGATTGCGACCACGCGCATGCTCGAAGTGCTGCACTATCGCGGCCATCTGCGCATCGCGCGTCGCGACAAGGGCGTCAAAGTCTACGAGCTCGCACACGTGTTGCCCGAGCCGCTTGCAGCAACGGAGCGCGTGACGAGGCTGCTAGAGCTTGTGTTGAACCTCTACGCGCCGTTGCCCGAGCGCAGCTTGCGCGAGCTGGCCGCGATCGTGACCCGAACGTCGCTGCCCGGCGCCAATAGTGCGAAAGCGGTGGAACGGCTGATCGAGGGCGATCGCATACGACACGCGGTCGTCGACGGAGTCGCGTACGTGTGGCCCGCCAGCGAGAACCTGGCAGTCGAACCGCACGACGAAGTTCGCCTGCTCGCGCCGTTCGATCCGATCGTCTGGGATCGCCGCCGCTTCGAGTTGTTCTGGGGCTGGGCGTACCGGTTCGAGGCGTACACACCGCCCGCAAAGCGCCGACTCGGCTATTACGCGCTGCCGCTTCTCTGGCGCGACGCGGTCGTCGGCTGGGCCAACGCAGCGCTGGTCGGCGGTGCGCTCGAGGTCGAAACCGGGTTCACGGCCAAGCGCCCGCGCGAGGCGGCATTCCGCCGCGAGTTGGACGCCGAGATTCAGCGGATGAGCGCGTTTCTCGGCGCGCGGGTCGGCAAGATCATCACACGCTGACAACGCGCTTGGCGCAGATCCGAATGGGAACCACCGGACTCTTCATGACCTGTACGGCGATCTGGGGCTCGACCTGGCTGGCGATCACGTATCAGCTAGGCGACGTCGAGCCGGAGCTCTCGGTCGCCTATCGCTTTGGCCTTGCCGCGATAGTGCTGTTCGCGTGGTGCGCGGCCACGGGAAGATCGCTGCGCTTTTCCGCGCGCGAGCACGGATATCTCGCCGCGCTGGGCGTCATGCTCATGGGCCTGAACTACATCGGCTTCTATTGGTCCGAGCGCTTCGTTACGTCCGGCTTGGTCGCGGTGCTGTTTTCGACCATCGTGTTCATGAATCCGGTCGGCATGCGGCTCGCATTCGGCGCGCCGGTGACGGCACGCACCTTGATCGCCGCGACGCTGGGCGTCGGCGGTGTCGCGCTGCTCTTTCTGCCGGAGCTCGACCAGGCGACGCAGGGAGGCTCCGCGGGGTACGGTGTCGCGCTTGCGTTGGGCGCCACGGCGATCGCGTGCGGCGGCAACCTGATTGCGATCCGCAATCACAACGCCGGCATACCGACCTTTCCGGGCACCGCGTGGGGCATGGCCTATGGCGCAGTGAGCGCCGCGCTTGTCGCCATCGTCCGAGGCGTGCCGTGGACATTCGACACGAGTGCCGCGTATCTGCTTTCGCTGGCGTACCTGTCGGTGTTCGGCAGCATCATCGCCTTCGGCGCTTACCTCACGCTGTTGAAGCGCGTGGGCGGCGGCCCGGCCGCATTCGTCGGCGTCGCCACGCCGGTGATCGCGCTTGCGCTTTCTACCTTATTCGAAGGCTATCGCTGGACGTGGGTCGCGGCGCTCGGCGTGGTGCTGGCGGTGGCGGGAAACTGGCTGGCGCTGCGGCCGGCGACGCGGTGAAGTAACGTAGGCATTCGGATCGCGCAAAGCTATGCACTGTCCAATATGCGCGGCGAGCTGTTCGCCGCTAGGAGAAGTCGACTTCAACAAATGCTGCGGCGACGGGGCGCACACCGTGTTGCCGCCATCCGGCGTTGCTATTTCGTACGTTCTATGCGATCAGTGCCGCTTTTGTTTTGCCCCCGAATTTGCGACTTGGTCGCTCGAACATTTTGAAACCAAGGTTTACAATGCCGAATACGTCGCCGTCGATCCAGACTACCTCGACACCCGGCCGCGAGCCAATGCGAACAGCTTGCTCGCCACATTCGGCGACCGTGGTAAGCAGCTGTGGCATCTCGACTACGGCGGCGGACGCGGATTGCTGAGCGATCTGTTGCGCGAGAAAGGATGGCGATCCGAGTCCTACGATCCATTCGTAGACCGCTCAGTATCGTTGCAAGGCCTGGGACCCTTCGATCTCGTCACTGCGTACGAAGTGTTCGAGCACGTTCCGGACGTGCGCCGATTGGTCGCCGACCTCGCGTCACTGCTGAAGCCAGATGGCGTCGTGCTGTTCAGCACGCTGCTTTCCGATGGAAACCTGTCTCCCGGGCACCCGCTGTCCTGGTGGTATGCCGCGCCGCGGAACGGTCACATCAGCTTGTTCTCGGCGCGGAGCCTCGCGGCCCTGGGGGCGATCGAAGGATTTTCGGTCGGCAGCTTTTCACAAGACCTGCACGCATACTGGAGAAACATACCGCCGTGGGCCGCGCATATTCTCCGACGTGCGTAACCGCTGCATCGAACAGTCTCGTTCGGGCTCCGCGGGCGTCCGGAAACGACCCGGTGCAGACGGTCGAGTGTCTCCGAAGTTCTAAGCCCAGTTTCTCCGCTCGACGAATGTCCGCGGCTCGATCAGCCGCCCCTCCGGATAGGTCGACCCTTCGCGGCGCGCTGACCATAGCAGTAGCGGTCCGATCACGCGGTCGAGGACGCGCGTGACGACACCGAACTCGCTCTCTATCTGCATTCGCAGCTCCGTGATCCGCTCGCTGATGGCCTGGTTCGAGCTTCGTAAATATCGCTCCATTGACCACAACGCGGCGCCGTAGCCCCGCCTCAGGTTGTCGGCTTCGGCGATGAAGCGCGCGCGCACGCGCGCGTCGCTGTCCTGCCCGTAACGTTTCCAGCCCTCGTACACGGTGCGCATGATGCGGTATAGGCTCGGGCCGTTGACGTCGTAGTCATGTTGAAAAGCGAAGTCGAGCCAGAACTTGGAATCGTCGCGGGCGATGTGCTCGTGCTGGAAATTGAATTTGTACTGCCCGTGGATGTCCGCCAGGTCGATTCCTTTCAACATCCGGCCCTGCTTTTCCATCTGGGCGTGCAGGGGCGTGCCGGGGAGCGGGGTGTACAGCATGAACTGGTGGCAATCGGCGTCGTGGGCCGCGGCGTGCTCGATCTCGTCGCGGATGTTCTCCGGCGTGTGATGCTCCATGCCGATGATCGTCGAGCCCTGGACCCGGATGCCGTGCGACTGCAGCTCGCGTGTGAGCGCGATCGTGTCGGCGTTCTTCAGCTTTATGTAGCCGCTCTGGGCCGACTCGAACCCCATCCACACCCACGACACGCCCAGCTCGACGAGTTGCCGCATGTCGTACTTGCGGATGACGTTTGCCGACGAGAAGACGTACATCGACCAAACCTTGCCGTGCTGCTTCATCTGGTCGAGCAGCTCGAGCGCGCGCCTCTTGTACAGCAGGAAGTTCTCATCCATCATGAAAAACGTACGGACGTTCATCTGCTGTTCAACGTTGCACATGATGTCGAACAACTGCTTTCCGGTATCGTAGAAATTGACGAACCGGCCCTTGCCGCCGAAGAAAGCCGAGGTCGTGCAGAAGTTGCAGCCCATCGGACAGCCGACCGAGGGAATAATCGTCGCGGCCGGATCGCCGCCGCCGCGTGGCGCCCTGAGGCCCATCAGCCGGAAGCCGAATGACGACGGAATTGCCGGATGCGAGATCGGCGCGTCAACCGGCTCCCCGAGGAACTCGCGGAACCAGCGGATGCCCTCGCCTTTAACTACATGATCGGCGTCAAGCATCCGCTCGACGTCCGGAATGGCTGCCACATGGCCGCCGACGACGATCGTCGATTTCGGCGAGTGCTCACGCACGAGGCGGCACATTTCGCGCACCTTGCCGACGTTCGTGATGATGCCGGAAATCCCGACGATGTCGTAATGCTTAGTCTTCAGCTCTTTGATGAACCGTTCGCGCGTGGGGAAGTCGAGCAGCGTCGATGGGACGGAAATGTTCTCCTGGATCAGCATGATGCCCCAGGAGCGGTGGTGCATGCGCAACGAAAACGGTCCCTGCGCTCGCGTCACCTGGTTGTGATAGAGCTCGAGCGGGTTGATCGCTCGGCTGCCGAACTCATCGTCGCGCGCGAACGGGCGGAACACTGAGGTGAGGAGTACACGCGGATGGGAGCGCTTTGACCGAGACATACATCGACCTCCAACAACAAAAAAGATATGCGAGCAGTCGCGAAAGTAAACAATCAAGTCTAGCAGTGCTTCACGTTCGCTCGGCACAGCTAGCCGATGAAGAATGACGAAAAGTTGATCCACGTCAAACGGATGACGGATAACGGATAGGAATTTCAACCGCACACGCTGTCCGGTCGTGAAAAGTCCCGTCTGCCGTGGGACGACGCCCGTTCAGCCCTTGATCACCGACGCGCCCGCGGTACGCGACATCGTCGCCAGCCTCAGCCATCCCGCCGCCCGCGCGAACGTCCGCTCCTTGCAGAAGCATATGTCCGGTCCTGGACCGACAGCAGCCGGTCGGACTTCTCCAGAGCAGTCGTTCAACGAATCAGGTCAATCGGCGACCACGGCGAGCATCGTGAACCCTGCAATCGACGTACAACGAGCCATCATTGGATCACCTCATCCGCACGCACCAGCAACGATTGCGGGATGGCGATGCGGAGTGACTTGGCGGTCTTAAGATTGATCATCAGACCTACCTTGGTCGCCCGTTCAATCGGCAGATCAGCAGGTTTCGCACCCTTAAGTATTCTGTCCACAAAGTACGCCGCGTGACCGTACATCTCGACGGGATCTGGGCCGTAGCCGATCAGGCCGCCTGCTGCCGCAAACTCCTTGGACCCGGCCGACGGAAGCTTCTGTCTTGCCGCATGATCTGCAATCTCGCTGGCGTTGGCGCGAAGGAGCGTATCCGTCGCAACCACGATCGCATCAATCCGTCCTCGCTCCATCGCGGAAAACGTTGCCCCAAGCTCCTTGGCGCTCCGTACCTCGAATGCTTGGAGGTCCAATTTCAATGCGTTCGCCGTGTCGCGCATGGCGCGGACTTGCAGCGGACTCCCGGTGTTGACTGGATTTATTAGTACCCCCATGCGGCTGATACGCGGAACGGCCTCCTTGAGAAGCTCTAACCTTTTTGCGCCACCTTCCACCGAAAACTGGATCGATCCGGTGACGTTTCCACCCGGCCGCGCAAGGCTGTCACTCAGCCCAGTCGCAACGGGATCGCCCATTACCGGATCGACAATAGGAATCGTCGTAGTGACGCGCGTGGCAGCCGACACCGCTTTGCTTCCAAAGGCCACGATCACGTCAACCTTGAGCTTGACGAACTCCCCCGCCAACTCCGGTAGCCGATCGTAATTCCCTTCGGCCGATCGAAGTTCGATCGCGATGTTCTTGCCCTCCACATAGCCGCGATCACGCAGCCCTGAGCGCAATGCATCGATGCGGGTGGCTTCAACGGTAAGGGTTTCAGGAATCAGCAAGCCAATCCGGGCGACCTTCGGCTGCTGTTGAGCAGGCGATATGATTGGCGTTGCGAGCGCAGTCGCGCCCAGTGCAAGGATAAAGCGTCGGCGAGCAACCACTGATCACCACGGCGACGATAGGAAGTACGTCCATACTACGCTGAATATGACGCGTAACCCCTCCCGGCAAATGACCGGTTTGTGGCCGTGAGCGCCCCTTCAGTAAGGACGCTTGCCGGCGTGTTGTTCCACTAGACTAGATCTCGGTTTGCTCGGCTATCTCAAGAACGTCGTCAACCTCGATCCCCAAATATCGAACCGTGGTTTCGAGCTTGGAGTGGCCGAGAAGAAGCTGCACCGCCCGAAGGTCCTTGGTCCGCCGGTAGATGAGCGATGCCTTCGTCCGGCGGATTGAGTGCGTCCCGTACAGCTTTTCCCCCTTGAGTCTATGTACTCAGGCGGATCGACGGCGCGGTGTACGCGCAAAGCTGGCTCGTGTCGCGGGACTAGAATGCGGCCACCTTGACATAGGAGGGCAACGAATGGCCCGCACGTCGAAGGCAGTAATGATTAAGTTCTACATGCCCAGTCCTGCCGTCACCCGAGAGGTTGGGAAGATCGTCATCCGGCACGGTCACCTCGACTACGTGCTTCGACTGACAATTAAGTCGCTGCTCAAGATCTCGATCTTCGATCCCCTCTTCAAGGAAGAGACCGACAAGATGTCGAGCACGCTGCGAGCGCGGATCAAGGAACTGGCGTCTACAAAGCTCGCGGGTCACAAGGACGTGCTCGATCAGCTGCTCGCGCAAATCGATTGCGCTGAGAAGCTGATCGAGCTGCGCAATAGCATCGTGCACGGCGTGTGGTCACGAAACAAGACCGGCGGCGCGGTCAAACTGCGCGACACGAAGAACGACAAGCTGCACCCGATGCCGACCGTCAAACAGCTAAGACAAGCGGAGCGCGATATCGATGAGCTATTACGGGAGCTGAATCGGTCACGGCTCAATGGTAAGCTAAGACAAGCGCTTTTCTAACGGCTGCGCTATGCGGGTTCATTCATCGAGGTACGCCTCCTTCTTAGTCGTGAGCGTAGCGGGTGGTGCCTCCGAGCGAACGTCCGGCTTTGGCGGTGAGTTCAATCGGTCATTGCAACACCGCCCTAAGTCTATCGGCAGGCGTTTCAAATCCCAAGGTTTTCCTGGGGCGTTGGTTTAGACGCAACGCGATCTTGTTCAAGTAGACTGAGAGTAACCCGAGAGATCCGTTCCTTTTGGGAAGTACTGACGCAACAGGCCGTTGGTGTTTTCATTGCTGCCGCGCTGCCACGGGCTGCGAGGATCGCAGAAGTAGACCTGCACGTCGGTAGCGATCGTAAAGCGTTTGAGGGGCAGCCGCCGTCGTAGGCGGTACGCTCGAGCGAGGGGTGGGCGTCAAGGTGCCCCTGCGTAAGGGCGAATGCGCGCGCTGGTACTTGGGTACTCCCTGGGTTAGCTGCCGCCTAATCCTTGGTCGACCTGACGCTGGTATTCAGTCGCATCGTAGGTTCCGAGCGATTCAGCAACCAGTCCATCGTCGCCAATCCGCCACTCTTCGAACCCACTGATTTGAACGCGGCTGCCGGTTCCGCCTGGCCCGCCGTTGGTGCCTGCTAACGTCCACTTGTAGATGATCTTGTCGCGCTGATCGACCAGATCATCCATGTAGACGATGAGGTCAGGGAAGGCGGTCATGAAGCCCTGAGCCGCTTCGGTGATCGCGGCTCTGCCCACCGAGGGTGTCCCCCCATTGATGGTCAGCGAGCCGCTCGGGGAGAAGAATGCCGCGACGCTGGCTGCGTTTTGACTGCACCACGCAGCGGTGTATCGGCTGGCGAACTCACGAAGCCCAGTCATTCGGTCTGATGCCATGAAAGCCTTCCGGTCGTTGAGAATGCGGGATCAGCGTATTCGTTGGCACCCAACTGATTCCACCAGACAAATGATCATGCCGTGCGATGTTAAGCGATGCGCGGCTTGCGCAAAGCAAACAGCGCACCATTGATGGCGCGTAAGTCCGCACACGGGCGAGCACCGCCTGCGGTACCCACATTCCATCCATCAGTCACTCCAACGGTGCTGACACCGTCTGCGGCGCAGACATTCCCTTTAGCGGAAAGCGACCCATGGGCTCGACCGCGACCCGTGCCGCTGAGACAAATGCCTCCGACAACAAAAGAGTGCGCCCGAGTTCGCGGCAGAGCCTTTCGATGCGCGCGGCCAGATTGACGGCACGCCCAATTACGGTGAAGTCGAGCCGGTTTGCACCGCCGATATTGCCATAGATCACATCGCCGACATGCAGCGCGATGCCATACAGGATTGCCGGCTCGTTTCTGCCTATGCGCTCGCCATTCAAGGCGGCAATAGCCGCGGTGGCGGCACGCGCCGCGGCAAGCGCCTGGTGGCAGGCGGGACCCGCATCCTCACCGCTGATCGGAAAGATCGCTAGCAGAGCATCACCGATGAATTTCAACACCTCCCCTTGGTGTTGCTCGATCGCCTGACACATTGCGCCGAAATAGTCGTTGAGGAGCTCGATCAGCGCCTCACGCGGCAACTCCTCCGAAAGTATGGAGAACCCGCGCAGGTCGCACAGCCAGATAACCGCCGGGATCGTCTCGCCCATGCCACGCTTGATGGCGCCATCGAGAACGCGCTTACCGGCCTGCCGTCCGACGTAAGTTTCCAGCAGCGTCTGCACGGTCCGCCGCAGCGCCTGAATCTCGAGGTTTATCGCGACCATAGGCGCCATCGCAGAGAACGCAGCGATCTCAACGGTCGTGAAGCCGCCCGGTCGTTTGGTGGCCACGATCAGCGCCTTGCTGCTGCCATCCGAGAATGGAACGCCGATGGCGAAATAGTCGATGAAGCCCTCCCGGCGCAGGTCGGCATAGATTCCGTACTCACCCTCGATCGCCGCCGCAGTGAGGTCGCAGCGCACCGGCCCGCCCCCTTCATAGATCGTCTTTACGGGGCTGTGTGCCAGTCGCGAAAGCGAGCTGGCGTCCGCAAAATTGCGTCGTTCCAACGCACCCTTGCCCGGCTCCCATATCCCACTGAAGGAGTAAACCTGCGGGTGGAGCATCGGCACTCCGATCGACACTCGATCGACCTCTATGCCACTGCCGCGCAGTTGCTCGGCAAACGCGCCGAGAAAGCTCATCGGTTCCGTTATGCGGCGACCTTCGCCCAAAAGCCAACGGATGATCGGATGATCGTAGCCCGGCAAAGCGTATTGCGCGTTCATGGACGGCTGCCGGGGGTCGAGCCCGTCAGACTCGGGACGTTAGGCCATTCACCGTCGACGCGAAGTGCGAGCTTCATAGAACTCGCACAAGTGCTGGTCCGCATCGATGAAACCGGCGTGCAAGCCGCCCGAGAACGCGCGGGGGTCAGAAGGAAAGCCAAGGGGAAATCCAACCGTACGAGGTGTCTGCGGGGGGAGCGTATCACGGGTTAGGCGCCCTGGCCGACGGAGAGATGGGGTGGTGGCGTGGTGGGCTGGTTGGACGTCGCGGCGGGTCCAGTTCTCGGCCCGGTTGCGGGTGCCCCGCGTGCGCGGGCGTGCCCGCGGCGCGTGCCGAGTGGCAGCGGGCGGGGGTGAAGCGGAACCGACCCCTTCGGGACAATATGGGGAGCGACCGTCGGGCCTGGACCACCTCGTGGACGCGAAGCCCGACCAAATCGCACCCGCGCAACTTACTGTAGATGGCGAGGCGGATAGGGACGTGCGCCCGCGGATTTGTGCGACTAAAATGGCTGCATCTTGCGTTGACAATTGCCGGCGTCGTCAAGTCACGAAATCGCTGTGCGACTCCTCGCCAAGATCTTTCACAAGCGTGGGGATAGTCACGCTTAGTTTGTGCTACCAGAAGTTGGAGATGATCGGATGAATACGCGACGCAGACTTGTTCTTGCGCTCATGGCAGGGGCACTCGCAGCGCCGCTTGCGTCGTTCGCTCAGCAACCAGCCAACATCGCCCGAATTGGTTTTCTACATCCGGCGTCCCCAGAGGGTGTTGGCGGTGTACACCTGAAAGCGTTTCGAGACGGGCTACGCGAATTGGGCTACGTGGAAGGGAAAAACCTTCAACTTGAGGTTCGCTGGGGGGAAGGCAAGCTCGAACGGCTGCCCGCCTTGGCCGCTGAGCTGGTTCAGTTGAAGGTGGATGTTATTGTCGCGGCTACTTCGCCATCGGTCGTCGCGGCCCGCCAGGCGACGCGGACGATTCCTATTGTGATGCCCACCAGTTCCGATCCGGTTGGGGACGGGTTGGTCGCAAGTCTTGCACACCCGGGCGGCAATATCACCGGCCTGTCGGTAATGGCTCCTGAGCTGGGTGAAAAACGAATTCAGTTGCTCAAAGAGATGTTTCCCAAGGTTTCCCATGCCATGGCCGTGCTCTGGAATCCGGCCTACGTGGGCATGCGCGCTCGGTTTGAGCAAGCTCGGGTAGCAGCTCCTGCGGTAGGCTTGACCGTTCGCTCAGTGGAGGTGCGAGATACACGCGAGCTGGACGTGGCTTTTGAAGCCATCATCCGTGAGCATCCTGAAGCACTTTTACTGCTCGTCGATCCCTTTACCATCAGTCAGCGATCGCGCATAGTCGAGTTCGCCGCTGAGCAGCGACTTCCGGCGATATACGAAACTAGCGATTTTGTCGATGTCGGTGGCCTCATCTCCTATGGACCAAACATTCCAGATCAGTATCGCCGCGCCGCCACCTACGTAGACAAAATTCTCAGGGGTGCCAAGCCGGCAGATCTCCCCATCGAGCAGCCAACCAAGTTCGAGTTGGTAATAAACATGAGAGCTGCGAAAGCGCTCGGTATCAAATTCCCCGAGTCGATCCTGCTGCGCGCCGATAAGGTAATCGAGTAACGGGTGTTAGCCGACAAGCACCGACCAACGACCGCTATGGAACGCAATGCGTTGTGACCGCTCTTGACCGTTGAGCGCCGATGGATGCGTTTCGATCTATCGTGTCTGCCATAGCGCTCGTAAACCTCCGGAAAGTACAATTCGCAGCCGCGTCCGCTCCGGTGGCGGACATCGCCACATTCTTCAGGAGGATGTCTCATGCTTCGCAGAATCATCAGTCTTGTTCTCGCCTGCGCGTTACCGGCCTCGCTCGCCCTTGCGCAGGCGCCGTCGGGATCGCGGCTCGACGACATCATGAAGAGCGGCAAGCTGCGCGTCTGCACGCCGGGCGATTACAAGCCGTTTAGCTACCTGCGGCCGGACGGCGGCTACGAGGGCCTCGACATCGATCTGGTGCAGTCCGCCGCGAAGGCGCTCGGCGCCGAAGTCGTCATGGTTAAGGCTCCTTGGACCTCGCTGATGAAGGACTTCCTCGAAAAGTGCGACCTCGCAGTCGGCGGGATCTCGGTCACCACTGACCGGCAGAAGACTGCATTCTTCACCACAGCTTACATGGTTAACGGTAAGGCGCCGATCACGAAATGCGAGAACGTCGCGAAATTCCAGACCATCGCCGACATTGACAAGCCGAACGTGACCGTCATCGAGAATCCCGGCGGCAGCAACGAACGCTTCGCGCGCGCTAACTTCAAACAGGCGAAGATCGTGATCTTCCCGGACAACGTGACCATCTTTGACGAGATCCTGAAGGGCAACGCCGACGTAATGATTTCGGAGTCCGTGGAGACGATCGTCCAGCACAAGCTTCGCCCCGGGCTGTGCGCCGTCAACCCGGACAAGCCGCTGCAGTACGGCGAGATGGCCTGGCTGCTGCCCCGCGGCGACGGGGCGATGAAAGAGTGGATGGACACTTGGCTTCATCTCGCCAAGGCGTCGGGCGAGTACGACCGGGTCACCGGGCCGTGGCTGCGCTGATGCCGATGGCTTGGACGCGACAACCATTGCTGGACGCGCAACGGCCGCTTACCGGCGAATTCTGCGGCGACGCTGACTGGCATTAATTGGCCGTAGTCGGACTAACCTCAACCGCCGACATGCTGTTGAGGACGCTATCACAACATACGAGCCTATGGCTTCAGGCGCTGCATTCCGTTTCGACAATTCGTTCGCTCGCGAACTCCGAGGGTTCTACGTTGCTCAACAACCCGCGATCGCGCGCGCACCACGACTGCTGTTTCTCAACGATTCGTTGGCGGCAGAGCTGGGGCTCGACCTAAACTCACTCGATGCCGGCGCGAGGGCAGCATTATTCGCCGGAAATATGCCGGCCGACGGCGCAGAACCGCTGGCGCAGGCCTACGCAGGCCACCAGTTCGGCGGATTCTCACCTCAACTCGGGGACGGCCGCGCGCTTCTTCTTGGCGAGGTGATCGACCGGAAAGGGCGCCGTCGCGACATTGCATTCAAGGGATCGGGTCGCACGCCGTTCGCCCGCGGCGGCGACGGCAAGGCCGCTGTTGGTCCTATGCTTCGAGAGGTGTTGATCGGCGAGGCCATGCACGCGCTGGCTATCCCCACAACACGCGCCCTCGCGGTCACAGCGACAGGCGAGGAGGTATATCGCGAACAGGTGCTGCCCGGCGCAGTGCTGACACGCGTGGCGGCGAGCCACATCCGCGTCGGAACCTTCGAGTTCTATGCCGCGCGCGGCGACGTGGAACGCTTGCGGAAACTGGCCGAGTACACGATCTCGCGGCACGATCCCGCGCTCGTGACCACGCCGCAGCCTTTCCTGGGGCTGTTGCAGAATGTGGCTGAGCGGCAGGCCGTGCTGATTGCGCAGTGGATGAATGTGGGCTTTATCCACGGCGTGATGAATACCGACAACATGACGATATCCGGCGAGACGATCGATTACGGGCCGTGCGCCTTCATGGAGGCCTACGACCGCGCCGCGGTGTTCAGCTCCATCGACCACCAAGGACGCTATGCCTTCGGCAACCAGCCCAACATCGCGTGCTGGAACCTGGCACGCCTGGCCGAAACGCTGTTGCCCCTCCTGTCGAACGATCCCGAGCAGGCGGCGGCGATGGCCACTGAGGTCATCGTTGCGTTCCCAGCGCAATACCGCAGGCACCTGCTTGGCGGACAGCGAGCCAAGCTCGGACTGCGTCGAGGCGCACCGGACGACGACAGCGCCGATACGGCGCTGGTCGAAGACTGGTTGACGCTGCTTCATGTCGAGCGGGTGGATTTCACCCTCGGGTGGCGGCGGCTTGCCGACGCCGCGGCCGGCGACGAAGCAGCGCTACGCGCGCTGTTCGCCGATGCGCGCGCGCCCGATGCATGGCTCGCCCGCTGGCAAGTCCGATGCGCCAGCGAGAGCGGTAACGCAGCGCAAGCCTCGGCAATTGCAGGGATCGAGCGCGCCAACGTGATGCGCAGCGTCAATCCAATCGTCATCGCCCGCAACCATCGCGTGGAAGAGGCACTGGCTGCCGCGTCCGACCGGGACGATCTCGCGCCCTTCGAACGATTGCTGGAGGCTCTCAGGCAGCCGTACGTCGAGGTGTCCGAGCAGGCGCATTACGCTGAGCCGGCGCCAGCCGCGGTGACTGCGTGCTATCGTACTTTCTGCGGCACCTGATCACTGCGTAGGCGGTGCTCGGCTGATCGCTTTGGGCGACGTTGTCGAACTTCCGCTTCTGGGCCGATTGCAGCCTCGGTCGGTCGCAGCCGTTGGCTAATGTCTCAGTGCGGCCAGGAGCAGCCACAGGTCGGCGGGAAACATCCCTGCTTGGATGCGTAGAATGTTGCCAGGGCAGAGAGCGTTTTCTAACAACGCATCGCTGCAGTTCGACCACCGCATGTATATTGGACGCTAACTAAGCCCGCGCAATGCCAGGAATGCAGCAACGCAGCTACGACCTTTAAGGGATGGCCACGAAAACAAAGCCGCCGGTGAATCTTCGCGCAGCTTCGAAAGAGCCGTGGCACGCTGTTAGCGTGATGGCAGGGCTGACGACATGCCCGGCTGCTGAGGGGTTGCGCGGCCAACGCTTCCTCGCCGATGAGGCACCCCGATTGCCGCTTTCGGAGTGCTCCTTGTCCGTCCAGTGCACATGTATTTACCGCCATTTTTCCGATCGTCGGCGCAGTCCTCGTCGCGAGACGGACCGCGGTATGTTCCCAAGGCCGCGGATGGGAGAGGAAAGGCGCGAGCTACGCGGGCGGCGCTCCAGCGATGATGCCAACTTGTGAGACCACGCCGGCTTAGTTGCCAAAGCTATTCGTAACCAAGATTTGATCTGGCAGCCCGTGTCAGATCGCAGTTGCGCTCTCCGGGCCGAGATCGGCCAACAGCGGTCCTCGAACCAAGTCGCCCGACAGCACGACGATGGAGTGGCACTCAATGCGCACCGGCGCGGCCGAACCTTCGACGCGGCCGCTGTTCCGACGAGGTCTTGCAGATCAGATTGGATTCAGCTAGTTATCACATGGACTTAAGGCTGCTCCGAAAAAAGTGGCGCACTCGGCAGTCTTAGTTTCCAATAGCCCGCGGGCCTCTC
>Ga0066793_10000283_pt1 | contig 19036 bp, 12 predicted proteins | sample PersoiDNA2013189_FD_83876 | JGI IMG/M metagenome (GOLD analysis project Ga0066793, IMG submission 83876) | Permafrost soil microbial communities from the Arctic, to analyse light accelerated degradation of dissolved organic matter (DOM) -... | ecosystem: Environmental > Terrestrial > Soil >... | reverse complement strand
CCAAGGCCTTCCAATTCGCTGACCATGCCAGCCGGATCGGGCCAATCCTTGGGATCGAACTGCCATTCACCCATCATAGTCCAATGAAAGAAATCAGCCACGATCACAGAAAGGGGTAAACCTCTGCGTTTGTATTCATGGGCAATCGATAGCAGCTCTTCCTGGGTTTTATAACGCAATTTACACTGCCAGAAACCAGCCCCCCATTCCGGAAGAAGCGGCGCGTGCCCCGTGACATCGGCATACCAGCCCAAAATGCCGGCATAATCGTCCGCTGCGGTGATGGCATAATCGATCTGGCGGGTCGCATTGGCCACCCAACGCGTCAGATCCCGCCCCAATTCAACCCGACCGATGGCGGGGTTATTCCACAGAAAACCATACCCCTGGTTGGACACCAGAAAAGGGATGCTCACCTGGGTGTTGCGCTGCGCCAGTTCGATCACGCAGCCTTTCTGATCAAGAAACCCATGCGTGTGCTGGCCCAGCCCGTATAATCGCTCGCCTTCTTTCGCGAGGAACTTCACCTCAACCTCGTACAAGTCGCCTGATCGGGATTTATAATCTCGCGCAGGTTTTCGGTAGAACAAGAACGGCTCTTCTTCCAGCAGTATTTTCCCGGTCAAGGAATTGGTAAAGACCAAGCGCCCATCTGAAGTAACGTCTGCTCGCATCTGTCCATTCTGGATGGATGCTTTTTCAGGCGATTGAATCGCAATCTGGGCCTGAGGCTGGTCGCCCTCCAACAAAGCTCCCGGCAGATCCCGGATGACTGGCGCATGTGTAGCCCGCACGCGCAGGCCATTATTCCCCCAGGATTGTAAAACCACAGTTTCGTGAGCTTTGGTCCAAACGAGCGTACACCCTTCTTGCTTGAAGAATTCCATCAATGTCCCTCCACATGGTTGAACCGGGTTTATCCAGTTGAACTCACCTGGGTCGATACACAACTGCCCTTCTTGGATAAGCTGAGCACCAACCCGCGGGCCTGGATCGAAGCGTGTTCAAACGCGATTACCATCGCTTCAGAAATTAGCTGAGCCTGATTGGCCGCATCTTCGACCGGCGCAAAAGCTATTATACTGGGGCCTGCCCCCGAAAGGGCGACGGCCATCGCCCCTGCCTGGCGCGCGGACGCAAAGGCTTCTTCCGCGCCAGGGATCAACTTCATACGGAAAGGCTGGTGCAGACGATCTTCCATCACCTTTCCCAGCATGGCTAAGTTTCCATTGCGCAGAGCTTCAATCACAAAAGCAGTCCGGCTTATATTGAAGACCGCATCGCTTAGCGGCACCTCACGTGGCAACACCGCGCGCGCCACCTGGGTTGGAAGATGAATAGCAGGGACCGCCAATGCGACCATCAAGGGCGGTACAGCCATTTGGCTCGCCAGGATGCCCTCACCCAGGATAGTCACCATGGTCAGACCGCCGGATAGTGTGCAGGTCACATTATCTGGGTGGCCATCCAACGCGACCGCCATGCGCAATAACTCTTCTTTAGAAGCCGGTGAACCCAGCAGCGCATTCGCCCCGAGCAAGCCAGCAGCGATAGCGGCGGCGCTCGAACCCAGGCCAGCCCCAATGGGAATATGGTTGTCGCATAAGATAGTCAAGCCGGTTGGGAAAGTGGCGCCCCGTGCTTGATAGAAGCGCATCATCGCCCTGACCACCATATTGCGGTCATCCGCGGAAAGCAAACCGGCCCCTTCACCGCGAATTTTTATATGCAGGCCTTCTCCCTCTTCAATAAAGGTCGCCTGGTTCCACAGGTCCAATGCCAAACCCAGACAGTCAAAACCGGGGCCGAGGTTTGCAGTGGTAGCAGGAACATGAACGGTTACTTGAGTCATGTTATTCTTTCCTTATAATCGCCTTCTCCAGGGTCTGGTAATCTGGCGGAAAAACTTTTGGCCGTGGCATTGAATTTGAAATAATGTCCGGATCCTTCAAACCATGCCCGGTGCAGACTGCCACCACCTGTTTTCCACGCAGATCCAACTTCCCGGCCTGGATCTCATGCGCCAGGCCAGCCAAACCAGCAGCCGAAGCGGGCTCGACCCAGATGCCATTGCTGGCCAGGCGCCGCTGCATGGCCAAAATTTCATCATCCGTCACCGCGATAATGCGCCCATTCGACTGTTCCGCCGCTATAATGGCCTGTTCACCCCGTGCCGGACGGCCAATGCGGATGGCTGTGGCTACAGTCTCGGGTTGATCTACTGGATGTCCCAGCACCAGCGGAGCTGATCCAACCGCCTGAACCCCCAACATCCGCGGCAGACCGCTCCCTTTTAGCTGGTGGTATTGTTGAAAACCCATCCAATAAGAGGTGATGTTTCCTGCGTTGCCAACTGGCAGGCATAACCAATCCGGAGCCTTTCCCAACGTATCGACAATTTCAAACGCGGCTGTCTTCTGTCCTTCCAGCCGGTAAGGATTAAGAGAATTTACCAGGGCAATCGGGTGGTGATCGCTGATCGCCACCACCAGCCTGAGCGCATCATCGAAAGACCCATCGATCTGGAACACCTCAGCCCCATATGCCACCGCACCAGCCAATTTGCCGGCGGCAACTTTTCCCTGAGGAATAATCACAACTGCCCGCAGACCTGCTCGCGCTGCATAAGCCGCCGCGGAAGCAGCGGTATTGCCTGTCGAGGCACAAATCACCGCTTTCGCTCCTCGTCCGGCCGCCTCGCTGATCGCGACTGTCATGCCCCGATCCTTAAAGGAACCGGTCGGATTCAACCCCTCAAACTTAACATACAGCTCAAACCCGTCGCCTAATTCCGCTGCGAGGCGAGGAACCGGGATCAAAGGTGTATCCCCCTCTAGCAACGTTACAGGGAGGGTGTACGCCGGTATATCCAGCAGAGACCGGTAACGTGAAATAACGCCAGTAGATGCCATTCTGACTCCAATAAAAAAATAATTAATTTCTATAAAACTTTAAACCAGGAAAGCCCAAAGTCTGATCTGAACCCCTCCCATCGTCAGCCCGAATCAGACCTGGCCATTTCGGATTGGCCCAACTCTCCATTTTATTTATTTGTTCATTTTACAACAGCCTGAGCTTAAAACGAATTGCAACTTTTCCCCACCTGTGCCTGTCAATTGTCACTTTTTTTATATAACATTTAGGAACTGCTCAGCCATTTCAATTCACCTTAAACACAGACCCTATTCTTCGGGAAGTATTTCGAATTCGGTGGTAATTTCTGCAATACCGCGAATCGTGGCTGCCACAGAACAATACTTTTCCTCGGATAATTGGATTGCCTGTGCCACAGCCTTTTCGTTTAAACCGCGTCCACGCACCACATATTTCAAATTGATCTTGCGATATGGCCACGGTGGATTGGGGTCTTGTTCACCTGTGGCGAAAATTTCTAATAAAGACAATGGCGTGCGTTTTTTTGCCAGGATATCTACCACATCCACTGCAGTACAGGCGGATAAAGCAATCAACAACATTTCAGAAGGTTTGACACCGACCCCTTCCTCGCCGGTAGACAGCACGACTGAATGTTTGGTCGAATCGATGCCAACAAACTGTTTTCCAGTTACCCAACGGACTGTCGTTGTAGCCATGGAATACCTCCAGGTGAACCTGCCACCTTCTTGAATTTAATGATTGATCAATTGGCGAAAGGGGTGATTTCCGAGACCATCATCTTCCCAATTTTACCTGTTTTACCTTAAAAGTGTAAAGAAACCTGAGCTCGTTTTTTCGAGTGGTCTTGACATCCAATATATTTGAGAGATAATAGGAGTTATTAAACATACATCAACAGCCTAGACGGAGAAAAGTAAACCATTGAAGACCGCCAGGGAGGTGTGGGGCATAGACTGGAACCCCTACCCGGTTGGACCCGGTTGAAGTTCTCTCCCGAGCTGCTCAGGTGAACGTCTAAAAAGATCAGTAGTCTGAGCCGCAATCCCAGCGTTATTGGGGACGCCAATCGCCTCACCGGCTGTTGGATACGAGTGGGCAGCAAGGAGTTCCCTTACTGCCAACGAGGGTGGTACCGCGGGTCCATAATCCCGTCCCTTACACGGACGGTTTTTTTATTTAAAACGTCAAAAGGCAGACCCTTCATCATAGCCAACCAGACGATGTTAGAAGGCTTTGCCCGACAAGGAGGAACGAGTTGGAAACATTAAAGAGGTTAGAAGAGATCGAAAAGGCTGGCCTGGATACGCTCCAGCAAGCAGCCGATGAAACGGCCCTACAGGCCTGGAAAGTGACCCACCTCGGGCGCAGCTCTGCGGTGATGACCGTATTTAGCCAGTTGCCCCAACTGCCAAAAGATGAGCGCCCGGCGGTTGGACAGCGCGCCAATCTGGTCAAACAGGCGCTCGAGTCGGCCTATACGATCCGCAGCCAGGCGCTCAAAGAAGCCGCGCTCAATCTGGCGCTCCAGTCTGAGCGGTTGGATGTGACCTTGCCCGGACGCCGTCTCATCCCAGGTCGCCTGCATCTGGAAACGCGCACTCTGCGCGAGGTTTACCGGCTGTTTGGTGAAATGGGTTTCCAGGTTTACCGTTCTCCCGATGTCGAAACGGATGACAACAATTTCGGCCTGCTCAATATCCCTGAATACCATCCGGCGCGCGATATGTGGGATACCTTCCATACCCAGACGCCGGGGGTCGTCTTACGCACCCACACTTCACCGGGTCAGATCCGCGCGATGCGAGAATATGCGCCCGAGCCTATCCGGGTGATCTTACCCGGTATGTGCTACCGCTACGAACAGGTGACGGTACGCGCCGACATTCAGTTTTATCAGGTCGAAGTGCTCGCCGTTGGCCGCCACATCACCTTTGGCAACCTGAAAGGCACGCTGACTGAATTTGCCCGCCGCATGTACGGCGTGGACGTTCGCCTCCGTTTCCGCCCATCCTATTTCCCATTCACCGAGCCCAGCGCAGAGCTGGATGTGGAATGTTTCATCTGTGGTGGATTGGGCTGCCCGGTGTGTAAAAATTCTGGCTGGCTGGAAATATTGGGCTGCGGCATGATCCACCCGGTGGTGCTGCAAAACGGTGGCTACGACCCGCGCGAGTTTTCTGGCTTTGCGGCTGGGATGGGCACCGGGCGTGTTTCAATGTTGCGCCATCGCATCGATGACATTCGCAACCTGTGGCTAAATGACATCCGCTTCTTGGAACAATTCTAGGCCTGCTTGAGGGAGTTTGAACAATGAGAGTACCACTTTCCTGGATTAAAGATTTCGTCGACACCGACTTACCGGTGGAAGAGCTGGCGCGCCTCTTGACGATGGCCGGTTTGGAAGTCGAAAGTATTGAATTGGTAGGGCTGCCATTTCCGAGCAGCGATAAACATGGTTTTAAAATTACCGGCCTTAGCTGGTCGCCTGAAGCTATCGTCGTTGCCCAGGTGGACGAGGTGATGCCGCATCCTAATGCGGACCGGTTGGTATTATGCCGGCTGCAAGATGGATTCAAAGAGCACGTTGTTCTGACCGGTGCGCCAAACCTGTTCCCTTACAAAGGTCTGGGACCTCTGTCCAAACCACTCAAGGTCACTTATGCCCGTGAAGGCGCCCGCCTCTACGATGGGCACCAGCCGGGCCAGGTGCTCACCACCCTCAAACGAACCAAGATCCGCGGCGTCGAATCCTATTCGATGGTGTGCTCAGAAAAAGAGCTGGGCGTTTCCGAAGAGCACGAAGGGGTGATCTTCCTGGACAGCGATGCCCCCACTGGCAAGCCCCTGGTAGATTATATGGGCGATGCAGTCTTTGAAATCAAGATCCTCCCTAATATCATCCAGGATGCCTGTATGTTCGGTGTAGCGCGTGAGATCGCAGCGATGACCGGGAAACCCCTGCACCCGCCAGCCAACCGGGTGCAAGCGGACGGTCCTGCGATCGCGGGTAAAGCGGCTATCCAAATAAACAAGCCTGAACTCAACCCGCGCTTCGTCCTGGGGTTAATCGAAGGGGTCAGTCTCAAGACAAGCCCCTATTGGGTTCAACGCCGACTGCGACTGGCGGGTATGCGCCCGATCAACGCAGTGGTCGATGCAACCAATTATGTGATGCTCGAACTCAATCAGCCCCTGCATGCCTTCGACTACGATGTGCTGCTGGCGCGCGCAGGTGGGCAGGCCCCCACCATTATCACCCGCACGGCCCAACCTGGTGAACGACTGATCACCCTGGATGATGTTGACCGGACCCTCGATCCATTCAGCATGCTGGTCTGCGATACAAAAGGATCGCTTTCTATCGCCGGTGTAATGGGCGGGCAGGAAAGCGAAATCAGCGACGCCACCCGCAACGTCCTTCTAGAAGGGGCATCCTGGAATTTCATCAATATTCGCAAGACCGTCGCAGCGCAGCATCTTCAATCCGAAGCCGCCTTTCGTTTCAGTCGCGGGATCCACCCGGCGTTGGCTCCCTGGGGAGTGACCCTCTGCCTGGAATACATGCGCCAGTGGTCCGGTGGCCTGGTTTCGCAGGGTCTGATCGACCACTACCCGCTTCCCGCCGTTGATCCGGAAGTCAGCCTGACCGCCGATGACGTTGAGCGCGGCCTTGGTATCCGTCTACCAATTGAACAGATCGCCGGTATCCTGGAGAAGCTATCCTTTGCCGTCAAAGTGAAAGGCCAGACCATCCAGGCGAAAACACCTTCTTATCGGCTGGATATTGGCGAAGGGGTGATTGGGAAAGCCAACCTTCTCGAAGAAATAGCCCGTATCTTTGGATATGATCAGATCCCCGCCACCCGCCTATCGGATGAACTGCCCCCACAGCGAAATAACCCCGCCCTCGAAAGCGAAGAACGCGTGCGTGATATCCTCGTCAGCCTGGGAATGCAAGAAGTGATCACGTACCGCCTGACCACTCCCGAAAGAGAAGCCCGGCTGCTCCAACCCGGTGCGGCGCAAGATGAGCGTCCCTATATCCGGCTGAAGAACCCGATCACCCCGGAACGGGCGGTGATGCGCCACAGCCTGCTTTCATCTATCATAGAAATCATAGAGCGCAATTATCGTCTGCGCGACCATCTTACCTTGTTCGAAATCGGGCCCGTCTTCTTGCCTGTGGATGGGCAGACGCTTCCAGATGAACCTCGCCGCCTGGCTATTGCCATCACAGGCCTGCGCCAGGCGCCTGATTGGAAAAAAACAGGAGCGGTCACGTACGATTTCTTCGACCTGAAAGGGATCATCGAAGCCCTTTTTGAGTCACTCCACATTTCGGGATTGAGTTACGCGCCAGTATCCCATCCGGTTTATCATCCGGGTAAATGCGCCCGGGTGATGGCCGGTGAAACGTATCTGGGCGTATTTGGAGAGCTGCACCCGTTGGTCAAAGAGCGCCTTGACCTGACCTCAGCATCAGTCCTGGCAGCCGAACTGGACCTGGAAGCCCTCTTAGATAAAATTCAGACGCGTTTCACCGTGCGGCCCGTCCCGGCCTATCCACCCGTGTTGGAAGACATCGCCATTATCGTGGATGAAGACCAGCCGGCTGGAGAAGTTGAGGACGCGATCTGGCAGGCAGGCGGTAAAATGCTATCTGGTGTGCGCCTGTTTGACATCTTCAAAGGCGAGCAGGTCGGCGCAGGTAAGAAAAGCCTGGCCTACAACCTCACTTACCAGGCTTACGACCGCACACTGACGGATCAAGAAGCCACCCAGATCCGGAAGCGGGTTGTGCGCCAGCTCGAACAATCGTTCAACGCAAAACTTCGCAGCGATTAATTAAACATTATAAAATATGACCCCCCAAGTTTTAACTTGGGGGGTCATATTTTTTTAATAATCTCCCTCGCCAATACCGAGGGGCTTCCATTTATCCTGGTCTGTGCGCAGACGGTGCTGCCCACCACCCCGGTTATGCAGCTCTTCAAATCCCTCAGGTTTAATCATAAAATCTTCTCCATCTAATAAACCAGAAATACCGTTCTGTCCGGGCTCTATTTTTTTATTTTTGCAATATGGGCAAGTCTTCGGATCGTGTGTCGCATAGGTTGTGGGCTCTTCATAAGTCGAAATCAAGCCCTCATAATTACGAAGGACAATCTTGTGGTCCGACATGCTGAGCAGGTAATTGGGATTCAATGGGATCTTACCGCCCCCACCAGGTGCGTCGACGACAAACGTGGGCACAGCATATCCCGATGTATGCCCGCGCATCGCTTCAATGATCTCAATCCCTTTGGCCACCGGGGTGCGGAAATGACCGGCGCCTTCAACCAGATCGCATTGGTAGATATAGTAGGGCCGCACGCGGATGCGCACCAAATCCTGCACCAACTTGCGGAAGATATGCGGGCAGTCATTGATCCCGGCCAGCAATACGGATTGGTTACCCAGCGGAATACCCACCCGGCTCAACCGGTCGCACGCCTCAGCCAGCTCCGCGGTGATTTCGTTAGGATGGTTGACGTGGATATTCATCCACAAAGGGTGGTACTTTTGCAACATATCCGTCAGCTCAGGCGTCACCCGCATGGGCATAAAGACCGGTACGCGCGACCCGATGCGGATAATTTCAATGTGTGGAATTTCACGAAGTTTCCTAAGCAGTTCTTCAAGCTGGCGCGGAGCCATGGTTAGCGGGTCCCCGCCTGAAATAAGAACATCGCGCACCTGGGGAGTTTTGCGCAAGTATTCAAGCTGGAGCTCTAACTCGGCTTTCGAAAAAGTAGCCGCCGGGTCGCCCACCATGCGAGAACGGGTACAGTAGCGGCAGTAAGATGCGCATTGGGTGGTCACCAGCATCAGCACCCGGTCGGGGTAACGATGGACCAGGCCAGGCACAGGAGAGTGGCGATCTTCTGCCAGAGAATCTTCCATCATGCCAGTAAACGGTACAATTTCATCGGCGGTCGGGATCACCTGCCGCCGGACGGGGTCATTCGGATCTTCAGGGTCGATCAAAGAAACAAAATATGGCGTAATATCAACCCGGAAAAGTCCCTGGGTGGCTAAAGCTTTTTTCTCACTTTCAGTGAGTTTCAAAATTCTATTGAAGTCTTCATAAGAGTTCAGGCGATGGCTGAGCTGCCAGCGCCAATCATTCCACTGTTGATCGGGAACGTCAGCATAGATCGGGGCTCTTCGTGAAGGAAATGGAGAAGGGGGCATTTGCTTAGACTCCTTGAATAAGTCGAACATCAAGACCGGCCGCCAAAAAGACAGGATACCAAGATGGTCCATCAATTGCACCTTATTGTAATATAAAACGGATTAAGGTCAATATCAGGGGTTTGCCTAATCTCTCCTATGATTGCCGCCATATAAGAATTTTGTTAATAATTTCTACGTGAAGGCGCTTAACTTGACTCGCAATTCCAGCCATGGTATGATCATTTATTATATTTTAGCACTCTCCTATCCCGAGTGCTAAAATGTTAGGTCGAGTGGATTAATCATGCTAGAGTTAACTGAACGCCAAAAACTGATCCTGACGTTAGTGATTCATGAATATTCCAGAACTGCCCAGGCGGTTGGTTCTCGCCATCTGGTCGAGCATTACCGGCTGGATATGAGTTCTGCGACGATTCGGAATGAAATGTCGGCATTAACCGACATGGGCTATTTGCGCCAACCACATACTTCGGCCGGACGGATCCCATCCGAAGAAGGATATCGCTACTTCGTTGGACGTCTGATCCAGCAAACAGACCTGCCTGCCAATATCCGCCGCACCATCAGCCACCAGTTTTACCAATCACCCCAGGATTTGGAACAATGGCTGCGCCTCGCGGCATCCGTGTTGGCCCACCAATCCCGTGGCGCATCCCTGGTGACTGCTCCTCATTCCGAAATGGCGCGCTTCAAGCACCTTGAGCTGATCGCCACCCGCGGGCGGCAGGTGTTGATGGTACTGGTCATGATGGGCGGTGAGATCCACCAAGAGTTGTTAACTTTGCACGAACCAGTGTCTCAAGAGCAGCTATCGATTGCAGCCAATCACATAACCGATATCTGCCAAGGGCTGGACGCCGAAAATCTGGCATCCATCCATAGCCAATTGAACGCAATGGAATTGGATGTCATGGATGTGATCAAGCGCGCCATGGGCCACTCAGACACAATGGTCGCCGGTGAAGTATACCTGGATGGCCTGACCAATGTGCTGACCGAACCTGAATTTTCCGGCGCCGACGATGCACGCGGGGCCTTGCGTTTATTAGAAGAACGCTCTCTGCTGGATAACCTGTTATCACGTACCATCATGACCAGCGCCGTGGGCGGCGTACAGGTCTTGATAGGCGGCGAAGGGACATGGCAAGAGCTGCGCCAATGCTCAATGGTTCTGGCGCGTTATGGCATGCCCGGTATAGCCACAGGTACCCTGGGCGTTTTAGGCCCAATGCGCATGCCATACGGGCAAACTATCTCAACGGTACGCTTTATTGCCGGCCTATTGAGTGACCTGGTGTCAGAAACCCTGGTTGATTGATTAGCACTTATTTTTTTATTACTGCTGAGACATGCATCAATAAGGCCCAAATTTGAGGTGTTTGCGGGTACTTCGCACCTGCAAACACCTCAAATTTGGGGACTCTCTTATCGAAGGACAGTGTAAATTATGAAAGAAGACAAAAAAAAGAAGAACACTCCAGAGCCAGCAACAAATCCTTCTGCTGCCGAACAGGCCAAGCAAATGGGTGAAAATCGGTCCAGCCAGCCCGATCAGGTGAAATCCGCCGATGGAAATCACCCAGCTAACACTCCCACCAACCCGGTTGTAGACCCCATAGGACTGTCGCAAGGGGAAAATACTGCATCAGCCCATGAGGCTCAGCCGCCCATGGTAGCGCTCTCTATGGAAGAATTCGACACATTGCAAAGCGATCTTGAGAAAAACCGCACGCAGGCAGCCAGTTATTTTGATGGATGGCAGCATGAACGAGCCGATTTTTTAAATTACAAAAAACGTGTCGAACGGGACTCAATCCAGACTCAGCAAAATGCCCTGGTCAATGTGGTCAAGAAATACCTGGTCATACTGGATGATTTAGAGCGCGCTTTGAAAACCCGCCCGGTCGCTGGTGAAGGAATCGCCTGGAGCGAAGGAATCGAGCTGATCTACCGGAAATTGTTCAATCTATTAGAAAATGAAGGGGTTCGCCAGATGGGAATGGACGATAGTGTTTTCGATCCCACCCGGCATGAAGCCATCACTTACGAAGAAAGTCCGGCCCACCAGAGCGGCCAGATTATTGAGGTCATTCAGCCAGGCTATCTGCTAGGGGACCGGGTGATCCGACCCGCCCAGGTTCGGGTAGCAAAATAGGAGGATATTATGGGAAAAATCATTGGAATTGATCTAGGTACTACCAATTCAGTAGCTGCGGTCATGATCGGCGGCGAACCAGTTGTCATCCCTTCAGCCGAAGGCGAGCGCCTGGTGCCATCGGTTGTGGCGGTCAACAAGAACCACGAACGCCTGGTGGGTCGCGTAGCCCGCAATCAAGCCATCATTAACGCCGAAAACACTGTCTTTTCAATTAAACGATTCATGGGACGCAAGTTCGATGACCCTGAAGTGCAGAGAACGGTCAGCCGCGTTCCTTATAAGGTCACGAAAGCCCCCAACGGCGACATACGCGTGATCCTGGATGGCAAGGAATATTCCCCGCCGGAAATTTCCGCCATGATCCTGGCCAAACTCAAGGCGGATGCGGAAGCATACCTGGGCGAACCAGTGACCCAGGCGGTGATCACCGTTCCGGCCTATTTCAACGATTCACAACGCAATGCCACCAAGGACGCCGGTAAAATTGCCGGTCTTGAAGTCTTGCGCATCATCAACGAACCCACTGCCTCCTCCCTGGCTTATGGGCTGGACAAGAAGAAGAATGAAATTATTGCCGTGTATGACCTGGGCGGTGGTACTTTCGATATCTCGGTCCTGGACGTCGGTGAAGGCGTTTTCCAGGTGCGCTCAACCAGCGGCGATACGTTCCTGGGCGGCGACGATTTCGACCTTCGTATCATCGAATACCTGGCCGACGAATTCAAACGCCAGAACACCATTGACCTGCGCAACGACCGCCAGGCCTTGCAGCGGCTGCGTGAATCGGCTGAAAAAGCCAAGATTGAGCTGTCCAGTACCATGCAGGCAGAAATTAACCTGCCTTACATCACCGCCGATGCCACCGGTCCCAAGCACCTGGTATTGACCCTGACGCGCGCCAAATTAGAGCAGCTCACCGGCGATCTGATTTCCCGCACGCTTACCCCCGTGCGTAAGGCGATCAGTGACGCCAGCCTCAAAGCTTCTGAAATCAATGAAGTCGTGCTGGTGGGTGGTATGATCCGCATGCCCGCCGTACAGGAAGCCGTGCGCCGCGAATTCAACAAGGAACCCCACAAGGGGGTTAATCCCGATGAAGTCGTAGCCGTTGGCGCTGCCATCCAGGGCGCGGTTCTGGCTGGTGAGGTCAAAGACATCCTCCTGCTGGATGTGACCCCCCTGACCCTCTCGGTTGAAACTTACGGCGGTGTCGCCACACCTTTGATCGAGCACAATACCACCATCCCGGCTAAAAAGGGCCAGGTGTTCTCCACCGCATCCGATGGGCAGACCCAGGTCGAGATTCACGTCCTTCAGGGCGAACGCCCCCTGGCTTCCGATAATAAGTCCCTGGGCCGCTTCATCCTGGATGGCATTCCCCCGGCGCCGCGCGGCATTCCCCAGATCGAGGTCACGTTTGACATAGACGCCAACGGCATCCTGAAGGTCACTGCACAGGATAAAGCCACCGGTCGAAGCCAGCACATTACCATCACCGCGTCTTCTGGCCTGAGTGATAATGAAATTGAACGCATGCGCCATGAAGCTGAAATCCACGCCGACGACGACAAACGCCGCAAAGAGCTGATCGAGGTTCGTAACCATGCCGATAATATGATCTATACCTCCGAAAAAACCCTCAAAGATCTGGGCGATAAGGTCGCTGCCGATCTCAAACACCAGACCGAAGAAGCGGTTAACCACCTGCGCCAGGTCATGGCAGGTGAAGATATTGATGCGATCCGCAAAGGTACCGACAGCCTGGGCGAAATCATCCAAAAAATCGGCTCCAGCGCTTACTCTGCCGACGGCGCCACCCCGCAGCAGCCTGGTGAACAACCAGATGGCGGTCCGCAGGGTGGCAATCCGGGTGGTGAAGACGTCGTAGACGGCGAATTCAAACAGGTTTAATCTCACTTTCCACTCTCAGTTTCAGAAATCCAGCCCATATTGGTAAGCAAAGGGCCGGATTTTAGAAACTGGGAAGATTAGTGTTTAAAAAGAAACTTAAATGGCACAACGCGATTATTACGAAATACTGAGTGTGCAAAAAAATGCCTCTCCGGATGAATTGAAATCGGCCTTCCGCGGCCTGGCCCGAAAATACCATCCTGATGTCAACAAGGAACCAGACGCGGAAGAACGTTTCAAAGAGATCAACGAGGCCTATGCGGTCCTCTCGGATGCCGAAAAACGCGCCGCCTATGACCGTTACGGACATGCCGGTGTGAATGGCGCGGGCATATCTCCCGACTTCTCGTCGGTTGATTTATCGGATATCTTTGAAGAATTTTTTGGCTTCAGCGGCATGGGCGGTTCAGGCCGGCGTAACCGGCGTACTCCCCGACGTGGGCCGGATTTAAGCGCTAAAGTTTCCTTGACCTTTGAAGAGGCTGTCTTTGGCGTCGAAAAAGAAATCGAAATCACACGCGACGAAACCTGCAGCACCTGCCACGGCATTGGCGCTGAACCGGGTACCTCACCTTCACGCTGCACCACCTGCGGCGGCCGGGGTGAGGTTCGCCAGGAGGTACGCACTTTCCTTGGCTCAATGGTCCAGGTGACTACCTGCCCTACCTGCAATGGCCAGGGTGAAATTAATTCCACGCCTTGCCATACCTGCCGTGGACGAACCACAGAGCGCAAAACGGTGCGGAAAATCGTCCCCATTCCAGGCGGTGTGGATAACGGAACCCAGATTCGGCTGGCCGGCGAAGGCCAACCCGGTGTGTATGGCGGCCCAAATGGTAATTTTTACCTGGAAATTCAGGTTCAGGCGCATAAATATTTCCGTCGACACCAGGACGATATCCTCGTAGATCTGACCATCAACATCGCCCAGGCCACTTTAGGCACTGAAATTGAAGTCCCTACTGTGGATGGTCCAACTAAGCTTAAAATTCCCGCCGGGACGCAGTCAAGCAAGATATTCACCCTGAAGGGTAAGGGCGTTCCTCACCTGCGCGGATCGGGTCGAGGTGATGAATCGATCATGGTGATGGTCGAAGTTCCATCTCATCTGACCCCAGACCAGCATAAACTCTTTGAAGCGCTTTCGAAGACGTTGGGCTCAGAGGTTAAACCCCAGGAGCCCACTTTTAGGGATCGCTTGAAGGAGTTCTTTAACAATGGCTGACGATCCCCGCTGGCTTGAAGTATCTCTGGTTGTGGATGGCGAGATGGCCGAAGCTGTCTCAGATGTATTGGGACGTTTTGTCTCCAACGGCGTCGTCGTCGAAAGCAACGTGAAATTTCTTGACGCCGAAGATGAGGGAACACCCACCGGACCGGTACGCGTCTTTGGCTATTTACCGGTTAATGAGCAGCTGGAAGAGGCCCGCCACCGTCTTGAAGAAGCTTTATGGCATGTCAGCCAAATTCAGGCTCTGCCCCCTGCCAGTTATAAAACTATTATCGATGAAGATTGGATGGCAGCCTGGAAACAGCATTACCACCCTATCCCTATTGGAAGTAAACTGCTGGTACTACCGGCCTGGCTACCCAATGAATACCCGGACCGCATCGCGGTCAAGATTGATCCTAGCATGGCCTTTGGCACGGGAACGCATCCCACCACCCAACTCTGCCTTGAGACCGTTGAAACCTACACACAACCCGGGACCATTGTCATTGATGTGGGCTGTGGTTCGGGGATCCTCTCCATTGCCGCGCTGAAGCTGGGCGCCGCTCACGCCCTGGCGGTTGATATCGATCCACAGGCGGTGCGGTCCACGCGGGAAAACGCGGTTGCCAATGACATCCTGGCGCGCCTCGAAACCGGGCAGGGTTCAGTGGATGAGATTCTCAATGGGAAATTCACCCTGAGCCAGGCGCCACTGGTTTTGGCCAACATTCTCGCCCCGATCATCATCCGCCTCTTCGCTTCCGGTCTGGCGAAGCTCGTTGCTCCGGGAGGGATCTTGATCCTCTCCGGCATTCTCGACAAGCAGGCTGAGGATGTGCTGGATGCAGCCCAGGCACACGGCCTGGTGGAGATTGAACGCCGCCAGATAACGGATTGGGTGGCAATGGTCATGCGATCAGCTTAACCGCTTATTGATAGCCCGGTCAATCTAGATTTCGTAATTTTGGGGAGCGCAGCCAGACCAGAGTCGCAAAGCCAAACAGGATCACCCCACTGACCGCTACCGTCCAGGTCTCACCAAAACGGTCAGCCAGCAAGCCTGTCAGCAGCGACCCAATGGGCATTGCGCCAAAGAAGATCAGAGTATAAATGCTCATCACCCGCCCCCTGATGTCATCACTGAGTTCAGACTGGACCAAAGCGTTTGTGGTGTTGGCCACCAGCATGAAGCTCAACCCCAACCCAACCAGCACAAGCATCGACAGCAGCTCCCAGCGTACAAAAGCAAAGACAACCATCAGGATTGCCAGGACAAAGCTGCCGGCGGACCAAAGTTTGCCTTTAATCCGGTAACGGCCCAGGGCAGCTACGGCCAGGGCGCCAATTAACGCCCCAGCGCCACGGGCGGATATCAGCAGTGCATTGGTGGTAACATCGCCGTGCAAGATTTTAACCGCCCAATCGGGGAGCAGGTTGACCATACCCAGGCCAAGCAAAGTGACAATGCCAAGGTTGGTGATCAGCATGCGGATCGTTTCTCTATTGGCGACATACTCAAAACCTTCTCGAATTTGGCGCAAAGCTGAAGTCTTACGGCTGATGTGCTCAACCGGCTTCAACTTCATCAACAACAGCGCTACAATCACCGCGATAAACGATAAACCATTGAAGGTGAAACACCAACCCGGTCCAAATAGCGCGTATGCGAAACCCGCTACGGCAGGCCCAACCACCGTGGCGGTGTTGAACATGGTTCCATTCAGAGCAATCGCATTGGTCAGGTCAGCCCGGTCATCAACCAACTCGACTACAAAAGACTGCCGGGCCGGGGCATCAAACGCATTGGCCACACCCAACAAAAAAGCCAGTAAGATAATATGCCAAGACTGTACCACCCCCAAAAAGAACAATCCCGCCAGGATGAATGCCAGGATCATCATGACAGCCTGGGTAATGACCATTAACGTTCTGCGCGGCATCCGATCGGCGATCACCCCGCCAAAAAGGGTGAACAGCCAGGAGGGCAGTCCTGAGGCAAAACCCACATACCCTAGAAATGCCGGCGAATGGGTCAATTGAAAAACCAGGTATCCCTGGGCGGTGATCTGCATCCAGGTGCCGGTCAGGGATACCAGTTGGCCGTAAAACCATAAGCGGTAATTGGGGTATCTTAAAGCCGAAAAGGTCAATCGGACACTTAAGGGAAGATTAAGAATAATGCGCTGAAACAATCATCCTCTAAATCGTCGATGATGGGTTGAGCGTCTGTAAAAGCGCGCCGATCTGAGCTTCGCTCAGGTGGCGTTGATAACGCGCCAGGAGAGACGGATCCGCTTTGATCGCGATTAGCTCACTCTCGATCTGGGCCTTGATGCCCGAATCCAGATTAAAGGCATGCAGGAGCTTCCTGCAGTTCTCTTCGATCCTATCCCGTCCGGAAATCAGGCTGCCCTGGCTGACGACCAGGCGTACTTTCAAGGTATCACGCGACGATAAAGGAATATTGGCAATGCGCAGCGTTTCGTGTGCCTGATCATATTCCCATTTCGCTTCAAGGAATTTCCCGTTGATTTGCAGCTCGATCGTTTCGGGCTCGCGTACGCCGCGCCAAAGCAAGTGATAGACCCGCTCTGCCGGGACAACCGCTGTATTTCCCTGGACCGCATTCACGGTAAGCTGCAATTCATTTTCCTCCCAAAGTTGTTCGATGACGGTCCGGCAGACGTGCTCACCCTCGTATGGGTTGGCGCTGCCATCATCTTCCACCAGCTCAAATGTGTTATCAGCGCCGGGGAAGAGCAGCAAGTTGAGCTCGACTGGGTTATCGACACCACCCCAGGCCACACGCGGTCCAAGAGGGACGATGGCGCCAGCCCTGGCAAAAACCGGGATGTCTTCCAGTTCACCATACTGCGCGTACCATCTCCCTCCGCTTAAGCGTTCCCCGGTAAAGAAATTGAACCAACTGGTTTCTTTTGTTCCAGGTATCCAGACGCTGCCCCGGCTCAAACGGGTTTCGGCATTCCGTGGCGTCAGGAAGGGCGCCACAAGAAGCTCACTTCCGTATATATACTGGTCCTGGCAGTGGTAAGCTTCCTCATCTTCTGGGTAAGCGTGGTACATGGGGGTGATTAAAGGCACGTTTTGTAGGGTATTGCGCCAGGCCATAGAATACAGATAGGGGATAAAGGCATGGCGCAACTGCATGGCGCCCCTGACAACCCGCAGAACATCACTGTCATAACCCCACGGACGGCGGTCCTGGTAAGCGTTGTAGGTCGAGTGCAGGCGCAGGATCGGGCTGAACACACCAAACTGGACCCAGCGCGTATACAACTCCCCATCCTCTTTCCCACCCATATGCCCGCCGATGTCGTGACTCCACCAGCCGTAACCCACATTGGCGGCCGTTGAGGTGAAATACGGTTGGAAGGCCAGCGACTCCCACGAAACCACCGTATCGCCCGAGAAACCGATCGGATAACGTTGATTGCCCAGGCCACCCCACCGCGAGAAGATAAACGGACGCTTCTTACCATCTCGACCGAGGTCATTAAAATGCAGGTGGTTTAACCACCATAATGGGTCAAGATTGGTCACCTTAGTGCGCGTCCCTTGCTGCCAATCGAGCCACCAGAAATCAACCCCTTTTTCTTCCATTGGGTGGTGTAGGACGTCAAAATACGCCCGGGTGAAACGAGGATCGGTGATATCAAATTGAACGGGTTCCCGGCTGGCCGGATCGATCCCCATGATGTCAGCCATCTGTGGATAAGTTTCTTCATGCGGGTAGACCCCATCACCCGGATGCAGGTTTAAGGCAGTCCTTAACCCCTGCTGGTGCAGCCAATCGATGAAAGCATACGGTTCTTGGAACAATTCCTTATTCCAGGTGTAACCCGTCCAACCAGAGGATTCATTCCCAGTTTTAGTGATATGCCAATCCATATCAATGATACATACCGAAAGAGGGACCTCATGCTGGCGAAAATCTTCAATCAGTGCCTTTAACTCTTCCTGCCGGTAAGGCCAGTAGCGGCTCCACCAATTGCCCAACACCCAACGTGGGATAACCGGAGTACGCCCGGAGACTTTGGCATAATCGTTCAAACAGCCCTGGTAATCATGGTTATACCCGAAGAAATACAGGTCCAGCGCCCCCTGAACCTGGCGGTTGTTCAACCAACCATTTTGATCGAACACCAGGCTGCTTGAATCGTCTACCAACGCCCATCCCTTGCGCGACATCAGGCCATGCTCCAGGCGAATCGTGCCTTTGACCCCATCCAGGGTGCGCGCCGTGCCGCGCAGGTTTTCCCGATCGCGCTCTCCATAATGCCATACCTTGCCAGACTCTTTTAATTTAACCGACAATGTCTGCTGGGTAATGCCCTCAGATGTAATGTGATAGTCTAGCGCCAGGTAATCGGTCTCTATCTGGATGGACTCGGCAGTCTGGTTAACCGTAAAAGCAGGAACGGGCTGGTGGCGAAACCAGAAAGCCTGGCTTGGCCGATCTTCAAAGACGACGGACGGGCTGTATTCCATACGGATCATCCGTGGGGTTAACAGTGTGAAGCGCACGTGGGCGCCCGCTACCACAGCCGCTGTTTGAGCAACCGGGGCAGCGACAAGCTCAAACGAAGATATCTCCATGT
>Ga0066793_10000282_pt1 | contig 19134 bp, 16 predicted proteins | sample PersoiDNA2013189_FD_83876 | JGI IMG/M metagenome (GOLD analysis project Ga0066793, IMG submission 83876) | Permafrost soil microbial communities from the Arctic, to analyse light accelerated degradation of dissolved organic matter (DOM) -... | ecosystem: Environmental > Terrestrial > Soil >... | reverse complement strand
TTCGTATCCTTTGCCATCCGACTCTCCTTTCCCGCCCCAATCTTATTTCTCACAGGCGCCGCACTGTCCTTTGCCGCTTGCGGCCTTCAGCGGACCGTTTCTTCCCCCACCTTCTCGGCGGCCGGTGTTGGCTCCCCGGGCGCAAGTGGGTCACCAGCAGTCGTATCGTTCAGATTAATCTGTCGAAGCGACCTGAAGAGCCCCGGTAGCACATACTGCTCTTTGTGCGCCTGCAGGAGCTCCTCGTCTTGCATCACGTGGATCATGCCGGCCCCGAAGAACACGATGAGACCGGTGACGTACAGCCACACCACCATGATGACCGCGGTGGCGATGCTGCCGTAAACGTTAGGTATATTGGACACGGTCGAGAAATAGAACGCCAGGAGGTACTGGATCGCCAGGAAGAACACCGCGGAGACGAGAGCTCCCATCGCGGTCCGCTTGAGGGACTGCTTAACCGGCGGGACCACCTGGAAGACAAACAGGAACAGGAGGAAGTTAAACGAAAGGCTGACTATGGGCTTGAAGATTACGTTGCCTGTGTCGTAGAGGGCGCCCTGCTTGCCGACGGCCCATCCCCAGAAGGCGGTGAAAGCGAAGAGCGCCACGATGGAGGCGAGGAAGAGCAGGCCGATGACCGTGATGAAGAGGATGCCCAGGATCTTGCCCCTGGCGAACTTCCTTTTGGGGATTCCCCAGATCTGGCAGAAGCCAAGCTCGAGCGCACCGAATATCTTGGTGCCGGTCCACAGGAGCGCCACGAAGCTCACCGCGCCCAGCACGTTCCTGTACTGGGTGATCGTGTTCATGGCCTGGCCGGGCGTCCCGCCGATCACGGGCATCAGAGTCTTGAACATGGGTGATACGTTGTCTTTGAGGCTCGGGTAGGTCTTCAGGACCATCCCCAGCAGGGAGGCCAGGGCGATCAGCAGAGCCAGCACGCCCAGAAAGCCGTTGTAGGCGAAGTAGCCGGTGAAGTAACGCATCTTCTTCCTGCGGAACTCGACCGCCGAAGCCGACAGCACGGCGAACCAGCGGCGCTCCGTTACCAGCTTTGAGTACAGCCGGTGAGCGAAGCCATCCAGCGATTCCATATGGTTTGCGAGCCCCACTTGCGCGCGGGTGTTCTTTTCCTTGAAAGACATGTCGCAATGATATCAGAGGGGAAAACCGGTATCAGGTACTTTCCGTCCCCTCGTTTAAGTTGTCGTGCTGGAAGCGGGACGAAAAGTACCTGGTACCGGTTTTCCCCTAGCGGCCGGCTATCTCGTCCAGGATGGGCTTGCGCGTGGCGAGGATGGCGGGCAGCATCCCCGCCAGGATCGAGACGACGATAACCACTATGGCCCGCCAGAGGAAGTCGACGTAATCGACGTACAGGCTGACGTCGCCGAGCGGGATCTTGAAGGGGTGCAGCTTGAAGTAGGGGATGATGATGGCGAAGAAGATCGCCGACCCGATGGCCACCCCCACCATCGAGTAGATGGTGGACTGCAGTATGTAGGTCGAGCCCACCAGGTACGACTTGATGCCGATGGCTCTGAATATGCCTATCTGACGACGTTTGTTGGAGATGTCCACGTAGATGATGATGAAGATCACCACCGCGGCGATGATGAACCCGACGGTGGTCAAGAGGGCGTTGATGGTCAGGAAGCTCGAGGTCACCGACTTCATCAGGCCGGAAGCCGCCTTCCAGGTGATGAACTGGCCGCCCGGCAGCGCTTTGCGCAAGCCTTTGATTACCTGGTTCTCATCGCCCTTCTTGTCGGTCTTGACTATAACGGTCGTCGCCACGTCGCCGTAGGACGGCTGCATCGCGTCGAGCGTCGCGTTGCTGATGAACGCCTGGCGGTCGGCCTCGAAGTACTTGGTGTAGAAGATGCCCTTGATCCTCAGCAGCTTACTCTGACCGTTCATGGTGAAAAGGACCTTGTCGCCGACCTTCGCGCCCTTGAACGAGGTGGCGTTCATCTCCACGCCCTTGCCGCCGGCGATCTGCCGCCCGATGACGATCGAATCGGTATCCGAGTCGGAAAGGTAGGCGCCCGACAGCATCTTCTTGCTGATGTTTGTGGTGTTGCGCTCCTCAGACGGCTGGATCGCCATGATCTGGAAGCTGCCCTGTATCCCATTGTAGACCAGGCCGGCCGGCACCAGGGTCCGGGCGCTGGCGGCGACGACCCCCGGGGTCGAATCGATCTTCTTCACTACCTCCGGCGCGTTCGGTATGAACATCTGGCCGGGGGTGGTCTGCATGGTCACGTTGCCGGAGGTGGTGGCGATCACCTGCTCGTCCGAGGCGAGCACGATGCCGTTGAAGAGCGAGTTGATGAAGATGAGGTTGATGAAGGCCACGGACATCAGGAGGATCACCAGCGACAGCGTCCACTTGTTGCCGCGCAGTATGTGCCGCGAGATGAGGTAGAAGGGGATCTTCCGCTCGATGATGGATATTCGGGGCTGATCGGTCACGGAGCGATCACTGCTCATCGACTATCACCCCATCCGCCAGGCGGATGAACCTGTTGCCCAGGCGCGTCTCCTCCTGCTCGTGGGTTATCATCACCACGGTCCGGTCGTGCTCGGTGTTGAGGCTGGTGAAGAGCGACATGACCTCGGTCGCGGCAATCGAGTCGAGGTTGGCCGTGGGCTCGTCCGCGAACAGCACGACCGGGTCGTTGATGAGCGAGCGGGCGATCGCCACCTTCTGCTGTTCGCCGCCGGAGAGCCGGTTGGGCTGGTGGTGCTCCAGGCCCTTGAGGCCCACCAGCTCCAGCACCGCGAGCGCGCGCGTCCTGCAAGTGCTCACGCTGTCTATCATCATGGCCGGCAGCATCACGTTCTCGAGCGCGGTGAGCTCATCGGCGAGCGCGAACTCCTGGAAGATGTAGCCGAGGTAGCGCAGGCGCAGCGACGTCCGCTTCTTCTCGTGCATCAGGGTGACATCCTCGCCCTCCAGCAGCAGCTCACCGGAGTCCGGCCTGTCCAGCAGGCCCAGCTGGTGGAGGAGGGTCGACTTGCCGGAGCCGTTGCGCCCGGTGATGACCAGGAAGTCGGAATTCTTGATGTGGAGCGAAACACCGCGCAGGGCGGGGACGTCGACCTCACCGAGGTGGTAGGTCTTGACCAGGTCCTTCACCGTGATTATCTCGGTGGTCTCAACCAATGGTCCGCTCCCTCTAGGCTTCCTCTTCCAGCGCCTTGTCTATCTGCTGGAGCATCTCCAGGAACGCGTCGCGGTCTTTCTTGGAAATTCTGCCGAACTGGTCGCCGAACTTCTCGGCGTGGTAGGTGATCATCCTGGTCGCGTGGTTGGAGCCATCACCGGAAAGCGCGACCTTCACCACCCGGCGGTCTTCAGAATCACGCTCGCGGGCGACCATCCCTTTCTCCACCAGCCTGTCGACCGTGCGGGAGATGACACCCTGCGAGATCTTGAGGTGCCTGGAGAGGTCGCCGATGGTGCTGGTGCCGCGCTCCAGAAGGGCGTAGAGCACCAGGATCTGGGGATAGGAGAGCTCAACCTCCGAGAGCATCTCCATGCCCGAATGCCTCAGGTTCCCCATGATGTGGAGGATGGTCATGATCACGTGCGTCTGGTATTGGGCAAGGTCGTCTTTCTCGGACATGCCGACATAATACATGTCATGTGAAATATTTGCAATATGCAAATAGTTGGGGACAGGTACTTTCTACTTATTTTTCTACTCATACGATTTGGCTTACCGGTTGAATTCGAGGACACGTGTCCGGAGTAGAAAAATAAGTAGAAAGTACCTGTCCCCAGATAGAGTGCGCCACCGGTGCCTGGCACCGGTGGCGCAACGCGATCCGACATCAAGCCTTTCCCGCGCGGATCAGCCTCCTGGCGATCTTCCAGGCTGCCCACGCGCCGAACAACGGCGGCCCGTAGCGCATGGCCGGCTTGATGTACGGCATGAGTCCACGGTCGGGGTTGAACTCCTCGTTGAGCGAGATGGTCTTTCCGAGCTTGTCGGCCGCGATGAGCTCGGAGCAGTGGTTGGCGGTCCAGGTCGCCGCCTCCATCCCGCCGGAGGAGACATGAGTCTTGGTGTAGTCTCCGGTCAGGTAGAAGTTGTCGTAAGGCGAGCGCTGGTAGGGGCGGCGCTTCTCCATGCCGGGGTAGGCGCGGTAGACGCCCTGCCTCTCGCGCACGACCTTCCACTTCCGCACTTCAGCTTCGCGCGCCAGCGGGAAGAACTTCTTGATCTGCTCTATGGCGGTGTCGAAGATGACCTCGTCGGGGAGCCCCACGATGTGATCGGCGGGGGAGAGGACCATCTCGAACATGCTCCCTCCCTTGAAGATGTGGGGCAGCACGTTGGAGAGGTCCGCGTAGGTGTTGAATATGCAGTCGTTGGAGAAGTAGGTCACCTCGCACTCGGTCAGCTTGCGGTCGAACCACACCTGCAGCGACATGGAAGGCGCGTACTGGAAGTGCCAGAGGTCCTGGAAGTATCCGAGCTTGAAGGACTCGTCGGGCAGCAGCTTGCGCAGGGCATACGGGCTGATCGCCGACACGTAGATGTCGGCCGTCCTCTTCTCGGAGCCGTTGACCGTCACGCCCTCGATCTTGCCGTCGACGATGTCGATCGCGGTGACCGCCTTGCCCAGCTCGCAGGTCCCGCCCTTGCCCTTGATGTAGTCCAGGCAGTTGCCGACCCATATCTCGCCCAGGCCGCCGTTGGCGAAGCCGACCCGCGAGGTCTCGGCCGACCCGCTGACCTTCTTGAACCAGTTGATCATGACCTTGGCCGAGATCATGCTGGAGGGGGTGAAGGTGAGCCCGTTTATCCCCGGCTCCATCGGCTTGAACGCGCCCTTGGGCGCCACGCGCATCGCCCACATGCCGAAGGTGATGTCGTCGAGCTCCTCGAGCTGCGCCTTCGAGTACCTGCTGGCACCCATGCCCATCCCCAGCGCGGTGAAGATCATCTTCCACTTCGGCAGCCCGGTATAAGCCTTGATGAGCGAGAGGTACGCGGCGGCGGCGTGCAGCGGCGCGGGCAGGTTGCCGAACCGCAGGACCGCTTCCTTTCCGTCCTCCTGCGCGAAGTAGAACTCGGAGTTCTTCCAGATGATGTTCTTGTCGATGTCGAGCTTCTTGAAAAAGTTGACCAGGTTCACGTAGTAGGGGAAGAAGACGTGCAGCGCGTTGTCGATCATGTCCCCGTCCTCGTCGAGCCAGGAGCTCGCCCGCCCGCCGAACATGTCGTCGGCCTCGATGATCTCGACTTCCAGTCCGAGGTCCAGCAGGTTGATCGCCGTGGCCAGCCCCGACATCCCTCCGCCCATCACCAGTGCTTTCATCTCGCTTTGCTCCTCTCCTTGGGTTTGTTCTTTATGGAATCGAGCAGCCTCTCGACCGCCGTGAGCGCCTTGTCCTTGGTCAGGACGTCCTCGAGCCCCAGAGTGGACGCGAAGTACAGTGTGATCCCCAGCGAGAGTATCTCCCAGGCGGCGAGCGATACGTCCAGGTCCTTGCGCAGCGCGCCTTGCTCGACGCCGTCCTGAAGAACGGCCTCTATCACGGTCAGCAGCTGGGCGAACCTGTCGCGTACCGCACGGCGCATATCCTCGCCGCGCACCGCGCTCACCACCTCGAAGAGCACTCGGGTCTCCTCGGGGTTGGACATCACGAAATCGTAGAACGCCGCGCTCATCAGCCTCAACTGGGTGACCACGTCGTCCTGGTCCCTGGCGGCGGAGACCGTGTGGACGATGAGGCGCGCGCTGATGTCGTCCAGCGCGGCCAGGAGCATCCCCTGCTTGTTCTTGAAGTGGCGGTACAGGGCAGGCTCGGAGACGCCCACGTCCGCCGCGATGCGGGCCGTGGTGGCGCCCGCGACCCCGACCTCGGCCATGATCTCCGCGGTCGACTTTATTATCTGTTTCCTTCGGTCGCCCGCCTCCGCGGGACGCTTGCCCGCCAACGTTTACCTCCGGTTAGCGTACACTAACGTTAGTGAACGCTAACATATTCCTTGCGGTCTCCTCTGTCAAGCAAAGCGCCTGATATTCGTCCAGGTGCCCGGGACAGGCCGCGTGCTATGATAACCGTGACCTGAGCGGGAAACACGCGAGGAGAGGAAATGGCCGGCAAGTCATCGTTTTTCAGGCTTCCGCGAGAGGCTTTCTCGCCGAAGCAGATCAACCTCCAGAGCGTATGCGGCAGGATTATCCGGGCCCGGACGGCAGGGGGCCGGGCTTGAGGGTCCTGCTGATCAATCCCGCCTTGAGCGTATCCGAGAAGGACTTCTGGGGGGACATGGCCTACCCGCCGCCACTGGGGCTAGCCTACCTGGCCGGGGCGGTTTCACGCGCCGGGCACGAGGTCGAGATCATCGATTGCCTCGGCTTGTACCCGATACCCGTCGAGCACAACGAGGGCAGAGTGCGCATAGGGATGCGCGCGGACGACATCCTCGCGCGTGCCAGCGAGTTCAAGCCGGACATCACCGGGATCGCCTGCGGCTACACCGCGCACGCGCCTGACTCTATAGGCGTCGCGGTGAAGATAAAGGAGTGCCTGGGCAGCGGCCACCCGGTGATCATGGGCGGGGCGCACGCGACCACCTGCCCCGAGGACGTCTTCTCGTCAGGTGTGGTCGACTACATCGCGATGGGCGAGGGCGAAGGGATACTCACCGATCTCTGCGGCTCGCTCGAGAGGGGAGAGCCGACGGGTCCGATCGAGGGGCTCCTGGCGATGTCACCCGACGGAACGGTTACGGGCATCCGCCAGAGGGCGAGGATACAGGACCTCGACAGCCTTGCGCTTCCTCGCAGGGACCTGCTGCCGATGGACGTCTACTTCAAATATCAGACTCTGCGCAAGGACCGCATCAACTTCATGCGCCGGCCGCAGACGACGATGATAACCTCGCGCGGTTGCCCGGAGAAGTGTGTGTTCTGCGCGCTCCGCTGCACCTGGGGCAGGAAGTGGGTGCCCCGCTCCGCCGAGAGCGTGGTCGATGAGGTGCAGATGCTGGTGGACGACTACGGCGTCCGCGAGATCCACTTCATGGACGACAGCATCTCGGTCCATCGCGAGCGGCTGAAGAAGATCTGCGAGCTCATCATAGAGCGCAAGATAGACTTCCGGTGGCAGCCGGCGAGCGGCATCGCCATCTGGACGCTGGACGCGGAGCTCCTCAAGCTCATGAAGAAGTCCGGCTGCTATCGCCTGACGCTGGGGGTCGAATCGGGCAACGCTGAGACGCTGGCCTTCATCCGCAAGAGGTACACCCACGAGCACGCCCTGGAGATAATCAAAGAGGCGAACAGGCTGGGGATGTGGACGATAGGCACTTTCATCCTGGGCTTCCCGTATGAGACCCGCGAGCAGATGGAGGACTCGGTGCGCTTCTCCATCGACTCAGGCCTGGACTTCGCCTTCTTTTACTGCGCGGCGCCTTTCCCTGGCACCGACCTGTTCGACATCTACGTGAAAGAGGGCATAGAGGTCCCGCCCGAGACGACGGTGGCCTTCGGCCTCGTCGACTCGCTCACCATGGAAGCGTGCGAGATCGAGGCCGCGCGTGAGGACGCGACCGCCAGGTTCATGAGGAACATCTCGCACAGGCCCTGGAAGATGCTGGGCAAGATCAGGAGCCTCGAGGACGCAGGCTACGTGCTCAAGGTCGCCTCCTACGGCCTGAAGCTCGCCAGGACCAGGACCGAGGACAAGAGCATCTCCGCCTACCTTTACGGCGACGACTAGTGAGGAGCGCGCGCGCCGTGCTCCCCGGCCGAAGGTACATTATCAATGCGAGCGGCACACCGGTAGTAGTAGACTAGGCTCCAGGAACCCCGTCACGAAAGGCCGCCTGGAGGTTTCTTGGACACGACAGATTACTATTTCTTCCTTGGCACCAACGCGGAACTCATCAAGATGATGCCCCTGTTGAGGCGGTTCAAGCGCGCCGGTGTTCCTCTGCACCTGCTCGCCACCGGACAGAACTTCCCGCTCGAGGATGAGCTGCTCGAGATGTCGGAGGTCGACGGGGTCGACCTGCAGATAACCGCGAGGCCCATCCCCCAGGCCCCGTTCTGGCTCGCGACCTGGTTCTTGGAGGCGTTCTTCAAGAGCCTGGTGCTCATTCCACTATATATGCGAAGGACGCGCACGGGCAGGCAGCGCGTGATGGTCGTGATAGGGGACACCATCTCGACCATCCTGGGCGCCATGGTGGGCCGCCTGTTCGGCTTCAAAGTCGTTCACATAGAGGCAGGCCTTCGCTCGGGCAACTGGCTGCGCCCGTTCCCGGAGGAGATAAGCAGGCAGATCACCACGGCGCTGGCGCAGGTCAACTTCTGCCCCAACCAGCAGGCCGTCTGCAATATCTCCAAGGCGGCGGTCAATGTCAACATGGGGCACAACACCCAGCTCGAGGCGATCAACATGGCGCTCGACCGCGCCCGGGACGCGCAGGTCACGGAGCCTCTGGTGACCGGCGAATATTTTGTCCTGGTCCTGCACAGGCAGGAGAACATCTACAACAGGCAACTGGTCGCCTCGATCGTCGACAAGATGGTCGAAGTCTCCGGGCGCATGAAGTGCGTGTTCATCATGCACGAGCCGACCAGGAAGGCGCTCGAGCAGCACGGCCTGATGCAGAAGGTGCTCTCGGCCCCCAACGTCGTCCGGCTCGACCGGCTCGATTTCGTCGACTTCGCACGGCTGCTCTCGGGCTGCGAGTTCCTCGTCACCGATGGGGGAGGGAACCAGCAGGAGGCTTACTACCTGGGCATTCCCTGCCTGATCCTGCGCAATGAGACCGAAGGCCCCGAGGGTCTGGGCTCGAACGCGCTGCTCTACGGGGGCGACCTGGGGATGGTGGACGGCTTCGTCGAAGAGTACGGGTCCTACCGGAAAGAGCCACTGAGGCCGGAGCGCCAGCCGAGCGAAGTGATACTCGAGACCCTGGTGGAGTCATGAGCGATCCACCTGACTTCAGCGTGGTGATACCGACGTTGAACAGCTCGCTGACGCTGGCGCAGACCCTCGAGTCCATCCGCTGCCAGGAGTACGACCAGGACCGCGTGGAGATCCTGGTGATAGACGGCGGCTCGACGGACGATACCAGGGAGATCGCCGCCCGCTTCGGCTGCGAGGTGCTGGACAACCCCATGGTGCAGCAGGAGCACGCCAAGTACATCGGCCTTCAGAACGCGCGGGGAAAGGCCGCCATCTTCATCGACTCGGACGAGTGCTTCGAGAGCCGCGGGTCGTTGGCGGCGCGGGCCGGGGTGTTGCGCGACCACCCTTCATACAAGTTCATGCTCGCCGGAGGATACCGGACTCCGCCGGGGGCTTCGGCCATCAACGACTACCAGGTCCACTTCGCCGATCCTTTCAACTACTTCCTCACCGGCACCTCGGGTGACGCCGGCCTTTTCGTCGACAGCTGGAAGAAGCTCTACGACGTGGTGGAGGAGACCGACGACTTCGCCGGGTTCGAGCTCTCCGCGGACAAGGTGCAGCCGACGGTCGATCTGTGCGCGGGCAGCACCGTGGACATGGAGTACGTGCGAGGCGAGTTTGCAGAAGAGTTGAAGGACCCGCTGGTGCCGCCGCGGCTTTTCTACCTCTCGGCGCGCAAGTCTCCCCGTGTCGCCATCCTGAAAGAAGATTTCATCGTCCACTACTCCGCGGACAGCTTGAGGACCTACCTCAAGAAACTCGATTGGAGAGTGAAGACGAACATCCACTACCCCGAAGTGGTGGCTATCGGCTACGTGAACAGGGAGCGCTTCGAGCCGAGGCGCATCAGGATCAAGAAATACCTGTTCATCCCCTACGCACTCACAGTGGTCGTGCCACTGGTACAGGGGATAAGGGAAGCGGTGAGGACGGGGAAGCTGGTGTGCCTGCTTCATCCCGTGCTGTCGTTCTACGCCGCGGCCGACATATGCTGGCAATACCTGATGAAGGCGATCGGCAGGAAGCCGGCCCTGAAGACCTACGGCACCAACACCCAGAAGCTCGACCTGGATTAGGAGCGAGTCCGGTCTGCGCTCGACGCGGCTCAGGAAAGCCCTATGTTGCAGACCTTCTGGAGGATCTTGGTGAACGTGACCCACGGGTCCGACCTGGGGATATAGCCCTCTCTCCGGAACCAGTCGATCGAGCGCTCCAGTGAGGTCTCAACCGGGGTCAGCTCCAGGCCCAGCTCTCTGGGGGCCTTGCTGGTGTCGTAGTAGAGGTACTGGTGCGAGTAGCGCGCCTCCTTGGGCGTGACGGTCGGCTGCCGACCGCTGCGCTCCGCGAGCTTCTGCCACAGCCAGGCGTAGGCAAGGGTCGCGGACATGGGCATCTTGATGATGCGGGTCCTGATTCCGGCCGCCTCCGCGACCATCTCGAAGAGCTCCTTCATCGTCACGTTGCGGTTGCCGAGGATGTACTTCTGGCCGACGACGCCTTTCCTCGCCGCGAGCACGTGCCCCCTGGCGACGTCATTGACGTCGACGATGTTGATGCCGCCGTCGTAAGCCATGAACTGAGCCTGGTTGGCGACGTCGAGGATTATCTTGCCGGTGGGGGTGGGGGCGACGTCACCCTCTCCGTAAGGGAAGCACGGGTTGACCACCACTATCGGCATGCCCTGGTCCGCGAAGGCGAGGGCCTCCCGCTGTGAGAGGTACTTGGTCAGTACATAGTCGCTGGCGCCGTCGAACTGGTTGAACTCGGTCTCCTCGTCGGCGGGCAGCGTGCCCGCCTTGACGCCCAGGGCGGCGATCGAGGCGGTGTAGACTATTCTTTCGAGGTCGGCCTTCCTGGCGGCCCACAGCGCGTTGCGCGAGCCCTGCACGTTGACGTCGTAGAAGATCTTGCGGTCGGGCTTCAACAGCGAGAAGATGGCCGCGAGGTGGAAGAGCGTATCGCATCCCTTCGGTGCCGCATCCAGGGTCTCGGGTTCCATCACGTTCCCGGGGACCCTCTCCACATCGACTCCCACCAGGTTGCGGCCGTCCTCGCCGGGCAGGATCATCGCGCGCACGTCCACGCCCTCGCTCATGAGCTCGCGCACCACGTGCGAGCCGATGAAACCGGCAGCCCCCGTCACCAGTGCCTTCTGCATCACGCCCTCCATTCTCGCCGCGCGCCAAGTCCCTATACGTCGGCGAACAGCCCCTCCTCGATGACCTGCTTGCGCAGCTCCCGCTTGAGCACCTTCAGCGTCATCGTCAAGGGCATCTCGTCGATTATCTTGATCACGCGGGGCCGCTTGTAGCCCGCGATGTGTTCCTTGCACCAGTCGAGCAGCTCGTCGGGCGTCGCCTGGGCTCCGGCGTGGAGCTGGACGAAGGCCACCGGCACCTCGCCCTTGGTGGGGTGGGGCGCGCCGATGAGGGCGACCTCGTAGACCGCGGGGTGCTGCAGGATCTCTTCCTCGACCTCGCGGGAGAACACTGAGTAACCGCCTGCCTTCACAACGTCTTTCTCACGGTCGACGAAGTGGAGGTAGCCCAACCTGTCCCGGAAACCAATGTCTCCGGTGTGGAACCAACCGTACTTGAAGGCCTCCGCGGTGCGCTCATCGTCCCCCCAGTAGCCCTTCATGACATTGGGTCCCTTGACCACGAACTCGCCGACTTTCTTCCGGCGCAGCTTCTTGCCGTCATCGTCCATGACCCTGACTTTGACGCGGGGCATCGGGATGCCCACGGTGCCGACCCTGCGCAGGATGGGCGGGTTGACCGAGATGATGGGGGAGGTCTCCACCAGGCCATAGCCCTCGATGAACTTTCCGCCCAGCTTCTCGAGCCTGGCGATGTGTTCGACCGGCATGGCGTCGGCGCCGGAGAGCCAGTAGCGCATGCTGGACAGGTCGTACTTCTCCGGCTCGAAGAGCAGCATCATGTTGTACATCGCCGGGACGCCCAGGAACAGCGTGGCTCCGTGCTTGGCGATGTTGGCCAGCGCCTGCTGCGGGTCGAAGTACTTCATGAGGACCCCGGACGCGCCGCAGTAGAGCCCTCCGACTATGCTGGTGGTGAAGCCGAAGATGTGGGCCAGCGGCAGGGCGGCGACGCCGAAGTCCTTCGGGCCCAGGCGCAGCATGCGGGTCGTCAGCGTGATGGTCGACAGCAGGTTGCGGCTGGTGAGGACCGCTCCCTTGGGAAAGCCCGTGGTGCCGGAAGTGTAAAAGATCGCAGCGGGGGAGTCGGGGTCAAGCGTCGCCGGCTCGACCTTGGCGTCGCGATAGCCCTCGGTGAGCCCGTCGATGGAGTGGAACCCGTCGGGCACCTGGTCCTGGGGCCCGATCATCACCCAGTGCTCGATGCCTCCGATGTTGGCCTTGTCGCGGATGTTCAGCCAGTAGAGGTCGGGCTCGGTGATCAGCACCTTGGCCTGGCAGTCGGATATCGAGCGGGTGAGCTCCTCGGCCTTGAGCATGTAGTTGAACGGGACCATTATGGCGCCGATGCGCGCCGCGGCGGTGAACACCAGGCCGAGCTCGGGTACATTGGTGAGCGCGACCGCGATGCGGTCCCCCGGCTTCACGCCCAGCTCGTCGCGCATCGCGGCGGCTATCGTGTTGGTGAACTGGAGCGCCTCGTTGAACGAAGCGGAGGTGGCTTCGGGCCCCGGCCCCAGGTTCTTGTACTGCATCGGGCTGTCGAAGAAGATGAAAGGCTTGTCGCCGAACTTTGCGGCCGCCCGGTCTATGAGATTGGCAACGGTAAGACTCATATCAATTCCAACTTCAGCCTAAGTGCCTGACCTCCTACGCATTTTCGCAATGCCGGCGTACCGCCGGAGGAAGCTTATCCTACGAGGTTGCTCAGCTCAATCGCGAATGGCATGTCGCCCTCGATCTTGAGCTTGCCGCCCATGAAGGCGGTGACCCCGGTGACCTTGCCGCTGCTCAGGTCCTTCCAGCAGTCGATCGAGCAGGTGAAAGTGGCCTTTGGCCGCTCCGCGCCGTTGAAGCTGACCGCCAGGTCGATGGGGGAGCCGTCGGCCCGGGCCAGGTTCAGCACCAGCGTGCCCTTCATGTCGCTGATCTTGTCATACCGCGCGCGGTTGGCGACCTTGTTCACGTCGGTGAACATGTCGATCGCCCCGGGCAGCTTACCGGTGACCGCGTCGCGCCAGGTGCCCTCATCCATGTCCAGGGTGACCAGAGCCTCGGGGACAGCATCCTGTACGACCTGCAAGTCCTTGGCGTCCTTGATAACGATGCTCCAGGTCTGCGCCTCGTCGCCCGCGATGTTGAACATGATCTTTGCCTCGGTGCCGTCCATGCCGCTCACTGCTGTGGCCTGCAGCTGCTCCGCGAAGATCTTCGGGACGTACTCGTTGAAGTACTCGTTTACGGTGACGTCGTCCTTCGCCTCTATCATGGTACCCCTCCTCGCCGGAAATGCCGGCCACTAGACTGACGTGTCGGTCTAGTCTATGATGGTGGAGGCGGTCAAGTCAACAGGGCGCCGCCAAGAGACAGCGAGGCGTCCCCTTGATATGCTTTGGATGAGCTGAAAGGTGGCAATATTGGCACGGAAGAGAAAGATCCTGCGGCCGGAGGAGCGGCGCGAGGAGCTGCTGGCGGCGGCCTCCAAGGTGTTCTCGGAGAAGGGCTACCGTACGGCGGGCGTCAACGACATAATCGCCGAAGCTGGCGTGGCCAGAGGCACCTTCTACCACTACTTCGAGTCCAAGAAGGAAGTGTTCCTCGCCCTCATCGAGAGGTATTTCACCCGCTTCGCGGAGATACTGGAGGAGAACCACCAGAGGCTATTTGAAGCGCTCGAATCGGGCGGCGACCTCCCCGGCGCCTGGCGGAAGAACGCGCTTTCCATCCTCACCTTCCACAGCGAGAACCCCCAGCTGACCACCCTGGTGTACAGGGAGGCCATGGGCCTGGACGAGCGCTTCTCCGACAAGGTGCGCGAGCTCTCCAGCCTGGCGCGCACCCGAATGGTCAAGGAGTTCGAAATGGTCGCTGAGCGGGGGCTGATGATCCCCTGCGACGTCGAGCTGGTCACCACCATCGTCAATGGCGCGATGATCAACATCATCATGGAGTACGTCCTCGAGAAGAAGGACGCGGACCTCGGAGAACTCGCCGACGCGCTGGTGACCAACCAGCTACGCGCCCTCACCCGCTGAGGCACATGACCGCCTAATGTATAGAGGTGCCTGTCCCCTTCAAGCGTTTTGAGTACCGGTACATCGCGGCGAGCGACCTCACCGCCGGCTCGGGGGCGATGAAAAGCGGAACCGTTGGCCCCGCTATCCTGCGCATCCTGTCCACGAACTCATGATGCCCCACCGCGCACTGCACCAGCGGCTTGTCGGGGAACCTGCCCCTGATCTCGCCGAGGTCTCCAAACCAGTTCTTGCCGCTGGAGCCTTTGCTGGTGACCGTCTTGAAGATGACGTAGGGCAACACGGTGATCGCCAGCACCATGTCGATCATCTCATCGGCTAGCAGCGCTTCCAGCGAGGCGGCGAACATGGGCGACGGGCCGACGTCCACCGGGTTGCGAACGTTCATCCAGGCCGGCGACCCGGCGCGGATGGTCTCGCGGGACGACCCCGAGAGCTCCGGCACCACCAGCCCCGAGGAGACCGCCATGTCGGTGGACATGACCCCCAGGCTGCCGCTGGAGGTGACGATCCCGAGCCTGTTTCCTTTCGGCAGCGGAGAAGTCGCGAAGGTGCGGGTCATCTCGACCAGCTCTTCGATGGTGTCCGCCCTGATAGCGCCGGTCTGCCTGAACAGCGCCTGGTATATCTCGTCCTCGCCGGAGAGGCTGGCGGTGTGGGACGCCGTGGCCGCCTTGCCGGAGGCCGTCCGGCCGCTCTTGAGAACGAGCACCGGCTTGGATGGGGCCAGCGCCTGCAGGCTCTCCCGTAGCCTTCGGCCATCCGCCGCGCCCTCCAGGTACATCATCACGACGCTGGTGCCGGGGTCGTCCCGGAAATAGTCGAGGAAGTCGCACTCGTCAAGGTCCATGCGGTTGCCTAACGTCACCGCCTTGGAGATGGTCAGGTCGTGCTCGTGGAGCATGTCCAGCAGCACCGTGCCGAACACGCCGCTCTGGGCGATGACCGCTGTCAGGCCGGGCACCATCGCCTCCTCGATCACCTCGATCGTGCTGAACTTGTTGGCGGTGTTGACCACGCCCACGCAGTTGGGGCCCACCACGCGGATGCCGTTGCGCCTGGCGGCCTCGAGCGCCGCCTCCTGCAACACTCTTCCATCGCCACCGATCTCGGCGAACCCGGCGCTCTCGATGACGGCGTGACGTATGCCTTTCGCGCCCGCCTCGTCGAGCACAGCGGGTACAGATGGAGCTGGCACTATGATTACCGCGAGGTCGACCGGCCCGGGCACATCGGCAAGGCTCTGATACAGCCGCATGCCGTGCAGCTCCCCGCCCCTGGGGTTGACCAGGAACGTCCTGCCCTCCCAGCCGTGGCTCTTGAGTACAAGCGGTATGCCATATCCGAAGCCAGGGCTGCTGCGCGCGCCGACGAGCACCACGCCCCGGGGCTCGAAGAAGGTGTTTATCCCGGTATCCATGGCCGGCCTACCTGTAGCGTCCGTGGTCATGGACCGACAGGATCATCGCCTTGACGTTCTCGGGCCTGGCATCGATGGGTACGTCGCACCCCGAGCTCAAGATGAACCCTCCGCCGGCGCCAACCTCGTCGATCAGCCTCCTGCAGTAATCCCGCACCTCGTCCGGCTCGCCCAACTTCAGAAGGCTCGCAGGGACGTCGCCCATGATGCACATGACGTCGCCGAGCACCCGCTTGGCCTCGACGATGTCGGAGTTCCCGTCCAGGTTGGCGATGCACTTGCCCCGCGGCCAGTCGGTGAAGAAGCGGAACAGCGGCGTCCAGTCGTTGTCCATGTGGAGCACCGGCGTGACCCCGTGCGCGATCAGGTAGTCTGAGAGCTCTCGCAGGTCGTGGAGCGCGAACTTCTCGAACTGCCTGGGGGACAGGAACGTGGCGCTGGTCCTGGTCAGGCCGATGCAGGCCCTCTTGATCCCGCTGAGACGTGGGCCCAGCAGCCACTTGCCCCGGTCGGATCTCATCATCGCTCGGCTGGCGGTGCGCACCTCGTCAGGGTGGCGGAAGGGGTCCGGCAGGAAATCGGCGACCGATCGCAGCACCGTGGTCATGTACTCAATGGGGAAGAGGATATTGTTGCCGGCCACGATCGGCTCTACTCCCTTGCGGCGCCCCCGCCTCGCGGAGAGCGCGATCTTGGCGAACGCCAGGTATGCCAGCGCCGAGTAGCGCCAGTAGGAAACCTTGCCGTTGATGTTGGGGTTGTGCTCGAGCGCCTTGCCGTAGATGAACGCGGCGGGGTCACGGGACAGTTCGGCATACTCGTCCGGCGACATGACGGTCTTCTCGTTGAACTGCCAGAGCGAGTTCGCGTCGGCGCCGTCCAGGCCGGGCAGGACCGGGGGCACCACCGAGAGCGCCTGCATCATCCGGGCCAATCCCGAGTTCGACATGCCGAAGCCGTCGATGGGACCCAGCTCGCGATGGACCTTCTCCAGCGCAGCATCCCCCTTGCGCACGTCGAAGAGCATGTCGTGCTGCGACACGCGCGCGTACCGGGCAGCGAAGATGTCGAGCATGGGGGCGACAGGCACCCTGTCCGGCTTTCCCAGCCTGATCGCGGTGTCTATCCTCTCCTGCGCCGCGCAGCCCACAGCCTCCGCCCCCTTGCTCTCCTGTTGCTCCGGCTATCTTATTGCATTTGACACGCGCCGCACAGCGGTCCTGCGCGCGCGAAGACCGCCGGCCGGCGCAGGTTTTGATCGGGGCGCATGGAACTAAGTCATCAGGGAGATTAAACAGGGGGTTCGATCGCAGCATGTATGACGAAACAACCATAGAAGAAACTGGGGCGCATCGAAATGAGCCTCAAGGCATAATGGCTGATGGTGTGGCCGCCGCACTTGAGAAAGGGAGACCGAGACAAGTCCTGGTGGTCGAGGACGAGAGCGAAACCGCCAGCCTGATAGTGAAGTTGCTGGAGAAAGACTTCGGGGTCGAGGCGATTGTGGCCGAGAATCTGAGCCAGGCGCGGGAAAAGCTGCTTTCTTCGCCTTTTGACCTGGTTACTCTCGATTACATGCTCCCCGACGGCTACGGCACTGAGCTTATGCAGGTCCTGTTGAAACTAGCCGACAGGCCGGCTGTGATCGTAGTCACAGGCCACAACGACGAGAAAGTGGCCAAGTCCTTCCTGGATTTGGGAGTGGACGGCTACATCATGAAGAACCAGTCGCTGCCGGGAGCACTCACCCTGGCGTCAGGTCGCATTCTGGGGACCAGCAGGCAGACATAGCGCGAAGGCGCGTGTGCTATGCCACGCCGATAATCCTTCTGATAAAATCTCAGCACGGAAACCGATCGTTGGAGCATGCCGACATAGCGAGGTGAGACCATGGATTATGACGAGATAATGGAGCGGCGCAAGCGCTGCATGGACGATGAGCTGCATCCGATCCCCGACGCGGCCCTGGAGAAGGTCAAGGCCGAGTTCTACAAGACCCGGGCGAAGTCGCTGGCCCTCTTCGAGGAGGCTCAGAGCATTATCCCCGGAGGAGTTGAGCACAACCTGGCGACCAGCCACCCGTTCCCACTGGCGATGGACCGGGCAAAGGGCTACAAGATGTGGGACGTCGACGACAACGAGTACATCGACTTCCTGATGTGCGGCGCGCCTATCATCCTCGGGCACCACTACGACCCGCTCGACGACGAGATCATAAAGATAATCAAGGAGAAAGGGCCGTCCACCGGCCTGACCTCCGAGTACGAGCTGCTGGCGGCGAAGAAGATAATCGAGCACATGCCGTCGGTCGACGTGGTGCGCTTCCTGCAGTCAGGGACCGAGGCCGACATGGCGGCGCTGCGAATCGCGCGCGCGGTCACCGGGCGCCAGAAGGTCATCAAGATGGAGGGCAGCTACCACGGCTGGTACGACCAGTACGTCTTCTCGCTGCATGTCCCCGGCACCGCGGGTTTGAACTCGCCCGGGATACCGCCGCAGACGTTCGACAACCTTCTCGAGGTGAAGCCCAACGACTTCGACGCCCTCGAGAAGCTCTTCGAGGACAACAAGGACGAGGTGGCGTGCCTGGTGCTCGAGCCGGTGGGTGGAGAGAGCGGAGTGCACCCGGTGCACCCGGACTGGAACAAGCGCTGCGCCGAGCTCTGCAAGGCCAACGGTGCTCTGCTGATCTTCGACGAAGTAGTCACCGGCTTCCGCCTGGACATGGGTGGGGCGCAGAAGTACATGGGCATCGAGCCGGACATCACGGTGCTGGGCAAGATCGTGGCTCACGGGTACCCGTCGGCCGGAGCCGTCGCCGGGCGCAGAGAGATAATGGACATCGTGGGCGCGGGCATGGGGCAGCGCCCGTACCTGGGAGGCACGCTGGCGGGCAACCCGATCTCGTGCGGCGCTTGCTACCACGCCATAAGGCTGATGGAGGAGAATGACGCGGTGGCGAAGTCGACCGCGATCGCCGACAAGATCACCAGCGAGGTCAACGCCCTGTTCGCGACCAGGCCGGACCTGCCGTTCTTCCTTTACAACTTCGGGCCCATCATCCAGTACGTGACCACCGGGTTCTTCTGGGTGGATATCACCGGCGAGAAAGCGTTCGAGGTCATCACGCGACGCAAGACCTCCGAGGACTACCAGATGGTCGCCGCCCTCAACGGGATAAACTCGCTGGCCGGCACGCGCATGTACACCGGCATGCAGCACGACCAGGTCGCGCTGGACAGGGTGCTCGAGGTCTGGGAGCTAATCCTCTCGATGATCCCGAAATAACTCGGTATACCTTCTCCAGCTCCCCTTCGAAGACTCAACGTCCGCTGGAGAAGGTATACCTCGCCCCCCAGAACTCGTAGGCCCAGCGCCAAAACGCACCATGGTGCGTTTTTGGACTCACTTCAGAATCCATTCCTACTGGTCAGTTGTCATCTTTGACAGGAGTTTAAGAGTTAACCCCGCACAAGGCCCCGTTTTGCCGATTAGGACGCGGAATTAGCGGGTTAGGGGCTGTAAGACCCCACCGCTGTCCACGTAGTGCCCGAAGGCCTTTAGGACT
>Ga0066793_10000281_pt1 | contig 19136 bp, 13 predicted proteins | sample PersoiDNA2013189_FD_83876 | JGI IMG/M metagenome (GOLD analysis project Ga0066793, IMG submission 83876) | Permafrost soil microbial communities from the Arctic, to analyse light accelerated degradation of dissolved organic matter (DOM) -... | ecosystem: Environmental > Terrestrial > Soil >... | reverse complement strand
ACTTTACTAATACATACAATTTTAGTCTAATTAGTATTAAAATTCAAGCTGACTACCAAATTAGAATTGTACATTATTCGCGAGCAATTTAAAAAAGGTAACTGATCAGCCACGCATAGAAAGATTCTTCAAATTTGGGTCTTTTTCATAAAGGCCTGAGCGATTACAAAAAAGATGGAATTTTGGGTTCTTGCCTAGGAGCCCACAAGAACGGATTTTCATTTACAATTGGCACAACTGAATAAAGCAGTTGGTGACTATATCGGGCAAGAAATTATTGTTTTTTCAGGATTTTCCGTGGAATGGTCCGCATTTTGGGATGTTAAGGCGCCTACGCGCGCTAACATCCCAAAATACGGGGTTTCACAGACCCAGGTATACTGGGTTATTGAGGCCGAGATCAAACTGGAACCTCGCCAGGCCATCCTGGCGGCGTTTGCGGATATACCTGTCCACGTCAAATGGGTGTTGACCGCAAACCTTTTGCGTGAGGAAAGCCGAAAACCGGGCAGCCTGCGTTACCCGGATGCGGAAAGTGGTGGCCTGACCACTTACCTTGGCTAGAAAGTGATCCAACTGCCACAGCGGTACCAGGGACAATAACGCCAGAGCTGTCTATCCGAGGTGAAACCTTCGCCGTTGAACGGTAAATTTATCCACCCGGGCGAAAGTGGGAATCCCTGTTTGTGCCGGTGAAAGTGCTCCGAGTGCTTGAAGCATGGATTATCCTAAGAAAGGATTCAAATGACTGTAGTTTTAGAGACGAATGAGCTGTGCCGCTTTTTTGGTGAATACGCGGCTTTGACCCCAACCAGTTTTGAGATTGCTGGGGGTGAAATTGTCGCCCTGACCGGGCCAAACGGAGCCGGTAAATCGACCTTGTTGTTGTGCTTGAGCGGACTTTTACGCCCATCCAAAGGCACGATAAAAGTGTGTGGTTTTGATCTGTACGAGGATGAGGTTGAATCCAGGCGGCGCCTGGCGTTCGTTCCGGATGTTCCGCGTTTTTACACCGAATTGACTGCCTGGGAGCATCTTAAATTTATTGCCCTGGCACACGAGGCCGACCAGGATTTTGACCATCGTGCCGAAGAGTTGTTAAAGGAGCTGGACCTGTGGGATGGACGCGACCTCTACCCACACAACTTTTCGCGGGGTATGCGCCTGAAACTGGGCCTGGCGATGGCCCTCATTCGTCCTTTTGATTTGCTGATCCTGGACGAACCTGCTTCTGCTTTGGATCCCCAGGCTATCGATTACTTGAAAAGCAAACTGCTCAACTTACGCTACAAGGGTGCGGCAATCTTGCTCACCACACATCACCTCGATCTGGTAACCGGATTGAATGCCTCTCAATGGATGATGGAGAAAGGTGTGCTGCATATTAACCAACGGGAGCTGGGAGCTTGAATGCAGCCTGGTTCATCCATGGTAAGACGCTCCGCCGTGAGATCCGATTCTGGCTGGCGATCACCGGATATGATCTCAATGACCGCTCGTCTTCAAACCGGATTTATTTGCTTTATCTGGTGCTTTTCTTCAGCGTATGGGGTCTGTCGTTAATGGCGCTGATCACCTCAGGTGTGGCCCAGTTTCTGACCGGCCTCTCGCCACTCCATCCCTTCCAGGGTGCTGTCCAACTGGCGGTTATCGCCATCCTGTTGTGGTGGGTCTGGATGCTGTATCGCTCGTCGAGGAACAGCCCGATCCATTTCACCGCGGAGGATGCTGTATTGATCTGCGCTACACCTATCAGCCGCCGGGCAGTGACATTTACCTGGTTATTGGGGGAATGGTTCACATCAGCGCTGCCATTTTGGGGGCTGGCCATTATGCTGGGTTTTATCCGGTCTGAAATATCCATCTTGATTAATGCTAAACCGGGCTGGTCCGATGCGCCCTTATACTTACGAAACGGTCTGTCCTTCTTATTACCCGTTCTGGTGTTTCATGTTGGGATGTATTCCCTGGCCTGGACCTTGGGCTGCTTCCGCCTGCGGGGCGCGCGCGAGCTGCGTTATCCGTTGCTGGCCCCCCTGGCGGTTGCATTGATCCTGGCGCCGGGTCTTCTTATGGGTGGTCAGGGGGTGGCGCAAGTTCTCTCACTGCCGTTGATGCTGCCGGTGACAGCCGGCGCCGGGATTTCCAGCTATTGGGTTGGCAGCCTGGTGTCAGTTGTTTGGGCTATGGCTGGGCTGGGCGGGCTTTATTGGGCCTCACAAGGGTTGAACCTGGCACGGGCAGCCCAGGAGAGCACCGCTTCTCCGTCGGTGGGTTTTGCCGTCAGCCAGCAGGCCGCCACAGCCAGGCTCAAACGCCGGCTTAAAGGCGGGAGCGGGCCGAGTCGCATCCCGGTTGGGCGCGGTCCCTGGGCGCTGGTGTGGAAACAAACGATCCGTCAGGTGCGTGCCTTCGGCCTGGAGACGGTGTGGGATTGGCTGCTAGTCTTGCTGTTGAGTCTGGGGATCTGGATGGCGCCGGACTGGGGATCGCGTGGTGTGGGGTTGTTCTTTTGGGCACTCAGGGTGCATGCGTTGACCAGCCAGGAACTGCGCACCGACCTGGGTCTGTGGTTTCCGGCACAGCCGTTACCCCTAAAAGCCAATAACCGTTTGATGATGGAGCTGATCCCTTCAGCGGTTGTGGTAACCTTGTTCGGTTGGCTGGGGGCCGGTGTAGCCAGCCTGACTGGCCTGCGCGCTATGCCGTTGGAACTGGCACTGCTCGTTCCATTTATCGCCTTAACCCTGGCCTTTTCAGCCGGTTACGATGTGCTGCGCCAGACCAAAGCCGAGCACCTGATGATCGGTAGTGTTCCCACCACCGGAATTGTGTCCACCATTGTTTCAGGCCTTGTGATTAGCCTGAGCGGTTTTCTCTTTAGCTTTTTTCGTGGCAATCCTTTCGGTTTGTTCCTGGCCATGGTCCTTTGCGTTCTATTCGCTTATGGGTTGCTGGCCTTTGCCGTCGACAGTTACAAAGAACTGGGGCAATAAGAAAACTTTAGTATAATAGGGCCAGACAGCTTGTTGACATCATCTATTTCGGAAAAAGGTTTCGATTCTTTCTACCAGGAGACAATCGTGAAGAAAGCATTAGTTTGTGGCGCCGGTGGTTTTATTGGCGGGCATCTGGTTAAAAAGTTACAACGTGAGGGTTATTGGGTTCGCGGGGTCGACATCAAGGCCCACCAATGGTCACCCAATGCGGCGGATGAATTCTGCCAGCTCGATTTACGCGAGCAGAAAAACTGCCAGGCAGCTTTGACGCTGCCCGAAGGGAAATTCGATGAAGTTTATCAGCTCGCGGCGGACATGGGTGGGATGGGCTTTATTCATTCCGCCGAGACTGAAATCATGCACAACAGCATGCTGGTCAACCTGTGGATGACCCACTCTGCGGCAGAGATGGGTATTCCCCGGTATTTCTTCTCTTCTTCGGTGTGTGTCTACCGCGATATGCAGCCCGGCGAGCCAGAAATGACCGAGGCTGAGGCCATCCCGGCCAACCCCGATAATGAATATGGTTGGGAGAAGTTATATTCTGAGCGCATGGCAATGGCTTTTAGCCGGCGCTATGGGATGAAAGTACGCATTGCCCGTTTCCAGAACTGCTACGGCGCGGAAGGCACCTGGACGGGCGGGCGTGAGAAAGCTCCAGCAGCGATATGCCGCAAGATTGCGGAAGCGGAAGAAGGCGGGACGATTGAAGTCTGGGGGGACGGAAGCGCGATCCGATCGTATACCCACGTCAATGACATGGTTGAAGGCATTTACCTTCTTATGCAGTCTGATCTGGTAGGAGCGGCGAACATCGGCTGTCCGCAGTATGTATCGGTGAATGAGCTGGTCGATACTGTGGTCAAAGTGGCCGGCAAGAAGATTCATGTGAAACACATTGATGGGCCGGTGGGGGTGCAGTCGCGCAACTTCAGCAACGAGCGGATCTATTCACTGGGCTGGAAGCCGAAGGTTTACCTGGAAGATGGCATTGCCCTGACCTATCCATGGATCGCGGAACAAGTCAGGCTGGTTAAAAATAAAAAATAACGTAACTTCTCAATAAAGAGGGGTTCGGGGTGTTTTGGGCGTGGGCAGCACGCCCAAAACACCCCGCTTCCCCCTACTTTTTGAGAAGATACAAAATAACAGAAGATTTGTTTTGCCGGTTTGTCTATAAGAAAAGAGCAGGATAGGGTTTGGCTTATAACTACCAAACCCTATCCTGCTCTTATGAATTACCAACCGGGAAAGTAGTGGAGCTGCCCGTTGATCGTACCGATCCGCTGGCGGCGATCATCGAAAGCCTGCCGGAATTCTGGGTGGTCGCGCAGGCTGCCCCAATAAGCATCTTTTTCCCATAGATCGGTGATCCAGTAGGGTGTGTTGGACCAGTAAGCCAGGGCTTTTCGCAGCGCGTCAAAGGCCTTGGGCAGGTCTCCAGCGCGGGCAGATTCACGCGCCAGCAGATACCAGCCAAACATACCATACTCATCCACTTTACTGACGCCGTTTTCCTCCAGCGCCCGTAAAATCTCTGGCAGGGTCGAGCTGCCGCTGCCTCCTGCGACGATCGCTGCCCAGCCTACCGCGCCCTGAACCCCCCTTGCGGCTATTTCAGCCTGGACGATCTTATGCGCCTCCAGCCAGTTGCAGGCTTCAATTGCTCCGACCGGGTTGAACCGCTCCCAATCCCACCGAGCGCGGGCTTGTTCCGCCTCAGATGTTGGGTAATTTCCAAGCAATTGCCAGATGCTACCAGCCAACTGGTTTGCTTCCTGCCAGAGACCACGCATCCGCAGCCCGCTCAGGCTTACCAGCCGGCACTTTTCAAGCAGGGCATAATTACCAGAAGCCGCACATGTTTGCGCCCAACTCAACCAGGCTGCGGTAACAGCGCCGGGATCGTCGAGCCAACCGCGAATAGATAAGCGGATTGCCTGCTCTACCCCATCCTTATTTTCTGGATGTCTTGCCAGAAGCGTTGGCCCAATTCCGTCCATATTCAGCTTCGCCATGTGCCAGATAGACAGCCAATCGCTGTCGCCAGTAAAGGTTTCCTGAGGTGGAAGAGGACCACAGCCGCCGCAGAGTTCCCAGGCCTGTTTCGCGATCGCCTGAGCCCTGACCAACTCACATGCAGCGGAAAGACAATTAACCAGGGTATAGGCGATAAATGGCACATGCGCCTGCGCCTGCTCCATTGGCAGCGATAGAGCCAGGGATATCAGGTCCTTCCACAGCGCCTCGGAACCAGCAAAATCCCCAGAACAGCCTTTCGCCCAGGACAGCATTCCCAACCGGTCCAGAGAAGGTCCCTTTTCCCCAATCCAGCTTTCGATGAAGGAGATGGCATCGGGCATGGCCGGGATTGCCAGCAGGGTTTTGGCGACCTGACGGTGAATTTCCTCATCATCGCTTGTTTTGAGGATCAATTTTCCCAGCGTTGCCAGCTCTGAAAGCAGGTCCCAACGGCCCTGCCCGTACACTCTGCCCTGCATGATGGCCCGATTGAGTTCTTTCAAGACCGCCGGATGCTCGGGAACCCGATCTAACAGGGAGCGAAGCAGTTTTTCTGCTTCGTCAAAGTGACGGTCTTTGTTCAATTCTGCGGCGCGGAGTATTGCCTGCTCAACCGTTTCTCGGGTAAACCGCTCTGGCAGTGGATTTTGTTCAAATTCATTTTGTACCATAGCTACCATCCTTTCTTTGAGCCGCTGTCTGGATGCGTATAGGCGGCTTTTAATGGTCTTAACCGGCACCTCAAGAAAATCGGCAATTTCCTGTTGGGAATACTCGCCGATATAAAAGAGGATTGTCGCCGTCCGCAGATTGGCGGGTATTGTATAGATGGCCTTCTGTACCTGGCTGCTAAATTCGTTGCGCTCTACTATTTCTTGCAAGCCCGGCAGATGGGAGTCCGTCTCCATAATGGTTTCCAGAGGGACGATCTCATGGCGTTTTCGGCGCCACAAACGGTCGCATTGTTTATAGATAATCCGCTTCAACCATGCTGAGAAGGCTAACGGTTCGCGCAGCGCTGGCAAACTTTGGTAAGCCTCGATAAAAGCTTCCTGGGCAGCATCCTGGGCCAGGTCGAAATCACCCAGAATAGAGAAGGCATAGCCGTAAGCCATGTTTTGAAACCCGGTTACGAGCATGGTAAATGCTTCAGGATCTCCAGTTTGGGCTTGTTGAACCAGGTGTTCGATATTTTCCATAACGATTTGAAGGCCTTTTAATATAAAGACCCATTTTGAATGAGAAAGGTTGTTTTATTCTATACAGGAAGTCCAGGAAAACTAACCTGACAAAAGGGATTTTGGGCCAGATTTTTTTGATTTGAGAAGCTGCAGGATGTAATCCGTTTTCTGACAGGTCGAGGGGAAACTTAAATTGTACATCATCCTGCTGGATTAAATTAAACGGACAGGTGCCCGGTAATTGGACACCTGTTTATCAATTGGCGATTAATTGATCTGTTTACTGAGTTCTGCTGGTTCGATCGAATGGATAAGCCAGCTGCTCGCAATTATTACGGTCTTACCTGGTAGTCGCCTTCGATTACCCACTTGTAGGTGGTCAGTTCGCGCAGACCCATTGGGCCGCGCGCGTGCAGGCGTTGGGTTGAAACAGCCACTTCGGCGCCCAACCCAAGCTGTCCGCCGTCAGTGAAACGCGTGCTCGCGTTGACGTACACCGCGGCTGAATCCACTGCCTTGACGAACATGGTCGCGGCGGCGGTATCCTGGGTCAAAATCCCGTCCGAGTGCCCCGTGCTGTGGCGGGCGATGTGCGCAATGGCTTCATCCAGCCCAGATACCACTTTTAAACCCAGGACCAGGGATAACCATTCTGTATCGAAGTCTTCCGGTCCGGCCGGCAGTACCTGTCCGGTTGGCTGGTCACCCAGGGCACGCAGTGCCTCGGAGTCGGCGCGAAAGGTGACCCCGTCTTTAGCCAGGGCCTTCACCAGGCGCGGCAAGAACAGGCCAGCCACCTCATGCACCACCAATACGGTATCCAAAGCGTTGCACACCGTCGGACGCTGGATTTTAGCATTGCGGATCACCTCGATCGACGCGTCCTGATCGGCAGTCCGGTCGACAAACAGGTGACAGATGCCAATGCCGCCGGTGATCACCGGGATCAGGCTGTTCTCACGGCAAAAGGAGTGGAGCGCTGCTGAGCCGCGCGGGATAATCATGTCCACGTATTGGTGCAGTTTGAGAAGGTCGGCTATGCGGTCGCGTGATGGGTCATCGATAGACTGAATCGCTTCCACGGGCATTCCGCTCTTGGCCAGTGCCTGGCGAATCACCTTCACCAGGGCGCGGTTGGAAGCCATGGTCTCTTTGCCACCGCGCAAGATAACGCAGTTGCCGGATTTTAACGCCAGCCCGGCCACATCCACTGTCACATTCGGCCTGGCCTCGTAGATCACGCCCAGCACGCCAAGCGGCACACGCTGCTTGTGCACGCGCAGTCCATTGGGCAACACATTTTCATCGAAGCGATCACCCACCGGGTCGGGCAATGCCGTCACACTGCGTAGATCACTGATGATATCCTTCAGACGGTTTTCATCCAACATCAGACGGTCCAGCAAGGCGGGGGAAAGCCCAGCGGTCTTACCCGTCTCAAGATCACACGCATTTTCACTCAGGATGGCGCCACGTTCCTGCCACAGGCAGTCTGCCAGCCGTTCCAACGCCGCGTTTTTGGCTTCCGTGGGCACGAGCGCCAGCCGGCGCGAAGCCTCTTTAGCTTTTTGACCCATTTCTTCAAAGTTGATCATGTCTTCTCGCTTTTTAATCAGTGATAGGGTGTAACTGCTCATGCTCGTGTGAAAAAGACCCGAATGTGAGGTGTTTGCGGGTGCGAAGCACCCGCAAACACCTCACATTCGGGAAGTTTCTTCTCATGGTTGAATTGTTACGAATGGTCTCATAAGAGGAATAAATTATTGCGATGGATCACTTCATCGCCGAAGGTGTAACCCAGGATGGGTTCGATCTCTACCGAGCGGTGACCTGCGCAACGCAGCAGGTCTTTCGAGGCATAATTCACCAGGCCAAGGGCGATTTCCTTGCCGGTGGGGTCGACCACCCGCACGGTGTCGCCGCGTTCAAAATTTCCCTTAACTTTTTTTACTCCGACTGGCAAAAGGCTGCCGCCCTCTTCCAGGGCCTTGACTGCGCCAGCATCGATGCTGAGTGCCCCGGTCGCGCGCATCCCGGCCAGGATGTAGCGTTTTTTTCCTTCCAGTTTATTTGCCACCGGCAGGATGATGGTCCCAACGGCTTCCTTACCGCCGATACGCAGCAGGATGTCCGTATCACCCCCAAAGGCAATAACCGTGGTGGTGCCCGAGCGGCGCGCCAGGTCAGCGGCGTGCAGCTTGGTGGTCATGCCGCCCGTACCCAGCCCGGTTGAGGTGCCGTCAGCGGCCTTCCATATCTCTTCCGGGATCTCCAAAGAGGCGATGGTGGGAATTAATTGGGCGTTAGCATTCCTGCGTGGATCGCTGGTGAAAAAACCGGGTTGGTCGGTCAGCAGGATAAGCAGGTCCGCCTCGATCAGGTTGGCTACCAGGGCCGACAGGCTGTCGTTGTCACCGAAACGGATTTCCTCGGTAGCGACGGTGTCGTTTTCGTTGATGATCGGAATCACCCCCTGGCCGAGCAGAGCTTCGATGGTGTCGTGGGCATTCAGATAACCTCGCCGGTCACTCAGGTCTGTGCGGGTGAGCAGCACCTGAGCGGCGGTTTCACTGTACATGCGAAAAAACTGGTCGTACAAACCCATCAACCGCGGTTGGCCCACGGCTGCCAGCATTTGCTTGGCTGGCAAAAACCTGGGCAGGTCCGGAAAATTTAAAGCTTCTCGCCCGGCGGCAATCGCTCCGGACGAGACTAAAATAACCTGGCTGCCATCTGCGCGCAATGCTACCACCTGGCGCACGATGTCAAATACCTTGGATGGTGAGATCTTGTTAGCGCCACCGGTCAGTGTGGACGTGCCCAGTTTTATGACAATTCGTTGATAATACATAAAAGTTCCCTGGCGGCTTCTTCAGGTCCAAGACGTTCTTTGCCGGGGATGCCCAGGCGGGTGCGCAGTTGTCCGACGAACAGGTGGTTGGCGAAGAACTTTGCAAAATAACTCTGGGCCAAACCCTCATGCAGTTCTTGATATTGGGCCGGGCCGAAAATGTTAGCGAAATAGGTGTGTACCAGCCCTGTGGTGGTGGTGGTGCCTTTGCTCATCACCTTGCCTTCCCGGAACACGGCCAAGGCTTCTTCGGGGGTCGTGAAGCGTTGGATGGGAGGGTGGGCGTTATCGACCTCTTCGTAATTATTAGCATACAGGATAAAGTCAACCGGGTAACCCTTGATGACTTCTTTGTAATCGGTCACCGGGATGACGACGCGGGCGTTCACCTCATCCGGGTTCATGATGATGGTGCGGTCGATCTGCCCGAGGGCATAACCTGATGATAAATCGTCCAGGCGCACGAAGGCTCCCATCTCAGTGCCATAACCGAGTAAGACGCCATCCGCGTCGAAATTGAGCGAGCCCATATCATCGGCAATGATGATCAGGTCTTTCAACTCTTTCCTACCGATCGAACGCAGCGCTTCCAGGGTTTCGGATTTGCCGGCGCCGGTATCTCCCATGATCAAGAAAGTCGTTGGGCGCTTGTTTTGAACGGAGATGCGCACCAATGCACCGTGGAAGGGCAAGCGGCCGCTTTTCATCATTTTGATGTTGTGCAGGGTCAGAACCATTTTCTTGAGATAGCCGAAATAACCAAACTCATCATTGCCGGGTACCATCCCGATCAGCATGTCGTTTTCGATGTCATCGTAGAAGATTTGCTCCGAACCGGCCGGGTTAAGCCTGGGTGCATCTTGCACACCAAACAGGTAAACAGCGTCCGGTTTGCGTTTCAGGTCTTCATCTTCGGCCAGTTCGAGGAGGTTGCACAATGAAAAGCCCAGCTCGAAGAAATGAATCGAAAAATAGATCATGATCAGCAGTGGACCAACCTTGGCCGGGTAGCACACCCAATCCTTCGGGTTGAGGTCAACCGACTCCAGCGGGTTGCGTGAAACCTGCTCGAACATGCCTTTCCGTTTGTTCATGGGCGAGTTGAAGATCATGGGTGGGTAGATCAACACCTGGCGTATAACTGAGATTTGGTTTAGTTTCTGGTAAAGGGGTGTGGGATAAAGGATATCTTTGGGCAGTGCGATCGCACCGATCTCGGCCCCGGCGCTTACCTGGCGGTAGATGCGCGGGTGGTTGCCGGTTACTTTTTCCTGCACGTCCCGGTAAGTGCTGCGCACAGTGTGCATGAGGGTTTCGACGGTCTCATTGAATGTATGGTAGGGGCGCTCATCCACGTGGTCTTCGTATGAATCACAGATCACCAGGCGGTGAAGCTGGCGCCAGTAGTTATAGAACTGTTCAATAAAATCGTGCAGAAGATCCCTATCGCAGAAAAACTGGGCCGAACCTTCCTGAACACGGGGTACCAGGTCAGCCGGCAGCTTGGTCAGGAAAATCAGGGTCTTCACCAAGATTCGGATGTCGCCGTCGCTGATCGCCGGGCCTTCAAAGACCTTCAGAAGCTTGGACTCTCGGGTTTTTAGCTCGGTGACGTACTGTTTGAGGATCACCAGGAATAGCTTGCTGGATAGCAGCTCTTCCGGATTATCGCAGAGCTTGCCTCTCTGGCGGATGATGACCTTACCTTCGAATATTTGAAAAGACCCGTTTTCCATATCAACTCCTCTTAATGTTTAACCGATTTCGACACCATCTCTTCGAGCAAGCGTGTGGTCAGAGATTTGGGACGTTCGATGGGTTTACCCAGAGCGCGCGACCAGACCGCGTGTGAGGTCAGGCCAAGGATGCGGCTGACGCCAAAGAGCACCGTGTAAAAATCAAACTGGGTGACCCCGTAATGGTATTGCAGCGCACCATTGATCGCATCCACGTTGGGCCACGGGTTTTTGACCTTGCCATAACGGGTCAGCACTCCGGGCAGCACGTCGTACACCAGGCCCACCAGCTTGAATACCTCATCCTCTGGCAGGTATTTTCTGGCAAACTCATACTGCACGGTGAACCGTGGGTCGGTGGTGCGCAAGACGGCATGTCCATATCCCGGAATGAGTGCGCCAGCGGTGATCTGTTCCCACAGGAACTGTTCGAAGACGTCGCGGTTAGGCAGTTCAGGGAAGATTGCCATTACGTCCAGCAGCCAACGCAGGCATTCCTGGTTGGCCAAGCCGTGCAGGGGACCGGCCAGCCCATCCATGCCGGCCGAACAGGCATAATAAACGTCGGACAGGGCAGAGGCGACCAGGTGCGAAGCGTGCGCACTGACATTGGCGCCCTCGTGATCGGAATGGATCACCATAATCAGGCGGCAGAGGTCCTGGTATTCTCGGTTATCGCCGTAGCCTATCATAGTGGCGAAGTTGGCTGCCCAATCCATGTCGGGGTCAGGCGGGATATATTCGCCGTTGCGATATTTTAAATTATAGATATATGCCGCGATGGTTGGAAGCTTGGCTGTCAGGTTGAAGCTGTCTTCAAGATAGGCCTCCCAATAGTCACCCTTTTTGATCCCGTTGGTGTATTCGTGAGAAAAGACTGACTCACGCTGCAAGGCCAGGATGGCCTGTGAAAACAACGTCATCGGGTGGGTGTCTCCTGGCATGGCCTTGATTATGTTGAAAATGTAGTCGGGAACCTGGCTGCGGGCTTTCCAGTCTTCCTCCACAGCGCGGGCGTGCTCATCGCTGGGCAGTTCATCTACCAGCAGCAAATAGAAAAGACCGCCGACCAGCGGGTATTCTGTACCGGGCGCTTTGGGCAACAAGGTCATCAATTCGGGAATGGTGTAACCCCGCAGGCGGAGGCCCTGGGTCGGGTCGACGTATGAAATGTCGATGAACTGGATTTGCACACCGCGGATGCCTGCGTAAATTTGTTCGACTGTCACATTGCAAATTTTAAAATCGCCGTGTTCGCGCATCAACCGGGCAACGCGGCTGCGCCACGAAGGCAGTTGGGTCGCAATTTTCTCCTGGATCATCTGCTTGGCTGCCCCCGCAGCTTTTGGCGATGAACACATCTGCGTGGATTTTTTATGTTCGGATCCGGTGATAACACCCATAGCGGCCGTTCTCCTCTTTTTACCAACTACTTTTTTGGTTCTTCAGGATTTCCCGTGGAATGGTTCGCATTTTGGGTGTGAGCGCGCGTATGCGTGCTAACACCCAAAATGCGAGGTTTCACCACGGAAATTCCCAAAGAGCCACTTTTTTAATGATATGTTTAAAAATATCCCCTGGTCAGGGAATGAGCTCAACGTCACCTTTTAAAATAAATATTTAATGAAGGGATTGTCGAACAGGCTGGATGCCGATCCCATTCCCGCGATACCCCAGGTCGCGAGAAATAGTCGCCGCGACACGGCTGACCTCCGGCACATATTTGGCAAAAGCTTCGGCGGTAAAACGTTGGGATGGGCCCGAGATGGTCAGTGCTGCCACGATCCCTGTCGGGTCAAAGACTGGCGCAGCCACCCCTGAGGCATCCTGGGTCCATTCGCCCCGGCTGATGGCGTAACCTTGTTGGCGGATGCAGTCCAATTCTTTGTGCAGCTCCGCTGGATCGGTGATGGTGTGGGTAGTCAGAGGTACAAGCGGCACTGAATTTAAAATTTCCTCGCGTTCCTGGCTGGGCATGAACGCCAGGAAAACCTTGCCTGCCGAGCCGGCATATAAAGGCAGGCGGCGGCCCAACCGGGCGACGATGCGCACATTTTCGGGGCTTTCGATCCGTTCCACGCAGACCCGTTCATTGCCTTCCAGAATATATAGGCTGATTGTCTCGCGTGTGTCACGGTGCAGCTCTTCGAGAGCAGGCAAGGCGGTATTGCGGATGTCCAATGTTCCGGTGTAGACCCCGGCCCAGGTTAACACCCGTGCTCCGAGGGAATAAGTGTGGGTCGACGGGTTCTGGCTTAAAATCCTCAGTCTTTTCAGAGAGGCCATTAACCGCCCGGTGGTGCTGCTAGACAGATGAACCACGCGGGCAACCTCCCGCACACCCATGGCAGGATGCTCCAGGGTGAAGCAGTCCAGGATGGCGATAATGCGGTGTAAGGTTTGCGCTTTATCAGTCTGCATGTTCGTTATGTCTGAATTGTCTCAATATATGAGACGCTGTCCCGAAAATATTGGCGAATTATATGAGGGATGGTATGATATGTCAAGAGTGCGAAAAAGACCCGAATTTGAGGTGTTTGCGGGTACTTCGCACCCGCAAACACTTCAAATTCAGTACCTTTCACCTCATGGCTGAGAGTTTCTTGTCCGGATATCAACATACGATGACGGATGGGTTTGACACAGCCTGGAAGTGGAAATTTAAAGAAGGGACATAGATATGACATACACAAACATCGTTATTCCGCAGACTGGTAAACGCATCGCCATTCAAGATGGCAAGCTGCAGGTTCCTGAAAATCCAATCATTCCTTTCATTGAAGGGGATGGATCGGGCCCAGATATCTGGCGCGCGGCTTCGCGAGTGATAAATGCCGCGATCGAGAAAGCCTATCACGGCAGCCGGCAAATATCCTGGATGGAAGTATACGCAGGCGAGAAGGCGCATACCCGGTTTGATACTTGGCTTCCGGACGACACCATCACTGCTTTCCGCGAATTTTTGGTGGGCATCAAAGGCCCTCTGACCACACCCATCGGGGGCGGTTTCCGCTCGATAAACGTCGCACTGCGTAAAGAACTCGATTTGTATTCTTGCCAGCGCCCGGTGCGGTGGTTTCAAGGTGTGCCTTCACCCGTAAAGCACCCGGAATACGTCGACATGGTCATCTTTCGTGAGAATACTGAGGACCTCTATTCCGGCATAGAATTTGAGCGCGGCAGTGAAGCCAACGAGCGCTTTAAGGCCTTACTGAAAGAAAATTTTCCGAATGAATTTAGCAAGGTGCGGTTCCCCGATTCGGTCGCTTTTGGGGTTAAGCCCATTTCAGAAGAGGGCAGCAAGCGTCTGATCCGGTCAGCAATCCGTTTTGCCCTGGAAAATCACCGGCGCAACGTGACCCTGGTGCATAAAGGCAACATCATGAAATTCACAGAAGGTGCCTTCCGCAATTGGGGATACGAGGTGGCCAGGCAGGAGTTTGCGGATTACGTCTTTACCCTGCCGGAATACGACAAGGTTAAATCTGAAAAAGGGGAAGATGCGGCTAACCTGGTCCAGGAAGAGGCGCTCAAATCGGGGCGCTTGTTGATCAAGGATATGATCACGGATGCACTGTTCGAGCGGACCATCACCCGGGCCCGCGATTTTGATGTCATCGCCACCACCAATCTAAACGGTGATTACCTTTCTGATGCGCTGGCCGCGCAAGTCGGCGGATTGGGCATTGCACCTGGCGCCAATATTAATTATGAAAGCGGTGTGGCTGTCTTTGAAGCGACTCACGGCACGGCGCCGCGTTCCGCTGGCAAGGACCGGGCCAACCCAAGCTCGGTGATCCTTTCGGGTGAGATGATGCTGCGCTACCTCGGTTGGAATGAAGCCGCCACCCAGATTATCAAGGGCATCGAAGGCACCATGGCCGCAAAGACTGTGACAAATGAAATGTTCCCATTAATTGAAGGTGGTACGTTGCTCAAGACCACCCAATTTGGGGACGCAATTATCCAACACATGGACAATTAACGATGGCAGAACTCTTTAACACAAAAAGTAGTCTGAGTACACGTTCAGGCGTGATGACCTTTTACCGCCTGGACCAACTGGAAAAAAACGGGCTCACGCGCCTGGAACGCCTGCCCTATTCCATCCGAATTATCCTCGAGGCGGTCCTGCGCCATGCTGAGGCCGGGGAAGCCACCCGCCAGGATGTGATCAACCTGGCTAGCTGGGAGGCTGCTGCCAGCGTGCGGCCCGTGATGCCATTTTTTGCTGGGCGAGTGTTGATGCAAGATTTTACCGGTGTGCCGGTGATGAACGACCTGGCGGGTATGCGTTCGGCCATGCTCCGCCTTGGGGGTGATTCTCGCAAGGTGAACCCGCTGGTGCCTGTCGACCTGGTGATCGACCACTCCGTCCAGGTGGATTATTACCGATCACCCGATGCCCTAGAACGCAATACCGCGATCGAATTTGAGCGCAACCATGAACGTTACGAGTTTCTTCACTGGTGCCAGAAGGCCTTCGAAAACCTAACCGTCGTCCCGCCTTCCACAGGCATCGTGCATCAGGTCAACCTGGAATACCTGACCCGTGTCGCATTGACTAAGACGAAAGATGGAGAGACGGTCGTCTTTCCGGATACGCTGGTGGGGACCGATTCCCACACCACCATGATCAACGGGTTGGGTATCGTAGGTTGGGGTGTGGGTGGGATTGAAGCGGTTGGCGCCATGTTGGGCCAGCCGATTGAGATGGTCACTCCGGACGTGATGGGTTTTAAATTGACCGGAAGGCTGAAAGAAGGTGTGACTCCCACCGATTTGACCCTTACTATTATTCAACAACTGCGCCAGAAAGGCGTTGTGGATAAGTTTGTGGAGTTCTTTGGTCCTGGCCTGTCGTCTCTCTCTCTGGCGGACCGGGCGATGATCGCAAATATGTCGCCAGAAAGCGGCGCGACTATGATCTACTTCCCGGTGGACGACCAGACCTTGGCTTATCTGCGTCTGACCGGACGCTCCGCGGAGCTGGTCGAGCTGGTAGAAACCTATTACAAGACCCAACGCCTGTTCCGCCTGGAAAGCGACCCAGACCCGGTCTACACCGCGCGGCTCGAGCTCGATTTGGCCAGCGTAGTGCCCAGCCTGGCAGGACCCAAACGCCCGCAAGACCGGTTGTCACTTAGCCAGGTTAAGTCCAATTTCAACACCATCCTCACACGCACACCCAGCGAGGGCGGTTATGCGGTCAAGGCGGATGAGACCGGTCGGAAAGCTGTGGTTAATATGGATGGACATATGGATGAGATCGGCCATGGGGCTGTCGTCATCGCCGCGATTACCTCGTGCACTAACACATCCAATCCCAGCGTCATGATTGGGGCTGGTCTGTTGGCCAAAAAAGCCATCGAAAAGGGATTGAGCGTAAAACCATTTGTGAAGACCAGCCTGGCTCCAGGATCGCGGGTGGTGATCGATTACCTGGAGAGAGCTGGCCTGGTTGATTCCCTGGCCAGGTTGGGGTTTAGCCTGGTTGGCTACGGGTGCACCACCTGTATCGGCAATTCTGGCCCGCTCCCGGATGAAGTTATTTCGGCAGTCACCGGTGCCAATCTGGTGGTGAGCGCGGTGCTATCTGGCAACCGCAACTTTGAAGGGCGGATCAACCCTTACACCCAGGCTAACTATCTGGCTTCTCCACCCCTTGTGGTTGCATACGCCCTGGCCGGGACGGTCGTTATCGATATGGATACTGAACCACTCGGCACCGATAAGAACGGCCAACCCGTTTACCTGCGCGATATCTGGCCGACCTCACAAGAGATCCAGCAAACCATTCACGCCAGCATTACGCCAGAGATGTTTAAGCAAAGCTACGCCGGTCTTTATACCGGCAATACCGTGTGGAATGCTATCGAGAGTGGTGAAAACGACCAATACACCTGGAGCGAAGAATCCACTTACCTGCAGGAACCGCCTTTTTATGCTGCTTCACAGGCCGATACGCTGGCGCCCGGGGATTTGCACGGCGCGCGAGCGCTGATCGTGTTGGGTGACTCGATCACGACTGACCACATTTCTCCTGCGGGCTCCATCGCTGCCAGCGGCGCCGCCGGCAAATACCTGTTGGAGCATGGAGTGAGCGTCCGTGATTTTAATTCTTATGGCTCACGGCGAGGAAATGACCGCGTGATGACCCGCGGAACGTTTGGCAATGTACGAATCAAGAATCAGCTCTTGCCCAATGTAGAAGGCAGTTTTACCTTGCACCTGCCGGATGGCGCCCAGATGTCCATCTACGATGCTGCCATGGCCTATAAATCCGAGGGCGTACCGCTAATCGTCTTCGCGGGTAAGGAATATGGCACAGGCTCCAGCCGGGATTGGGCCGCCAAAGGCACCTTGCTGCTGGGTGCGAAGGCGGTTATCGCCCAATCGTTCGAGCGCATCCACCGTTCTAACCTGGCCGGGATGGGCGTCCTACCTCTCACCTATAAGGCGGGTCAGAGCTTCCAGAGCCTGGGGTTAACTGGCCGTGAAACCTTCTCGGTAGAGGGTGTGGAGCATATCCTTACGCCCGGCAGCGAGCTGACCGTGCGCGCCGCCCGCGAGGATGGAACCGTTGTGACTTTCCAGGTGGATGTTCACCTGGATACAGCCAATGAGATCCGTTATTTCCGGGGCGGCGGGATTTTAAACTCCATTCTCATGGGTTTGAAATCGGGATGATTTGAAATTAAGATAATAGATTGAGCAGTAGGGCTTCGGTAATCCATCGAAACCCTACTGTTTTTAATTTTCTTCAGGAGATCACAGGCAGTTGGTTTTACGGTCCAACAGGCTCTGCATGATTTCAATGGACTGGCGGCAGGACTGAAAACCGTGTGCCAGTTGGGCGCCTGCTTGAACGGCATCGAAAAAGGCGGCTGCCTCGTGGTAAAAACCATTGAGGAAATATGCCTCGCGTCGCTGAGTTAACTGGTGGGCGTCCAGGTTGACGGTGAGTTGTCCATGGTCGAAGAGATGCAGGTGACCGGGCGAGTCAGGCCCATTGAAGGCGTCTAGGATAATCGTTTGATCGATGGCGTAAAGCATGAATTGTTCTACATTGACCCCAGCCAAAGGAAAAATATCGATATGCACGGTGGTCCCGTTGGTGAAACGGCCTTCCAATTTGAAATTGGCCACACCTGGCCCAATCTTGGGCAGCTCCTGAAAAAACAAGGTCACTTGCTGGTAATCGTAGCCCATTAAGTAACGCGCCGCATCGATCATGTGAATGGCAGTAGTGGCAAATTGGGGGTCGGTGCGGTGCACACGTGTCAGTCGACCTTCGATATGGTGGATTGCTTGAGAAGCCAACCGGGCTTTGAGATCGGTCATGAGCGGCATATAACGGCGGTTGAAGGCAACCTGGTGGATGACCTGGCTGGATTCCGCGGCGGCGATCAGACGGTCGATCTCTGCCACACTAAGGCCGGGTGGTTTTTCTGACATGAGGGGGTAACCACGTTTCATGATTTCGCAGCCCATGTCAGCGATCATGGTCGGAGGAACATTCAGGCAGACCGCATGAGGGCGCTCAATCTCGAGCATTTCAAGATAATCCGTGTAGTCGTGTTGGAAATTATAACGTTTGCGGAAGTCCGCGGCGCGCTGCGGGTCTACGTCACAACAAGCGGCGAGGACTACGTCTCCATGAGACGCGGCGTATTCAAGGGACGAGGGGGCGTGACAACTGGTTGAGACCCACCCGCAGCCAATCAATGCGATTTTAAATTGCATGATGTTTTTTCCTTCCCCGAATTTGAGGTTTTACGCTTTTCTGGTAAGGGCAAACACCTCTAATTCGGGTCTTATTTACAAGGGCAGTTACAATTATAGAACATTTGCGATCTGAATCTGTTTTATAGGAAAGGTGACTTATGCCAAGGATAGTCCGGATTGCCACCATTGCCCAGGGGAACCAGGGCGGACCGACCATAGAAGCTAACCGCCAGCGCATGGCCGGTTTGATTGAGCTGGCTCTGGCTGATAAGCCAGATATTATCGCCATCCCCGAGTCTTTTACCCTTGCTGATTTGGCGGAACCGCGCATCGAAGAGATGGCCGAAGCTGTCCCTGGTCCCACCCTCGATATGGCCGCCGCTTATGCTCGCGCGAACCACGTGTATATTCTCTGCCCCATCCTCGCCTGGCGTGCGGACGGCTTGCACATTGAAGCCTTCTTGCTTGACCGTACGGGTCAGATCAGAGGCATCTACCAGAAGCATCACCCGGTTGTCGAAGGGTGTGGATACACTAAACTCGAATTTGGGTCCAGGCCTGGCAGCGGCACACCGGTCTTTGATACCGACTTTGGCAGGATCGGCGTGCAAATCTGTTT